>X72_Ural_Owl__coassemble_129_pt1 | contig 14076 bp, 9 predicted proteins | sample X72_Ural_Owl__metabat2_high_PE_004 | metagenome-assembled genome bin X72_Ural_Owl | reverse complement strand
ACTACAAAACGTACATTTTCTCCTTCATTCTTTAGCATATTTCGCAGACGTGGGTATTGGGCTCGCCGCCGACCGGGTTGTGCAGGAACAGAAAATTTTGGTTCTGGTGGCCAGCTCGGTATGGACCTCCAGGCCAATTACCATTTCGTAAGCCATTATTCAGCCCTCCCGTCTGTCTGATAGCGGTGTGCCGCACCAAGGATGGATTTCTCATCAAAGGGCCTGCCGATCAGCTGCATGCCGATGGGCAGATTTTCATTCGACTTCCCGCACGGCAGGGAGACGGACGGAATTCCCGCGAGATTAATCATGACGGTATAGATGTCACCCAGATACATTTTGAGCGGATCGCTCAGGGATTCGCCGATTTTGGGGGCCGCCGTCGGGGCGACGGGCCCCAGCAGCATATCGTATTTCTGGAATGCGTCAAAGAAAGACTGCTGAATCAGCTTTTTGGCTTTCAGAGCCTTGTTGTAGTACGCGTCGTAATAGCCGGAGCTGAGGACAAAGTTGCCCAGCATGATCCTCCGTTTGACTTCCATGCCGAAGCCCTCGCTGCGGGAACGGATATATACGTCGCGCAGGCTGGTGGGATTCGGTGCAGAATAGCCGTACTTGATCCCGTCGTACCGGGAGAGGTTGGAACAGGCCTCCGCGGAGGCGATGATATAATAGGTGGGTACGGCGTACTTGACGATCGGCATGGGGAATTCCTCCACGCGTGCACCGAGCGATTCAAACTGCCTGGCCGCATTCCGGATCGCCTGCTTGACCTCAGGGTCAATCCCCTCTCCCAGATAGTCGGACGGGATGCCGATCACCTTGCCGGAAAGCTCATAGGCCTCCAGATCCGCCAGCGTGAATTTATTGTAGTCCATGGAGGTCGCATCTTTCTCATCCTTCCCGCAGAGGGAGAGAAACGCCGCCGCACAGTCATAGGCACTGTTTGCGAGTGGGCCGATCTGGTCGAGCGAGGAGGCGTAAGCGATCAGCCCATACCGGGAGACCGCGCCATACGTGGGCTTCAAGCCCGTTACGCCGCAGAAAGAGGCGGGCTGGCGGATGGAGCCTCCCGTATCGGAGCCGAGGGTCAGGAGGTTCTCGCCCGCGGCCACGGCCGCTGCCGCGCCGCCCGAAGAACCGCCCGGAACACGGGCCGGATCGCAGGGATTTTTCGTTGTACCAAAATAGGAGGTCTCCGTAGTGGAGCCCATGGCGAACTCGTCCATATTCAGCTTGCCGGTGATGACCATGCCCGCTTCGCGTACCTTTCGGACGGCGGTCGCGTCATATGGGGGAATAAAATGCTCCAGCATTTTGGACGCACAGGTGGTTTGGATCCCCTTTGTACACAGATTGTCCTTGATTCCGACGGGTACGCCGGCCAGCGGGGCGTCTTTCAGCTCGCCGCTGTCAATCCGTGCCTGAACTTCTTCCGCGGCCCGATAGGCTTCCTCCTTGCAGAGGGAGATGTAGCAGTGGTATTCAGGCTCCTGTGCCTCGATCCGGGCATAGGCGTCGTCGAGCACCTGTTTGACGGTCTTCTCCCCCGCCCGGATTTGTTTGGAAAGCTCAACGGCCGATAACAATTTTTCCATCCTCATTCCCCCTCAGTCCACGGTTTTGGGCACCTTAAAGCAGCCGTCCAGCTCGTGCGGCGCATTGGCCAGAATGGCTTCCCGGTTATCCCCGTTTTGAATCTCGTCCTCCCGCATGACATTGGAGACATCAAAGGCGTGAGAGAGCGGAGATACATTGCTGGTGTCCAGCTCATTGAGCGTATCCATATAGGAGAGGATGCGCTGGAGATCGTTCCCGCACGCGGCACGCTGTTCGTCTGTCGGCTCGATCCGTGCGAGCGATTCCAGATAGCGGATCAGTTCATCGGAAATTGTCATTGTGGGTTCACCTGTTTCCTGATTTTAATATGGACCTCGCGCAGCTGCTGCTCAGTGACCTCATTCGGAGCACCGAGAAGAAGATCCTGCGCATTGGCATTCATCGGGAATGCAATCACTTCACGGATGTTTTCCTCATCCCGGAGGAGCATGAGCATCCGGTCGATTCCGGGGGCCATGCCCGCGTGCGGCGGCGCACCGTAGTGGAAAGCACGGAACAGCGCGCCAAAGCGCTTCTCCAGCTCCTCCTCGGTATATCCGGCCAGCTCAAAGGCCTTAATCATGATGTCGGGGCGGTGGTTCCGTACCGCACCGGAGGAGAGCTCCACGCCGTTGCAGACGATGTCGTACTGGTAGGCCTTAATCGTCAGCGGGTCCTGATTTGTCAGCGCGTCCATCCCGCCCTGCGGCATGGAGAACGGGTTGTGTGTAAAGTCGAGCCTGCCCTCTTCATTGAGCTCATACATCGGGAAATCCGTGATAAAGCACAGGTCGAATCGATCCTTTTCAATGATGTCCATCCGGGTGCCCAGCTCGGCTCGGATCTGTCCGGCAAGGGTGTTTACCACAGAGATGTCGTCGCTGATAAAGAAGAGGGTGTCATACGCGTTCAGATCCGCGAGCTGGGTCAGCTCCGCCTTCTTCTCATCGGAGAGGAATTTGGCGATCGGCCCCTTGAACGTACCGTCCTCCAGCACGGAGATATAGCCAAGTCCTTTCATGCCGATGGACTCGGCGTATTTGAGCATATTTTCAAAGAAAGATTTGGACTTCCTGGCGCATCCGGGTACGTTGATACCGCGCACCGGGCGTCCTTTAAAGGGCTTGAAGTCCACATCCGCAAAATAGCCGGACAGATCAAGGATGAGAAGCGGGTTGCGCAGGTCCGGCTTGTCGGTTCCGTATCGGAGCATGGCCTCCTCATAAGGGATGCGTACAAACGGCGCGGGGGAGACCTTTTTGCCGTTGCCAAACTCCGTGAACGCGTTGTACAGGACCTTCTCTGCCACGGCAAACACATCCTCCTGCGTGGCGAATGCCATCTCAAAGTCAAGCTGGTAGAATTCGCCGGGAGAGCGGTCGGCACGCGCGTCCTCGTCGCGGAAGCAGGGGGCGATCTGGTAATAACGGTCAAAGCCGGAGGCCATCAGCAGCTGCTTGAACTGCTGTGGGGCCTGCGGGAGCGCATAGAACTTGCCGCGGTGCTTACGGGAGGGGATAATGTAATCGCGCGCCCCCTCCGGAGAGGAACAGGTCAGGATCGGCGTGTTAATCTCCGTAAAGCCGAGGTCTTCCATCTGGCTGCGCAGATACCGGACAACCTTGGAGCGGAAGAGAATATTATCATGTACTTTGGGGTTGCGCAGATCGAGAAAACGGTATTTCAGGCGCACATCCTCCTTGGTCTCTCTGGAGGAGGCCACCTCAAAGGGGAGCGTTTGAGAGCAGTCGCCGAGGATTTCCAGCTCCGCGGCGTTCAGCTCCAGTGTTCCGGTTGGGATTTTGGGATTAACCGTGTCCGGATCGCGTTTGTCCACGCTGCCCGAGACACAGATGACGCTCTCGCGCCGGAGCTTTTTGAGCATCTCGTCATCATGGACGACCACCTGCGTCACGCCGTATTCATCGCGCAGGTCGATAAAGGCCACGCCTCCGTGGTCACGGATATTCTCTACCCATCCGGCCAGACGGGCGGCGGAGCCGATGTCACTCTCTTTCAGTTCTCCACAGTTATGGGTCCGGTAGCACTCTTGCATATCAAAGACAATCCCTTCAAAACAAAATAGAAAATATAGTTCAAATTGAATCTTAAATTTATTATTACACAATTCACCTGTGCACAATACAGAGAACGGCGCAGCCGCGAGTGGCAAGAGCCCGAATTAACGGAACATGTTCTCCGTAACAGCCTGAATCTCGGATTTGGATGGTGTTGTGTGAGGTTATTATTGCAACGTCCGCGAACGGATCTGTGTGAGCGGGCATGCAACAATGTTCTCCGTAACAGTCTGGATCTCGGATTTGGATGGTGTTACGTGAGGTTATTATACCATTTATTTTACCATTCGTAAAGCGATATTATCGGAGGGAGAGGGAAAAGCGCAGGTGCCGGATATGCCGCCGGCAGCACTTGGATCAGCGTATGAAAAAGACGCGGGGAGCTGCCGGAAGAACGGCTCCTCCTGATGATAGCGCCGATGGGCAGAGGTGATACAGCCATAAAGGGGGGCAGACTCCGCCGGCCCCTTTTTTGGCTGCGGCGGGTAAAAAAACAGGAGGGGAACCATTCCCCTCCTAAAGGCTGCACTGTGATTTTTACAGCGCGGCCAACGCCTGATCGAGATCTCCGATAATGTCCTGCGCATCCTCGATGCCCACGGAGAAGCGGATAAGATCCGGCTTGACGCCCGCGGCCTCGAGCTGCTCGTCGGTGAGCTGGCGGTGGGTCGTGCTGGCCGGATGGAGCACGCAGGTGCGCGCATCCGCCACATGGGTGACAATGGCGGCCAGTTTAAGCGAATCCATAAACCTGGTTGCGGCCTCGCGTCCGCCCCTGACGCCGAAAGAGACCACGCCGCTGGTGCCGTCCGGCATATACTTCTTGGCCAGAGCGTAATTGGAATTGGACTTCAGGCCCGGATAGTTGACCCATGTGACCTTTTTGTGCTGCTCCAGATATTCCGCCACTTTCTGCGCATTGGAGCAGTGCTGTTTCATTCGCAGGGCGAGCGTCTCCAGCCCGATGCCAATCAGGAAAGCATTGTGCGGGCTCTGGATGGAACCGAGGTCACGCATGAGCTGGGTGGTCGCCTTGGTGATATAGGCGGCGCTGCCGAAGCTCTCGGTATAGACGGTGCCGTGATAGCTGTCGTCCGGCGTGGTCAGGCCGGGGAATTTATCGTTCTGCGTCCAGTCGAATTTCCCGCCGTCCACGATCGCGCCGCCGATGGTCATCGCGTGGCCGTCCATACATTTGGTCGTGGCGTGCGTGACGATATCCGCCCCCCACTCGAACGGGCGGCAGTTGATCGGGGTTGGGAACGTGTTGTCTACAATCAGCGGCACGCCGTGGCGGTGCGCCGCGGCGGCAAACTTTTCAATATCCAGCACATCAAGGGAGGGGTTGGAGAGCGTCTCCGCGAACACGGCGCGGGTATTGTCCTGAAATGCGGCGTCCAGCTCCTCCTCCGTGGCATAGGGGGAGACAAACGTGAAATCGATTCCCAGCTTTTTCATTGTGACGTTAAACAGGTTAAACGTGCCGCCGTAGATGGCCGCGGAGGCCACCACGTGCTGCCCGGCCTGACAGATGTTGAAGATGGAATAGAAATTGGCCGCCTGTCCCGATGAGGTCAGCATAGCGCCCACGCCGCCCTCAAGCGCCGCGATCCGGGCTGCGACCATGTCATTGGTCGGATTCTGGAGGCGGGAGTAGAAGTAGCCGGACTCCTGCAGGTCGAACAGGCGGCCCATCTGCTCACTGGATTCATACTTAAACGTCGTGCTCTGAACGATCGGGATAATGCGGGGCTCGCCGTTTTTCGGATCGTAGCCCGCCTGTACGCATTTGGTGTTAAAACCGTATTCCTTATTCATGGATTGTCTGCCTCCCAAGAAAAATTTTCATCAGTTCATGGCCCTTTTCCACCAAAACACCTGTGGTTTTGGCCGTCTCCTCATCAATGGAGGTTACGCCGGAGTCGGTCTCCTTTGCCTTTTCATAGATCAGGAACGGAACCGGATCGCTCGCATGGGTACGCGTGACGATCGGCGTCGGGTGGTCTGGAAGGATCATGATTTTATAATCTTCGCCGGTGCTGTCGAGCTTTTCGATCAGCGGCGTAAGAACCTTTTCATCAATGAGTTCAATGCACCGGACCTTATTTTCAGGTTCGGCCCGGTGTCCGCATTCATCCGGTCCCTCAAAGTGCAGATACACAAGGTCCTGTCCCCTGTCCCATTCGTCGATGGCGGCGGCAACTTTACCGGCGTAGTTGGTGTCAATATATCCGGTAGCGCCTTCCACGTCCGGAGCGTTCATCCCGGCGCTGATGGCGATTCCCTTGAGCAGGTCCACGGCGGAGATGATGCTGCCTTTTACGCCGTACAGCTCCTCAAACGGACGGAGGATCGGTTTTTTGCCCTCGCCCCACAGCCAGATGGAGGTGGCGGGACGCTTTCCGGCGGCGGCGCGCGCCTGATTGACCGGATGGCCCTTCAGGATCTCCCCGCTCTTTCTCATTAAATCAAGCAGCGGCGCGGCGTTTTCACTCCGGGAGAGGTATTCGCCGACCACGCGGCCGGAAATGTCGTGCGGGGGCGTCATGCTGCCGAGCTCCGTGGTCCCATTCTTCCAGATCAGGCAGTGACGGTAGCTCACGCCCGGATAGAAAGAGAACACGTCGTTTCCAAGTCCCTCCTGTACGGCCTGAATCAGTTCGACGGCCTCCTCAGTGGAGATGTCGCCCGCGCAGTAGTCGACCATGGTTTTATCTGCATAGCTCTCCTCGTCGGAGAGGGTCACCAGATTACAGCGCAGGGCGATATCGGTGTCCGCCATATTCACGCCCATGCTCACGGCCTCCAGCGGGGAGCGTCCGGTGTAGTACCGCTTGGGATCGTAGCCGAGGACGCTCAGATTGGCAACGTCGCTGCCGGGCTTGAGTCCGGGGGCTACGGTACGCACCAGCCCGATGGTTGCGCGCTGGGCCAGCGAGTCAAAGACGGGCTTTTTGGCCATCATCATCGGGGTTTTTCCGTCAAAGCAGGGGACGGGATAGTCCGCCATGCCGTCATAGAGAACAATCAGATATTTCAATTGATACACGCCCTTTCAAAAGCGAAGATAGACCCGTGAACGGTTATTTGAAATAGGCTACGCCGGAGTCGAAGAGCTTCTGATCCTTTTCTCCGGGAACATTGCGGTACAGGCTCGGGTTGACAGAGCGCTCGCTGTGGCCCATTTTGCCAAGCACGCGGCCGTCCGGGCTGGTGATGCCCTCAATTGCGCATACGGAGCCGTTCGGGTTAAACGGCATATCTGCCGCCGGAACTCCATTGAGATCGACGTACTGTGTGGCGATCTGTCCGCTTTCGCTCAGCCTGCGGATCCAGTCCGCATTTGCGATGAACCGCCCCTCGCCGTGGGCAACCGGGATGCAGTGCACATCGCCGGCCTGTACGCCGTTCATCCACGGGCTCTTCACGCTTGTGACGCGGGTATAGACCATCTGAGAGACGTGGCGGCCGACGGTGTTGAACGTCAGCGTCGGATCGTCCGGCAGGGTCTCACGGATTTCACCGTATGGGAGCAGCCCCACTTTAATCAGGGCCTGAAAACCGTTGCATATGCCGAGCGCCAGGCCGTCGCGCTGCCGGAGCAGCTCCATTACGGCGTCGCGCACGCGGGCACTGCGTAAGGTGGTGGCGATGAATTTACCGGATCCATCCGGCTCGTCGCCGCCGCTGAAACCGCCGGGAATCATCAGAATCTGGGCGGCGCGGATCTCTTTTTCCAGTGCCTCCATGCTCGCATCAATGTCCGCCGGAGTCTGATTGCGCATCACTAAAATGTTCGCCTGCGCGCCGGCTCGTTCAAAGGCGCGGGCCGTATCGTACTCGCAGTTGGTACCCGGGAATACCGGGATAATGACACGTGGTCTGGCCGTCTTGATCGCCGGAGCGGCGCCTGCGCGCTCCCTGCAGAGCGGGATTTCGTCCATGGGGGCCGGAGATTGGGCATCGGTCGGGAATACGCTCTCCAGCGTGCGGGTATAGGCGTTTACCAGCTCGCACTGTGCCGCCGTCTCGCCGCCCATGGAGAAGGTTCCGGTCCTGTTTACCGTACCGAGGCGGACAAAGTCAAATGCCGCAAGGTCCGTACCCGGAAGCACCTGCGCAACCACACAGCCGGCCATCGGGGCGTAAAGCTCCTCCTGCGTCAGCCCGTCCGCAAAGTCAAAGCCCAGTCCGTTGCCAAAGGCCATTTTACATACGGCGGCCGCTGCGCCTCCCTCGTCCACTACGCCCGCGGCGGTAATTGCGCCCATACGTACCAGAGCGGAGAGGTTTTCCATATATTCTTTTACCCGCGCCCAGTCGGGGACCAGCGTTTCCGTACAGACCGGGAGTTTGAGGAGGACGACTTCTCCCTCGCTGGTAAAGGCGCAGGAATGTACGTCTTTGACCGCAGCCGGCGCAATCGCAAAGCTGACGAGGGTGGGAGGTACATCCAGATCGTTAAACGAACCGGACATACTGTCCTTGCCGCCGATGGAGGCGATATTCAGATTGAGCTGGGCGGTCAGCGCGCCGAGCAGAGCTGCCGCGGGCTTGCCCCAGCGCTCCGGATCGCAGCCGAGGCGCTCAAAATATTCCTGAAAGGTCAGATAAGCCCGCCGGGTATCCGCGCCGCTTGCCGCCAGCTTGACCAGCGACTGCACGACCGCATACACCGCCCCGTGGAACGGGCTGAATTTGCTGATGCCGGGGATAAAGCCGTAGCTCATTACCGTGGCAGTCTCCGCTGCGCCTTCCTCAGTCGGAATGGCGGCGCACATGACATTTTCCGGTGTCAGCTGCGTCTTTCCGGCAAAGGGCATCAGGACCGTAGCCGCGCCGATGCTCGAGTCAAAGCGCTCGCTCAGGCCTTTCTGCGAGCAGACGGACAGACGGGAGAGGTTCCGCCGGACGGCGTCCATCCCCTTGAAGCCTTTCAGTTCCGCGGGGACGGCAGTCCGGTAATCATCCGCGGGATTGGCCGCGGGAATCCGGGCGTCGGCTTTCTGCGTCACGCCGTTGGTGTCGAGGAACGCGCGGGTGATGTGGACGATCTCGTCCCCGCGCCAGAACATCCGGAGCACCGGCTCCTCCGTCACATAGGCGACCGGAGTGGCCTCCAGATTTTCCTCCCCGGCGAGGCGGATGAATTTTTTCACATCCTCGCTTCCGAGGACGACCGCCATGCGCTCCTGGGATTCGGAGATCGCCAGCTCCGTCCCGTCCAGGCCGTCGTACTTTTTCGGGACCTTATCCAGATCGATTTTCAGCCCGGGGGCAAGCTCGCCGATGGCGACGCACACGCCGCCCGCGCCAAAGTCGTTGCAGCGCTTGATGAGCGTGGAGGCCTCCGGGTTGCGGAAGAGCCGCTGGAGCTTGCGCTCTGTGGGCGGGTTGCCTTTCTGGACCTCCGCGCCGCACGTCTCGATGGAGGAGGAGTCGTGCGCCTTAGAGGAACCGGCCGCACCGCCGCAGCCGTCGCGTCCGGTTCGACCGCCCAGCAGGACGATGATATCGCCCGGCTTCGGGGCCTCGCGGCGGACGTTTTTCCTGGGGGAGGCGGCAACCACCGCGCCGATCTCCATCCGCTTGGCGACATATCCATCATCATAAATTTCCGCAACCTGTCCGGTGGACAGGCCGATCTGGTTGCCGTAGGAGGAGTAGCCCTTTGCCGCGCCGAGTGTGATTTTGCGCTGGGGGAGCTTGCCGGGGATCGTGTCCTCAAACGGGGTCAGCGGATTGCCGCTTCCGGTGACGCGCATGGCCTGATAGACATAGGAGCGGCCGGACAGGGGATCCCGGATTGCCCCGCCGAGACAGGTCGCCGCACCGCCGAACGGCTCAATCTCCGTGGGGTGGTTGTGGGTTTCATTTTTGAACTGGACCAGATAAGTTTCCGTTTTTCCGTTGACGGTCACAGGGACCTCAATGGAGCAGGCGTTAATCTCCTCGCTCTCATCTCCCTCGCAGGCATAGCCGCGCTTTTTCAGCGCGCGCGCGCCAATGGTCGCCATATCCATCAGGGTGACGGGTTTGGCGTTGCGGCCGGTCTCCGTGCGGGCCACGATATACTCGCGCCACGCGTCCTCGACGGCCTTGGAAATCTTTCCGCCCTCAATGTCCACGTTTTCCAAAATCGTCTGGAACGTCGTATGGCGGCAGTGATCGGACCAGTAGGTGTCGATCACCCGAAGCTCCGTCACGCTGGGATCCCGCTTTTCCGTATCGCGGAAATAGTCGCGGCAGAATTTGAGATCCTCCACACTCATGGCAAAGCCCATTTTTGCGTGGTAGACCTCGATCTGAAGCTCGCTGTAATTGGTAAAGCCCTCCACGCGGCGGACATCCTCGGGAATCTCGCTCTTGAGCTGGAGCGTATCCGGAACGGTCAGGGATGCCTCGCGGGATTCCACAGGGTTAATCATATAACGCTTGATCCGTTCAAATTCTCCGTCCGTGATCGCTCCGGCCAGCGCAATAATCTGTGCGCACGTGAGGATGGGCTGCTCTTTGCAGGTCAGCAGGGAACAGCACTGAGCGGCAGAATCCGCCCGCTGGTCGTACTGGCCGGGGAGGAATTCCGTCGCAAAGACGCGGCAGCCGTCCATCTCCGGGAGGTCAAAGGTGACGGTATCGGCGTTTGGCTCGGAAAAGACGGCGGGTACGGCAGCGCGGAAGTCCTCCTCGCTGAGCCCGTCGACCAGATAGCGGTTAATAACCCGGACCGCCGTCAGGGATCGGATCCCCAGCGAATCCCGAAGGTCGGCCAGAACGCCCTGCGCCTCAATATCAAAGCCCGGCCGTTTTTCAACATAGACCTGTCTGATGTTTGCCATGATTGTAAAACCCCCGTCCAAAAATTGATGAACCCTTGATCTGTGTGGATATATTTATTTTAATTTTATCATATTTGTCCCGGATAGGGAAGAAAAAATCCGGGGTCTGTTCGCTTTCTATCAAAAGAGAACAGACGCCCGGCAGTTTAAACCGTTTCTTTTGTCACTTTCGTTTCCTTTTCCTTTCTTTCGGCGCGGGAGCGCATTTCCCGCAGAACCCGGCGGAAAGAGAAAGCGAACATCGTCACAGTGGTGACAACGGCGATGGTATCCGCTACCGGCTCCGCGAGGAACACGCCGATCACCTTATCCGACGTAAAGGCGGGGAGAATGTAGATCAGCGGGATCAGCAGAAATACCTTGCGAAGCAGGGCGAGGAACAGGGAGGTTTTGGCGTTCCCAAGGGCGATAAAGGTCTGCTGGCACGCTGTTTGAGCCCCGAGCAGGAACGTCGCGCCCGTGTAGATGCGCAGGAGCGGAGCGGTATATTCCCGGAGCTGGGCGTCGCTGGTAAAAAACGCCGCAAAGAGCTGGGGGAATGTCTGGCAGACGATCCAGAAAAGTGTGGTATAAACAACGCTGGAGATCAGCAGGAGCTTAAAGGTTTTTTGAACCCGTTCGGCATTCCCGGCCCCGTAATTATACCCGATGATGGGCTGGGAACCCTGCGTCAGCCCCTGCACCGGCATCCAGATAAACTGCATGACGCTTGTCAGGATGGACATGGAGCCCACCGCCAGATCGCCGCCGTACCGGAGCAGGGAGGTGTTGAAGCAGACGATCAGCACGCTCTCCGTAAACTGCATGATAAAGGGGGAGAGCCCCAGTGCCACGCATGGCCCCATAATCCGGAAAGAGGGACGCATACTTTTAAGCTCCAGCCGCAGGCCGCTCTTTTTGGAGGAGAGAAAACGCAGCACCCACACGGAAGAAACGGCCTGAGAGATAATGGTCGCCAAGGCCGCACCGCGGACATTCATATGGAACGCAAAGATGAAAATAGGATCCAGAATGATATTGCATACCGCCCCGATCAGAACGGTAAGCATGCTGGTTTTGGCAAAGCCCTGCGCGGTGATAAAGGCGTTCAGGCCCAGCGCCGTCTGGACGAAGATGGTCCCCAGCGCGTAGATGTTCATATACTCCAGCGCATACCCGATGGTGTTTTCACTCGCGCCGAAGAGCATCAGAATCGGGCGGTTGAAGAGCGTCAGAACAACCGTCAGGATGACGGCGATTGTCACGAGCAGGAATGCACAGTTCCCCAATACTTTTTTTGCGCCCTCACGGTCTCCGCGCCCGAGCAGGATGGAGGCGCGCGGCGCGCCGCCCATGCTTGCCAGCATGGCAAAGGCGGCGATGGCGGTGATCAGGGGCATGGTTACCCCTACGCCGGTGAGCGCCTGCGGGCCGATCCCCTCAATATGGCCGATATACATCCGGTCTACCACGTTGTACAGGACATTGATGATCTGGGCGGTGATGGCGGGTACGGCAAGGGAGAAAAGCAACCTGCCGATACTCCGGGTACCCAGTTCGCGGTCTTTTTCTGATGATGTCTGCATCGGTTCTTGCATCCTTTCCGGTTTCAGATTTTAATTGGGAAATAAGGGCAGAGACACGCCCGGCAGTGCGGAAATGGACAGGTGGAAAAGGAGCGGAAGCGTATGGGGAAGCCGGGCAAAAAGGGGGGCTTGATGCCGCGGCATTCCCTTGGGAGGCTTCTGGTGGACGGCGGATCCGAACCGCGCACGGGCTCCTTTTCCGGCTATTTTAATTGCCCGCGGCTTTTGCCGCGGGCAATTTATTGATCGAAAATACGTTACACCGTCTTGTTTTCCGGCTTGTCTGCGGCCGAGACGATCCCATGCTCTGCGTCGATATTGACCGTAATGCCGGAGTGCAGAACCCGGCATGCGCTGACCGCCCCGATGATAACCGGAATGTCCAGCAGCAGGCCTGCAATCGCGATCGGGGAGTTGTGGCTGTTGTTTTCCGTAATGACGCCGGAGGCGCGGCGCATGATCGGCATCAGATCGCTCGAGCCGTCCGGAATGACCAGGATGTCCCCATCCTTGAATTTTTCCTGCGCCTGCTTTTCGTCCCGGCACACGCAGAGCTTGGAGACAGCCGTTTTCTTATTCAGCCCGCGGCCGGAGACCAGAATATGTCCGGCCACCTGTACTTTCATCATATTCGTCGTACCGGAGATTCCCAGCGGTACGCCCGCTGTGATGACGGCAATATCGCCGCTCCGGAGGAGACCGGCCTCCACGGCCGTGTCCAGTGCGGTGTCGAATAACTCATCGGTCGTCTTTTTCTCATCCATAATCAGCGGCTGAACCCCCCAGCACAGGTTCATCTGGTGATAAACGCGCTCGCTGGTCGTGCAGCAGATGATCGGGCTGGACGGACGGAACTTGGAGACCATACGCGCCGTCTTGCCGGATTTGGTGACCGTGATGATGGCCTGTGCGCCGATGTCGCGCGCGGTAGTGCAGGTGGCGTGGGAAATTGCACTCGTCACATCCTGCTTGCCGTCGCTGGTATTGGCGCGGTGGTCATAGTCGATATCGCGTTCCGCGCGCTCTGCAATCTTGGCCATTGTTTTGACCGCTTCCACCGGATACAGGCCGGCCGCCGTCTCCCCGGAGAGCATGATCGCGCTGGTTCCGTCGTAAATGGCATTGGCCACGTCGGCGGCCTCTGCGCGGGTTGGACGCGGGTTTTTAATCATGGAGTCGAGCATCTGGGTGGCGGTGATAACCGGCTTCCCTTTCGAGTAAACGCGCTCGATAATCATCTTCTGGATAACGGGGACATCCTCAAGCGGAATTTCCACTCCCATGTCGCCGCGCGCCACCATGATCCCGTCGGAGACCTTGATAATCTCATCAATATTGCGCACGCCCTCCATATTTTCAATTTTGGCAATAATATTGATGTTGCTGCACTTCTCCTCCTCCAGGATTGCGCGGATCTGAAGAATATCCTCCGCGCTGCGTGTAAAGGAGGCGGCGATAAAGTCAAAGCCGTTATGAATGCCGAAGAGGATGTCGTCCCGGTCCTTCTCGCTGATAAACGGCATGGAGAGGGAGGTCCCCGGCGCGTTGACACCCTTGGTGTCCGACACGCGGCCGTCATTTTGAACCCGGCAGTGGATGTCGCCGTCCCTGACGCTCTCCACCGTCAGTCCGATCAGCCCGTCGTCGAGCAGGAGTGTGCTTCCGGGGCGTACATCCTTGGCCAGAAGCGGGCAGTTGACATACACGTGCGTCTCATCACCGGGCTCATTGCTCTGCGTCAAGGTAAAGGACTGCCCTTTTTTCAGGGAGACAAAACCGCCGCCGAATTTTCCGATGCGGATCTCCGGCCCCTTGGTATCCAGCAGGGAGGCGACCGGGAGGCCGTGCTTGCGGCGGAGCCGGTCCAGAGTCTCCAGACGGCGCAGATGGTCGGCCTGCTGGCCATGGGAGAAATTGAAGCGGGCGACATTCATTCCCGCGAGGATCATGTCTTCCAATATTTTTTCATCATCCGTAGTCGGACCAAGCGTACAG
>X72_Ural_Owl__coassemble_126_pt1 | contig 14554 bp, 9 predicted proteins | sample X72_Ural_Owl__metabat2_high_PE_004 | metagenome-assembled genome bin X72_Ural_Owl | reverse complement strand
GTCCTATACCATTCAGGGGCGGGTGGAAAAGCAGGTCACGATTTTTCTCGCTACCACAAGGGATACCAAAACCGTGATTCAGGAGTCGGAGATTGATGATTACTCGTGGCTCCCGCTGGGGGAGGCGGTCCGCGCCCTGAAGTTTGAAAACGACCGGTCGATCCTGCGGAGGGCGGATGCCTTTTTAAATCAGCGGGCGAACCGGGCGCGCCACCACCGGCGCGGCGGAGGGAAAGCCTGAAAACAGAACGGCACGCCGCGGTTTTCACTGCCGCGGCGGACTTTTTTGTTGGCAGCGGGCCGGTATAAAAGGATAAAAAAACACCTATAATTTAATTTGGAAATCTGCAGCCGATTGTTTTAATTTCCATGTTTATTTTTTCAAGGTGTTGTGGTATAATAACAAGGATAACAGTATATTTTGAGGGGTGTACCGCATTGGAGAAATTCGTTATCGCCGGCGGCCGTCCGCTTATGGGAGAGGTCAATATAAGCGGGGCGAAAAACGCCGTTGTTGCAATTATCCCGGCGACCATCCTTGCGCAGGATGTATGCCGTATTGAAAATATCCCCAATATCAGTGATGTGAGCATGATGATCCGCATCCTCTATCAGATGGGTGCGGAAATTAAAATGATAAACGACCACACGGTCGAGATCGACACAACCCATATCCGCTCCTTTATCGTCCCCCACGAGCTGACCAAGCAGCTGCGCGCCTCCTACTATCTGATCGGTGCGCTTCTGGGCCGCTTCGGACGGGCCAAGGTTGCCATGCCGGGCGGCTGTGATTTCGGGGTTCGCCCGATTGACCAGCATATCAAGGGCTTTCAGGCGCTGGGAGCGAGTGTCTCTATTGAGAACGCCATGGTGGATGCACGGGCGGAGAGCTGCAGGCTGATGGGAAATTCCGTGTATCTGGATGTGGTGTCCGTGGGAGCTACGATCAATATCATGCTCTCGGCTGTAAGGGCGCGCGGCCTTACGGTGATCGAAAATGCGGCCAAAGAGCCCCACATTGTGGATCTGGCCAATTTCCTCAACTCCATGGGGGCCGATGTGCGCGGGGCCGGTACGGATGTCATTAAGATCCGCGGGGTGGAGGAGCTGCACGGCTGCACCTATTCGGTTATCCCCGATCAGATCGAGGCAGGGACCTATATGGTGGCCGCAGCCGCCACACACGGCGATGTACTGATTAAAAATGTGATCCCCAAGCATTTGGAGTCCATTTCCGCCAAGCTGATTGAATCCGGGGCGCAGGTGGAGGAGTTTGACGACGCAGTCCGTGTCCGTATGCCGGAGCGTGCGAACGGCTGTAATGTCAAAACCATGCCTCATCCGGGTTTTCCGACGGATATGCAGCCGCAGATGGCGGCGCTGCTCACGGTTGCAAGGGGAACCAGTATTATCTCGGAGAGTGTGTGGGATAACCGGTTCCGGTATGTGGATCAGCTCTCCCGAATGGGAGCGGATATTCAGGTCAACGGCAAGGTGGCGGTGATCGAGGGGGTCGATTCCCTGAAAGGCGCGCCGGTGCGGGCGACGGATCTAAGGGCCGGCGCGGCCATGCTGATTGCCGGAATGATGGCGCAGGGACGTACGGAGATTGAGGATATTATCCATATTGACCGTGGATACGAGCTGGTTGTTGAAAAATTTACGGCTCTGGGGGCGGATATTCGCCGTATGGAGGTTCAGGAGCCGGACGTTCACGAGCCTGCCGTTGTAACCGGGGCATAAGCCGGCGGAGAGGTCGGATGTCGGAGTTTGTGCTGAAATTAGCGCCAAGTCCGATATCCGATTTTTTTAAAGTCAGGATTTTTAACGAAAGGGTCGGTTCATTTTGTCAAGGTTTTGTCCGCTGTTTTCGTCCAGCTCGGGGAACAGCATCTACATAGGAGGATCGGATGGGGGGATTCTGATTGATGCCGGTGTGAGTGCCCGACAGCTGACACAGGCGCTCGCGCGTCTGGAGATTCCGGTCGATTCCATCCGTGCCATATTGGTGACGCATGAGCACAGCGATCATGTCAAAGGGCTGCGTGTCATGGCCAAAAACCATTGCCTGCCGGTATTTACCTCCCATGGCACGGCGGAAAAGCTGCGGGGGAGCGGAATTGCCGACGGTTCCTTTGACCTGAAGGAGATTGCCTGCCGTCCGTTTGAGGCGGCAGGGATGCGGATTACCCCTTTCCCGCTCCCGCATGACTGCGCGGAGGGATTCGGTTATGCGGTAGAGCTGCCGGATGGACGGCGTGCGGCGGTGGCGACGGATCTTGGACAGATGACGGCGGAAATTCTGGCGGCGATCAATGGATGTGATCTGGTGCTTTTGGAATCCAATCATGACTATGCCATGCTCCGAACCGGCCCCTATCCGCTTTATTTAAAGCAGCGGATCCTGTCCAAATATGGTCATCTGTCCAACGAAGGGTGTGCCCAAACGGTTCCGGAACTGCTGAAAGGCGGGACGACCCGATTTTTCCTCGGCCATCTGAGCCGGCAGAACAATACGCCTCAGCTTGCCCACCGGTCGGCTCTGGCGACCCTGTGCGCCACCGGCGGACGGGAAAATGTGGACTTCACACTGGAGGTTGCCCCGGAATGCGACGCGCGGCGGGTGATGATTTTCTGATGGAGGGCGCATGAACGTAAAAATTATCTGCATTGGGAAAAATAAAGAGCGGTACTGGAACGAGGCCGGGGCCGAGTACATCAAGCGGCTTGGTGCGTTCTGTACGCCGCAGGTGATTGAAATCCCGGCCAAACGGCTGCCGGATCATCCGAATCCCGTCCAAATTCAGGCTGCTTTGGATGCCGAGGCGGAGGGAATCCTCGCCAAGATTCCGCGCCGTGGACCGAATTCCTTTACCGCCGCCCTGTGTATCGAGGGGCGGGAGCTGGACTCCGTAGAGCTGAGCATCCGCCTGTCGGGCTTAATGGCGGAGGGGGTAAGCGATATGGCGTTTGTGATCGGAGGTTCGCACGGATTGAGTCCGGCAGTCAAAGAGGCGGCGGATTTCCGCTTTTCCATGTCCCGGATGACATTCCCGCACCAGCTGGCCCGCGTCATGCTGCTCGAGCAGCTCTACCGCGCATTTATGATCCGTAACGGCGCGCGTTATCACAAATAGATTCGTTGCTTCTTGTGCTTTTTGCACGGATTTTATTAAAAAAGAGCAAGGATCCGGGCGGGGGTATTAAGATTTTATTAATAGCTTTGACATCCATGACGGGATCGGCTATTCTTAAAGACACAATTTATCAGGAAGCGAGTGTACTATTATGCATCATAAGAAGAAGCTGATCCTGCAGGCCGTAATTCTGGCTGCGGCGGGCGTGCTGTATGCCGCCGCCTCCGGGATGATGCTTTTCGGCCGTTCCGATACCGGCTTTGTCGATTTTATTTTAAAGTATATTTATCCCGCGGCATGGGGCGTCCTTTTGGTGACGATTCTGGTCCTGCTCGGGATGAACTTCAAAAAGCGGATCTTTAATTTTTCCTCGCTGGTCCTGACATTGTGCGTACCGCTGGCATTTTATGTGTCCATCACCAGCCACTGGGAGAACGGATACACGCTGCTCTATATTTTTATCGGCCTCCAGCTGGCCTTTGTTGCAGTAGATGTGTGGAAGTATTCCAAAGCGATCCGCGGACTGAAGCCGAAAAAGAAAAAAGATCGAAAACCGGCCGCAGCGGCGGACAAGGGGGAGCAGACAAAGTGAAATTAAACGACCAATTGGAGGCACGCCGCCGGGGAATGAAAAAATATCGGATCATTGCCGCCGTGACCTTGATTGTCACACTTTTGTACGGCGTGTTTGGGGCGCTGAAGCTGTTTGGAAAGGGAGAGGCGTTTTTAACCGCTCTCACGCTGTACGTGGTCCCAATTTTATGGGCAATGGTTTTAATCATGTTGGTTGTACAGAAAATTGCAACACGGGATGTCCATGTTGTCAGCATTCCCAGCATTGCTATGACGGCGGTATATGCCGTTGCCTATGTTCTGGCGGGTGGATTTGGCAACGCGCAGATGTACCTGCTCCTGTGCATCTGCTTTGTCCTCCAGCTGATTTTTCTTATTCTCAATTTCTTTAATCAGCTCCGCGCCTATGAAAACGCCCGAGATGGAAAACCGATCGACGACTATAAGACCGTCACGGAGGAAACGTATCGGGAGCGCGCGGAAAAGCGTGCAAAGAAAGGAAAAAAATCCTGATTTTTACCGTCCTGCGAAAGCCGGGCGGTTTTTCATTATCCGGATCCCCATCGGCTCTGTACGATGGGGATTATTTTGCTCTCCCGGTGATTTGACAGGGAGCGGAGATTTTGATACGATAAATAAAATGTAAAACAGACCGGATAGAGCCGGACAAAGGGAGGAAATGGGGGAGTCCATGAAACGGGATCTGCTGCACGGAAGTATTACCAAAGGGCTGCTGCTGTTTGCCTGGCCGATCATGCTCGGGAATCTGTTACAGCAGTTTTATAATATAGCGGATACACTGATCGTCGGCCGTTTTTTGGGGGAAAATGCGCTCGCGGCGGTCGGCTCCGCCTACACGCTGATGACGTTTTTAACCTCGGTTATTTTAGGGCTGTGCATGGGTGCCGGGGCGTTCTTTTCCATCTATTACGGAAAGGGCGATACCCAGCGGATGGAACGGGGGCTTTTTCTTTCTTTTGTCCTGATTCTGGCGGTGACGCTGGTGCTGGAGGCGGCTGTATTCGCGGGGATCCGCCCCATCCTCATTCTGATGAACGTGCCGCAGGCAGTCGAGCCGCTCATGAAGGAATATCTGCTGATTATTTTTGCCGGATTGCCGGCCGTGTTTTTATATAATTATGATGCCTCTCTGCTTCGCGCGGTGGGAAATTCAACGGTTCCGCTCGTCTTTCTCGGGATTTCGGCGGTACTCAATATTGGTCTGGATCTTCTCTTTGTACTGGTGTTCCAGTGGGGAGTAGGGGGCGCTGCCGCTGCCACGGTGCTTGCCCAATATGTTTCGGGGATCGGATTGCTGGCCTATACGTTGGTGCGTTTTCCGGCTTTCCGGCTTCGGCGTTCCTCGGTATGCTGGGATCGGGGAATTCTCCGGGAGCTGTCGCATTTTTCCTTTCTCACCTGTGTCCAGCAGTCGGTGATGAATTTTGGAATCCTGATGGTTCAGGGGCTGGTCAACAGCTTTGGCCCCGCGGTCATGGCGGGCTTTGCCGCCGCGGTCAAGATTGACTCCTTTGCCTATATGCCGGTTCAGGATTTTGGGAATGCGTTCTCCACTTTCATTGCGCTCAACTATGGGGCGGGGAACCGGGACCGGATCCGGAAGGGAATCCGGAGTGCCCTTGTGTCCTCGTTTCTGTTTTGTACCGCGGTCAGTCTGCTTGTCTGCCTGTTTGCCCCGCAGCTGATGGGGATTTTTGTCCGCCCGGAGGAGACGGAAATTATCGCCGTCGGGACACAGTACCTGCGCATAGAGGGCGCGTTCTATTTCGGGATTGGTCTGCTTTTCCTGCTGTACGGCTATTGCCGGGCTGTGGCACGGCCGGGGATGTCCGTTGTACTGACGGTTCTCTCCCTCGGAACGCGCGTTGTGCTGGCGTATGCGCTGTCGGCGGTGGAATCGGTCGGCGTGATTGGAATTTGGGCCTCTGTTCCGATCGGCTGGGCACTGGCGGATGCCGTGGGGATTGGATGGTATTTTTTGACACAGAGAAGAACGGCGAACCGCTCGCGGCTGGAACAAACCGAATAAACAGATGGATAAAGGAAGAAGCGCCGGATCTCCCCGGCGCTTCTTTTACCTTCTTTTATTTTCCTGAAACCGTGCGGATGTAACGTTTGAAAAATTTGAGTGCTTCCGGGATGGAGCCCACCGGGAGCCGCTCGTTGGTTCCATGTGTGCACATGACCAGACTCAGATCCACGGTAAAGGGGGAAAAGCGGTAGATATTGTCGCATACGTTCTCGTAATGATAGGAATCGGTTCCGCCCATAACGAGGAACGGAGCGACGATGTTGTCGGGATTACTCGCCTCGCAGATGCTCTTGATCGCCTGAAAGGCCCGGGAATCCTGCGGAGAGATTTTAGAGGGCTCCTTTCCCTTTAAAAACTCGATCTCAATTTGTTTATTCTTTACAACAGACTGAATATGTTCCCGGATCCCCTGAACGGAATCTCCGGGCAGGATCCGGAAATTGGCCGTGACGCTGGCTTTCTGCGGCAGGACATTGCACTGGGGGCTCCCTTCTGCCATGGTGACGGCGGTAGTGGAGTGGATGAAAGTGGCGGCAGCCGGAATTTTCAGAAGGATTCTTTTAATCAGCGGCGTGAGGAAACGGAAGTTGCACATCACCAGGCGCGCCGGGTAAGAGGTGTTGCGTCCGATGATTTCAAACATATCCCGCGTAATGGGAAGCATACGCGGCTTGCAGGGATGGTTTTCCAGATCCAGTGTGACCTGGGCGATCTCCCCGAGGGCGGTATGCTTCGGCGGTTGGGAGGAATGGCCGCCCTTTGCCCGGACCGTGATCTGGTAATCTGCCGCGCCTTTTTCCGCAACACCTACGCCGGCCAGATATTTGTCAATTACTCCATGGACTTTGGCGGGCAGGATAGCGCCGCCCTCGTCGAGCACGCTGTCCAGATGGATGCCGCGCTCTTCCAGCAGATTGGCAATCTGCATCGCGCCGGAATCCGGTGTCGCCACAATCTCTTCATTGTGTCCGAGACAGATATAGACATCCCGCTCGGGCTCATACCCCTCTTCCAGCAGGGTTTCCACGGCTTCAAGTACGCAGATGAGATGGTTTTTCATATCCATCGCACCGCGTCCCCAGATAAACTTTCCATCATTTATGCCCTCGAACGGCGGATGCTCCCAGTCATCGAGCGTCCCTTCCGCAACGGGAACCACATCCTGATGTGCAAGCATTGCCATCGGTTCCAGAGAGGGATCGCACCCTTTCCAGCGATAGACCAGGCTGGCCTGGCCGACCTCCTCGCACTCGAGCTTTTTATGGATCAGCGGATATTCCCGGCGGAGAAAATCATGGAATTTCTCAAATTCGTTCCAATCCACCAGCGATGGGTCGGGATTGGAGATGGTCTTAAATTGAATGGCCTTGGAAATATGCTCCTGAGCCCGCGCGGCGTCCACCTCTTCCTCCGTCAGCGCGATTTTTTCACCGCCGGACTTCGGCTTGAAAAATGCCGCCCTGATAAGTGTAATGACAATTGCCGCCGCGATTACACAGGCAAGTGCAATCAAAATGATCTGCCATATTTCCATAAAAACAACCCCCTTAAAAGTTTCGGATCTCATTGTCAATTGAAGCCGGATCGTATATAATTATTCTAAACACATTTGAATTTTTAGTCAATACAGTGGACTGGAATGGAGGCAGAACAATGGCAGATTCCACTTCTCTCCGTTTTAACCGGGACGGAAAATTTAAGATTCTTGTTTTTACGGATATTCATGAGACGCACCGCCCCTTTAAGGATACGCTGGCGCTGATGAATCAATCGCTCGACACGGTGGCACCGGATCTGGTCGTCTATCTGGGCGATACGGTGGACGGCGCATACAAGGGTGTGACGCCGGTTCGAGTGCGGGCTGCGCTTGACGCGGTTCTTTCCCCGGTAGCGGAGCGGTCGATCCCGTTTGCGGCAGTATTCGGGAATCACGACCGGGAGAGCGGTGTGCCGAATGAGGAGCAGATGAAAATTTATCAGCAGTATCCCGGATGCCTGCTGATGCAGGGGGCACCGGACGTCCCCGGATGCGGGAATTATGTCGTCACGGTCAAGGGCAGCACGGACGACACGGACAGGGTGGCCCTTTGGATGATCGACTCCGGCTCCATGATTGCACCGAAATGGCTGGACAGAGGGATGACGGAGGGATATGCCGCGCCTGAGCCGGAGCAGATTGAATGGTTGGAGCGCAAGGCGGACGAGCTTCAGGAGGCAAACGGCGGGAGAACGCCGGATGGTCTGGTATTTCAGCACATGATTGTCCCGGAGATTTATGACGCGCTGGTTCCGGCGGATAAAAAAGAAAAGGGGGCAGTCAGGGGACAGGAGAAAAACTGGAGAGGCCGGTATTATAAGCTGCCTGCCGGTGCCGCTGGAAAGCTCGGAGAGGGGCCGTGTCCGCCCTGCTACAATACGGGAGAGTTTGCGGCCATGAAACGCCACAATGTGCTCGGCGCTTTCTTCGGGCATGACCATGTCAATGATTTTGAAGTGGTGTATGAGGGGATCCGGCTGACAAACTGTAAGAGCACGGGGGTGCGTTCCTATGGAGACGGTGTGGGACGCGGCGTGCGCGTGATTGAACTGGACGAGAAGCAGCCGGGTACTTACCAGACGCGTTCCATTTATTTCAGCGATCTGATCGCGCCGCACCTCTCTAACCCGATGACCGGGCGGCTGTCCTATGGGTATCATAAGCTGATACTGCGGGACGCAGCCCTCTATGCGCTGGGGATTGCCGCGGCTGGGACCGCCTTCTATGCGGCGGTGCGGCGGATCAGGAAAAACAGGAACTCATAAAATAGCGGGGGAAGGTTTATGCTTCAGCTTGTTCTGGGACGCTCGGGGAGCGGCAAAACCCAATATCTGCTCGAATATGCGGCTTCACGTGCAAAGGACGGCGGCAGCCGTGTTATTCTGATGGTTCCGGAGCAGTTTTCCTTTGAGACGGAGCGGGCGGTTCTGCGCCTGCTCGGTCCGAGGGGAGCGCAGAATGTGGAGGTTCTGAGCTTTACCCGCCTGACGGACAGCTTCCGCCGCGCCTACGGCGGGGGCGGTCTTGCGCCGGTCAGCGAGGCGGAACGCACACTCCTGATGAGCCGGGCGCTGGATACGGTATCCGACCGGATGGCTCTCTATGCAAAGAGCGTCTCCTCCCCGGAGTTTATTCGGGATCTGATCGGCCTGTCCGCCCAATGCAGGCAGTCCGGGCTCTCTCCCGGCGCGCTCGGAGAAATCTCGGACGGGCTGGAAAAGGGAATTTTAAAAGATAAGACGCATGAGCTGTCCCTGATCTTGCAGGCATATGACACGCTGGTCCACGAGCAGCACACCGAGCCGCTTGACGAGCTGGACCGGTTGGCGCAGGCACTGGAGGAGCACCCCTATTTTGCAGGAAAAACCGTTGTACTGGATGCATTCAAAGGGTTTACCGTTCAGGAATACCGGGTGCTGCGCGTGATATTGCGTCAGGCGGAGCGGGTGATGATCTCTCTGTGTACGGACCAGGAGGAGCCGTCCGCCTGCTCCCGTTTTTCCGTCACTTCTCAGACGGCGCGGCGGCTTCTTCGCTTTGCCCGTTCCGACGGCGTAACCATCCAGCCGCCTCATGTTCTCCGGGAGGGAAAGCGTTTTCTCTCGCCGGAACTTTCCGTGCTGGAGGAGCACCTGTTCGAGCCGTCGGACTTTTCTTCACCCGATCCGGCCGGGGGCGTGACGGTATACCGGGCGTTTAACCGCGCGGGGGAGTGCGATTACACGGCGCGGGAGATTAAGCGCCTGCTGAGGGAGGAGCGCTACCGGTGCCGGGAGATTGCCGTCATCATGCGGGATGAGGAGGCCTATCTTCGTCCCCTGATGGGGGCGCTTACTCGTTATGGCGTCCCGGTATTTGAGGATCGGAGGAGAAGCCTGACCAGCCAGCCGCTGGTCGTGCTGGTGCGGTGCGCGCTGAAAATCGCCTGCGGCGGATTTGACGCGGATTCCGTGCTGCGCTATGCCAAGACGGGGCTGTGCGGATCGGATCGGGATGCGGTCTCCGTGCTGGAAAACTATGCTGTGATGTGGAACATCCGCTATTCTCAGTGGAAAGAGCCGTTTGTCCGCCATCCGCGGGGGCTGGAGACGGAATTTACGCCGGAGGACCGCCGCCTGCTCGACCGGATTGAGCAGACCCGCGTTCAAATCATTGAGCCGCTATGCCGTTTTTCCGCCGCGGTCAGGGAAACGGACGGCCGGGGAATCGCCGGTGCGGTATATGAGCTGCTGGAGAGCACCGGCGTCCCCACAGGCCTGCTGAAGCTGGCGCGCACCTTTGAGGCGCGCGGTGAGATGGAGCTGGCGCTTGAGCAGGAGCGCGTATGGGATATTCTGATGGAGCTGCTTGGCGCGTTTGGAGATGTTTACGGTTCCTGCACCTTGGATCCGCGCCGTTTTCTCTCCCTGTTTGAGATTATGCTGTCTCTCCAGACGCTCGGGAATATTCCGCAGGGACTCGACCAAATCGTGATCGGAACGGCGGATCGCGCCCGGCTCAGTTCCCCGCGCGCGGTATTCCTGATTGGAGCCAATGAGGGCGTTTTTCCCGCCGTCGCGGCGCAGGGCGGGCTGTTTACGGATATGGAATACCGAACGCTGAAGGAGTGCGGAGCGGAGCTGGGCGGAATCTGTGAGGAGCGTGCGCTGGAGGAGCGTTTTATCACCTATTGTGCGGCCAGTGCGCCGCGGGAGCGGCTCTATATCACCTGGGCGCAGGCGGATGAAAAGGGGGAGGGGCTCTCCCCCTCGATTCTGGTGGACGAGTGCCGGCGGATCCTTCCCCGGTGCGTTCAAAAGGCGCAGGGGCTGGAGAGCGCTTTGGAGCAGATTGAGAGCGGCAAGTCCGCGCTGGCTTTCTATGCGCTCCGCTGCGGGGAAGATTCTTCGGAGCGTCAGGCGCTGGAGGCGTACCTGGGCTCTCTTCCGGAGTACGGCGGCGTGATTGGCGCAATCCGCCGGAGCGCGGAACATGAGCGGGCACAGATCCGGGATCCCGCTGTGGCCCGGCGGCTGTTCGGGACGGAGATGACGATTTCCGCCTCCCGGGTGGAGACCTACTATCAGTGTCCGTTTCAGTATTACTGCCGGTACGGGCTCCGGGCCATGCCGCGCACGACCGCTCAGCTGGACGCTCTGCGCAGCGGCACGGCGGTCCACTATGTACTGGAGCAAATTTTGAGGGAATGCGGATCCGGAGGTCTGGTGCGGATGAATCCGGACGAGCGGCTCCGCCTGGTGGAGAAGTATCTGGACCGGTATCGGCGCGATTATATGGGCGGAGCGGACGCGATGACGGCGCGGGACCGCTATGCTTTTTCCACGCTGGTGCGTACCGTCTATACGCTCATCGGACGGATGGCCGAGGAGTTTCGGGAGTGTTCCTTTGAGCCGGCGGATCTTGAGCTGGACATCGGGGAGGGAGAGGCAATCCCGCCCTATACGGTGGAATTGGAGGATGGAACCGTTCTCCGGATTCAGGGCAAGGTGGACCGGGTGGATGTGTGCAGAAAAGGCGGTGAGACGCTGCTGCGTATAGTGGATTATAAATCCGGCGCCAGGGAATTCCGCCTCAGCGACGTGATGCAGGGGCTGAATATCCAGATGGTTCTCTATCTGATGTGCATTCAGCAGGGCGGAGCGGAGCGGTATGGGGACCGGATTGTCCCGGCAGGGGTGCTCTACCTCTCCTCCAGAGGGCCGGATAAAAATCTGGGGCGCCATGCCACAGACAGGGAGATTCAAAAAAAACAGGACGACGCCTACCGAATGAGCGGCATGGTGCTCGACGACGAACAGGTGATTCTGGCCATGGAGAGCAGCGGGGGCGGAAAGTATATCCCCGCCGGGATCGACGCACAGGAGAAAACCTTTGGGAGTGTGATTTCCTCCCGGGAATACCGCGCTCTGACCCGCCGGATCGATTCCCTGCTGCGGGAGATGGCGCAGGGCCTGCGCAGCGGACGGGTGGAGGCGCTGCCCGCGTTCAGCAGGACGCACGATAAAATCTGTGCTTTCTGCGATTACCACGATGTTTGCCGGGACGACGGAACGCATCCGCGCGTTCTGGACGAGCTCAGTCACGACCAGTGTCGGGAGGCCTTGAAGGAAGGGGAGGAACGAGATGCCGGAATGGACGCCGGAACAGAAAAATGCGATTGACGCCCGCGGCGGGACCGTGCTGGTCAGCGCGGCGGCCGGTTCGGGAAAGACGGCGGTTCTGGTTGAACGCGTGGTTGGCCGGATCTGCGACGAAGAGGATCCCTGTGATATTAACGAGCTGCTGATCGTCACCTTTACCCGGATGGCGGCGGCAGAGATGCGCGAACGGATTGCCGCCGCATTGGCCCGCCGCTCAGCGGCCGATCCTGCCAACCGGCGTCTGGCACGTCAGCAGGTGCTGATCGATCAGGCCGCGATCGGGACGATCGACAGCTTCTGTGCCGCGCTGGTTCGGGAGAATTTTCACGCACTGGGGATCGCATCCGATTTTACCATGCTGGATGATGCGGACGCCTCCCAGCTCAAGCGTGCGGCGTGCGGGCAGGCGCTGGAGGAGCTGTATGCCCAAAATCCCCCCGGCCTTCCGGAACTGAGGGAGCTGTTTGGAAGCGGGCGGCTGGATGCCCAGTTTGAAGAGACGATCATCCGAGTCGATGCATTTATTATGGCTTACCCCTTTCCCGAGGAATGGCTGGACCGTGCGCTGGCCTCCTATGATATGGGGGATGGGCTGTCCGGGAACACGTGGGGGGAGTTGGCTTTCTCCCTTTTGGAGCAGAATGGAGAGGATGCGCTCCGCCTTCTGGAATCCTGCCGGGAATTGATCGAGGGCGGGGACGATGTGCTGACGGAAAAGGCGCTCCCCGTAATCGAGAGAGAGATCCGGTACACCCGGGACTTTTTGGATCGGATTCGGGAGCGTGACTGGGACGGCGCGTATGAGCTGATCCGTACTTTTCAATACGATACGCTGAGAATGGCGAAGTCCGAGTGCAAAGACCGCGTGGACCGGATCAAGGCGCGCCGGGAATTTGTAAAAAAGACCCTGTTTGGCACCAATATCCGGAACATTCTGTGTGCCACTCAGGAGGAGACGGAGGAGGACTTTCGGGAGCTCCGCCCGGTTCTGGCTCTGCTGTTCCATACGGTCCGCCGCTTTGAGGAGCTGTATGGGGAGCTGAAATCCCGCCAGAATCAATACGATTTCAGCGACATCATGCACCTTGCCCTGCGCCTGCTGGTGGAAAAACGGGACGGAGAGGTTGTTCGCACGGACTATGCCCGCCAGCTTGCCGGCCGGTATCGGGAGATCATGGTCGATGAATATCAGGACGTCAACGAAGCGCAGGAAATGCTGTTTCAGGCCGTTTCCGACCGGGAGCGGAATCTGTTTTTCGTAGGGGATGTAAAGCAGAGTATTTACGGATTCCGCCAGTCCATGCCCCGGATTTTTATCCGCCGCCGCGATCGGATGTGTCCATATGACGGGGAGCACTTTCCGGCCTGTATTTCCCTTGGCCGGAATTTTCGTTCAAGGGAGGGCGTGACGGATGCGGTCAACTATCTTTTCTCCCGGATCATGTCCAAACGCAACGGGGATCTGGTCTATGATGAGACGGAGTCGCTCGTGTATTCGGCGGGGTATCCGGAGGAGAACGGCCCTGCGGTAACCCTCGCGGTTACGGAGAAAAAGGGGGGACAGCCGGAATATATCGCGCGGCTGGTCCGGGAAAAGATTGCTTCCGGAGCCACCGTCCGCCAGAAAATGGACGGCAAAGAGGACGGCCGCCCGATGCGGTATGGGGATGTCTGTGTACTCCTGCGTTATTACAGCGCCCATGTGGAGGAATACGTGCGTGCGTTCGAAAAGGAGGGAATTCCGCTGCGCGCGGGCGGGGACGACGAGGTGTTCGCCCAGCCGGAGGTGCGCGTCATGATCTCCCTTCTGAGGGTGATTGACAATCCGATTCAGGATATTCCGCTGTTGGCAGTGATGTTTTCACCAATCTTCGGTTTTACGCAGGACGAGGCCGCGCGCATCCGTTCCGATCATCGCGGGGGCAGTATTTATGCCGCAGTATGTGCGGCGGCAAAGGAAAAAGACGCGCACTGCAGGAGCCTTTTAAACGAGCTGGAGCTTCTGCGGGATCTGGCGGCTGTCCTCACGCCGGGGGAACTGGTCGAGCGGATCTACGACCGGACGGATTATCCCACGATTGCCTCCGCCGGGAAACCGGATGCGGCGGATAATTTGAACCTTTTGCTCTGCTGTGCCCGGACGTTCCGGCAGGATACGGGTGTCAGCGGATTGATGCGTTATCTGGCTGCAGTGGCTGAGGGCGGAGGAATGAAGATGAAATCCGGGGGGCGGGAGAACGACGCCGTCACCCTGATGAGCATCCATAAGAGCAAAGGACTGGAATATCCCCTGTGTATTCTGGCCGGCTGCGAGTATAAGATGAACAACCGCTCCGCACAGGGGAATGCGGTTCTGCACGCGCGGTACGGAGCAGGATTAAAGCGGGTCGAGCTGCGGCAAATGCGCCGGTTTGATACGGTGGCTAAAACCGTGGCAGGGGAACTGGTTCGCGAAGAGGGGATCAGCGAGGGGCTGCGCCTGCTGTATGTCGCGCTCACCCGCGCGCGGGAAGAACTGGTTCTGGCAGCCGAGCTCCCGAAGCTGGAGGCGGAGGCTGCACGCAGCGCTGCGTTTGTGGGAGAGGGAGGCCGGGTGAATCCGGCTGTTATCGCC
>X72_Ural_Owl__coassemble_124_pt1 | contig 14894 bp, 15 predicted proteins | sample X72_Ural_Owl__metabat2_high_PE_004 | metagenome-assembled genome bin X72_Ural_Owl | reverse complement strand
TTAGAGCGGCAAGGCGCTGGAGAGAGGCGAGCATTTCCTCCATGCTGCCGCCGGGGAAATCCGTCCGACCGCACGTATGGCAGAAGAGCGTATCCCCGGAAAATATCACATCCCCGCACTGATAACAGACCCCGCCCCTGGTATGTCCCGGCGTGTGAAGAACCCGAATCTTCAGGCTCCCCAGTTCCAGAACATCCCCGTCGTGAACAAGCAGATCCGCCGGAGTGTAAATCTGAATGCCCGGACACTCATAATCGGCAAGACTTTCTCTCTCATCCTCCAGACAGGGCGCGTCCTGCTCGTGAATCACGATTTTGGCCCCTGTCCACTTCTGAACCTCCGCCACGCCGAGGATGTGATCGAAGTGGCCGTGCGTAAGCAGAATATAGGGGACACTTCCGCCCGGGAGGGAGTGGAGATACGTCTCCAGCTCCTCTGTCATTGCCCCGGGATCCACAACTGCCGACAGGCCCGTCTGTTCATCGGTCAGAACATAGCAGTTCTCCCCGATCATTCCCATGATAAAGCTCCTGATCTTCAATATTTTTCACCTTTTCCATTGATCGGTATCCAGCAGGATGGTAACCGGGCCGTCATTCGTCAGCCCGACCTGCATATCGGCGCCAAAGACGCCGGTCTGAATCTCCTGTACGCCGTTATCCCTTAAAAATCCCTGATAAGCACGGTAGAGCTGCCGCGCCTCCTCCGGCTCCGCCGCCGGCGTAAAGGAGGGGCGGTTCCCCCGCCGCGTATCGGCGCAGAGTGTAAACTGGGAGACGGCCAGAATCCCGCCGCCCATATCCCGGACGCTCCGGTTCATCTTCCCCTGTTCATCCTCAAAAATCCGGAGCGAAGCTGTCTTGCGCGCCAGAAGCTCCGCCTCCTGCACCGTGTCGCCCTGCATCACACCGAGAAGCACCAGCAGCCCCGGCCCAATCTCCCCCACAGTCTCTCCGTCAACTGAAACCCGTGCACCGCTGACACGCTGAATCAACGCCCGCATTCCTTATCCCCCCGTTCGCTCCACGCGCTCTACACCGCTGACGGCGCGCAGCTTCTCCATCACGCCGCGCAGGTGCTCCGCCCCATTGACCGTGATAGTGATGGTGATGGCACACATGCTGTTTTTCAGCTCCCGGGTGGAGAGCGTGTGGATCATGACGTGCATCTCCGCCAGCTTTCCGGAAACGTCGGCCAGCAGGCCCACACGGTCCACAGAGAGAATAGTCAGCGTGGACTTAAACTGCGTATGGTCCGCCGGGCCCTCCCAGTGCGCCGGGATCCAGCGCTCCGGTTCCGAGGCCAGAGGGATTGATTTGGGTACATTGGGGCAGTCCCGCTTGTGGATGGACACTCCATGCCCGCGCGTGATAAACCCGATCAGCTCGTCGCCCGGCAGCGGATTGCAGCAGCGGGAGAGCTTAATCAGACAGTTGTCGATCCCCTCAACGACTACGCCGCCGCTGGACGTCCTGCGCGGCTTCGCCTCCGGGACCAGAAGGATCTCCTGCGGCTGCTCGGATTTGAGCAGCTTATAATAGTCCTCCTTCAATCGCGGCATCATGCGCTGGACGGAGATCCCGCCATAGCCGATCGCCGCGTAGAAATCCTCCAGCGTGGAACAGTGCTGCCGCTCCGCCTGCTCCAGCAGAAAATGGTTGAGGGAATCGCCGGTAAGCCGAATGTTATTCCGGCGGAATTCACGCTCAATCTCCTCCATCCCTTCCCGGATATTCTCATCCCGGCACTCCTTTTTAAACCAGGAACGGATCTTGGTGCGGGCCTCGCTGGTCTTGACAATTTTCAGCCAGTCGCGGCTGGGGCCCTTCCCCTGCTGGGAGGAGGTGAGCACCTCCACAATTTCGCCTGTTTTGACTTTATAGTCCAGCGGAACGATCCGCCCGTCCACCTTGGCACCCACCATCCGGTTGCCGACCGCAGAATGGATGGCATAGGCGAAGTCGATCACCGTCGCGCCGGAGGGCAGATTGATGACATCTCCCTTGGGCGTAAAGACAAAAACCTCCTCCGGAACCAGATCGCTCTTGATCGTACGGACGATATCCTCCACATCCTCCGCGTCGCTCTGGCGCTCCAGAAGCTGGCGGATCCACGTCAGGCGCTCCTGAAATTTGTCGTCCCGGCCGGAGACGCCGAGCTTGTATTTCCAGTGCGCGGCAATTCCATACTCCGCCGTATAATGCATCTCCCATGTGCGGATCTGCACCTCAAAGGGGATCCCCTCTTTCCCGATGACGGTGGTGTGGAGGGACTGATACATATTCGGCTTGGGCGTGGAAATATAGTCCTTGAAGCGCCCCGGGATCGGCTTATACATATCGTGAATGATCCCGAGGCAGTTGTAACAGTCGATCACCGTATCGACAATGATGCGCACCGCAAAGATATCATAAATTTCATTAAAATTATGATTTTGCATATACATCTTGCGGTAGATTCCGTGTACGCTCTTGACCCGGCCGGAAATATGCGCCCCCTGGACAGACTTGAGCACCCGGTCGGAAATCCGGGCCTGAATTTCCTCCAGATACTCCCGGTTGGACCGCCCCATATCCTTTAACGATTGCTCGATGTCCTGATAGCCGATCGGATCCAGATAGCTCAGGGCACGGTCCTCCAGCTCCTCCTTCAGCGCCCGGATTCCAAGGCGGTGTGCGATGGGGGCATAGATCTCCAGCGTCTCCAGCGCGGTATCCCGCCGCTTCTGCGGCTTTTTAAATTCCAGCGTCCGCATATTGTGAAGACGGTCCGCCAGCTTGATGATGATGACCCGGATGTCCTGTGACATGGCCAGCAGCATTTTCCGGATATTCTCCGCCTGAACCTCCTCTTTCGTGGAGAGCGGGACCTTTCCCAGCTTGGTCACACCGTCTACAATCACCGCGACCTCGTCCCCGAATTTCTGCCGGACGTCCCCGTAAGAATAGTCGGTATCCTCAATGACGTCATGCAGCAGAGCCGCGACGATGGATTCCTTATCCATACCGAGCTGGGCGACGATCTGGGCAACCAGAATGGGATGGATCACATACGGCTGGCCGGAGCAGCGCATCTGCCCCTCATGAGCCTTGCAGGAGAAGCGGTAGGCGCGGTCAATAAAGGCCTGATCCTCCGAAGTAAAGCCCTCAATCGCTTTTTTCAGGCTGGCATAGCACTCCTCCGGCGTTGCATCCGCCGAATACTCCTTTTTCTCAAGTTGCAGCTGCATACTGATCACCATCCTCCTGAGCCGATTGCAGCGCACAAAATGCGGGCGACCGGAACAGATCCGTCTTATCCTTTTTCCCGGCGAGCGTCAGGCTCCCTCCGCTGCTGATGACAACTCCCGTCTCTTCCATAGCGCACAGCGCCATCAGCACCATCCCTGTGGTAATCCCCTGATAGCGCCGGGAACTGCAAATCCGGTAGGCAAGCTCTTCCGGGCCGCAGGCCCACGGCTGCTCTTTTTTTAAAAAAGCAAAAACCTGTACCGCCGCCTCCCGGCTCGCGGGCGCATAACCTGCGTCTGCGGCCGTCAATTCCTCGCCGCGCATATATTTTTCAAACAGGCGGATCCCCTTTCGGGCGTCTTCCCGATCCTCATCACAGTGGCGCATATCCTGAATATGGATTTCCAGCCGCTCCATTCCATTATATGTACTTTTATCCACCGTAAACGCAAGATCCGCCAAATCGCCAGCCCGAAATTCAAAGCGTTCCTCCTCCCGATGAAAAAACATCGCGGTAAAAGACGCGCCGTCCCGGCTGAATGTGATCCGCTGATGGTTTCGGTTTTTCCCAACCGGTACAACACGGTCCAGCCGAACCTTCAGCATCCCGAACACCGGCTGCGGATTCCCGTTCCCAAAGGGTTCCAGCGCCTTGACCGCCTCTACAACCGGCATCTGCAAAAAGGCGGGCCTCAGACAGCAGTCGATCTCCAGCACCGGTTCGCCTGCTTCCGTGGACGCGGCATATTCGTTGAGCCTGCGCCTCAGTTCCCCAATGTGTTCCGCCCTCAGGCTGAAGCCGCCCGCCCCCTCGTGTCCGCCGTACTGGTCCAGCACCGGCTCACACGCACGGAGCGCCTCATAAACAGACAGGACGCCGGCAGAACGTGCGGACCCCTTCGCGTTTTCGCCGTCCACGCTGACGGCAAAGCAGGGCTTCCCGTACTCCTCTGAAATCTTGGCCGCAACAATCCCGATAATTCCCGGATGCCACCCCTCGGCGGAGACAACCAGAACCCGGTCATACGCCGACTGTCCGGCAAGCTGCTCCCGCGCCTGAGCGATCATTTTCCGCTGGAGCTCCGCCCTTGCGGCATTGTCCTGATTGACGGAGGCCGCCAGCTCCCGCGCCTGCTCCAGATCCTCGCACATCAGCAGCTCAAATGCCTTTTTTGCCGAACCCATCCGTCCGGCGGCGTTGATGCGCGGCGCAATCCCAAAAGCCACGTCCGCAGCGCCAAGCTCTTTCTCTCCCATTCCCGCACATTCCAGCAGCGCCTGAACGCCGGGGCGCCGGGACCCGGAATTAAGCAGCTCAAGGCCGCGCCGGACGATCATCCGGTTCTCCCCGCGTAGTTCCATCACATCGGCAATCGTCCCGATGGTCACCAAATCCGCATATTCATCGAGGAGAGCGCCGTCCTCCTCCCCCTCCAGCGCACAGATCAGCTTAAAGGCCACGCCGACGCCGCACCATCCGCGGTAGGGAGAACGGTTGTCCTCCCGCATGGGATCGACGACAGCACAGGCATCCGGGAGGCTCCCGCCGGGCAGGTGGTGGTCCGTCACGACCAAATCGATCCCAAGGCCCCGGGCATATTTTGCTTCCTCCACCGCTGCAATCCCGTTATCCACTGTGATAATCAGGGAAGCGCCCTGCGAGGCAATCGCTCCGATCGCCTCGCGGTGCAGACCATATCCCTCCGTCTCCCGTTCCGGAATATAGACCTGCACATCCGCGCCGATCATGATCAAGTAGGAATATAAAAGCGTACTTGCCGTCACACCGTCCGCATCATAGTCCCCGTAGACCACGATCTTCTCCCCGGAATTAACCGCGGCGCTGATCCGCTCCACCGCCCGATCCATATCCCGCAGGCTGAATGGATCGCACAGTTCCATCTTCTCCGACAGAAAAGCCTGTGCCTGCGGCCCATCGGAAATTCCCCGCATGACAAGCAGCAGGGCCGTCAGGGCGTCCAGCGAGCAATATTCGGCCAGACCGGCTGCCAGCTCCTTATCCGCCTTTTTTATTTTCCATTTTCTGCGCCCCACTGACAACACTCCTTTAATCATATATTGTAACATTAGACGCCCGGTTTAGCAAGCATATGAATTCGGCTTACCCATTCCGGAATAAGCAAAACTATTCCTGCCGTATGATTGGAAAAAAACAGTATAAAATACAGGTGCTGCCAATTATTCGGAAAAATCCGGTTGACAAGAGGGAAAAAGGGATTTATAATAGTTTTAACAAAACAGGAATAATTCCTGTTTTATGCGAGAAAGGAGAAATATCCCATGAAAGAATTAAAAGGAACCAAGACCGAAGCGAATCTTCAGGCCGCTTTTGCCGGCGAATCCCAGGCGCGCAACAAATACACCTATTTTGCCTCCAAGGCAAAGGCCGAGGGCTATGAGCAGATTGCCGCGCTCTTCCTCGAGACCGCCAATAACGAGAAAGAGCACGCCAAGATCTGGTACAAGCTCCTCAACGACGGCGTAGGCACCACGGCGGAAAATCTGAAAGATGCCGCTGCCGGTGAAAACTATGAGTGGACCGACATGTACAAGACCTTTGCCGAGGAAGCCCGTGAGGAGGGCTTTGACAAGATTGCTTTCCTGTTTGAAAAGGTCGGCGAGATTGAGAAGCATCACGAGGAGCGTTATCTTGCCCTGCTGAACAACGTGGAAAATGATCTGGTGTTCTCCAAGGACGGCGATGCAATTTGGCAGTGCGCCAACTGCGGCCACATTGTCATCGGCAAGAAAGCCCCGGAGGTCTGCCCGGTATGTGCGCATCCGAAAGCGTTTTTCCAGATTCAGGCCAAGAATTATTAATTCACACCCAAAACCAAAGGGAACCGGAAATCCGGTTCCCTTTTTATTTTAAAGCCGGCGTCTAAGGCGCCGGTCGGTAATCACGGGCTTTCAGCTTGTGTGCAGCCGCCTGTTGACAGGCGGCTGCGATTTTATTATAAAATTCCACGCCTCAGGCCCGCAAATCGGAGTCTTTTGTTTGCCGCGCCTTATCCCTTTTCGTCCGGAAAAATCCCCCCATCTCTCCGAACGAGCCGATAATTTTTACCCACGAAAAAACAGGGACGGCGTTTACCGCCGTCCCTGCGAAAGCCGCCATAATAATGGGGGTTCCTTCAGACTGAAAATCAGCCCTCTTCTTTCATCTTTGCAAAGCACTCGCTGCAATAGACCGGACGGTCCTCACGCGGGCGGAACGGAACCTTCGCCTCTCCGCCGCAGCTTGCGCACGTAGCGGTGAACATCTCGCGGTCCGCGCGGGCGGCGCTCTTGCGGGCATCGCGGCAGGCCTTGCAGCGCTGCGGCTCGTTTACAAATCCCTTGGACTCATAAAACTCCTGCTCGCCGGCAGTAAATACAAATTCCTGGCCGCATTCTTTACAGATGAGAGTCTTGTCTTCGTACATGATTTTAACCTCGCTTGAAATAATATAGTATTTGCCCTTGGACGGGATTGCACCGCCACCTTTGCTGAAATCAACGCTCTACTTTTAAGCTACGCGGGCATATTCAACTTTACCGCGTTCATTGCAGCTTCCGCCGAACCCTTGTCAGGGCATTGTCCACTGTTTTGACGCTCACCTCGAGTTTCCGCGCGATTTCATGATAGCCGTACCCCGAAAGATACAGGAGCACTACATTACGCTCAAGCCCCGAAAGTTTATGGTCAATCACCGCTTTAATCTGCCGGACGCCCTCTGCCGCAATTGCAGAATCTTCCGGCCCCGGAAAGGGATCGGAAAGCTCCTGCGGATTGGGTTCGGCGGACACCCCTGCCGGAAGTGAACGCTTCGATCGCCCGGCTGTACGCACCGCCGTACGCATCCCGTTAAGCATACAGGCATGGGCATACGTGGAAAAACGTGCCGGACCACCCTCCCGGTAGCTGCCGAGAGCGGAGAGAAAACCAATCATCCCCTCCTGAATCAGATCGTCCGCCTCCACTTTGCCGCAGAGCAGATGCGCCTGCGCCCTGGCCGCCGGAATAAACCGCTCAATCAGGCGGTCGCGCGCCCCGATGTCACCGGACCGGGAAAGCCGGACCAGCTCGTCATCGCTTAATCCCAGATAAGACCGCCGCGGCAACACCTTCACCTCATTGAAAAGCCTGATTTATTGACCATATTCATAATAAGCTAAAAAAATCCATTTGTCAAGAAAAATATTTTGTTAAAAACCGAGAAATTCCCTCGAATTTCAGCAAACGGCCGCAAAATTGCACGTTGGGGTATTCCGGATCAGAGCAAAACAGAAGTATCGCACAGTTGATCCCGTTCCTCCTCATCGTGTGTGATAAACAGCACGGTCTTTCCCTCGAGCGAGCGGCGCACCGTCTTTAAAACCGCCCCTTTTGTCTGACGGTCCAACCCTTTAAAAGGTTCGTCCATCAAAAAGACCTCTCCGTCATAGGCCAGCGCGCGCGCAAGAGCCACCCGGCGGCACATTCCCCCGCTAAGCTGGGAGGGATATTTTCCGCCGTCCTCTCCAAGCCCCATCCGGTTCAGCCACATCGCGGCATCCGCGTACGGTGCAGCAATGGAAATATTCTGCTCCGCCGTACACAGCGGAAGAAGACGGTCCTCCTGAAAGACGGTGGAGACACGCCGCTCTCCCACTCCGGAAACCGTACCGCTGTCCGCCGTCTCAAGACCGGCCAGCAGGCGCAGAACCGTCGTTTTCCCCCTGCCCGACGGACCAAAAAGGCAGGTGATCTCTCCCTCCGGGAAAATCAGGCTTACATCCCGAAGAACTTCTTTTCCAGCATAGCTTTTACAGACATGCTTAAGCTCCATGCTTTCTCCCTCCTCCGGCCACGCGCTCCATCAGGCGGCTGACAGAAAAACGGACCAGCTTTTCCAGCAGCATGCTCAGGACGATGACGACCAGCGTCCAGAAAAAGAGATCCACGGTTTCAATATACCGTTTGGCATCGTAAATATTGGTCCCGATCGCCAGCTTCGGCACGCTGAGGACCTCTGCGGCAATCCCCGCTTTCCACGCCATGCCCAGCCCGGTGATGCAGGCGGTCGTAAAATAGGGAATACAGGAGGGGACATAGATCCATCGAAAGGTCTTAAATCGCCCAAACTGGTATAGACGCGCCATTTCCAGCAGGGAACGGTCCGTCCCCGCAATCCCTTCGCTTACATTCGCCCAGATAATCGGCAGGACGATAATCCCCGCCATCAGGGACGGCACTGCTCCCGCGCTGATCCACACCAATGCCAGTATAATAAAGGATGCAACCGGTGTAACACGCAGGATATTGATAATCGGATAGAACAGGGAATAGGCTGTTTTAGAGGCCGAAGTGACGGCGGCCAGAACAACCCCTGCCGCCACGGCGGTCAGATATCCAACCAGGATCCGGCACAGAGAAAGCCCCGCGGTGGCCCAGAACTCGGCAGTGACGACGAGCTGAGCGCCGCGGGTGATGACAGCCTGCGGGGAGGCAATCAAAAGATCCTGATGAACAAGGTAATAAAGCCCCTCCCACACCGCAATCCAGAACGCCGCCACAAGGGCGGCGCTCCCGATTTTTTTTAATTTGGACGGCGCGGTTTTCTTATCGCGTGTAGTAGAAAGCGTCATCGGGCATTTCTCCTCCGATTGATTTGGGATTTGCGTCAAAAAGGATTTGGAGATTGGCCTGCATGTTCTGCTTCATTTCCGCCCCCTCAATATAGACAATATTGCAGTCCGGGATGGCTTTTTTTGCGACGGCGGCCTTGGGGATGATCCCACGTTCCTCGCACATCCGGGCGGCGGAATCCAGATTGGCCTCGCTGGTCACGTACTCCACAGAGGCCCTGTACTCATCCAAAAACCGGTTAAAAGCCGCCCTGTTCTTCTCGGCAAACTCCTTATTGACAATGATGCATCCCATGGAGAGCTGGCCTTCCCTGCCGTTTTTGGCATTGACGTTATCCCATTCCCGGGTCAGGTCCAAGGCGATCCGTACGCCGGCAGACTGCGCCAGCACCGTCGTCACATTCGGCTGGGGCAAAAGCGCGATGTCCGCTTGTCCAGCGGCCATCATCGTCGCAAGCGCGGCGTGATCCGCCACGAATTCGATCTCCACATCTTTCTCCGGATCAATGCCGTTGGAGGTCAGAATATAATCGAGCACATATTCCGGCGTAGCGCCCTGTCCGGATACATAGATCTTCTTCCCCCTGAGATCCTCAATGGAATGAACGGTATCGCCGTTCTCGAGTACAAACAGGGTGCCGAGCGTATTGACGGCGGCCACCTGAATCCCGCCATTGGTCTTTTTATAGAGATTGGCCGCGACATTGACCGGAACGGCGGCAACATGGACCGTTCCGTTGGAGACGGCGGCGACTACATTGTCCGGGGAATCAAAAACCTGAAAGCTATAATGGTTCACCGTGGTGCCGCTGTCGTTGTCCGCCATCAGTTTGACCATTCCGATCCCGGTCGGACCCTTCAGCGCCGCGACGGACATCTCAACGCCCTGCACCGCTTCCTCTGAATGCTGTGTACTGTCATCCGGATTCGGCTCCCCGGCCGTACAGCCGAACAGAGCGAGCGCCAGCACGGCGGCCATGGTACCCGCCAGCAGTGATTTTACCTTTTTCATGTTTGATGCACTCCTATTCTCAAGCAGTTTCCCGCTCTAATTTACAGATATTCTTTCAGCACCTCTCTTGAGAGGACGGTCACCTGCTTCCCCTCCCGCCGGATTGCACCGGCCTGCTCCAGCTCCTCAAAGGCCCGATAGAGCGAAGCGCGCCCTATATCGAGCAACGCCGCCAGATGGGATGCCGCAACACCGGCGGCGCTCCGGTCCGACATAAGGAAATATCCCGCCAGTCTTTGAACCGCCGATCCGCCGGTAAAGCTGTCGATCCGCCGGTTCAGGAAATAGATCCGTTCACTCAGATACGACAGATAATTAATGGACAAATCAGGGCATGTCCGGAGCAGGCGGTCCATCACCCGCTTGGGGATAATCAGGGCGGTCACCGGCGTAATTGCCCGGATTGCCGTAACGTATTTTTCACTGGAAGCATAAAGGGAAACGGCTCCGAACACATCCCCCTGCATCAGGCGGCTCATGACGACCAGATGATCCGGCGTCCCTTTCTCCACTTGAGCGGTCCCGCTGATGAGAATTCCCAGTGCGCGGGGATTGGCCTCCCGGGAAAAGAGGTATTCATTTTTGGAGAATTTCCGTACCCCGCACCGCTCCAGTTCACCGATCAGGGCATTTGCGCTGATATTGCGAAATAATGCGCTTGAGAGCAGAATCCTCCGCTCCTGTTCGTCCAGCATTTCTCCGCCCCCTTATGTATCATTTGGTACACTTTTGCTATTATATCATCCGCCGCACAGACCTGTCAAACAAAACTTTTCCACGCCGTATCGAACGCAGAAATAAAAATCCGGCGGCTGGTGATTATTCAGCGGCATCAAAAAAGGACGGCCCCAGCCATCCCTTTTGAACACGGCTTCCTTTTTTACGGTTCCATAGCCGGCCGCTGCTTCTCTCCGTCTGCAATCTCCCGGAAAAAGGCGGTGATCTCATGATTCGTCACGACGCTCTCCCCACGGTCGGGATAGGCGACGTTAAAGACATGCCCCACCGGCTCTTTTTTATTGTATCCCCAGTTTCGAAAGCGGTGGCGGATCCCTTTCTCCTCCAGCAGCTTTTTCATAAAAAGGGAACATTCCCGAATAAAGTCCTGATCGCTCGTGACCAGATACGCGGGCGGAAAAAATTCCGGCGAAAGGTATGAGCGAAGATCCGTCGCCCGATACTCTTCGCTTTTCCGGTATCCCCTCCCAAAGGCGGTCCCGTTGATAACGGCGGATTTTCCTTTTCGGTTGGACATACAGCAGATCAACGCCACTGCCCGGATGATCAGGCCGCTTTCCTCCACCCCGTAGATTTTCCTCAGCTCCGGATGGTTATTCACCAGAACGCCGTGCGCACAGAGCTGGCCTCCGGCAGAATCTCCCGCGGCAAAAACCCGCTGCATATCGCACCCGTATTCCGTGCCATGCTCCGCAATCCACCGGAATGCCGCCGTCACATCGCGTATCTGATCCCCATAGAGGACATCCGGCACCAAGCGGTAATTGATGCTGATAACGATAAATCCGTCTCTGGCCAGATGATAACAGAAATTGCGGTTGATCTCCTTGTATCCATACATCAGCCCGCCGCCGTGAATATCGACGATCAACGGAAGAGGGCTTTCCAATCCCTCCGGAATGTACACGTCCAGCAGATGTCCCCGTTCCCCGTCCGTCCGATAGGGAATATCCCGGATTTCCCTCACACCGTCCGGAAGCGTCTGGCTTCGGATTCTCTTTTCATCGGCCTCGGCCGTTTTATTCCACGCACGCCTGCCCAGCGCGGCTACGATCCCCATTTCCCTTACTCCTTTCAAGCTCGGATTCTCCCGGTTCTATTCCCCATTATAGAGAGGTTTTTCCCGCTTGGCAAGCACCGGAGGGCAGGCGGGAAATCTTTTTCTATTTCCTATTGACGCGCTCGGCTATTTGGATTTATACTGAAAAGCAGACAAAATTTCTTAAAAAACAGTAATAAAGGAGGTCCTTATGAGCGCTTTTTCCTTTTATCTCATCACGGATATTCACTATTACGCCCACTCCCTCGGGATCACCGGAAAGGCGTATGAGGCACGCAGCCACAGCGACCAGAAATGTCTGGCGGAGACGGTGCCGATTTTCGACGCGGTAACCGACAAGCTGATCGCCGATCCGGAGATTGATACCGTTCTGATCGCAGGCGACGTCACACACAACGGGCAGAGGGACAGCCACATCGAATTTGAAAAAAAGCTGCGCCGCCTGACAGATGCGGGTAAAAAGGTCCGGATGATTACGGCCTCCCACGATGTCAAAAAGGAGCCGGACGGCTACCATGGCGACCGGAAGGTTGTGGTAGATGGGGTTTCCCGGGAAATCTTTCCCACGCTGTACGCCCCGTACGGTTTTTCCGATGCCATTGCCTACGAACCGGTAAGTCAGTCCTATGTGTCTCAGCTTGCGCCGGGAATCCGTCTGCTCGCTCTCAATGACGATGGGAATCTGCGCTCTTTCAGCGGTGCGACAACAGAGACCGTCCGCTGGTATATGGATCAGGTGGAAAAGGCCCATGCCGCCGGGGAGTATCTCTTTGTCATGTCGCATCACCCGGTTCTGCCGCCCTCCCCGGTCTATCCGCTGATGTCGGAAAAGGATATGATCGCCAACCACGACGGTGTGGCGCGCCGGTTTGCCGACGCGGGAGTGGATCTGATGTTCACCGGGCACACCCATATGCAGCATATCAATCTGCTCACCACGGACTCCGGCAACCGCTTTTACGAGGTCAATACCGGTTCTGTGGTCGGTTATCCGGGACCGATTCGAAAAGTCACCCTCTCCCCGGGGAAAGCCGAGATCGTCACGGAGCACATCGACCATTTCGACTGGGACTTAAAGGGGATGACGGTGGACGAATACCTCCGAAGCCATTTCGAGTATATGATCCGGGATATTTTGTATTCCGTCGGCCACGATATTGAGCACTTCAAGGAGCTTGCACGCGGCTTCAGCATGAGTCCCGGAACCGTGGACCGGCTCCGCCCTCTTCTCAAGGCTGTGGGACACATTCTGGATACGTTTACACTGGGCCGTCTGGGCAAGCTTGCGCATATTCAGGTGGATCCGTCTGTGAAAGACATGCTTGTAAAGGATCTGGCCCTTGAACTGATCTGCTTTCTTTATGCAGGAGATCCGCCCTACTCTCCGGACACGCCCGTCTATCAGGCGGTCATGCCGGCGGCCGACAGGCTGACGGCCTTGCTGAAAAAATTTGCTCCGGACAGCAGGCTGGTCTCCCAGCTTCCCGCCGTTCTAAAGTCGCTTCTCTACAACAGCGGGATTCCCGACAACAACGCGGTCCTGGAGATCGGATACGGGGTGAACCGGTCATGAGCTATACCTGCACCGACTGCCCGCGCGGCTGCGCCGCCCTGCGTTCCACGACGCAGGGCGGCGGAATGTGCGGGAGAAGCGATGTCTTTCAAATTGCGCGCTGCGCCAAGCATGAATGGGAGGAACCCTGCATCAGCGGGACAAACGGCTCCGGAGCCATCTTTTTTTCCGGCTGTTCGCTCCGCTGCGTCTTCTGTCAGAATGAGAAAATCAGCCGCGGAGGATTCGGCGCGCCGGTGACGGACGATCATTTAATTGAAATGATAAAGCGCCTTGAAGACAGCGGCGTGCACAATATCAATCTGGTCACCCCTACCCATTACGCACGCCAGCTCCTCCGGGTTCTGGACCGCTACCGTCCTTCCGTTCCCATTGTATATAACAGCGGCGGCTATGAGAAGCTGGAGACGCTCCGGTCTCTTGAGGGGTATATCGATATTTATCTGCCGGATCTGAAATACGTATCTGCTGAAATCAGCCGGCGATATTCCGGCGCGGCGGACTATTTCCAGTATGCGGCCCCTGCCCTGCTTGAAATGTACCGCCAGACAGGCAGTCCGGTCTATGACGAGGAGGGGATCATGCGTTCCGGCATGATAGTGCGGCATATGATCCTCCCCAATCATGTAGAGAACTCCTTTCAGGTACTGGAATGGATCGCCTCTCATCTTCCCCCCAGCGTTCCGGTCAGCGTGATGTCGCAGTATACTCCGTGCGGCGACCTGACCCGGTTTCCTGAGCTCCGGCGCCGGATTACCAAAAGAGAATATGAGCGCGTATATGAGAAAATGCTGGAGCTGGAACGGACAGAGGGATATATACAGGAGCTTTCGAGTGCAAAAGAAGAATATATTCCTCCGTTTGATCTAAGCGGAGTTATTATATAGTATAAAAAACCATATGATAATATTTTTAATTTTTAAATCCGGTTTTAATATTGACATCATCCAACATTCCGTGTATGATAAAACATACCGGGAGCATTCCGCCCATCGCGAAATCATGCCCGCAATCTGTAAACACTGTGAAAGCAGGTGTATGTGATGTCCATACAGGATATTAAAATCCCGGCCTATTCCGTTCGGGAAGATCGATGGAACTGTGCAACTCACGCCGTGGGAATCGCACTGGGGATTTTCGCCCTGTCGGCCAGCCTGATCCGAACCGCCTCCTATGGCGACGGATGGGGAATGGCAAGCTCGGTGATCTACGGGCTTTCCCTGATCGTCCTTTATACGTGTTCCGCCGTCTATCATGGACTGAAAGCCACTTCCCTGACCAAAAAGGTCATGCGGATCATCGACCACTGCATGATCTTTCTTCTGATCGCGGGAACCTTTGCTCCATATACGCTGGTGGCCCTGCGCCCGGACTATCCTGCCGCCTGCTGGGCGCTGTTCGGAATCGCGTGGGGAAGCGCTGTTCTGGGGATTGTCCTGACCGTCGCAGGCTTTGAACGGTTCAAGGTGGTTCAGATGATCCTCTACATCGCCATCGGATGGACCACCGTATTTGCCGTCCGTCCGCTTCTAACGGTCTTTTCCGGCGAGCTGCGCCCCGGATTTATCCTCCTGCTGCTGGGCGGAGTGGTGTACACAGTCGGCGCAGTTTTTTAAAAAAAAAGAAAAAAGATTCCCTATACGCATATGG
>X72_Ural_Owl__coassemble_123_pt1 | contig 15069 bp, 23 predicted proteins | sample X72_Ural_Owl__metabat2_high_PE_004 | metagenome-assembled genome bin X72_Ural_Owl | reverse complement strand
TGCTTGGGGGTTCCGGCCGGAGGTATGCCAATATCGGCGACGTTATCGTTGCTTCGGTCAAAAAAGCAGCACCCGGCGGCGTTGTGAAAAAAGGCGAGGTCGCAAAGGCGGTTGTTGTCAGAACCGCGAGCGGCGTACGCCGTGAGGATGGTACGTACATCCGTTTTGACGAAAATGCAGCGGTCATTATCCGTGAGGATAAGAACCCCAAGGGGACTCGTATTTTCGGGCCCGTGGCGCGGGAGCTCCGTGAAAAGGATTATCTGAAGATCCTTTCCCTTGCGCCCGAAGTACTTTAATCGGGAGGTGCTTAAAGATGAATAAGGTTCATGTTAAGACCGGCGACGAGGTCGTCATCATCAATGGCCGTGACCGCGGCAAGCGCGGTAAGGTCATGCAGGTAAGTGCCGCCGAGAACAAGGTGATTGTTGAAAAGGCGAACATTGTTACCAAGCATGTCAAGCCCAAAAAGATGGGGGAGGCAGGCGGCCTGATTAAGGCGGAAAGCGCGATTTACGCAGACAAGGTTCAGCTTATCTGCCCGAAATGCGGCCGTCCTACCCGTGTAGGTCACAAGGTCGAGAACGGGAAGAAGCTGCGCACCTGCAAAAAGAAAGATTGCCTTGCGGCATTCGAATAAGGGAGGGACATGACATAATGGCAAGGTTAAAAGAGACCTATACAAAAGAGGTTGCGCCTGCGCTGATGAAGAAATTCGGCTATAAGAGCGTCATGCAGATCCCGAAGGTCGAAAAGGTAGTCGTCAACGTTGGCTGCGGCGAGGCCCGTGAAAATTCCAAGGTGATCGATGCAGTTGTTTCCGATCTGATGCAGATTACCGGCCAGAAGCCTTTTCTGTGCCGTGCAAAGAAATCGGTCGCAAACTTCAAGCTCCGTGAGGGCATGGTCATCGGCGCCAAGGTTACGCTTCGCGGCGACAGAATGTATGAGTTCATCGATCGTTTCTTCAATCTCGCGCTTCCGCGCGTGAGGGACTTCCGCGGAATCAATCCGGATTCCTTTGACGGCCGCGGCAATTATTCCGTGGGTATCAAGGAGCAGCTGATTTTCCCGGAGATTGATTACGATAAGATCGATAAAGTCCGTGGCATGGACATCTGCTTTGTCACCACGGCAAATACAGATGAAGAAGCACGCGAGCTGCTCACGCTGATGGGCGCTCCGTTCTCAAGATAAGGAGGGGCAGCAATGGCAAAAACTTCAATGAAGGTAAAGCAGAGCCGGACTCCGAAGTATTCGACTCGCGCTTACAACAGGTGCAAGATTTGCGGCAGACCCCACGCTTATCTCCGCAAGTACGGCGTGTGCCGCATCTGTTTCCGGGAGCTTGCCCATGCGGGCCAGATCCCCGGCGTAAAAAAAGCAAGCTGGTAAAGAGCAATTGCAAAGGAGGTTGACGGTATGCAGATAACCGATTCTATCGCCGATATGCTGACCCGGATTCGCAACGCGAACTCCGCCAAGCACGATACGGTGGACATCCCCGCATCAAACATGAAGAAGGCAATTGCTCAAATTCTTGTTGATGAGGGCTATGTAAAGGGCTTCACGGTCGAGGAAGACGGGAAGCAGGGCGTGATTCATATGACGCTCAAGTACGGTCCAAACAAATCACAGGTGATCACAGGCCTTCGCAGGGTTTCCAAGCCCGGCCTGCGCATCTATTCCGATTGTGAGAATATGCCGAAGGTCATCAAGGGCCTGGGCATCGCAATCGTTTCCACGTCCAAGGGCGTTATGACGGACAAGGAGGCCCGCAAACTTAATGTTGGCGGTGAAGTCCTTGCATTTATCTGGTAAGGAGGTGTACAGTAATGTCACGTATTGGTAAAATGCCGGTCGTCATCCCCGCAGGGGTCGACGTTACCGTAGCAGACGGCACTGTCACCGTTAAGGGTCCGAAAGGGACGCTTACCCGAACAGTGCACAGCAATATGATCGTTGAGAAAAAAGAGAACGAGATTATCGTGAACCGTCCCGACGATTCAAACTTTAATCACTCACTCCACGGCCTGACGAGGACTCTCATCGCCAATATGGTCGAGGGCGTTACCAACGGCTATAAAAAGGAGCTGGAAGTCAACGGTGTCGGCTACCGTGCCGCCAAGCAGGGGAAAGACCTTGTGATGAACCTTGGTTTCTCCCATCAGGTGATCATGCCCGAGATTGAAGGGATCACGATTGAGGTTCCCTCTCCGAACAAGATCATCATTTCCGGTCCCGACAAGCAGAAGGTTGGCCAGTTCGCGGCGGAAGTCCGTGAGAAGCGTCCTCCGGAGCCGTATAAGGGCAAGGGGATCAAGTATGCTGACGAAGTTATCCGCCGTAAGGAAGGCAAGGCGGGTAAGGGCGCAAAGTAAGTTAAAGGAGTGAATTAATATGGTTACAAGGCCGGATTCCAATAAGGCAAGGCTGAACCGTCATAAGAGAGTCCGCGGCAAGATCAGCGGCACCGCCGAGTGCCCGCGGCTGAATGTTTACCGCTCCCTTAAAAACATCTATGCGCAGTTAATTGACGATGTGAAAGGGGTCACCCTTGTCTCCGCGTCAACTGTTGAAAAGGATTTTAAGGATTACGGCGGAAACGCTGAGGCCGCCCACAAGGTGGGCGTATTGCTCGCAGAACGTGCTGCCCAGGCAAAGATCACAGAGGTTGTCTTTGACCGCGGCGGCTATATCTATCACGGCCGTGTCAAGGCGCTGGCCGAGGGTGCCCGTGAAGGCGGGTTAAAATTCTGATAAGGAGGAGTACTTTTGGCTAGATTTGACGCTTCGGCTGAAGAATTTCAGGAGCGCGTAGTCGCAATCAACCGCGTATCCAAGACGGTCAAGGGCGGCCGCATCTTTAAATTTGCGGCTCTTGTCGTTGTCGGCGACGGGAAAGGCCGTGTGGGCTTTGGTCTTGGCAAATCCGGCGAGGTTCCGGATGCGATCCGCAAGGGAATCGAGGATGCCAAGAAAAATTTAATCACCGTGTCACTGATGGGTTCGACGATCCCGCATGAAGTGCTCGGAAAATTCGGCGCGGGTGTGGTCCTTCTTAAGCCCGCCGCCCCCGGTACCGGCGTTATCGCCGGCGGCCCGGTCCGTGCGGTTGTAGAGTCCGTCGGAATTAAAGACATCCGCACGAAGGCGCTTCGTTCGAATAATCCCTGCAACGTCGTACGTGCGACGATCAATGGTCTTTCCCAGCTCCGCAGTGCGAAAGAAGTTGCGGCTACCCGCGGCAAGACCAGGCAGGAAATTTTAGGATAGGAGGGTGGAGAAAATGGCAAATACCGTTGAAATCAAGCTTGTTAAAAGTCTGATTGGCAGCAAAAAGGACCAGATTGCCACCGCCAATTCGCTTGGTCTGAAAAAAATCGGCGATGTTGTTACACAGCCCGACAATCCTCAGACACAGGGCAAGATCAAAAAAATCATCCACCTTATAGAGGTTGTCAACGCGTAATGAATGGGAGGTGTAACTATGAAACTGCATGAACTCACTCCGGCGCCGGGCTCCAAAAAGGATGTCAAGCGTATCGGCAGGGGCGCTGCTTCCGGACAGGGAAAAACTGCCGGCAAAGGCCATAAGGGCCAGAAGGCCCGCGCGGGCCGCGGCATGCGTCCGGGTTTTGAAGGCGGTCAGATGCCCCTTCAGCGCAGAATCCCGAAGAGAGGCTTTGTCAATATCTTTGGCAAAGAAATCGCAACCGTTAACGTAGCCCAGCTCGAGGCGAAATTCGAGGACGGCGCAACTGTTGATGTTGCGGCACTTATTGCGGCAGGTCTCATTAAAAAGGAGCTTGACGGCGTCAAGGTTCTTGGCAACGGCGAGATCACAAAGAAGCTCAACGTAACTGTGAACGCGTATTCTGAGTCTGCCAAGGCAAAGATCGAGGCGGCCGGCGGAAAGGCCGAGGTGATCTGAAATGCTGCGTACATTTATTAACGCATGGAAGGTCGCAGATTTACGCAAGAAGATTTTATACACTGCGCTGATCCTTCTCCTGTTTCGGCTGGGTTCCTGGATTCCGGTTCCCTTTCTCGATCCCGGAATCATGGCGCAGGGCGGCATTGTAGCCGCTACGGACGAGACATTTATGTCCTATCTGAGTATGCTGACCGGCGGTGCTTTCAGCTATGGTACTATTTTTGCCATGTCGATCACCCCGTTTATCAACGCCTCCATCATCATGCAGCTGCTGACTGTGGCGCTTCCGCCTCTGGAGCGGCTGGCGAAGGAGGGCGAAAGCGGTCGGAAAAAGATTGCCTCCATCACCCGTTACCTGACGGTCGGCCTTGCAGCGCTTCAGAGCACCGGTTATTACTTCTATCTGAAGAACGGCGGTTATCTGATGACCAATGCTGAGGGAGCAGATTTTACAGGTGCTTGGGCTGTGTTCCAGGCGTTCGTCATCGTTCTGGTGCTGACAGCCGGTTCCGCGCTCATCATGTGGATGGGCGAGCAGATCAATGAGAAGGGGATCGGTAACGGTATCTCCCTGATCCTGTTTGCCGGCATTGTGGCCCGTATTCCTGCCATCGCAACGCAGCTTTACGAGTATATGCGCCGGGGCGGTGCGTACTATGCACTGGTTCCGATCACGGTTGTCCTGCTTCTGGGAATCGTCGCGTTCATTGTCTTTATGGATAAGTCGGAGCGCAGGATCCCGGTCCAGTACGCCAAGCGCGTAGTCGGCCGCAAGATGTACGGTGGCCAGAGCACGCATATTCCGATCAAGGTCAATATGTCCGGCGTGATGCCGATCATTTTCGCAAGCTCCATTCTTTCTCTGCCTGCGACGATCGGAATGTTCATCAACTACGAAGAGGGAAGCGGCTGGGATACTTTCTTTGGCCTGTTCAGTCAGAAGAGTCCTTTCTACGGCTGTGTGTATTTCCTGCTGATCATCTTCTTCGCTTACTTCTATGCCACCATTCAGTACAACCCGATCGAGATGGCGAACAACATCCGCAAGAACAGCGGCGCAATCCCGGGCATCCGTCCCGGCAAGCCGACTTCGGACTACATCTCCAAGATCCTCTCCAAGATTACGCTGATGGGCGCGCTTTTGCTGAGCGTGGTTGCACTGTTCCCGATCGTGTTCTCTCAGCTCACCTCTCTGATTATGGGCAACGAGGGAATGACGATTGCGATGGGCGGTACGTCCGTCATCATCCTTGTCGGTGTTGCGCTTGAGACGGTCAAGCAGCTTGAGAGCCAGTTGATGATGCGCCACTACAAAGGCTTTCTTGATTGATAAGGAGCGCGGATGATGAAGCTGATAATTATGGGAGCTCCCGGGGCGGGAAAGGGGACACAGGCTGATCGGATCAGCCGCCGCCTTTCCATCCCGGCGATCTCCACCGGTGACATTCTGCGGGAAGCGATTGCCGCAGGGACCGATATGGGGGAGCAGGCCAAACGGTATATTGATCAGGGCCAGCTGGTACCCGATGAAGTGATGATTGGGATCATCCAAGACAGGCTTTCCCAGGAGGACTGCCGTACTGGCTACATTCTGGATGGATTTCCGAGAACGATCCCGCAGGCGGAGGCGCTCAATGCCATGGGTGCGGCGATTGACAAGGTGCTGTCGATTGAAGTCAGCGACGAGCGGATCGTAGAGCGGATGTCCGGTCGGCGCGTTTGCCCGAAGTGCGGCGCTACGTTCCATACGGATCATAATCCGCCGAAGAATGCCGATATTTGTGACAAATGCGGTGCAGAGCTCATCAGGAGAAAAGATGACGCTCCGGAGACGGTTCTCGCGCGGCTCAAGGTCTACCATGACCAGACGGAGCCGCTCAAGGACTACTATCAAAAGGCTGGGAAGCTTGTTATTGCGGAAGGGCAGGAGGATGTCGAGGATACAACCTCGCTCGTCTTTTCAGCTCTGGAGGTATGACCATGGTTGTTGTAAAGACCAGAAGGGAAATCGAGCTGATGCGCGAGGCGTGCCGGATTTCGGCGGCGGCGCTCAAGCTCGCCGGCGAGGCGGTGCGCCCGGGAATTACAACCGGGGAGATTGATAAAATTGCCTATGATTATATTATCAGCCAGGGGGCTCAGCCCAATTTCCTTCATTACAACGGTTATCCCGCAACAGCGTGTATTTCTATAAACGATGAGGTCATTCACGGTATTCCAAAGAGGGACCGCGTTATCCGGGAGGGCGATCTGGTCAGTATTGATCTGGGCGCCAAAAAGGATGGATACAACGGCGACAACGCCGCCACTTTTGCAGCGGGCGCAATCAGCGACGAGGCAAAGCGGCTGAACGATACGACGCGCGAAAGCCTTTATGAGGGGATCAAAGCGGCGGTTGTGGGCGGCAGAGTCGGCGATATCGGCGCGGCTGTTCAGGAGTACTGCGAGGCGCGCGGCTATTCCGTGGTCCGGGAGTTTACCGGCCACGGTGTCGGCACCGCGCTTCATGAGGACCCCGCTGTACCGAATTACGGTACACGCGGCAGAGGCGTTCGCCTTGTGCCGGGCATGACGATTGCCATCGAACCCATGATTAATTTGGGTAAGGCGGGAGTCAAAACAATGTCTGACGGCTGGACTGTTAAAACAATAGATGGAAAGCTCTCCTCGCATTGGGAGCACACGATTGTAATAACAAATGACGGACCGCAGATTCTAACGGTGGTCTGACCACCGGCGGTACGGATTTCCGCATGAGGGAGGTAACGTTGTGTCAAAGCAGGATATGATTGAGATCGAGGGGATCGTCAAGGAGGCGCTGCCCAACGCGATGTTCCAGGTCGAACTCGAAAACGGTCATGTGATACTCGCCCATATTTCCGGCAAGCTGCGGATGAATTACATCCGTATTCTCCCGGGGGATAAGGTTACGGTGGAGATCTCACCCTATGACCTTTCCCGCGGACGGATCACGTGGCGTTCAAAATAGCGAAAGGCGAAGGAGGTATTTACGTATGAAAGTCAGACCTTCTGTCAAAAAGATTTGCGAAAAGTGCAAAGTTATCAAGCGCAACGGGAAAATCATGGTGATCTGTGAGAATCCCAAGCATAAGCAGCGTCAGGGTTAACCTGAACAACCTATTTAATGGAGGTGCAACTGACAAATGGCGCGTATTTCTGGTGTGGACCTTCCGAGGGATAAGCGGGTCGAAATCGGCCTGACCTACATTTTCGGAATCGGTCGCAAAACCGCAAGCGACATTATTAAAGCAACCGGAGTAAATCCTGACACCCGCGTAAAGGATTTGAGTGAAGAGGATGTCTCCAAGCTTCGTGACTATATTGACAAAAACGTACGGGTGGAGGGCGATCTCCGCCGCGACACTGCGTTTGACATCAAGAGGCTGATTGAGATCGGCTGCTATCGCGGTGTCCGTCACCGCAAGGGCCTTCCGGTACGTGGCCAGCGTTCCAAGACGAATGCTCGCACACGCAAGGGTCCCAAGAAGACCATAGCGAACAAGAAAAAGTAAGCGAGGAGGTAATTGAATGGCTACAAAAGCTACGGGCAAAAAGGGCGCTACGACTCGTAAACGCCGTGAGCGTAAGAATATTGAGCGCGGCGCAGCTCATATCCAATCCACCTTCAATAACACGATCGTCACCATTTCGGATACGCATGGTAACGCGGTATCGTGGGCAAGTGCCGGCGAAATGGGCTTCAAAGGTTCCAGAAAGTCGACTCCCTTTGCGGCTCAGACAGCAGCGGAGACAGCCGCAAAGGCTGCCATGGAGCACGGCATGAAAACCGTTGAAGTGTATGTCAAGGGTCCGGGCGCAGGCCGCGAGGCAGCGATCCGAGCGCTTCAGACCGCCGGATTAGAGGTCAGCATGATTAAGGATGTCACTCCGATCCCGCACAATGGATGCCGTCCGCCCAAAAGAAGAAGAGTATAACAAGGAGGAACCAGTATTATGGCAAAGAATATGCAGCCTGTTTTGAAGCGTTGCAAAACGTTGGGCATTTCTCCGGCTGTCCTTGGTTACTCCAAGGAGACCTATCGTAATCCCAAGCAGTCCCGCCGCAAGCAGTCTGAGTACGGCATGCAGCTGCACGAGAAGCAGAAGGTCAAGTTTATCTATGGCGTTCTGGAGAAGCAGTTCCATGCGTATTATGAGAAGGCCGCGCGCAAGCAGGGCGTCACCGGTGAAAACCTGCTTCAGGAGCTGGAGCGCCGTTTGGATAACGTTGTTTTCCGTATGGGGTTTGCCAATACCCGCCGCGAAGCACGCCAGCTTGTCAACCATGGCCATTTCACGGTCAACGGCCAGCGCGTCGACATCCCGTCCTATCAGATTAAGCCGGGCGATGTTGTTGCCGTCCGTGAGCGTTCCCGCACCACGACCAAGTTTAAGAGCCTGATCGAGGAGCGTGGAAAACAGCCCTGCCCGAAGTGGATCGAGAAAGCGGCTGAATCTTTCGAGGGTAAAATTGTAGCGATGCCGGCGCGTGACGATATCGATTACGAAGTCGCCGAGCACCTGATCGTTGAGTTGTACTCGAAGTAATCGCTGCCGAACGCATAGACGCAGTAGGCGATAGCCACTTTTAAATAAGGAGGGTTTTGAATGATTGAAATCGAAAAGCCCCGAATCGAAACGACCGATTTAACACCTGACGGAACGTATGGGAAGTTCACACTCGAGCCGCTTGAGCGTGGATACGGCACAACGCTCGGCAACAGCCTGCGCCGCGTGCTGCTTTCCTCCCTGCCGGGTTACGCGGTCACATCTGTCAAGATCGACGGCGCTCTCCACGAGTTCTCCACGATTGACGGCGTAAAGGAAGACGTGACCGAGATCGTACTCAACCTCAAGGATGTTATACTGCGGATAAATGGCGACGGTCCCAAAACCGTTTACATTGATGCGAACGGTGAGGGAGAAGTGACTGCCGGCAGCATTAAAGCTGATTCGGAAGTTGTAATTTTAAATCCGGATCTCCATATTGCGTCTCTGGATAAGGATGCGCACCTGAGCATGGAGATCACAGTGGACAGGGGCCGCGGCTATGTACCCGCGGAGCGCAATAAGCAGCTGATGCAGCCGCCTATTGGCGTCATTGCTGTCGATTCGATTTATTCACCGGTGCTCAAGGTTAATTACACCGTTGAGAATACCCGTGTCGGCCAGATCACGGACTATGACAAGCTGACGATTGAGGTCTGGACAAACGGCACGATTTCCGCCAAGGAGGGGGTGTCCCTCGCGGCAAAAATCCTCACGGAGCACCTGAACCTTTTTGTTGATCTTTCCGATGAAGCGCACAACGCGGAGATCATGGTGGTCAAGGATGACAATAACAAGGAGAAATACCTTGAAAAATCCATTGACGATCTGGATCTTTCCGTTCGTTCTTTCAACTGCCTGAAACGCGCAGGGATCAACACGGTGGAGGATTTGATCAACAAGAGCGAAGAGGATATGATGAAGGTCCGCAATTTGGGACGCAAGTCCATGGACGAGGTAATTGCCCGTCTGAATGACCTTGGTCTGAGTCTTCGCAAGGAAGATGAGTAAGACGGTAAAGGAGTGAATATAAATGCCCGCAACCAGGAAGCTCGGCAGAACCACGGATCACAGAAAGGCAATGCTGAGGGCGATGGTAACGTTCCTGCTCGAGAATGGTAAAATCGAGACGACCGTAACGCGTGCAAAGGAAGTGCGTTCGGCAACCGAGAAGATGATTACGCTTGCCAAGAACGATACGCTTCACGCAAAGCGTCAGGCGCTTGCCTACATCACCAAGGAGGATGTCTGCAAGAAGCTGTTCGATACCATTGCACCCAAGTACGCAGACCGTAAGGGCGGCTACTGCCGCATTATCCGGACCGGCCCCCGCCGCGGCGACGCAGCGGAGATGTGCATCATCGAGCTGGTCTGATTGATTTCAGATTTTTTATGGGACCGCCAAAAGGCGGTCCCTTTTTTATGCCCAAACAGCCTTGCCCGGGATTCCACTGTGCACGGTTTGGATCCGTAAAACCGCCAAAACAGCTTTTTCATCAGAAATTTTTTTGCGGTTCCAACGAAAACCCGCCCCGCCGATGGACATCGGCCAATGGATTTTGAGAAATTGGAAGAAAGGTCAGTCCGGTTTCATTTTGCTGCCGGTGCTATTTGTATTCCCATGTTTTAAGACGGAAGTCCTCCGCAGCGGCTCTACAAGGTATCCCGGGAAAAGGGAGAAAGTAAGGGCGGGATACGGATGATACAAAAATTCGGGGAGAGCCTCGTTTTTCATCTTCCGGTGAAAGAGGGAAGATCTACCGCCGTGATGAAATTGGAAATTCCGCGGAACCTATGGAGCTTTTCTTTTTGCCGCTTAACCGGCTTCAGGGAAAGGTAGTCCCGTTCCGAACAGCCGGTAGCACAGCCCCAGAGGAGATGCATACAATGAATTATAAAGAGGTGATGACAGAGATGGACCATTCCATTTTAAAGATAAAAACCATTACACAGGCGGAACGGGGCCGCGAGGCGCTCCGTTCCCACGGCTACCGCGCCTATATCCGCCGCAGCGCTGTAACGCCGGAAACAGAGGGATGTGGTTACAGCATTGAAGTCAACGGTTCCTATGAGACGGCGCGGCAAATTTTGACCCAGGCGGGGATTCGGGTACTGGGACGTGGCGAGCCGTGATTTATTTTGACAATGCCGCCACGACCTATCCGAAACCGCGTGGAGTTCCATGGGCGGTTTATACGTCGTTCCGCAAGTACGGCGCCAATCCCGGGCGCGCAGGCCATGATCTGTCTCTGAATACGTCGGAACAGGTCTATGCGTGCCGCAGGACGCTTTCCCGGATGTTTCATACGGGAAATCCGGAGAATATTGCGTTTACCCTCAACTGTACGGCTTCACTGAATATGGCGATCAAGGGGATTCTTAAAAAAGGGGATCATGTGGTGACCTCCAATCTGGAGCACAATGCAGTCATGCGTCCGCTGGAGAAGATGAGCCGCGACGGGATCATTACCTATTCCAGGGTGATGGTTCAGGCCGGGAACCCGACCGCTACGGTCGCCGCCTTTGAGCAGGCCCTGCGACCGAATACACGCCTGATCGTCTGTACGCACGTATCCAATGTATTTGGCGTTGTACTGCCGGTGGAACAGATTGGAGCTGTTGCCAAAAAGAATGGGATCTGCTATATTGTAGACTGTGCCCAGTCCGCTGGGGTTCTCCCCGTGGATTTGCAGGCGTTCCATGCAGACTGCCTGTGTATGCCGGGCCATAAAGGTCTGTATGGCCCGATGGGTACGGGGATTCTAATCTGTTCTGCTCCGGAAAAGCTGAACACCATTATAGAGGGCGGGACCGGGAGTCTCTCCAAGAACCTGATCCAGCCGGAGCTGATGCCGGACCGGTTTGAAAGCGGTACGCTGAATGTTCCCGGCATTATCGGGCTAAAAGCCGGGCTGGATTTTGTCAATGCCCGGGGAGTGGAGCGCATCGGTACCCATGAGATGGAGATTGCCCGGAGGATTCACCGGGGACTTTCCCGTATAGATGGAGTCCGCCTCTATACGCCGGAACCGCGTGACGGCGTGGCCGCCCCGGTTCTCTCTTTTAATGTAGGACGTCTGGGCAGCGAACAGACAGCCTCCCTGCTCAACGAATCCGGAATCGCCGTGCGGGCCGGGCTCCATTGTGCTCCCGAGGCGCATCGCTCTTTTCATACGATCGATACCGGGACCGTCCGGGTGTCTCCCGGTGCATTTAATACGGATCGGGACGCGGATCACCTGATAAAATCTGTATTTCAAATTGCAAAATCGCATAAATAATGATAAAATACTATAATAAGGCGGATTGTATTCCGCCCTGTTTCAGCGAAACAGCGCTCCTGCTGCCTGCCGTTTTGCGGACAGCAGGAGATTTGAATGAAAATTAGGGATGGATACTATGACGGATTTAAACCTTTTGAATTTTGCGGCGGATTTCCAGGCCAGTATACAGGAATTTTTCACCCAGCTCTGGAGTGCGGTAAAAGGCTTTGGCTTTTCAGATTTTCTTGATATTGTTCTGGTGGCGTTCGTAGTCTACGGGGCAATCAAGCTGATCCGGGAGACGCGGGCCGTCCAGCTGATGAAAGGAATTGTGATCCTTGTAATCGTCTATCTGCTGGTCACATGGTTTAAGATGGAGGCCATGAGCTATATTCTCAGCAAGCTGTTTGATGTGGCGCTGATCGCGGTGATTGTTTTGTTTCAGCCGGAGATCCGTCATGCCCTCGAGAGCGTGGGACGGAAAAATTTGACCAGGCTGGGCTTTTTCGGCCTCCGCGGGGACCAGCAGCTTCAGGATATCGAGCGGGTTCGGAATGCGATTATTGCCGTTTCCCGTGCCTGTGCCGATATGAGCGGAAAAAAGATCGGGGCGCTGATTGTTTTTGAAAAGGACACGCTGCTTGGTGAAATCATTAAGACCGGTACCGGCGTCAATGCCGATGTCACCGAGGAGCTGGTTGGGAACATCTTTTATAAAGGGGCCCCTCTGCATGACGGAGCGATGGTTGTCCGGGACGGAAAGATCTGCGCGGCCGGCTGTATTCTTCCGCTTACGAGCAACAATTCCATCTCTTCCGCCCTCGGAACCCGTCACCGGGCCGCGCTTGGCGTGAGCGAACAGTGCGATGCGATGGTCGTGGTTGTCTCAGAGGAGACGGGGGCGATCTCCATCGCGTGCAAGGGGATTTTGATGCGCTCCATCACCAGCTCCCAGCTCCGGCAAAAGCTGACGGAATATATTTTGGGCGATGCGGAAAAATTGTACGAGCAGAGCTTCTTTGACCGGCTGAAAGGAAGCGTGAAGAGGAGGGGCAAAAAATGAGCAGCAAAACGTCTAATTCCAAGCTGAGCCTCCACAATCTGTTCTATAACAACAAATTCGTCCTGCTGTTTTCCATTGCGGCCGCGTTTGTGATCTGGATTGCCGTGACGGTTACGCAGGCGCCGGTTTTGGACCGGGAGCTCGGAAATATCAGCGTGACGATTGACATGGGGGACGCATCCCAGCCAAAGCAGCTCGGGCTGCAGCCGTTCGGCGTGAGCGATACACGGGTCAACGTAACCGTACGCGGCAAGCGCTACGAGGTTAATGAGCTGGACGAGGCGGATATTATTGTCACGGCGGATACCAGTTCGGTGGGAGCGGCCGGAATGCATACGCTGAGCCTGAAAGCGACCTGTGAGAACAAGGATATTGAGATTGTCTCCATCTCTCAAAAATCGCTGGATGTTTATTTTGACGCGTATAAGGAGCAGTCCTTTACACTGGAAAAACATATTGAGGCGCCCAATGGAATCGTTCCGGACGGATATACGTATAACGAGCCGACCCTCTCCTCCCAAAGCGTGGTCATCAGCGGACCGGCTACGGAGGTGAATCGGATTCAGCGCGTTGTGGCGTCGGTAAAAATCGATGGGCCGATGACCGCCACGCCGGCATCCCCGCTGGTGGCGTCCGTTACGCCGGAAACCTCCTCCGGAGAAGCTCCGCGCTATGTTACCATTAAGGGCGGCGGAGAGATCACCATGAGTATCCAGGTGCTCAAGATCAAGGAACTGCCCACTTCCATTAATTTCACCAACGCGCCGTCCGCCTATGCGTCCGCGCATCTGCCGTATACGGTTTCTCCCTCCACTGTCCGGGTGGCGGGGAATCCTGATACGATCGATTCTCTCCAGTCGCTGGTGGTCGGGACTGTGGATTTCAGCAAGCTCGGGGAGAACGGCGGCACCTTCAATTTCAAAGCTTCGGACATCAGTGGATACAAGGTGCTGGACGACGTGACGGCGTTTCAGGTCCGGGTGACGGCCGGCAATATGGGTTCGACCTCTCTGGATCTTCCGGCCTCATCGGTGCAGCTGAAGAATGTGCCGGAGGGCTTTAACGCCCGTCTTGCTCAACAGAGCCTGACAGGCGTTACCATCGTCGGGACGCGCGGAGAGATTGCGACCCTTACGGCGGACAATGTAGCCGTCGAGGTGGATCTGTCCGCTGTTGCTGCGGCGGAGGGGACCTATACCGTGGACGCTCAGGTCACCGTCACAGGAAAATCCACCTGCTGGGTCTACTCCGCCTATTCCGTTACCGTTGAGCTGAGCAGGGGATAATCCTGTACAGCGGACTGAAAGGAGGGCTGTTTGATGAAGAAAAAAATTTTTACTGCGACAGCCCTGCTGGCCGTGTGCCTGCTTCTGTTCTCCGGGTGCAGCTATAAGGTTCTTTCACCGGATCAGCTGATGCGGCCGCCCCAATACTATGGGGAGAATGAGGGCCTTCAGGAGATCTTCAAGGAGACGGCGGGATCCAATGCTGTGTTAAAAGCCCCATATGAGGGGGAATACCGTTCCGCATTCATTCTGGATGATATAGATGGGGACGGGGTAGAGGAGGCGCTGGCTTTTTATGTAAATAATCTGGACAAGAATGTCTGCCGCATGATGCTCTTTGAGAAAACGGGCGGGAGCTGGACTCTCTGCTCCAATGTCCGGGGCGAGGGCGGCGAGGTTGTCTCCGTCAATCTGGTGGATATGGATCAGGACGGGGTAAAGGAAATATTGGTCGGATGGGGAATCTCCGGCAGTACGGAACGGGTTCTCTCCGTCTATATGTATTCTCCCGATTCCGGAGACTTTCGCAGTCTGGCGAATGGCCCGTACCGGCTGATGGCCTGTCTGGACGTGGACGGTGATCTGGAGCTGGAGCTTCTCCTCGTCTCGTCCTCCTCATCATCTTCGGCAGCAGAGAGTGCAAATTCTCCCACCCCCACCGCCCCGGCACGTTTCCGGGCAAGGGTGCTGAAAATTCAGGATACGGTCCAGCCCGGCGGATCGCAGTCTGTTTCGGTCACCGCGGTCAGCGAGGTCGCGCTTTCCTCTGGCGCGGCGGACTGTACGCAGCTTTTGGTACAGCCGTCCTATTCCTCCTCGGAGCCGCTCACCTTTTTTATTGACTGTACCTCCCGGGATTCCGGCATGTTTACCGATATTATCACGTGGTCTAATGGAAAACTCAACCGGGAAATTCCGCCGATGGATCACGAGGCGGCTTATGCCACGTAC
>X72_Ural_Owl__coassemble_121_pt1 | contig 15176 bp, 11 predicted proteins | sample X72_Ural_Owl__metabat2_high_PE_004 | metagenome-assembled genome bin X72_Ural_Owl | reverse complement strand
CGCTGTAATCCTTAAAAACCACATTGTTCTCCTCCAATGTGCCGGATACCACGCTGGTTTGGTCAAAACGCCAGTCTGCCAAAACGGGCGGCGCCCCTCCTTCGGCACAGGCCGGAATTGCGGCCGCAAGCATGGCGCCCGCCACAAGAGCAGGCAAAAAACGCCGTTTTCCTTTCATCCCTTATCCCTCCTGTTACAATTTTGATGATAAAGTGATTGTAACAAAAAATATAAAAAATACAATTATTTTTTATTTATTTAATGAAATTTTAGCCTGAATATAATAAAATCCCAGTCTCTCTGTGCCGGACCGGTAAAAAGAGCCGCAGGCAATCCCCCCATACAGGAAAATATAAGCACTGCAGCGGGGGACTTAAAATATGGACAGAAGATCTCCGGGCGGATCAGAAAGGCCGCCGCAGATCAGGAAGATTCCGGATAAGAGGATGAGCCGCTCCATCTGCTTTTGCAGCCACGAGCATAAAAACAGGAGTGGCGCAGCGTCAGCGGCACCACCCCTCAGCTCAAAACCATCTTCTTCCTGCATCGGGGTCTTTTCTCCGGTCTGAACTACCGGAGAGCGGTGCAGAAACAGGCTGGGGATTATTGTTCTGCCAAAATGCATTCCCATGCTGTCAGCCGCGCTCTCTCAGATCCAGCGATCGGATCCGCTTGCGCAGGGGCAGTACGGCGGAGGGGGAGACGCTCAGTTCATCGATTCCCATGCGCAGGAACGTCTCCGTCATGGCAATATCTGCGCCAAGCTCGCCGCAGATTCCCACCCAGCAGCCGTGCCGGTGTCCGGCCTCCACTGTGGACCGAATCATACGCAGCACCGCGGGATGGTGCGGATCATAGAAAGGATCGAGCCGGGGATTCTGCCGGTCGATCGCCAGCGTGTACTGGGTCAGGTCGTTGGTCCCAATGGAGAAAAACCGGACCTCCTGTGCCAGCTCATCCGCGATCATAACGGCGGCGGGTGTCTCAATCATCACGCCCAGTTCCACTTCTCCATAAGCCCGTTTCTCCCCGCTGAGCTCCCGGCGGCACTCCTCTAAAATCTCTTTTGCGTCCCGCACCTCGCGGACGGAAATAATCATGGGGAACATAATCGAAATAGTTCCGAATGCGGCGGCTCGCAGAATCGCACGCAGCTGTGTCTTAAACACCTCTCTCCGGGTCAGGCAGATCCGGATGGCCCGGTACCCGAGCGCAGGGTTTTCTTCCTTTTCCAGCTCAAAATATCCGGCCTGTTTATCCGCTCCAATATCCAGCGTGCGGATAATCACCTGCTTTCCGGCCATGGTTTCCGCGACCCGCTTATAAATGGCAAACTGCTCCTCCTCCGTGGGAAAATCCGTCCGGTTGAGATAAATAAACTCGCTGCGGAACAGTCCGATTCCCTGCGCGTCGTTCTGGAGAGCCAGCCCCACATCGGACACATCACCAATATTGGCATATACCTTAATATGTGTCCCGTCCAGCGTGACATCCGGCTTCTTTTTCAGATCCTGGAGCAGAGACGCCTGCTCCGCATCCGCGCGCTTGCGCGCCTCCATGGAGGTGAGCAGCTCCGGTGCCGGATCAATATAAACACAGTGGTTATAGCCGTCCAGCACTGCGGGATGTCCGTCCCAGTTCTCGCTGATCTCCACTCCGATCAGCGCGGGAATCCCCATGGTCCGGGCCAGAATCGCCGTGTGGCTGTTGGTCGATCCATGTCGGGTGATAAAACCCAGCAGCTTGCTCTTATCCATCTGCATGGTTTCACTCGGGGTCAGATCGTCCGCCATGAGAATAAACGGCTCTTTCCACTCCACCGCCTTTTCCTCTCCGGTCAGCGCTGCGGCAACGCGGTGGGAAACATCCCGGATATCCGCAGCCCGCGCCTGCATATATGCATCATCCATCGCGGAAAAAATCTGGGCAAAATTTTCTCCCGCAGCCAGCGCCGCGTATTCGGCGGTTACGCCCTGCGTCTCAATCATCCCCCGGACGGCATCCAGAAAGTCCTCGTCATCAAGGAGCATGGCGTGAATATCAAAAATCGCGGCATTCTCCTCCCCCACCTCACCGAGAGCCCGCTCATACAGGGCGTGAAGCTGTTCCTGTGCCTGAACACGCGCCTGGTCAAACCGCTCCCGCTCCTCCTCCGGCGTACGGGAAGAGGCGGCGGGTGCATCCATGGCACGTTTGTGATAAAAATGAATCTTTCCGATGGCAATTCCGTTTAAAATGGACTTGCCGGTCGCAACTTTCATCCTTCGACACTTCCTTTTCTCAAATTCTACCGGCTGTACGAGCGGGAAAAATCACAGATTCTCCCGGAAAAACGTCTCCACCGCAGCGGCGGCCTGCTCCTCATCCTCTCCCTCAACGGTGACTGTGAGGGAATCTCCACATTTGACGCCCATTCCCATGACAGCCATCAGTTTGGCTGCGGAGACAGTTTTCCCATCCTTTTCCAGCGTGACAGAGCTGGTAAACGGCTTGACGGCCTTTACCAGCAGTCCGGCCGGACGGGCATGGATCCCAATCGGGTCTGTAATGGTGTACGTAAACTGTTTCATAAAAATACACTCCTTTTTCTATATGGAATAAATGGATTTCTCATTCAATCCGGCCATCCGCTCTCCCCTCTTTTCAGCAGGATCCGGGTTTCGTACGGCCTCAGTCTCATCACCGGCTCCGGCCGCGCATCCCGATAGTTGGAAAGCACCGTCTCATATCCCTCCACCGGGACCGGACACGCCCACTCGCAGGGCCGGGCGTGAAAATTATTGATACACAGCAGGACGTCGCCGTCCAGACTTCTGCGGTACGCCAGTACGGACGGATGATCCGGATCGAGCGGCTCAAAGTCCCCATATGCGACGACGTCGTATTTCTTTCTCAGACGGATCAGCGCCTGATAAAAGGAAAAGATGGATTCCGGATCCTCCACCTGTGACTGCGCATTGATCCGCACATGATTCGGGTTGACCTCTATCCACGGCGTTCCCTCTGAAAACCCGGCGTTTTTGCCGCCGGTCCACTGCATGGGGGTCCGGCTGTTATCACGGGAATGAACCTTTAAGATCTGGTAGACGCTCTCCTCGCTCATCCCCTTATCTCTCAGGAGCTGAAAATGGTTCAGGCTCTCGACGTCCCGGTACTGCTCCAGCCGCGAAAAATGGGCGTTGGTCATCCCAAGCTCTTCCCCCTGATAGAGGTACGGGGTTCCGCGCAGGCAGTGGATGACGGCTCCCAGCATTTTGGCGGATTCTTTCCAATATACTCCCTCGTCCCCAAAGCGCGAGACAACGCGGGGCTGGTCGTGGTTGCACCAGAATACGGCGTTCCACGCGCGGTGCTCCGCCATCCCTGTCTGCCAGGAGAACAAAATCTGCTTGAGCCGTGCAAAATCCGCCGGGACGAGCACCCATTTTTCGTTCCCTGCAAAGTCCACCTTAAGGTGGTGGAAAGAAAAGACCATATCCAGTTCTCCGCTGTCCTCCCCCGCATAGCGGAAGCAATTCTCCATGGTGGTGGAGGACATTTCGCCGACGGTGATAAAGCCCTCCCTGCCGCCGAAAGTCTCCCGGCTCATCTCCTGAAGATACTCATGAACCCGGGGACCGTCGGTATAGAAGCGCCGCCCATCCCCATGGGCGTCATCCTCAAACGCGCCCTTGCTGATGAGATTGACCACGTCGAACCGGAAGCCCTGCACCCCCTTTTCCATCCAGAAGCGGAGGATCTCCTGCACCTCCCGGCGGACGGCAGGGTTCTCCCAATTCAGGTCGGCCTGCGTCCGGTCGAACAGGTGCAGATAGTATTCGCCCAGTTCCGGCACATATTCCCATGCGCTGCCGCCGAATTTGCTCTCCCAGTTGGTCGGCGGAAGACCGCCGGCCCGCCCTTTCCGAAAGATATAGTAGTCCTTATACCGCTCATCGCCCGCGAGCGCCCTTTGGAACCACTCGTGCTCGGTGGAGGTATGGTTAAAGACCATATCCAGCATAAGCGCGATCCCGCGTTTTTTAGCCTCCCGGATCAGCTCCGTCAGGTCCTCCATGGTCCCATAGCGCGGATCAATCGAGCGGTAGTCCGCCACATCATAGCCGTTGTCCCGCTGGGGGGAGACAAAGAACGGAGTGAGCCAGAGATAATCCACCCCCAGCTCCCGGAGGTAGTCGAGCTTCCGGGTAACACCGCGCAGCTCGCCGAGGCCGTCGCCGTTGGTATCTAAAAAAGATTTGGGATAGATCTGATAGACCACGCTCTTTTTAAAATCGGTCATGATTTTTCCTCCCTGTACTCCATCACCGGTGTTTGTCCTGCCAAAGCCTGCTCTCCGGTGTGGAACGTAAAGGCGGCCTCGCCCGGCTCCGTCACCAAAAACGCCGTGACAGTCGGATGCCCCGCAGCGCGGATCTTTTTTAGATCAAAGGTAATCAGCCGGTCGCCGCGCCGGACACGGTCCCCCTCTTTCACATGGAGCTCGAACCCATCCCCGCCCATGGAGACCGTATCAATCCCCACGTGGATAAGCAGCTCGATCCCATTGTCCAGCTCCAGCCCACAGGCGTGGCGGCTGTCCTCAATTACGGAGGAAACAGTCGCATCCGCCGGAGCCAACACCACCTGATCCGTCGGTTCAATCCCGACGCCGTCCCCCAGAACTCCCTGTGAGAACACCTCATCCGGAATTTCCGACAGTGGAATGACCCGGCCGGAGAGCGGAGCGGTCAGGAAACCTTTTTCATCCGATTCCCCATTCTCCGGGAGAACGCTGTTTTCGGCGGGGCGGACCGGAGCCGGAGCCGAGTCCGCAGAACGCCCGGACGCCTCCTGCGGAAGCTCACGCCCACGGTCTGCAGCGGAGAGCTTCCGGCTCCCGACAAGCAGCGTCAGCACAAAGGGGATGACGATCGCGGCCGCCATGGCAATCAGGAATTTTACCCAAAAATCCGGTTTGATCGACAGGATCCCCGGAAGCCCGCCGACGCCGATGGAATACGCCTCCACTCCGGTGCCGATTGAGATCACCGCCGCCGCTGCGGAACCGAACATTCCGCAGATCAATGGGAACCCATATTTGACATTAACGCCAAAGAGCGCCGGCTCCGTCACGCCCAAATAGCAGGAGATGCATGCGGAAATATTAATCTGCTGCGCCCGTTCATTTTTCCGCTGGAGAACGCTCATCGCCAGTACCGCGGAGCCCTGTGCAATATTGGACAGGGCAATCATCGGCCACAGGATCGTCCCCTGATAGGAATTGACCAGCTGCGTGTCGATGGCGTTCGTCATGTGGTGCAGCCCCGTCATCACGATGGGCGCGTAGAAGAAGCCGAACAGCGCCGCAAACAGCCACTTGACATTTGAGGTCAGGCCCGCATAAACCACGCTGGCAATCGCGTCCCCAATCTTCCAGCCGATCGGACCCACAATCGTATGGGCAATAATGACCGCCGGAACCAGCGAGCAAAACGGCACCACAATCATGCTGATGACCTCGGGACAGTGCTTTTTAAAGAATTTTTCCAGATAGACCAGCACAAACCCGGATAGCATTGCCGCAATGACCTGCCCCTGATAGCCGATCATCTGCACCTGCGCAAAGCCGAAATCCCACACCGGGATCTCCGCAGCCGGGGTTGTCGCCACACTGAAGCCGTTAAGCAGCTGGGAGGAGACGAGTGTCAGCCCCAGGATAATGCCGAGGATCTGCGTCGTTCCCATCTTCCGGGTGATGGACCAGATGATTCCAACCGGGAGCAGATGGAACACCGCCTCGCCGATCAGCCACAGAAATTGATACGTACCGGCCCAGAACTGAGAAATATCCGCCAGGCTCTGCGTCCCGTCGGCAAAGAAATTGATCTCCCCGATAATATTGCGCACGCCCAAAATCAGGCCGCCGCAGATGAGCGCGGGGATCAGCGGGGCGAAAATTTCCCCCAGTACGCCCATGGCCCGCTGGATCACAGACTGCTTTTTGTTCCCGGCCGCCTTGACGGCCTCCTTGCTCACGCCCTCGATCCCGGCGCAGCCTGTAAATTCGTTATAGAACACCGCTACGTCGTTTCCGATAATGACCTGAAACTGGCCCGCCTGAGTAAAAGTTCCTTTGACGGCGGGAATTTTTTCAATCTCGTCCTTATTGGCTTTGCCGGGATCCGCCAGGACGAACCGCATGCGCGTCATGCAGTGGGACACGGCCTGAATATTCTCCCTGCCGCCGACGCCGTCCAGAAGCGCCCGGACGTCATTGGAATATTTCGCCATAAAGACCACCTCCGTTTTCAGATTTTTCCACTGCCGGTTTTCCGCCTTTATGATACTTCACTTGTTTAAACAAGTCGATTAGATGAACCACCTAATTTTATCATTGATTTTTATGAAATATAAACAGGGGATTTTCTATTGACTTCCGGATGGCGGACGTGGTACATTTATAAAAAAGCAGCTTTTTGCACAGGAGGTGCAGCCGCCACGGCAGAAAAAAAATATACCGCCATCTATTATGCGCTGAAAAGGCGGATTGAATCCGGATTTTATCCGGTGGGCCAGCTTTTGCCCTCCGAAAATACGTTGATTGAGGATTTTGGCTGTTCGCGGAATACCGTGCGCCGCGCTATTGCGGAGCTGGTGCGGGACGGCTATGTCCAGACACGGCAGGGGCTGGGCGTCTACAATATTTTCCAGCCCATCGAGCCGTCGTCCTACGCAATGGGGACGATTGAATCCTTTCAGGAATCCGCCCTGCGGACCCGGCGCGACAGCGCCACCCGGGTGATCCTGTTCACCACCTGTACCGCAGACGCGGAATTGTCCCGGCAGACCGGCTTCTCCCCCGGGACAGAGCTCTTTTATATTCAGCGCCTCCATACGGAGGACGGAATCCCCCTGATCTTCAACCACAACTATTTTCGGCGCGACTGCGTACCCGGCCTGACTCCGGAAATTGCCGCCGGTTCCATCTACCGGTATCTGGAACAGGTAGTAAAGATGTCCATTGTCACCAGCAAGCGGACGATCACCGTCGAGCTGGCGACCAATCTTGACCGGCGATGGATTGATCTGGACCCATACAATTGTATGGCCGTGGTAAGCAACCAGACCTACAACAGTGACGGTGTCATGTTTGAATACACCCAGTCGCGCCATCATCCCGGGATTTTCCGCTTTCAGGACAATGCAATCCGCCGGACCGCTGTCCCGCCGCAGCCGCGGCGCGGGTGATGCCGCATCCGGCCGGAGCGGAACCCTGCCTCCGCCATCTCCCCGCGCGGGCCACAGCACCGCAGAAGAGCCGCCGCCGTGCTTTTTGCACGACGGCGGCTCTTCTGTTATCTGTACGGCATCCTCTATATTTTTCCGGCCCGATCGGATGAGTCAATCCGGTACTCGAACAGTCCGTTTTCATGGCACAGATTGCCCGTTTCCCCAGCTGCAATCAGCGCACATCCCGTCAGCACCCGAATCATATGAACAATATAAAACGGCGTATGTTCATATCCCATCCGGGCACAGCGGTGAATGCTGTACAGATAGGCCAGCATCCCGGCATCATAGCACTCCATATAAACGGCGGAAGAGGGAGAAATCGATCGCCGCGCCAGTTCGCGGAGAATCGGGCGGTGCGCATACTGCTCAAACGGGTACCGCTCCAGGTATCTCCGAACCTGCTCCGGATACCGTTCCCGTATGGAATCCATGCTGTGATAGCAATCCCGCTCCAGCCTCTTTCGGCAGAGGGCATATCGGTTTTTTTGATAATAGCGCCGCATCCGTTCCCGCTGAGGCTCCGGATTCTCATGGTAACGGCGGCGCTGCGCCTCCAGCAAAGCTTCCCGGTGCGCCCGGTAATATTTTCCGCTATCCACCGGGAAGCGCCGGGGACCTCCCCCGCGGCGGCCCGACAGCTCCTTCCGGTGCGCAGCCCAGTATTTCCGGTTCCGTTCCCGGATCTGTTCCCGATGGGCCTCCCGGTACCGCCGGTCCCATTCGCGGTATTTTTCAGGGTTTTGCCTCCGGTCATCCCTCCGGCGGGCACAGATCGAATCGCGCTTTTCCTGCCGGTACCGGCGGATCCGCTCCGCATGCGCCTTTTTCCCGATTCGGCAATAATACTCGCGCTGCTGGGCCCGAATCCGTTCCCGGTTCTTCTGGTAATATGCCCGTTTTTTTCTCCGGCGTTCCTCCGCCTCCGGATCCACGGCCTCTCCGCCTCCCGTTTCGGCGGACTGCGGCGCGGGTGGATCCTTTCTTTTCTCCATACCACTCTCTCTTTTCTGCGGCTGTTTCGGCATAAAGGCCCGCCGCCTCTACACAATAGCACGGCGGCAGACAAAAAGAAATTGCCCGGAGATAAAAAACAGCTCTCCATGGAGCGGAGAGCTGTGTCAGCACCTTGATCTTGACCGGAATGGCCCTATTTTTCCCGCGCGGGCGCTGTCAGCATGGAAACGACCGAACAGACGGCGGTAAAGGCAGCAAGCACCCACCACGCAGAATCCTTACCGAGCGAAGAGGGGATCACCGTCAGCATCAGGGCGGCTGTAACCGCCGTCAGGAGGAACAGCGCCGGCATGGCCGCAGCGGCCATGCCGCGTGCCGCCGCTTTCCGCTGAAAAGCCGTCCCAAATGCCAGACCTCCAAAGAGCATCACCAGAATAAAAACCGCATACTGAATAATCAGCGCATTCCCCACGATGGTCGGCGTCATCCAGTAGAGCCGGCCCGCGGAAATCAGGGACACCACATACGGCGTTCCCACCGGAATCAGGGCCAGCATCCCCGCAAACAGGAGGGGAAAGGCCGGAGCAACACGTTCGCTGATCCGGATCCGGTTCCGTGTTAAATAGCAGACGCACAGCGCGGCCGCAAAGACAACCAGACCGATCGCCAGCATCTGGACAACATAGCCCTGCTTGCTCTCCACCGGCGCCACCACGGACTTATAGTAGTCAAAATATCCAAATGCCACCACAATCAAAGCCGTCGCAAACCCGTAAAGCTGGAAAAAGAAAGAAATCAGGCTCCTCGTCTCACGCTTACTCATTGATATCCGCCCCCTCTATTCTCTGATCAATCGTGTTGCCGATCGCCCTGGTCAGGGATACCGGATCGTCATAGGGACGGTCCAGCTCCAGCCGGAACACCATCACGCCTCCAAGCCCCTCGGAAATCGCATAGGCGGTCTTATCCATCACCGTCTGATAGCTGTTAAAATACGACTGTCCGTAGTCGGCGACAAATTCGCTGTCCGTATCGTCATAACGGCCGAGCTGATAGCTCTCATCGTTGTAGGACGGCCAGTACGATCCGCCGTCCACCGGGCGGCCATAGTACGGCAGTCCAATGTTGAGCTGAGACCTATCATACCCCAGGCCGACAAAATAATCCACCGCCTGTACAGTCGATTCGAGGAACGAAGCCTGATGCCCGTACTGGTCAAAAAGATCATAGGCCATGATCTCAATCGCGTCCGCGGTCTTAACAGCCTCCGGCTTCATATTGACGCCCCAGGACGCCCACGCGAGCGTCAGGCGCATATTCTCCTTAACAAGCTCCGGTTTTAATTGCAGCAGGAAATCACTGAATGCGTCAAATTGCTCCTGATTCTGCGGCCGCTCCCAATCGAAGCTGATTCCGTCAAAGCCGAATTTTTCAGCAAAGGCCATGATATTGGCAATCAATTCATCCCGATGCTCTGTCATCGCCCGGTATGTGGTATCCGGATCGGGCGTGCCGATGGTCATGGTGAGCTGAACGCCGCGATCCCCGATATAGGCCCGCAGCTTTTCAAGCGCCGCACCGAATTCCTCATCCGTCATGGGGACGCTCTCCTCTTCCCCGCTGCTGCTTTCAGCGGTTTTCGTCAGGACCACATTCCCGTTTTCATCCATATTGACGTCCCCAAGGAAGTTGAGTTCCGTAACCACATCCAGGAATTTGGAGTCCAGATACGTGCTCCCCTCCGCATCATAAATGGAGGAGTCCACCATCAGGCCGGTACGCACATAAGCGCTGACCCGGAAATCCGTATTGGCGGACTTAGCCGCCTGTGCGACTTCAATTTCACTGATGGAGAACGCCTGACTGGAGGAATCGACGACCAGCCTCAGCGCGGAGGCGGTGACCGTCTCCTCCAGCGCGCAGTAACGCAGATCCTCGATCCGGTCTCCGATATAAATTGTCTCCCATTTCTCCCCGATCCGTGCGTCAAGGTGGTACTGACGGATATTCCAGCCCTTTTCCCTCAGGACAACGGTGTCAAAGGCAACTTCCCCGCCAAAATCCAGCTCGATTGTCCCCGTCTCGCTCCGGGCGCGGAACGCTGTGGAAATATCCCCATCAACCGCCTTGGAGGCATCCCGCGTCCGGTTGTCCTCCAGCCGGAGGACCGCGGATACTCCCTGCGCAAGATTCTGTGTCCGCCCGTCCTTCAGAGCCAGTACATCGTCGCCCATGGAACCGGTACAGCCGGTCAGCATGGTGCAGACAATCGCCGCAGCGGAAAGAACCCCAATGATCTTCTTCATTTCTCCCTCTCCTTTTTTAAATTTTCATCCGTTAAATTATCACAAATACGATTAAAAATCAAGGAACGGCATAATAGAAAAGTGCCTGAAAATTTTATGAATGTTCACCTAAAGCATGGACGGAGGCCGCTTTCCTCAGAGCCGGCCATTCGCATGGACACAGTAAACTCCGTTCCATTTTTCTATGTAACAAAAAAGCAGCCATCCCCTATGGATGACTGCTTTAAAGTGTCGGCGCCGACCTATTTTCCCGGGCAGCTTCCCGCCAAGTATCTTCGGCACGAGTGAGCTTAACTACCGTGTTCGGAATGGGAACGGGTGGACCCTCATCGTAATAAACACCGACTGCTGAGAACGTTTTGTTGCGTTTCTCGAGTGCCTGATTATTCTATCACAAGCCGCACCAGAAAGTCAAGCCCTTTTTAAAATTTTTTTGGCCGGATGGTGATTTCCCCGGAACGCAGACACCTCTGCTCTCCATCCGGTGTGCGGACCCGGAGCGCTCCATCCTCTTCAATATCCTCCGCCACGGCCTCATATTCCGCCACCGGTGTAATCACGCGCACTTCACGGCCAACCACCAGAGAGCGCTCCCGGTATTCCCGGATAAATTCGCGGGAGAGCACCATCTCCTTCAGACCCTCCATCTGGTTCAGGATTTCCGCAGCCAGCCGGGCGCGCGGGGGATGAGGACGCCCCTCCGGAATGACGCTTCCAACCACTTCCCTCAGCTCCTCCGGGATCTCCTCCTCCCTCAGGCAGTAATTGACACCGATGCCGACGATAATACTGCCGATTGTTCCGCTCTCCATATCGGTAATCGCCTCGGTCAGGATGCCACAGATTTTTTTCCCGCGGAGGAACAAATCGTTCACCCATTTGATCTGCGGCTCGAATCCGGTGACCTTTTGAATCGCCCGGCAGACGCAGACGCACACCGCCGTTGTAATCAGGACAGACTGCTCCGAACCAAAGGAAGGGCGTAAAACCACACTCAAATACAGCCCTCCGGGCGGGGAAAAAAAGGCCCGTCCCTTTCTCCCTTTCCCCCCGGTCTGCCGCAGGGCAAAAACCGCCGTACCGTCCGGCGCCCCGCCGACCGCCAGCTGCCGGGCCCGATTGTTCGTAGAGTCCAGCTCCGGCTCCACCCGGATACGGCCGGCCTGTTCCGGATTCTCCAGATAGAGCGCAATGCTCTCGCGGGACAGCGTATCCCCCGCCGTCACCAGCCGGTATCCGCGCCCGGTGACAGACTCAATCTGAAATCCGTCCCGCCGCGCGGACTCGATTCCTTTCCAGACCGCAGTACGGGAGAGCCCCAGCTCAGCCGCCAGACCGCCCCCGGTCACCCATGCTCCTCCGGCCCGTTCCAGTGCTGTTAAAACCGCGCTTTTGGTTGACATAAAATCACCGCCCGTATGATATCCTGTTCTGTCCAACAGTATATCATACGGACGGATGAAAAGCCAGAATGTTTTCAGATCCGGATGCTGAATTCGCGGTCCGGATCCGTTTTGCCCGTCTGGCACCCGCCGGAAACGGTTTCTGCCATAACGGAATCCTCCTCCCCGGAAGAAGCCGCCTGCTCCTCATAGTGCTTCCTGCGCCGCTCTTCCAGCTCCGCAAGAATCTGCTCCTTGCGCTTGCCGGTAAATTTATAAAAGCACATGGGAATGATCGCCAGCGCAAATCCGATGGCCGGCAGCAGGGAAACCAGCGCATAGATCCCATCCAGCGTGGCGGCGGACTGAACCTGCTTGACGGCGATTCCTGCCGCATCGCGGACTGGCTGCTGGAATCCGATCACCACAAGGAAAACCGAGACGGCAATCGCCGCAAAGGCGTTGTTGAATTTGGTCATGGTGGAGTGGATGGAGAAACAGAAGCCCTCAAAGCGCTGGCCCGTCTTCCATTCCAGATAGTCCAGACTGTCCCCGACCATGGGATAGGTGATGGAAGAGAATACTCCCAGCGGGATCCCGCCGATGAGCAGGAACGGGAGAATCCGTCCGAGGCTTCCGTATCCGACCAGATAGGCGGCCCCTAAGACAACCGCGCCGATTACGCCAAAGGAGATATAGACCTTTTTGTATCCAAACCGGGTATAGAGGATCGGTGTCAGGATCATTCCGATCGCCATCCCCACCCCCACGAATACGACCAGAATAATCTGCACCGTCTCCGCTGAAAAATCGGACTTGATGTTATAGGACGCCACATAGACGGCGGAGATCTGGAGCAGGTACCGGGTACAGCTGAGGATGGAAGCCAGCAGCGTCAGCAGCATGGGCGTATTTTTCATGGCAATCCGGATCACCGTCTTGACCGGAACCTTTTCCTCCTGTACCGGCTTCAGACGCTCCCGCCCGTTCCGATAGACACAGAACAGCGCCGTCATCCCGAAAAGGCCCGCCAGCGCGGCAAAGCTGAAATAACCGTTTTTCTCCCCGAGCGCTCCCGCAAACATCGGAACCGCCAGCATGGGAATCACACTGCCGATGGAGCCGAACAGCACCACGAGGGAGAGGGTTTTGGCCCGCTCGTTGCTGTTGGGGGTGGACGCCGAAATCAGGCTCCACAACGGGATGTCCACTACTGTGTAAAGTGTGTCAAAGACAAAATAGGTGACCATCGCATAGGCGATCTTGGCCGCATCGGGCAGATTGGGTGCAAAAAAGAGCAGCGCCGTGAGCAGCCCCATCGGGATCGCAAAGTAGAAAAAGTACTTGCGCATCCGGCCATGCCTGGTAACCTTCGACCGGTCGATCAGGATGCCCATGATGGGATCGTTAATCATATCCCAGACGCGGGCCACCCCCATGATGACCGGAACCGCCGCCATGGGAACCAGAAAAATATCCGTAAAAAAATAGAGAAGATAGGACGCAATTAAACTCGACACCAGATAGCTGTTGACGCTGGCGAGAGACAGCGACACCTTCTCCCTGGGTTTTATGTATTTCCGACTCCGAACATCTTCCATGAATACAAGCCTCTCTCCCCGGCACAATCGCCGTGATTCGTGTTATTTCATTTATTGTATCACGGAAAAGTAAAAATGGTGTTAGGATCGCACTAAGATTATATCCGGGTCTGATAATTTCCCGTTATGGTGACGTCCTCGTTAAAAATAACAAAGGCGTTCGGATCGGCCTTTCCGATCTCGCGGCGCAGCTTGATGGCTTCCTTTTTGGAGGCGATCGTCTGGATGATGAAGGTCTCCTCGTCGGTGTAGCCGCCGTATCCTTTCCAGTATGTCACCCCGCGGCCAATCGTATCGATCACCAGCTTTTCCACATTTTCCTTTTTGGTGATGATAATGCAGTCGAGCGTCACATTCTGAAGATGAACCTTGTCGAGCACAAAGGAAGTAATCCCGCTGAACAGGACGGAGTAGACCACCGTCTCCAGATCCGTCATAATCAGGCAGGAGCCGAACACGAACACATTCAGGGTAATCAGCATCCGTCCCACGCTGAAATTGGCGTTTTTACTGCAAAAATAGACACCGAGGATCTCCTCCCCGCCTCCGCATCCGCCGGAGAGGAGCGTCATGCCCGCCCCTATGCCCGCAAAAAATCCGCCGACTATGCAGGACACGAGCTTGTCCGACAGGATCGGGACAGCGGGGATGGGAATAACCGTCAGAAGGATCGCATACAGCGGGACGCAAAGCATGGTCTTGACAAAGAATCCACGGTCCAGCCGGAACGCCATAAAGAGAATGGGGACATTAATCAGATAGTAAAGAATGCCGGAGAGCGGAAGCGTTCCGATATTCACGTGAAAAAAATGGATGCAGACATACTCCAGCACCTGTGCAATCCCAAGGAACCCGCCGTTAAACATTCCGTGCGGGATAATAAACAGATTCAGCCCGGCAGAAAAAATGACCGAACCGGCCACCAGCAGAAAGATCGACTTGAACGTTAAAATTTTTGCGCGTTTCATGGTAAACAGATCGCCCTCCGACTGCAGATTCAATTCAGTATAGCACAAAATAAAGGTACTGGAAAGAGGGCCTTCAATTGTTTTAAAGATAAAAGTATGATAAGATAATCATGGAGATGATGGACATGCAGACCTTTTACGCTTCGGACTTTGGGATCCGCGCCGGCAGGGAGATCGGCGGCAGACTTGACGAGGTATTCCGTACACTGCGCAGAATACCCGGGGAAAAGAAACTGGTATGGGAAAAGGGAATCTATTATATCGACCGGGAGAGCCGCCCGCCCATGCGTGCGCATATCACCAATACTGCCGGAAAAAGGGAATACCGCCGATCGGAAGAGGCCGCGGTTCACCGCTTTGCGCTGTATCTGGAGGGGATTGACGGACTGACCATAGAGGGGAACGGGGCGCAGCTCATCATGAGAGGGCCCATGACCAACCTTGCAGCCGTTCACTGCCGCGGCCTGCATATACGCAATCTGACGCTGGATGCAGAGAACCCGAACCTTCACCGTCTGGATGTGGTGGAGGCCGGGCGTTTCCACGCGACATTCCGCGCCCATGCGCGCGATGTTCTGGTAAAAAACGGCCTCTTTTACGACTGGGTCGGGGACGGCTACCGCCTGTCCTCCCGCAGGGGGGCTGAAAAAAGCTGGTGGAACGCCTCGATCCGCCCTGGAAAGGAACAGC
>X72_Ural_Owl__coassemble_120_pt1 | contig 15440 bp, 14 predicted proteins | sample X72_Ural_Owl__metabat2_high_PE_004 | metagenome-assembled genome bin X72_Ural_Owl | reverse complement strand
GATCGGTTGTCCCCTGGATAAACAGCTTTTCCCCTTGTACTGCAATCCGGTAGGCATCCGTCCCAAGTGCGGGATCCACCCCCGGAGAGGGACGGCTGGTATTCCCTACGACGATCTCTCTGGCCGTCTCCGGATCCGTATCCGGCACACACGCAAAGGAGGCGCCTGTCATCTCATTCAGTGCGTCCGCCAGCGTCTGCGCAGCGGCCCGAATCCTTTCATTCCCCGCCGGATAGACGACGCGGTATTCCGTACCCGCCCCATCTGCCACAACGAGCTGATCCGGCTTATCCTGAGACAGGCTCTCGCGGATCGCCGCCTCCGAGTACCGCCCCGCCTCCACATTCAGCTCCCCGCCGAATTTTTCCTTTGCCAGACAGACCGGGCTGACGGCAAGTGTCAGTGCAAGAGCCGTACAAACGGCACGCCGTGCTTTTTTCCCCATTGTCTTCCTCCCTTTTCCTGTTTACATCTCAATTGGAACCTGCTTGAGAATATGAGCGGCCGCCTCGGCAATACCGGGCACCTGAGCCAGCTCCACGCCGCCTTTATCCACCAGTGCGGCGGTATTCGGATCAACCGGCAGCTTTGCCAGTACCGGAAGCCCCATCTCCCCCGCCGCCTCGTCGATTTTACTCTCGCCAAAGAGAGCAATTTTCCTCCCGCAGTCCGGGCAGGCGACATAGCTCATATTTTCGATCAGGCCGATCACCGGGACATTCATCATCTGCGCCATATGGTAGGCTTTCCTGACGATCATATTGACCAGATCCTGCGGCGTGGTCACGATCACGATCCCGTCCAGCGGGATCGACTGAAATACCGTCAGCGGCACGTCGCCGGTCCCGGGCGGCATATCGACAAACATATAATCCACATCGCCCCAGAGCACATCGGTCCAGAACTGGTTGATAACGCCGGAAATGACGGGGCCGCGCCATACGACCGGGGCATCCTCCTGCTCCAGCAGCAGGTTGACGGACATGATCCGGATCCCCAGACGGCTCTCCGCCGGCTCCAGTCCCAGCTCGCTCCCTGCGGCCTTTTGACGGATTCCGAACTCTTTGGGGACGGACGGGCCCGTCACATCCGCGTCAAAAACGGCGGCCTGATATCCGCCGGTCTGAACGGCACACGCGAGCAGGGACGTGACGAGGGATTTGCCCACGCCGCCCTTTCCGCTGACCACGCCGATCACTTTTTTCACATGACTGAACTGGTTCTGCGGCAGTTTTGACGGCGCTCTGCTTGAGCAGTCCTTCGAACAGTCCCCGCAGCTTCCGCTGCACCCTTCCGGTTTATTTTCTGCCATTGTCATCAATCTCCTTTTTCTCACATTCCGGCCTGTTTTTTCCCGGCCCTCTTATTTTACGAAAGAATTCCCGCATCACGGCGGCGCATTCCTCCTCCATAAACCCGCATTCGACCAGAGGATGCGCGTCAAACCCGCACTTGAACAGATTGACCCGTCCTCCGCACGCACCCATTTTGTTGTCAAAGGCGCCGTAGACCACCCGGCGGAGCCGGGCATTTAAAATCGCGCCGGCACACATGGGGCACGGTTCCAGCGTGACGTAGATCTCGCAGTCGTCCAGCCGCCAGCGTCCGAGCCGGAGGCAGGCGGCCCGGATCGCCTCCAGCTCCGCATGGCCCAGCGCGCTGTGGGTCTGCTCACGCGTATTACGGCCCTCGGAGAGAATCCGCCCCTCCCGCACGATGACCGCGCCGACCGGAACCTCCCCTTCCCGCTCTGCCTGACGGGCCAGCTCCAGCGCCCGCTGCATGATTTCCTTTTCCGTCATGCCGTCAGCCCCCGATCCGGATGTACTGGGACGCGTTGACCGCCATCAGAGCCGCAGCCAGCAGGAATACCATATTGATAAAATAACGCCAGCGGCCGCCCGGCATACGGGTGCGTTCCCTTCCTCCGGATGACTTCAGGGCGAGAACCAGCCATGCAATCAAGCTCAGGATTCCGACAAACAGCGCCGCAGCCATCAGCAGACCGGCCGTCATCTCCTCCCCCGCCTGCACCAAATAGCTGTTGGCCACGGCAAAGGCATTGTTGCACAGGTGAATCGCCATTCCCGTGAGCAGGGAACCGGTGCTCGCCGTAAAAAATCCAATCACCACGCCGGAAACAAAGGCAAAAATCATCTGCTTGGGATTGCTGTGCATCATCCCGAACACCAGGGCGGAGGCGCACACGGCAAATCCTCTCCCATACTTCAGCAGCGGCTGCATCAGCACGCCCCGCACGGCAAACTCCTCCACAACCGGCGGAATGATCGCAACCGAGAGCAGGTAAACTGCAATCCCGGCCGGATCAGCGGGAAGCAGCTCCTCGGGCTGGGTCAGCTCCACCCCAAAGGAATCCGTCAGCATTCCCACAAAGGCCGAGATATAATTGGCGCTCAGGCACAGCCCAAAGCCGGCCGGAATTGCCAGCACAAAGGTGGGGAACCGTTCCGGGCGCAGCGGCAGGGGGGAGGCAATCCCCAGCATACGCATGCCCAGCAGGCGCATCAGATAAAATACGCCTCCGACGCTCAAAATGGAAGCCGCGCAGGAGCACGCATAACGTACGGCCATATTACTTTCATAATATCCTCTCAGCGGCGTGGCGCTGATTAAAAAGCTGACTAAAAGCTGGGCGCAGAAAAAGAGGATCACGCCCGCGCCCGCGAGCATCCCGAGATATTTCAGCTCTTTCCGCTGTTCCGCGGAGGCGCGCCTTTTTTCCACCGGAAACCGCCCTTTCTGTTAAAATTAAAATCATACCCGGCATTGAGCGGTCGGTCCGCCAGCGCCGGGTGTCCCTGTTATTCAGTGGAAAGGCGTCTTGCGGGCAGACGCCCCATTGCTTTTATTTTATCATACCCTCCCCGCAAAATCAACCGGACGGTCCCACGGAATCCGCCTGAAGATTTTGGAAAAGCTGAATAAAACGCCCGCTCCCCCTTGCCGCAGGGAGGCCCGCACTCCCGCTATATCCCGGAGTGGGAGCCGGGCGTTTTTTCCCTCTGGAGCGGTTCGTCCCCCATGGTCCGGGCCGCACGGCCGATCATCTCCTCCGCTGAACGGATGACGCGCTTCAGGCACTCCGGTTCCTCGCCGGTGAATTTTTCAGGAATACCGGCAACCAGCCCCGCCTCTGCCATCCCGGCCATATACGGGGTCAGGCGCCGGGCCCGTTTTTTCAGGCCGATCCAGCTTTTGGGACATTTCCCGTTTTCCGCCATAGCGGTAACGGCGCTGTACAGGCTCAGCACTCCGAGGCTCTCAGCTCTCCACTCACAGCCGGATGGAAGCAGCCCGTTAATCGCACAGCACGCCTCATACACATCTACTACGGTCATGGAGCCGGGAGCGGAGTCCCGGCCGCCGGGCGTCCTCCCCAGCAAAAAGTCACACGTGACGCCGTAATAATCAGCCGCCCGGACCAGGAAATCCAATCCACACTCCCGGATTCCCCGTTCGTAGTGCGAGAGCAGCGCCTGTGAGACGCCCAGCTCCGCGGCCGCCTGCTTCTGTGTCAGCCCCCGCTCCCTCCGCAGCAGGGTCAGCACTGCCGGAAAACGGTTCAATTCAAGCTCCCCCTTTTCGCATCCGGCCGCCGGAGGGAAGCCGCTCCGCCCCGGCCGAACACCGCACGACAAAATTCCTGCTTTTTATTATAGCTTTTTCGCGGCCGATTGTATATAATAAAGTTAACCAAATTCCGTCTGAAATGATTGGAGGACCGCATGAAAACATATCGCATTCACTTTATCCGAAACGGCCTGACCAAGGGGGCCGACGAGGGCCGCTACATCGGACATACGGACACGGAGCTGTCGCGCGAGGGGATTCTCCAGCTTGAGGATATGCAGCGCGATTATACCTATCCCCGTGCCGACGCCGTACTGACCAGCCCGCTCCGCCGCTGCACTCAGACAGCCCAAATCCTCTATCCCGGCTGTAATCCGATCGTGATGGACGGGTTGATTGAATACAACTTCGGCGAATTTGACGGGAAGACGGCGGACGAGCTGCTCGCCGGGAAAAAGGCCGACCTGTTCACCGCGTGGCTGAAAGGCGGACCGGACAGCGCGCCCCCCTTTGGCGAGAGCAACGCCCAGTTCCAGAAGCGCGTATGCGAAACCATGGAGCGGATTATCAGCGGTGTGATCCAATCCGAGACGCAGGATACGGTGATCGTCACACATGGAGGGGTGATCTCCACTATTTTCGCCGCATTCGCCCTTCCGGAGGCACCTGCGCACGAATGGCTGGCTCCCAGCGGTTGCGGATATACCGCGCGCATTACGCCGTCGCTCTGGATGCGCGGTTCCCGCTTTGAGGCAACCGCGCTGGTTCCGTCCGACGGCACCGGACCGGAGGAGGCTGAATATGTCTGGGGGGATATCCATGAGCCGGAGGACGACGAATCCGGAAGCAGGGCATGACTCTCCCGTTTTCAGCAAATGAGGTAAAACAGCTTTGGCCGCGGGATTTTTCCCGCGGCCTATTTCATGCGCTGTGCGCCGGGAACCGGCTTGCGGCGGCTCCCCTGTGGGCGTCTCGGACGCCACCGCCGCTGCATCAGCGCCGGCTGTTCCTCTTGAGGAGGAATCCGCTGATCTCTGGCGGACATTGTATCTTATGCGCCGGAAGCCCGGCCTGCAACACCGCCTTTTTCTTCCGCCGCAGCCATTCCGCTGTTCTCCCTGATTTTCCGGCGCTTTTTCCGCCGCCGGCTGAACAAAAAGGTCCTCCCTTTCCAAATAAATTTTATTGCGTCCCGGCCCGGTAATAACAGCACTGTCCGGATAGAAGGCGGCGCAATTCAACGTTCCCGTCCGTTTTCCATCCCCTCACATCCGGATGGGCATATCCTCCATTTTATCGCTCCACAGCTTGCTCGATCAGCTCCGGATGATCCCGAAGAACGCGTCAACCGTTCCATATAAGAGTGTGACATTGCTGTGCGCTGTACAGGTATGGCCTTGGAGGGATATTTCCATTACCCCTCTTTTTTCTTTTTTGAATAATCCAGATCGTGGAGCGTTTTTCCGCTGTAATACCGCGTAATGAACGCATCCTCCTTCTTCATCCCGGTCCCTTCCGCCACTTTTATCGAAGCGGTATTATCAAATTTGATAATAGAATAGGCCTTATCGCTCTTTAAAACGTCAAAGGCATCCTTTTTACATCCGGCGGCGGCTTCCCGTACATAGCCGCAATGCCAGTACCGATCATTGAATCCATATCCAATCTCCAGTACCCAAGTTCCCCGGTATGGCTGCATAATCAGGCCCGCCTGCCCAATATTTTACCGGTGGATTTCAGCCCGACATCCCACAGGCCGAATCCGTCCTTTTGGCGGTCAAGCCATTCCTGTACATCCCCACGGGTGAACCGATGGTCATGAGCATCCATAACATCCGGATTCTGCAAAATCGCCATTCAATCATCCCTGTCAATCTGATCCATATTCCGTAAAAAGAAGACGTTCCGTTTCAAAAAGCATACAAGTTTTCACTGCCGGGCTTTTCCCATTTTCATATAATCTGTTCCTGTTTTTCGTGCCGATATCCATTTGCGGGGCCGGCCGGCCAATCGGATATTTTCCAATGGCAAAGACCATTTTATTATGATGAAAAGCAAAAAAGCGTCCAGGATTGCTCCTCGGACGCCTGATTTTCTCCTCCCGCATACGGGATTATGGGGTCAGCCCTTTAAATTATCCTTTAAATTGTCTTTAAACTTATCAAAAAATCCCTTTTTCTCGCCATCGCCGGTCTTAACCCCGGAAATTGCGTCAAACTCCTTGAGCAATTCCTTCTGCCGGGAGGTTAAATCCCTGGGAACACAGACAATCACCCGTACCAGCTGATCGCCACGGCCCCGGCCGTTAATGTTGGGGATTCCCTTGCCGCGCAGCTTGAATACATCGCCGGGCTGTGTCCCCGGATGGACGCTGTACTTGACCTTTCCATCAAGGGTGGGAACCAAAACCTCCGCCCCCAAAGCCGCCTGGCCAAAGGTAATCTCCACGTCGCACCAGACGTCATAGCCGTCGCGCTCAAAGATCGGATGCGGGCGCACATTGACCGCAATTCTCAAATCACCGGCGGGACCGCCGTTGATGCCCTCATTGCCGTTTCCGCGCACATTGACGATCTGGCGGTCGTCGATTCCGGCGGGGATTTTCACCTCGATCTTACGGGTATTACGGATCCGTCCGCTGCCGTGACACCGGGCGCACGGCTCCTGGATAATCGTCCCTTTTCCTCCGCAGCGCGGGCACGCCTTGGAGGTCGAGATCACGCCAAACGGCGTGCGCTGCTGGGTCTGAATATGGCCGCGGCCGTGGCACTCCGGACACTGTACCGGAGCGGTTCCCTTCCTGGCTCCGGAGCCGCCGCATTCCGCACACTTTTCCACCCGCGGAACCTCGACAATCCGGGTGCAGCCCTTGGCCGCCTCCTCAAAGGAGATGGTCACACTGACCGTCGTATCGCTGCCCCTCTGCGGGGCGTTGGGATTGGTGCCGCGCGTCCCAAACGGATCTCCGCCGAATCCGCCGCCAAAGAACGAGCTGAAAATATCGCCAAAGTCAAAGTCAAAGCCCGCGCCGCCGGGGCCGCCCGCCGCTGCGTTCGGATCCACACCCGCATGGCCGAACTGGTCATAGCGCGCCTTTTTTTCCTTGTCGGAGAGCACCTCATAGGCTTCGTTTGCCTCTTTAAACTTCGCCTCGGCCTCCTTGTTGCCGGGGTTGAGATCCGGATGGTATTTTTTTGCAAGCTGGCGATATGCCTTTTTAATTTCATCCTCGGTAGCATTCCGGCTGACCCCGAGCACCTCGTAATAATCGCGCTTATCAGGCAAACTCTGTCTCCCCTTTTATCTCAAATGCGCCGACAAGGGGCGGCAACTGCCTGCCGCCCCGCGTCCATGGTTGCCAAATCAAGTATCCATCAAGATTCTACTCGATTATACACAAAATTTCAATGAAGAAATTGTTAATTATTTTTATTCGGATCATCGGAGACGTCCTTGTAATCGGCCTCATAATAGCCGTTTGCGTCCGTGCCGCCCGCATTCTGCTGAGCACCCGCATCCGCGCCGGGCTGCTGTGCTCCGGCCGCCTGCTGCGCGCTCTGGTAGAGCTTCTCGGAGATCTCGTAGAATTTCTTATTCAGCTCCTCCTGACGGCTCTTGACCGCCTCGATGTCCGTGCCGCTCAGAGAAGTCTTGAGGGCCTCAATCTTCTCCTTGAGTTCGTTTTTATCGCCGTCGGAGAATTTGTCTCCCTCGTCCGCGAGAATTTTCTCACACTGGAACACGGTCTGATCCGCAGAATTGCGAACATCGACCTCCTCGCGGCGCTTCTTGTCCTCCTCCGCATATTTCTCGGCCTCTTTGACCGCCTTGTCAATATCGTCCTTGGACATATTGGTGGAGGAGGTGATGGAGATGGACTGCTCCTTCCCGGTGCCCAAATCCTTGGCGGAGACATGGACAATGCCGTTCGCGTCAATGTCGAACGTGACCTCGATCTGCGGTACGCCGCGGCGGGCCGGGAGGATCCCGTCCAGATGGAACACGCCGAGGGTCTTGTTGTCCTTGGCAAATTCGCGCTCACCCTGCAGGACATGGACCTCAACCGAGGTCTGATTATCCGCGGCGGTGGAGAAGATCTGGCTCTTCTTGGTCGGGATGGTGGTATTGCGGTCGATAATCTTGGTATTGATTCCGCCCATGGTCTCAATGCCCAGGGACAGCGGCGTGACGTCGAGCAGCAGCAGGCCCTTGACATCGCCGCCAAGAACACCGCCCTGAATGCATGCGCCGATGGCGACGCACTCGTCGGGGTTGATCCCCTTAAACGGCTCCTTGCCGATGACTTTCTTTACGGCCTCCTGAACCGCCGGAATACGGGAGGAGCCGCCGACCATCAGCACCTTGTCGATATCGCCGACGCTCAGTCCGGAATCGGAAAGCGCCTGACGAACCGGCCCCATTGTGGCTTCGACAAGGTCGGCCGTCATCTCGTTGAATTTGGCGCGGGTAAGCGTCATCTCCAAGTGCTTCGGCCCCGTCGCGTCCGCCGTGATAAAGGGGAGGCTGATGGAGGAGGTCGTCATGCCGGAGAGCTCGATCTTCGCCTTTTCCGCCGCCTCCTTCAGGCGCTGCATCGCCATTTTATCGCCGCGCAGATCCACGCCCTGCTCCTGCTTGAAGGAGTCGGCCAGCCAGTTGATAATCCGCTGGTCAAAGTCGTCGCCGCCAAGTCGGTTGTTGCCCGCGGTTGCCAGAACCTCCTGAACGCCGTCGCCCATTTCGATAATGGAGACATCGAACGTACCGCCGCCCAGGTCATAGACCATAACCTTCTGGTCGGTTTCCTTGTCGATTCCATAAGCCAGCGCGGCAGCCGTCGGCTCGTTGATGATGCGCTTGACCTCAAGCCCGGCAATCTTGCCCGCATCCTTGGTCGCCTGGCGCTGGGAGTCCGTAAAGTATGCCGGAACGGTGATAACCGCCTCGGTGACGGTCTCGCCCAAATAGGCCTCCGCATCGGATTTGAGCTTCTGGAGGATCATCGCGGAAATCTCCTGCGGGGTATATTTTTTGCCGTCGATATCCACGTGGTAATCCGAACCCATGTGGCGTTTGATGGACGCAACCGTGCGGTCCGGATTGGTGATCGCCTGACGCTTTGCAACCTGCCCGACCAGACGTTCACCGGTCTTGGAGAACGCGACGACAGACGGAGTCGTCCGCGCGCCCTCAGGGTTCGGGATCACGGTGGGCTCGCCGCCCTCAATCACAGCGACGCAAGAGTTTGTCGTACCCAAGTCAATACCAATAATTTTAGCCATAACAACTGCCTCCTAAGCAATAGCGGTATTTTAGATTTTAATCTATTTTAAAGGTCTTTTTTAAACGGCCGCTAAACACGGTAGAACCGTTCTGCAGCCATTCAGTTGGCGACCTGAACCATCGCGTGACGGATCACCTTGTCGCCGATCCGGTAGCCCTTTGCAAAAACCTGTGCAATCTTGTTTTCCTCAAGCTCCCCGTCCGGCGCCTGCATGACGGCGTTGTGAAGCTGCGGGTCAAAGTCCTCCCCGCGGGCCCCAAACGCCTCGACGCCCAGCTTTTCAAAGGATTTGGCAAATTGGTCGAGCGTCATCTGAAGCCCCTTTCCCAGATCCTCCGCGCTCGCGCCCTCCTGCGCCAGCGCACGCTCCAGATTGTCCAGCACCGGGAGCAGCTCCTTGACCGCATCCACCGTGGCATCCGAGTAGACGGTTTCCCGCTCCCGGGAGGAGCGCTTACGGAAGTTGTCGTACTCTGCGGCCAGACGCATAAACTTGTCGTCCCTTTCCTTGAGCGCCTTTTCATAGTCGGAGCGGATTTCCTCAATCGTCGGACCCTTGGCTTTTTTTTCCTTTTTTCCGGTTTCCTTTTCCGCAGCGGGTTCCTTTTCATCCGCCGGCTGATCTGGCTTCCGGTTTTCTTTTTCCTTCATGGTCTCATCTCCTGTTTTCCGTTATAGGATCGCCTCGTCCCCGCCGAGCGCCTCTGATAACAGTTTGCCGACAAGGACGGATAAATATTCGACGTGCGGGATCAGGGAAGCATAATCCATACGTGTAGGGCCAATAATCCCGATCGCCCCGCCCGCGCGGCCCGCGAGCTTATAGGGGGAGAGGATCACGCTGAAGCTGCGCAGCGGCCGGAACGTATTCTCCCTGCCGATCAGGACCTGAATCTGCTCCCGTCCGGAATCAAGCAGCTGTTCCAGCGGCGTGGTATCGCGCAGAAATTCAAGCGCCTCCCGCACCTCGGGACCCAAGCCGTCGTAGCTGAGCAGATTGGTCTGCCCGTCGAGCAGGATTTCCGCCTGTGCCGCCTCATGCGCAAGCTGCGCCAGTGTGACAAGCATGGGGCTCATTGTCAGCGCGTACTCGCCGAGCGAGGCCGCCAGTGTCTGAATCTGCGCAACGGAGATCTCCGAAACCGGCCGTCCGGTAAATTCCCGCTCCGCGACATTGGCAAACGCCGTGCGGAACGCTTCATCCATCGGGACCATGGTCCGGCACAGTCCGCTCTTGAGGATCCCCGACGTAGTAAGCAGGACGACCATCGCCGTAGAGGCGGAGACCGGCACCAGCTCAATCCGCCGGATCCGCGCCTGTGCATCCGCCGGGGTGGTGGAGACTGCGGCGCAGTTGGTCAGATCGGCCAAAACCTCCCCCGCCTGCCCGAGAACCTTTTCCGGATCGCCGGGATTCAGGCTGAATAAACTGTCCAGCCGCCTCCGCTCCGGCTCGCTCAGCTCGCGGCGTCCCATCAGGTGATCGATGTAATACCGGTATCCCTCCTGCGAGGGAATCCGGCCCGCGGAGGTGTGCGGCTGCTCCAGCAATCCCAGCTCCGCAAGCTCGGACATCTCGTTGCGGATCGTCGCGGAGGAAACAGCCAGCTCCGGCAGAGCGCTGAGCGCCTTGGAACCAACCGGCTCCCCCGTCTGGATATACAGTTCAACGACCGCCGCAAGGATTTTACGCTTCCGCTCGGATAATTCCATTCAAAAGCCCTCCTTACGCATTCTGGCCGGGTTAGCACTCAAAACGCCCGAGTGCTAATTCCAATTATTATAATACTCCCGGCCTTTTACATTGTCAATATTACAAATATGAACACTTTGTAAAACATGGAAGAGGGCCGGTGCCTCCGCGGCCCCGGCCCCTTTTCCTATATAATACTATCCCGCGTGATCCTGTTCCTCCATTACGTCGTCATACTCTTCCCCGTCATCGGCCGGCTGCCACGCCTGGCCAAATTGGACGTCCTTAAACAGCGCCGCCAGACCGGTGATCTGCTTCAGGCGCAGAATCTCGTCCTTATCCATCCCCAAGTGCTTGCAGATCCATGCGTCGGATCTCCCGAACTCATGCAGCTCCTTGACGATGTTGCTCATCAAATCCACATCGTGCGTACCGCGGGCGCGGTTGTGGCGGATCGTGCTGGCCATCCGCCGGTCGATCGGCTTATCGATAACGGAGACCGGAAGCATTCCGTGCTCGCGCTCATAGATATCCTTATGCTCCAGCATAACCCGGTAGCGGTGGAATCCATCCACAATCAGGTAGACATCCTTGGCCTGCGCATAATAGCAGACGATCGGCATGGTATAGCCGTCCTCCTTGATGCTCTCATAGAGCAGCTTCATCTCCGGGGGCGCAACGGCATTGGGATTATAGGTGTTGGGCTTGACCTTTTCGATCGGTACTGCGATCACATTGTAGACCGGGCTTTTATACTCCATAGTTAAAATCCTCAATACTCTGATATTTTCGTTTGATAACATCCAGGCGTTTCTGCTGCTGCCGCGTCATGCCGAACCCCATAAAACGGCAGATGTGGTCGTTTTTCAGGATACAATAGCACATACGCTTCCAGCTCGGGATATCCCGCGTGCTCTTGATGTCATCCGTTTCATCCGGAATAGGTCCCACAAAAATCACGCGCGATTTTTTACTGACCGTATAGTTGGAGACACCGTTGCGCTTGATTTTATAGCCGTGCTCCTCCAGCTCCCGGATCGTCTCCTCCTCCAGCCCGCCGCCGGTCTCATGCCAGAATTGGATGGAGGTGTTAAACTTCTTAATATAGTTATTGCGCAGCCGGGCGGGAAGCGTATCCAGAAGAAAAATCGTATAGGACTTCCACGTGTGCCCCTCCGGCAGCTTGACATTCCGGTAGCCCATGGCCCGGGTCCGTCCGTATATGGCGGTGAAATTGGCGCCGCGGACACGTCCCACCAGACGGGTCCAGATCTCCGGATCAATCACCCGGTACAGGTTCAATGCGTCCTTGGAATAGTCGTTAAACGGGGAAGCGACGCGCATCTGGGATACCTTCAGCCCCGCCATGTAATAGAGATCGTACAGGCGGTTGTAGTCATAGCCGAATTTCCAGTAGGCGTGCCAGATATCCTGTGTAGTCCAGTCGTAGAGCGGGGAAGCGCACCAGACGTCCTTAAACTGCCGGGTGATCCAGCACTGCCCCTCATAACCGTACTTCTTATTCAGAAAGCCGCTGTACCGCTGGAGGGACTCATCCGCGCGCATCCCCAGCAGGCAGACCGTCTTTTTCTTCCCATGGGACAGGCGGTACCAGCGCCCGAACTGCTTGGCCAGATCCTCCTGATGCATCCGGTAGCGGTAGGTGGTCATCGGGTTGTTTTCCAGATTAATCACATAGTCCTTTTTCGGCATGGGACGGACCCATGAGTCCTTTTTTGTATCGTCCCAGGGATACCAGTACATTTCATAACTGCTCAGAGCCGTACGCGTCGCCATCGGGAGGCAGACCCAAAAGGGTTCCACCTCCTCCTTAATCCGCTCAAACGTACGCTCCACATATTCCGTTGTAACCGTGTACTGCGCTTCAAAGTCCTGATGAAACACCCCGAGCGTCTTATCCGGATAATAGCGGTTGCGGAACTCCAACGCGATATTCAGGAGCAGTCCGCTGTCCTTTCCGCCGGAAAAAGAGAGATAGATATTGTCAAATTCCCGGAAAAGATAGTGCAGGCGCTCCTGAAGAGCCGTATAGACGTCCTGATCGAGATATTCCCTCACCATGGTGATCCTCTCCGTTCAGAATTCAGGTTTTCATCAACCTTTTCCAGATATTTCCAATTACTATTATAACGCGTTTTGAAAAGTTTACAAGAGAAGAATCGAATATCGGCAAAACAGGACGAATATTCTGTGAGGTTTCCATCCCTCAAACAATTCGCTTTGTTCTAAAAAATCGGTTGTTTGCAGCCTTTCTTGTGAAAAAGGACTATTGAAACGCCGGGACAAACATTATATAATGTTTACGGTCACGCGAGAAATAGACCGAAAGGAGAAATCATATGAACTATTCCGCAGAAGTGGAGAAGATGTGTACGGTCAAAAAGGGACCGCACCACGGCCCGGCTCCGATTCCAGAAGAGGGCAAATGGGTAAAAGCCTACGAGATCAAGGACATCTCCGGCTTTACGCACGGCGTGGGCTGGTGCGCCCCGCAGCAGGGTACCTGCAAACTGTCCCTGAATATTAAGAACGGCATCGTGGAAGAGGCGCTCGTTGAGACAATCGGCTGCTCCGGCATGACGCACTCCGCCGCCATGGCCGCCGAAATCCTCCCCGGCAAGACGCTCCTCGAGTGCCTGAACACGGACCTCGTGTGCGATGCGATCAATGTCGCCATGCGCGAGCTGTTCCTCCAGATCGTCTACGGCCGCAGCCAGTCCGCTTTCTCCGAGGACGGCCTTGCCATCGGCGCCGCGCTGGAAGACCTCGGCAAGGGCCTGCGCTCGCAGGTCGGCACCATGTTCGGCACCAAGGCCAAGGGCGTGCGCTACATGGAGATGGCCGAGGGCTATGTCACCCGCATGGCGCTCGATAAGGACGATCAGGTCATCGGTTATGAATTTGTCCGTCTGGGCAAAATGCTCGAGGATATCCGTCACGGCAAGACCCCGGATGAGGCCTACGAGGCCAACAAGGGCCATTACGGCCGTTTCACCGAAGCGGACGGAGCGGTCAAGTACATCGACCCGCGTGAAGAATAAGAGCAAGGAGGATTTAACCAATGGCAAACGATGTAATGTTTGAGGGCAAGGAAAGAAGAATGCCCAAAATCGAGAAATGCCTTGCCGAATACGGCATTGCCTCTCTTGAAGATGCGCGCGCGCTGTGCCTGGAGCACGGGATCGATGTGGAGTCCATCGTCAAGGGCGTCCAGATGATCGCCTTTGAAAACGCGGTCTGGGCCTACACGCTGGGCGTCGCCATCGCACTGAAAACCAACACGGCAAACGCCTCCGACGCCGCCGCTACCATCGGCAAGGGCCTTCAGGCCTTCTGCGTACCGGGCTCCGTTGCCGAACAGCGCAGCGTCGGCCTCGGCCACGGCAATCTGGGCGCCATGCTGCTCAACGACAACACCAAGTGCTTTGCATTCCTGGCCGGCCATGAGTCCTTTGCCGCCGCAGAGGGCGCAATCGGAATCGCCAAGACGGCCAACAAGGTCCGCAGGGAGCCGCTGCGCGTCATCCTCAACGGGCTGGGTAAGGATGCGGCCATGATTATCTCCCGCATCAACGGCTTTACGTATGTCAAAACGGACTATGATTTCTACACGGACACGCTCAATGTAGTGGAGACGGTCGCGTACTCCGACGGCGAGAAGTCCAAGGTCAAGTGCTACGGCGCCAACGACGTTCTGGAAGGCGTGGCAATCATGAAGGCGGAGGGCGTGGATGTCTCCATCACCGGCAACTCCACCAACCCGACCCGCTTCCAGCACCTTGTCGCCGGCACCTACAAGAAGTGGGCGAACGAGAACGGCGTGAAATACTTCTCCGTCGCCTCCGGCGGCGGCACGGGCCGCACGCTGCACCCGGACAACATGGGCGCCGGCCCGGCCTCCTACGGCCTGACCGACTCCATGGGACGTATGCACGGCGATGCCCAGTTCGCCGGCTCCTCCTCCGTCCCGGCGCACGTCGAGATGATGGGCCTGATCGGCATGGGCAACAACCCCATGGTCGGCGCCACCGTCGCCTGCGCGGTGGCCGTTGCCGAGGCGCTGAACAAGTAAGCGTTCCCACGATCGCAACCCGTTGATTTTCTAAAAATACAGTTAGACCCATCATTTTAAGCAAAACGCTGATGATGGGTCTAACTTTTTATGTCGGAGAAAGGAAAATCAGATGGAAAAAATTAAAATGATGGCGGAAAACGATGTGACATTTTCCGAAGGTTGCGACGAGTATATTTTAGACTGCAAGGCAAGGAACTTACGAGACGGCACCCTTCGACATTACACCGATTCAGCAAAGCAGATTATGAAGTATATCGGGGAAGATACCTTAATAAAGGATATTGACAAGGACGTGATTGACGATTTCATCATTCAGCTACGCGAGAATCCCGCCTTAAACGATATGAGTTTATACACCTATGTGCGGGACTTTAAAACCTTGATGTATTTCTTTATGCGTAAAGAGTATATTCCTACATTCAAAATCAAAATCCCGAAGGTAGATAAACAGCCGATAGAAACATACACCGACAGAGAATTGCAAGTCCTTCTAAAAAAGCTAAATTTGCGGCATTGCAGTTTTACGGAGTATAAAGTATGGGTTATGACAAACTTTCTTTTGTCATCGGGAGTGCGCCAGCACAGCCTAATCAATATCAAAATCAAAGATGTGGATTTTGAAACGGGTGTTGTTTACATCAATGTCACGAAAAACAAAAAACCTCTGATTATCCCCTTAAATGCAGATATGAAAAAGATACTGCACGAGTATTTGAAATACCGCAAGGGGGACAAAGAAGATTATTTATTCTGCAATGTATTCGGGAAACAGTTGG
>X72_Ural_Owl__coassemble_119_pt1 | contig 15543 bp, 16 predicted proteins | sample X72_Ural_Owl__metabat2_high_PE_004 | metagenome-assembled genome bin X72_Ural_Owl | reverse complement strand
TGCCGAAAGAGCAGAATTGCCTGCTCTTTCGGCAAGTTCATGGAGCCGGAGGAGATCAATGCGATCGTCAAGGCGGCGGATGCTCAAACAGGCGACATTATTCTGATTATTGCAGATGCAAAAAATTCTCTGGTGCTCTCCGTTTTAGGTGCGCTGCGCCAGACCGTAGCCAAAAAACTCGACCTGATCCCCAAGGACCAGTTCAATCTGCTGTGGATCACGGAGTTCCCGTTCTTTGACTGGGACGAAGAGGCCCAGCAGTTCGTCGCCATGCACCATCCTTTTACTGCCCCGCTCGACGAGTGTGTGGACTATCTGGAGACGGACAAGGCGCAGGTGCGTGCCAAGGCATATGATCTGGTGCTCAACGGCATTGAACTGGCGAGCGGTTCCATCCGGATCACGGATCCGGCGCTTCAGAGCCGTATTTTCGCCCTCCTCGGCCTGACACAGGAGGAAGCACAGGCCAAGTTCGGCTTCCTTCTGGATGCATTCCGCTACGGCGCACCGCCGCATGGCGGCATGGGGATCGGATTGGACCGGCTGGTCATGCAGATGCTCCAGTGTGAGACGCTGCGCGATGTGGTGGCCTATCCCAAGGTCCAGAACGCCAGCGAGCCGATGACCCAGTGCCCAGCCCCCGTGGACGCGGAACAGCTGGAGGTGCTCGGGATCGCCGTCACAGACAGCGGGTCTGCCGGGAAAGAATAAAAAAATTCCGGGCCGTCTCCCGTGATGGAGGCGGCCCGATTTGTCAAAAGAGGAGGACGAGCATGGATGTACAAAAGCTGTTGGAGCTTCTTTCCACAGCCGAGCGGCTCAAGGACGTGACACGCCACTGCTATACCTCCGGCGGGCGGCGGGAGAGTGTAGCGGAGCACTGCTGGCGCACGGCGCTGATGGCCTATTGGGTGAGCGATGAATTTCCGGACATCGACCACGAAAAGCTGATAAAGCTGTGCCTGATCCACGATCTGGGCGAGGTCTTTACCGGGGACATCCCCGCCTTTGAGAAAACACAGTCAGACCGGGATCGGGAGCACGATTTGCTGATGGAATGGCTCCGCTCCCTCCCGAATCCTTTCGCTTCGGAGATGGAGGCGATGTTCCGGGAATTGGACGCGCTTCAGACGCCGGAGGCAAAAATCTGTAAGGCGCTGGACAACCTGGAGGCGCTCATTCAGCACAATGAAGCCGATCTGAAAACGTGGCTACCGCTCGAGTACGATTTGCAGATGACATATGGGAATGATACAACCGCCTTTTCGGACTATTTAAAGGCACTGCGCGATGAGATCCGGGCGGACAGCAGACGAAAAATCGAAAAGGGAACATCAAAATAGAGCTGTTCCTGAACAGCCCCGTTTTTCATTGAATGTTCTTTTTCTCACTCAGCGGTGTTATCGAAGTATCCGATACGGCCTCATTTTTCCGGATTATTTCATCTCCTCACGGTCGTTTCATCCAGAAGCCTGCTTCCATTACAAAAATAGTCCCCATTCCGTGGAATGGGGACATTTTTACATCTTTTACTGCTCGACGGCGTAGACACTGACCTTTTTGCGGTCCTTACCCATGCGCTCAAACTTGACGGTGCCGTCAATCAGCGCAAACAGCGTATCGTCGCTGCCCTTTCCGACGTTGTTGCCGGGATGGATGTGTGTGCCGCGCTGGCGGACAAGGATATTGCCCGCGAGCACAAACTGCCCGTCCGCGCGCTTTGCGCCCAGACGTTTCGCCTCGGAATCACGGCCGTTGCGGGTGGAACCCATTCCCTTTTTATGAGCAAATAACTGAAGATTGATTTTAAGCATTTTTTACACCTCTTAATTTAACAGCAATATTATTCGGATAATCGGACGCCAGCTGCGTCAGGTGCAGCTGAAGCCCTTTCAGGATATCCTGCGCCCGCTGAATTTCATCGGGCGAGCGGAACGCGATACGCATCCGGCCTTCCTCCAGATCAATCTGAGGCCGGAGCCGCAAAATCTCCGTCAGGGTATTTGCCGCCATATACACCGCGGACGAAACCGCGGCGCAGACGATATCCTCCCCGGCATCTGCGAACATCGCGTGACCGGAAACAGAAAATCCGGAGAGCCGGCCGCCCTGCGTATCAAACTCCGCCTGAATCATTGCAATCAGCCCTTGTTGATCTCCGTGATCTCCACCTTGGTATACGGCTGCCTGTGGCCCATCTTGCGTTTTTCATTCTCCTTGGGCTTGTAGGTGAATACCGTAATCTTCTTCGCTTTGCCGTTTTTTACGACCTTGGCGGCTACGGAAGCGCCTGCAACATACGGTTCGCCCATCTTAAAGGAGCGTCCCGTGTGAAGCGCGACTACCTTGTCAAAGGTCACGACGGAATCCTGCTCTGCGTCGAGCTTTTCAATGTAGACGACGTCGCCCTTTTCTACCTTATACTGCTTGCCGCCGGTCTCGATAATTGCGTACATAAATGGTACCTGCCTCTTACATAAGTCTCGCTATTGCGCGGGCGGGAACATGTCCTCTTGATAAAAGCCCGGAATAAGCGGCTTAAAGATTATATCACAGACAGAAAGGGTTGTCAACCGCAGCACCGCTCCAATACGCCCGCCCAGCGTTCTATTTTTCTGAAAAACCATGAAAATTTAGTAAAACTGCCTCTGTTTGGTCATCTGCCCGCGCCCCCATCAGGAACTGCCGGATCCCAAGCCGGACAAAAGGGAGAACGCCGGTATGCTGAATTCAAAACATATTTATGTATGATAGAAAACGGCCCGGTGCGGAACAATGTCCCAATCTTTTTGAAGAATTCACCTTACAGCAGAAGCCTTTTTAAGGATTTCCAGTTACAATAAAGCCGGCGGGTCAAAAACGCCGGATTTAATCGTATCACACGGACCGTTATTCCTCCTCGGACAAAACCTCGTTCATCAACCGGGCGCCCATGCGGAAGCCGCTCGAAAAAAGATCGGCCGATTCCAGATAAAACAGCTCGCGGCACCCCTCCATCAGCTGCTCCAGCTCCTCCCCCTGTTCCGGAGTAAGCTGACTGGACAGCCGGCCGTAGCGGTCCCCCCATTCCCGCTGTTTCCGAATATATTCCGCGGATTTGGGACATTCTTTCTTCTGTGGTGTGATTTCCCCATCATACAACTGGTGCGGCAAACTCTTCATCTTCTGGATACGCGCTCCTTTATCTTGATGTGAGTTTATAATATAACGAGATATTATATTCATATATTATAATATTTTGGTATATAAATGTCAAAGCCCGTTTATTATAATGGTTACATGGAAGTTTTGAGGTGTAATCATCACATGGCTGATAAATTTATTGTCCGGCCCAAGGGCGCGGAAAAAAAGGAAGATACCCACGTCCTGATCACGCTGCGCATTGAGCGGGAGATCCGGGAGAAGTTCGACCAGCTCTCCAGCAGGAGCGACCGTTCCCGGAACGAGCTGATGGGGATGGCTCTGCGTTATGCGTTGGACCATTTGGAATTTATTCCGGATACCCAGACGGACTCATAAGCAGGACGCCGGAACCATCTTATCAGGAAAGCGGAGAATTGGAATCCAATTCTCCGCTTTTTCAGACAGAAGCCTCCGCCTTTATGGATAGAGGGCTTGATTCGTGCGGCGGAAGCATCCGCTCACAGGGCCATACAACTTAACCCGCCGGGGGGAATTGGTATGAACCGTGCCGCCATGACACACTGCTTCAGCCCCTGCCTGCTCATGGGATTCATCCGTTATGAGCTCGAACCCGAAACCGATCATGCTGAAAAGGGCGCGCCGGAAATTCCGGCGCGCCCTCTCTCATTCCCTATCAGCCTTTCATCAGCTGAACCATGACGGCTTTCTGCGCGTGGAGACGGTTCTCCGCCTCATCGAAGATCATCTGCGCGTGATTCTCGAACACATCCGCGGTGATTTCCTCCCCGCGGTGGGCGGGCAGGCAGTGGAGCACCATGCAGCCGCTGTTGGCAACCTCCAGCAGCTCCCGGTTGATCTGGTAGACACCCCCGAACACCCTGCGGCGCTCGGCGGCCTCGCCCTCCTGACCCATGGACGCCCACACGTCCGTCAGGATGACATCCGCAGCTTTTGCGGCATCCGCCGGTTTGCGGCAGAGCTGGAATTTTCCGGTCGGCTGGGCAAATTCCAGCACCTCCTGCGCCGGGTCGTACCCCTCCGGACACGCGACACTGACACTCATCCCCGTCTTGAGTCCGCCGACGATCAGGGAATTGGCCATATTATTGCCGTCGCCGATGTAGCACATCTTCAGGCCATCCAGATCCCCCTTATACTCCCGGATGGTCTGGAGGTCGGCGAGCACCTGACACGGGTGGCAGAAATCGGTCAGGCCGTTGATAATCGGGATACTGCCGTACTCGGCGAGCTTTTCAACCTCCGCCTGCTCAAAGGTGCGGATCATAATACCGTCCAGATAGCGGGAGAGGACGCGCGCCGTGTCCTCCACCGGCTCTCCGCGGCCGATCTGGAGATCGTTGGAGGAGAGAAACAGCGCCATTCCGCCAAGCTGGTACATTCCCGTCTCAAAGGAGACGCGCGTGCGGGTGGAGGATTTCTGGAAAATCATCCCCAGCGTCTTTCCCGCCAGATGGTGGTGCTGGATACCGTGCTTATTTTCATACTTGAGCTGGTCCGCCAAATTCAAAATTTCCGTAATCTCCTGCGTGGAGAGGTCGAGCATTTTCAACAGATGTTTCATGAGTTTATTCCTCCTCTAATACGTTCTCTAACAGGGTCAGCCCCCGATCCATTTCCTCATCCGTGATGATAAGCGGCGGCAGCAGCCGGAGCAGGGCCTTTGCCGTGAGGATCAGGAGCCCCTTTTCCACGCACTTGGCGGCAACGGCCCTGGCATCCGGCCCGTCCAGCTCTACGCCCAGCATCATTCCCATCCCGCGCACCGCCCTGACGTGCTTCATGCCGGAGAGCCTCCCGCGCAGGTAGTCCCCCTTGCGCGCCACATCCGCGAGCAGGGAATCATTCACTTTATCAAGTACCACGCACGCGCCCGCACAGGCCACGGGATTTCCGCCAAAGGTTGAACCATGGAAGCCGGCCGTCATCCCCACACCCACCTCTTCGCGGGCGAGACACAGCCCCATGGGCAGGCCGTTTCCGATTCCCTTGGCGCTGGTGAGAAGATCGGGCCGTACTCCGGAGTGTTCCCACGCATACAGCTTCCCGGTACGCCCCACGCCGGTCTGAACTTCGTCAAAGATGAGCAGAAGACCGCGCGCGTCGCACAGCTCCCGCACCTGCCGGAGATACGCCGCGCCCAGCGGCATTACGCCCCCCTCTCCCTGAATGGGCTCAAGCATAACGGCGCATACCGTATCATCCGCCGCTTCCTCCAGCGCCGCCATATCGCCGGCCGGAACATATCGGAATCCCGGATTGTAAGGCGCAAAGCACTCCGGGTGCAGCGCCTCCTGCCCGGTGGCCGTGAGCGTGACCATACTGCGCCCGTGGAAAGAGTTGAGCAGGGTAATGACAGTGGCCCGGCCCGGCCCGTGCCGGTCATAGGCGTATTTACGCGCCGTTTTGACGGCGCACTCATTGGCTTCCGCACCCGAGTTGCACAGGAATACCCGCTCGAATCCGGTGCGCCGCGTCACTTTCTCGGCGAACGCCGCCGTAGACGGCGCATAATACAAATTGGAGATATGCTGGAGCGCAGCGGCCTGTTCGGATACGGCCCGCACCCAGTCCGGATCACCGTAGCCGAGGGAGTTGACGCCGATGCCGGAGGTGAAGTCGACATACGTCCGCCCGTCCGCCCCGGTGAGCGTGGCGCCCTTACCGGAGACCATCACGGCATTGAAATGCGCATAGGTCGGCATGAGCGCTCCATCCGCCTGCGCGATAATCTGCCTAAAATCCATCAATATGACAACCGCCCTTTCCTTCTCAAGCTCAGATAAACATGGTTCCGATCCCCTCGTCGGAAAACAGTTCCACCAGGATGGAGTGTTCAATCCGGCCGTCGATAATATGCGTCCGCTTCACGCCGCGGCGCACCGCCTCCACACAGCAGTCGATTTTGGGGATCATTCCGCCGGTGATGATTCCGCTGCGTTTTAAGCTGTTGACCTCGCTGACGTTGACAACGGAGATCAGGGAGCTTTCATCCTCTTTATCGCGCAGGAGTCCGCGGACGTCGGTCATCAATAGCAGCTTTTCCGCGTGGAGACCGGCCGCAATAGCCGCTGCGGCGGTGTCCGCGTTAATATTGTAGACCTCTCCCTCCTCGCCGACGCCGACGGTGGAGATGACGGGGATATAGCCGTTGGAGGCCGAGTCTTTAATGATGGTGGTATCCACGCCGATAATCTCCCCGACAAAGCCGATGTCCTGCCCGTCCGGCGTATTCCGGGCGGCCTGAATCATGCCGCCGTCCATCCCGCACAGGCCGACCGCTCGCCCGCCGTGACGGGAGATCAGCCCGACCAGATCCTTATTCACCTTACCGGCGAGCACCATCTGAACGATTTCCATCGTCTCCGCGTCCGTGTAGCGCAGGCCGCTCACAAACCGGCTTTCCTTCCCGATCTTCTTCAGCATGGCGCTGATCTCCGGCCCTCCGCCGTGGACGAGCACCACGTGCACGCCGATCAGGGAGAGCAGGACAATGTCCGTCATCACCGCGTCCTTGAGGCGGCCGTCGATCATCGCGTTGCCGCCGTACTTGATGACGACCGTCTTTCCGCTGTACTGTTGAATATAGGGCAGGGCCTGCACCAGCACCTGCGCCCGATCCTGATTTGAAATAAATTCCATCCGTTGTCCCCTCCGGTTCAGGTACGGTAATCGCCGTTAATTTTTACATAGTCATAGGTCAGGTCGCATCCATAGGCCTCCGCGCCATATTGACCGCTGCCGAGGGAGACGTCGATCAAGATCTCATCCGGCGTGAGGATCTCCTTTGCCAGCTCCTCGCTGAATTCGATCCCCGCTCCGCTGCGGCATACCGCTATTTTGCCTGCGGAGGAGGCAAATTGAACATCAATCGCATGCACATCCACGTCCGCGCCCGAGTAGCCGATCGCGCAGAGGATCCGCCCCCAGTTGGCGTCGGAACCGAACAGGGCGGATTTGACCAGAGAGGAACAGATCACGCTCTTGGCCGATTTGCGTGCCGCCTCCAGCGTTTTGGCGCCGTGGGTACGGCAGACGATGAGCTTTGTCGCCCCCTCGCCGTCCCGCGCAAGTTCACGTACAATTGCGCGGCACACCACAAGCAGCGCCTGAAAGAATCGTTCGTAATCCGCTCCTTCCGTCTCTGTGAGGGGAGCGTTTCCACAATGGCCGGACGCCATCACACAGACCGTGTCATTGGTGGAGGTATCCCCGTCAATGCTCATCATGTGAAACGTCTCGTCCGCTGCGCCGCGCAGCGCCTGCTCCAATACCGGAGCCGCAACCGCCGCATCCGTGGTGATAAAGCAGAGCATGGTCGCCATATTGGGATGGATCATCCCGCTCCCCTTGGCAATCGCACCGATTTTACACGATTTGCCGCCGAGCATGAAGGAGACGGCAAATTCCTTTTTATGGGTATCCGTGGTCATGATGGCCTGTGCCGCCGCATCCGAACCGGACGCCTCCGGCGTCAGTCCGCCGGCCAGTTCCGCCATCCCATTCTCTATCGGAGCAAGATCGAGCGGCTGTCCGATCACCCCCGTGGAGGCGACGATCACATCCTGAGGCGTAATATTCAGCGCTTTGGCCGCAAGGGCGGACATCCCCTCCGCCTTTTCCACACCGTCCGCCTCGCAGGTATTGGCAATGCCGCTGTTGCAGATGACGGCGCGTGCCTTTCCGTCTGCAATATGCGCCCGTGTCACCGTGATGGGAGCGCCGCAGACAAGGTTGCGCGTATAGATCCCGGCTGCCGCGCATTCCGTATCGGCCGCGATCAGCGCCAGATCCTTTTTGCTCTTATTGCGGCGGATCCCGCAGTGAATCCCGTTGGCGGTAAAGCCCTGCGGCGCGGTCACGCCGCCCGGGATAAAGGTAATGGATTCCTCCATGATACCGAAGCCTCCTTAAAATGATGTGGGGACCATATTCAGCCCCGTATCCTCCGGCAGGCCGAACAGGATGTTCATATTCTGCACCGCCTGCCCCGCCGCACCCTTGACCATGTTGTCAATGGTACTGACCACGACCAGCGTGCCGGTGCGCGGATCGGGATGCAGGGAAATATCGCAGTAATTGCTGCACTTGACGTTGCGCAGGTTGGCCGTCTGTCCGGCGGGCTTGACCCGGACGAATTTTTCGGTCCGGTAAAATTCCTCATATGCCGTACGGATCTGCCCCTCTGTCACGCCGGGATTGAGTTTCGCATAAATGGTGGAGACGATTCCGCGGTTGACCGGAAGCAGGTGCGGGACAAAGACAACTTTCAGCTTTTCCCCCGCAAGGTCGGAAAGGGTCTGCTCGATCTCCGGCGTATGGCGGTGAGAGGCAATTTTATACGGCTCAAACGCCTCGTTGCAGACGGGATAGTGCGTATTCTCCGCCAGTTTACGGCCCGCTCCCGTCACGCCGGATTTGGAGTCGATCACGATCCCCCCGGTCCGGACAAGGCGGTTTTTCAGCGCCGGGGCAAGCCCGAGCGCAATACTGGTCGGATAGCAGCCGGGATTGCCGAGGACGGCCCTTCCCTGAATCCGGTCCCGATAAAGCTCCGGAAGGGCATAGACCGCCTCCTCGTGCAGCTCATGGTGGGTAAAATCAAGTCCGTACCACTGTTTGTAATCCTCCTCTTCCTCCAGCCGGAAATCCGCGCCGAGGTCGATAAATTTGACGCCCCTTTCATGGCATTGGGCGGCAAATTCCTGAGAAAGCCCGTGCTGGACGCAGGCGAACACCACGTCGCTGCGCGCAATGACCTCCTCGGTGGAGACAAGCTCCATATCGCAGAAGTCCGCAAGGGACGGATAGACATCGCTGAGCCGCTGCCCGGTAAAGCTGACCGAGCCGACGGCGGACAGCTCCGCCTGCGGGTGATTTAAAAGAATGCGCACGAGCTCCACTCCGGCGTAGCCCGTCGCGCCGATGATACCAGCCTTTATCATGCGTTCGCCGCCTCCTCCAGAGAATTTAAAATAGAACGGACGCGTTCCGCCTCTTCCCGCACATTCTGCGGGGCGGGTCCGCCCTGCGAGGTGCGGCCGCCCACACAGCGCCCCAGGGAGATCGCCTTGTACACATCCTCCTCAAACAGTCCGCAGATCCCGCGGTACTCCTTCAGCGGGAGCGTCTCAAGCGTAAGCCCTTTTTCAATGCACAGGGCAACCAGCTCGCCGGTCGCCTTGTACGCGTCGCGGAACGCCAGCCCCTTGGAGACCAGATAGTCCGCACAGTCCGTGGCGTTGATAAAGCCGCCCGCCGCCGCCGCGTACATCTTTTCCGCGTTTACGCGCATGGTGGCGAGCATGGGCGTAAAGGTTTTCAGGCACATTTTCACGGTGTCCACCGCGTCAAAGACGGCCTCCTTATCCTCCTGCATGTCCTTGTTATAGGCGAGGGGAAGCCCTTTCATCACCGTGAGCATAGCCATCAGATCGCCAAAGACGCGCCCCGCCTTACCACGGACCAGTTCCGCGATGTCGGGATTTTTCTTCTGCGGCATGATGCTCGATCCGGTGGAAAAGGCATCGTCCAGCTCGATGAATTTAAACTCCCATGAGCACCAGAGGATGATCTCCTCGGAAAAGCGGGAGAGGTGAACCATCACAGTCGAAAAGCAGGAGAGCAGCTCGATGCAGTAATCCCGGTCGGACACGCCGTCGAGCGAGTTGTGGGAGTAGTCGTCAAAGCCCAGCGCCTGTGCGGTCATCATCCGGTCGAGCGGATACGTCGTCCCGGCAAGGGCGCAGGAGCCCAGCGGGCAGACCTTCATCCGTTTAACCGCGTCGTCCAGACGGGAAATATCGCGCAGCAGCATCTGAGCATAGGCAAGCAGATGGTGCCCAAACACGATCGGCTGTGCCCGCTGCAAATGCGTATAACCAGGCATGACCGTATCCGCATACGCCTCCGCCTTATCGGCCAGAACCTGTACCATGCCGATCAGCAGGGAGCGGATCTCCGCGCACTCGACCATCAGGTTCATGCGCAGGTCGAGCGCTACCTGATCGTTCCGGCTGCGCGCCGTATGCAGGCGCTTGCCGGCGTCCCCTACCCGGGCGGTCAGCTCCCCCTCGATGAAGGTATGAATATCCTCCGCGTTGGGGTCGATTGCCAGCGCGCCGCTGTGCAGATCCTCCCGGATTTTCTTCAGGCCCGTGTGAATCTCATCCCGATCCTGTTCGGAGATGATCCCCTGCCTGCAGAGCATATCGGAATGGGCCAGCGAGCCCGCAATATCCTGCTCAACCATCCGGCTGTCAAAGGAGATGGACGAATTGAAATCATTCGTTGTGGGGTCGAGTTCTTTTTTAAATCTTCCTGCCCAGAGTTTCATCGGCTTCCCTCCGTTATAGCGTGCGGATCCAATCCGCTGATTCAAAATACCGGCTCCGGATGCGGCAAAACCCGCAGCTCCCCAAAGCCTGAAAGGGGAAGCACCGTTGGCCGCGGTACTTCCCCGGATGGATATACGGCGTCTTTATTGGCCCTTTTTCTCCTCAATGAGCGCCTTGACCTTGATCGGCAGGCCAAACAGGTTGATGAAGCCGGCGGAATCCTTCTGATCGTACACGTCGTCCTCGTCAAAGGTGGCAAACTCCTCGCTGTACAGGGAGTTCGGGGAGGTCGTCCCCGCGTTGATAATGTTGCCTTTGTAGAGCTTGAGCCTGACGTCGCCGGTGCAGGTCTTCTGCGTCTCGGCCACAAAGGCGGAGAGCGCCTCCCGCAGCGGGGTAAACCATTTTCCGTCGTAGACGAGCTCAGCAAACTTCTGCGCAACCAGTTCCTTATAGTGCTGGGTGTCCTTATCAAGGGTGAGCGTCTCGAGCACCTGATGCGCCCGGTACAGGATGGTACCGCCGGGTGTCTCATACACGCCGCGGCTCTTCATGCCGACGAGCCGGTTTTCCACAATGTCGGCCAGCCCAATACCGTTTTCTCCGCCGAGCTTGTTGAGCTTCTCAACCAATTCTACCGCACCGACGGCCTCTCCGTCAAGCATCGTCGGTACTCCCTTTTCAAAATGGATGGTCACATAGGTGGGCCTGTCGGGCGCCTGCTCCGGGGAGACGCCCATCTCCAGAAATCCGGGCTTATTGTAAAGCGGCTCATTCGCCGGATCCTCCAGATCGAGGCCCTCGTGGGAGAGGTGCCAGAGGTTTTTATCCTTGGAGTAGTTGGTCTCCCGGTTGATCTTCAGCGGAATGTGGTGCGCCTCCGCATACTCGATCTCCTCTTCTCTGGACTTAATGTCCCACACCCGCCATGGAGCGATGATCGGCATATTCGGAGCAAACGCCTTGATCGCCAGCTCAAACCGCACCTGATCGTTGCCCTTGCCGGTACAGCCATGGCAGATGGCGTCCACGTTTTCTTTTCTGGCGATCTCCACCAGCTTTTTGCCGATCAGCGGACGGGCAAAGGAGGTACCCAGAAGATAGTCGCCCTCATAGACAGCCCCGGCCTGTACGGTGGGGAAAATATAATCCTCTACAAATTCCTTTTTCAGATCCAGCACGTACAGCTTGGAAGCGCCGGTCTTTTTCGCCTTCTCCTCCAGGCCGTCCAGCTCCGTCCCCTGTCCGACGTCCGCAGAAACCGCGACAACCTCGCAGTTGTTATAATTCTCTTTCAGCCACGGGATGATAATGGACGTATCCAATCCGCCGGAATAGGCAAGCAATACCTTTTTGATCTCTTTCATCTTTCAGACATCTCCTTTAATCGTTTTAACTTATTCATAATTATACACCGTTTATGCGAAAAATCAAGCGATTTCATGCATTAATATTCATGTTTTTTGTATTTCGTCATCTTTCACAGGAATCATTCCTCCCGATGCCTGTTTTTAAACAAATCCATCCGATTTTTTCCAAGCCGGGCCTGTTTTTGGGCCGGAAGAAAGCAAAAAAATCGCAAAAAAGGCTTTTAACTTCCCAACTCAGAGCGTATAATGAATAAAGAAACAGCAGGATTTAAGAGAGGAGCGGAGGTTTTTTATGGATTTTCAGGAAATAGAGGTGCGTGAGCTCAAAAATGCGGTCTCCTACATCGCGGACGACTGGGCGCTGGTCACAGCCGGAACACCGGAAAAATGGAACACCATGACGGTCAGCTGGGGAGCGATCGGCGAGATGTGGGGCAAGGATGCGGCGTTCATCTTTATCCGCCCGCAGCGATATACCCGGGAATTTGTGGACGCAAACGAGCGCTTTACCCTCTCCAACTTTAACGGCGGCTTTAAAAAGGAGCTCGGAATTTGCGGCAGCAAATCAGGCCGGGACATCGACAAATCTGCCGAAACGGGCCTGACCGCCGGGTTCATCTCCGGCGTACCGTACATCGAACAGGCGCACTCCTTTGTGATCTGCCGGAAGATGGCGGAGTTTGATATCACACCCGGGATGTTCACCGATAAGTCCATTGATGCACGCTGGTATCCGGAGCACGACTATCACCACGCCTACGTCGCGGAGATCGAAAAGGCATATTTGAAAAAATAGTGGAAATACAGGGGAGACGGAACGTACACCGTCTCCCCTGTTATCTGTTTGACTACGATTCCCTTTTCCGCCGATTCCGGATGAGCAGGCAAACCGTGGGAACCGCCGGGAAAACGGCCGCGGCCAAAATCCCGATTTTCAAATTGCCGCCGGCGGCGCTGGATGCCATCCCCACAAGCGTTGGGCCTCCCGAGCATCCCAGATCCCCGCCAAGGGCAAGGAGAGCAAACATGGCTGTCCCGCCGGTTCGGATGGACGCGGCCGCCCTGCTGAATGTACCGGGCCACATGATGCCGACAGACAGGCCGCACAGCGCGCAGCCGATCAGGCTGATTACCGGCGACGGCGCCAAACTGACCAGCAGATAGGCACACACGCACAGAATGCCGCTCCCCGTCATGAACCGGTCCAAATCCATCCTGCCGCCATATTTGCCGTAAAAGGCGCGTGAAGCCCCCATCAGGACAGCGAATGCCATCGGCCCCGCCAGATCGCCCACGGCTTTGCTCACGCCCAGTCCGCGCTCCGCAAAGGTGGAAGCCCACTGGCTCACCGACTGCTCGCTTGCGCCCGCGCAGACCATCATCAGCATCAGGAACCAGAAGGTTTTATTCCGGAACAGCTCCCGGACGGGCATCCCTTTTTCCCCCTCCGCGATCAGCGGAACCATCGGCGCACGGAGGAACACCACGGCATTGGCAACGGGGATCACAGCCCATACACACGCGAGGATTCTCCAGTTCTCAATCCCGGCGAGGGTAAAAAACGCCGTGGAGATCAAGACCACGCCCACATGCCCCCAGCAGTAAAAGGAATGGAGCAGGCTCATCGCCGACTCCTTGTTGTCCGTGGGACAGCTCTCCATGATGGGGCTGATGAGAACCTCGATCAATCCGCCGCCTACTGCGTATATAATCACGGAAATCAGGATCCCGGAAAAGGCGTCGGAAAAAAGATCGGGGAGCACCGTCAGCAGGATGAATCCCGACGCGGAAAACAGATGCGCCAGAACAATGGAGACCCGGTACCCGATCCGGTCCACAAACAGGACGGATGCCAGATCCAACAGCAGCTGCACCGCAAAATTGACCGTTACGAGCAGGGTGATTTTACTCAGGGGAATGTCATACGAATTTTGCAGCGTGACAAACAGCAGCGGGGCAAAGTTATTGATGACCGCCTGCACCACATAGCCGGTAAAGCACGCGGCGATCGTTGTCTTAAAGTTGGGTTTCATTCCGGCCTCCCGTTTGATTCAAGATAACATTATTATAGCGTAAATCCCGCGCATAAAGTTGCAGAATCACGCCAGATTATAACACAATATTGCCGGAATCTCCAGCAGTACCTTTTTCAGAATATTAAGAATGAGTGCTCCCTCCTCCGAAGAGCTGCTCCTGCAGCGATGGGAAGCTTCTGTAAGCTCCGAAGGGAATCCCGATATTCGGAGGACCGCACCTCATACCTGAGGGAAAAGCGCCGGGTTGCCGGAGAAACCTCCCAGACACGGAGCCGGGACGTCTCCCCCGTTTCCATTCCGGGCTCTGGTTCACGGGCCGGACGGAGAAAAGACGAACAAGGCGGGACAGCCATCATCCGTCCATATGGGGGATGCGGTCTAAAACGTCCCCGTTGTATCGAAATCGTTTATTATCGTAAACGGTTTCTAAACGATATAGACAGGAAATGAACTTTTATAAAACATTCAGCGAAATGCATGGAAAAAATACGGATATAGGGATAAAATGAATAAGAAAAATGGATTCCCTCACCGAATCCGGTCTTAACTGTGCGGCGAAAGGAGAGCCTGTGTGATGAGAACGCCCCGGAAGTATGTAAAGTGGAGTAAAAGCGGACAACCTGCCCGTCTGTTCATATTTATTACCGCATCTGTTTTGATTCTGGTTTTTTCCCTGCTCGCCCCCGCCGGCGTGGGACTGTTTGACAAGATTGGGATGGAGCTGGCGCTGATCGCGGCAGGGCTGTTTCTGTCCCGCTTCCCGATCGGAATCTTTCTTTCGGCCAATCTATTTATCCTTTCGGCGGCGGCCGGATCCGTTCTCCGGTTTTACGACCAGTTTCCCGGCTATGACCGGGTCGTCCACTTTATGAGCGGGATCATTCTGGGATATGTGGGCTTTTATCTTGGAAAATGGCTGTTCGACAAATGCCATACACCGGGGAATCCCGTGCCCCTGCTGGCGTTCAGCTTTTTGTTCTCCTGTGCCGGCGCGGGATTCTGGGAAATTATTGAGTTTACAACCGACTGCATTACACACATGGGCGTACAGCATGGAAATACGGACACCATGGGCGACATCGTTGCAGGGTTCGCCGGGGCGCTCTGTTTTGCCGCCGTCACGCTGTACCAGCACCGGCATGCGGTATCCGCCCTTTTCCGTTTGGTCTTCCACAGATCCGGAAAAAAGGGGGAAAAGGAAACCGCCCTTGCCATCCAGCCGGAATCCGCCGAACAGCGCGGACACTGACAGGCTTCATCGAGAAAAGGCCCGGGAAAGAGAACGCCCTCTTCCACGGGCTTTTTCCATGCGGAAGTATATTTTCCATACCGGGGCAGAATATAGAGGAGCTGAACCGTCTCGCTCTCCTCCCATTTAATGCACAGATTCGCGGACGCGCAGCCAAAGCGTCAGGAGAAACCCGGGCATTTCCCTTTTCAGCCGGGAGCCGGAGCGCCCTCCCTCTCTCCGGTAAGAGGTCTGCTTCAAATCTCCCCGTCCACCTGCGCCATATGACGGATGAGCCGGAGCACCTTATTCGAATAGCCCCATTCATTGTCGTACCAAGCGACGAGCTTGACAAAATTGGGATTGAGCATGATTCCCGCCTCCGAATCAAAAATACAGGTGCGCGGATC
>X72_Ural_Owl__coassemble_116_pt1 | contig 16449 bp, 14 predicted proteins | sample X72_Ural_Owl__metabat2_high_PE_004 | metagenome-assembled genome bin X72_Ural_Owl | reverse complement strand
CCGACGCCCTCTGGTATGACTTTGTTCAGGTGAATCCGGAGAATGGAGAAGTGATGGGACAGTGCACGAAGCGCCCCATGTCCACCCTGCCGGAGCTGGGTGAGCAGACCGAGCTTGCAAAGCTGGCTCCGGGAGCCACGGTTGCCTTTGTGCTGGTCTACGGCATGAATGAGGAGGCCGGAAACGAGTTCCAGAATGATAGCTTCACGGCAGACGTCTCCATCGTAGCCAAGCAGTCTGCGGTGGAAACCGACGGCTTTGGAAGCAATCAGTATGATGCGGGGACAACCTATCAGATGGGAGTTTCAAGCTCGGAGGAGTTCCTTTCCGTCCTGAATAAGGTAATAGATGGTTCCGCGGTTATCCTGAACCATGATATTGACTCTACGGAGAACTTGGATGTAAAAGGTGTGGTCGATGTATCCCTGGATTTTAACCAGAAGACCGCGAACGTTGACAACAATAACATAGCACTGCGCGTGATTGGGAGCCCGGATAAAAAGGCGGGCGCCACCTTTGCAAATGGAACGATTGTTGCAGGCGAGGGAACATATTGCACGGTCAGCGCTGCTAACGCCGAGCTTACGTTACAGAATATGACGCTTAAGAACGTCACGGCATGGGGAAACAGTGTTAAGGCATTTAAAAATTCTGTGATTAACCTGAATAATGTGCAGTCCACTTCTGTTAATGGCGGAAGTATGGAGGCGGCCGGCGGTATTATTAACGTAAACGGCGGCACATTCACCCAGACCGGGAAATATGACTGGAACAGCTGTTTCGGTGCGGTATCCAACGGGACGGGTACCCTGAATGTACACGATATGACCGCGACTGGCGACAGCTATGGATTTTATATTTTCTCTTCCGGCGGCACCATTAATATTCACAGCGGCTCCTTTAAAGCCGGCACGGTGCTGAAAGCGGATTTGGATCTCGGTAGTTATCCGACGGCCAAGGGGGTTATCAACATCTACGGCGGCTCCTTTGACGGCAAAATTGCGATCAACGACAAATGCACGCTGAATATTGAAGCGGGTACCTTTGCCAACACCGGCCTGACGCTGGATCAGTTCCGTAAATACGTCGCCGCGGGCAGCGAAGTTACGGAAGCTGACGGAACCTTTACCGTTGTAAAGGGTTGATAAATTTCCCGATTGCTGGTAAGCTGATAAAAGACCATCCCCATCCCGGCCCGGCCGGGATGGGCAGTGGCCAAAGGGCATAGGCTTCTGTACCCTTTGGCTGCTGAAAACAGAATGAGGTGTGAAAATATATGAGCAAACAGAAAGCCTTGAAAGTTGTGGATACGGTCCTGACCGTCCTGATCCTGCTGTTTACCGTGTGTATCATGGCATTCACGATCATCTCGGTCAACACGGTGAACAAGGAGAACAGCATTTTAGGGTACCGCCCGTTTATTGTCCTCTCCAACTCCATGGACGGCGTATTCAGTGCCGGCGATATGATCGTCAGCAAACAGGTGGAGGATCCGCAGTCCCTCCAGCCGGGGGATATTATCACATTCTCCTCCATTGATCCCAACAATTACGGCGGCATCGTCACGCACCAGATCCGCGGGGTGACCACCTATAATGGGGAGACGGCCTATCAGACCTACGGCGTCGCGACCGGGGTGGATGACGCTTATCCGGTTCCGGCCGACAATGTGATGGGTCAGTATGCGTTCCATCTGCCGAAGATGGGCTACTTTTTCAACTTTTTAAAAACTCCCGCAGGATATGTGACGGTGATCCTGATCCCGTTCCTGCTCCTGATCCTTTTACAGGGGATTCGGTTTGTCCGCCTGTTCCGCCAATATAAGAGGGAACAGCAGGCGGAAATCGACGCGCAGATGGCCGAGGCCGCCGCGGAAAAGGAAAAGGCCCGCCGAATGATGGAGGAGCTGCAGGAGCTCCGCAGTCAGCTGAACCAGAAAGATCAGATCCCGCCCAATATGAGTATCTATACCCGACCGGATCCGAACAAGCCGGAAGCAGGTCAGCTAAATGGCAAACAGGGGAAGGAGTGAGTGGAAAATGGAAAATACAAGAGAGATACACCGGAAGAAAAAATCCATGATCTATCGCATGGTGGGAGTGCTTGCCGTGGTTCTGGCCGCTGCCGTCTGCTATACGGCTACCGTTTTTGCATGGTTTAGCGTCTCGATTGTCAATACCGGCTCGTCGATCACCGCGGCCAGTTACGGTTTGAAGGTCGGAGTCAGAATGAATGGAAACTCGAATTACATCTGGGAAACGGAATCCCCTGTTTCGTATGTGGATACAGAGTTTAAAGTCAACCTGAAGGATGGAAAGGCGAAGATTGTCTTGGAACTTACTCCCGCAACAGAAACGCTTTTTCAATTCAACTGGATTATGGAAAGCGAGACTGACGGGGTCACATGTAAGAAAAACGCTTCTCCGGCAAGCGCCAACGGAATAATTGATAACAGCGGAAACCAGTTTGAAATTGAAATTGATACTGAAGCCCCGAATATTCAAACGGCCACAATACGTTTGAGCTGTGTGACTTCGTTTACTGGAAACAAAGCCAGCGTCGTCTATGTGGATCAGGAAACAAATTTAAGTGGAAATACCAATCCTGGTACGGAGAATTATATCTATTTCCTGCGGAATAACATTACATTGGATGAGGTGCTTCACTTTACCGGAAGCGGCAGTATTTCGATTATTCTGAATGGGTATGAATTGAACGTCCCGGGGATTCAGGTGGATGCCGACACTACCCGCTTTGTCTCCATTTCAGATGGAAAGCTGGTTATCAACAATCAACTGATCCAAGACGGTTCCCAAATGGATTTGGGGGAGGATGTCCGCCTCTCCCTGTCCGGTCTGACGGAAGAGAGCAAGCCCTCCCCGACGGAGCCGGAACAGCAGACCGAACCTCCCGTGGAGGACGGGGAACCCGATGTGACGGAGCCGGAAAGCGCCCCGGAGGAGACGACGATCCCGGCCGGCGAAAATTCTGTCCCGGAATCCTTTCCGGCTGAAAGCGAAACCGACCTCCTCCATTAAATCCAAAGAGTCCGTCCCCGGCCTGTATGGGCCGGGGCGCTTTTTATTCCGGACTGTGTAAACCGGAGCCGCCCGGCCGCATCGGACGCCGCCGGGATCGGAAAGAGGGGAAAAAACCGCGGGTTTGGCGGCGGTTTTGGTATCAAAGGCCCTGCCGCGTGGGATACTGTCAATATGACTAAACAATACGGCGGTTTTCCGGTTATTTCCGATTGGGAATCGGAGGAGAGATTATTTTGAAAAAATAAAATAAAAAAGAATATTTCAACTATATATTGTGTTTTGATTGAAAATTTAAGCTATATATATGGTTCCTGTTCATTTCTGTATAAAAGCACCGGAAGAATATCCCGGTTTTTTATTAGGAATTATTATTGACTTTACCGTATGAAATCTTTTATAATGTTGTCAGGTTCGAAAATGACAACCGTTCTTTTAATTCTCGCTGCAGATGAGGGCAGTGGCTATAACAAGGAGGAGACACCCGAATGAACGAATGGCAGGGTTTCGCCCATGGCGTATGGGAGAAAGAGATCAACGTACGCGACTTTATTCAGAAGAACTACACCCCCTATGACGGGGATGATACGTTCCTTGCCGGTCCCACGCAGAGCACCAGGCAGCTCTGGGACCAGTTACTGGAGCTTTCCAGGCAGGAGCGTGAGGCAGGCGTCGTGCTGGCTACGGATACCCACGTGCTTTCCACGCTTACATCCCATGCGGCCGCTTATCTGAACAAGGATCTGGAGACCATCGTCGGCTTCCAGACGGACAAACCGTTTAAACGTTCCCTCCAGCCCTACGGCGGTATCCGCATGGCAGAGAAAGCCTGCGCGCAGAATGGCTATGAGGTGGATCCGGAGGTTGCGGAGTTCTTTACCGTTCACCGCAAGACGCACAATGCCGGTGTGTTTGACGCTTACACTCCGGAAATGCGCGCATGCCGTTCCAGCCATATCATCACCGGCCTGCCGGATGCCTATGGACGCGGACGCATCATCGGTGACTACCGCCGTGTGGCGCTGTACGGCGTGGACCGCCTGATTGAGGATAAGCAGCACCAGAAGGACACGACCCGCGTCATCATGTATTCCGATGTTATCCGTGAGCGCGAGGAGCTCTCCGAGCAGATCCGGGCTCTGCAGGATCTGAAAAAGCTCGGCGAGATCTACGGCTTTGATATCTCCCGCCCGGCAAAGGATACCAGGGAGGCCATTCAGTGGCTGTACTTCGGTTATCTGGCTGCGGTCAAGGAGCAGAACGGTGCCGCGATGAGCCTGGGCCGCACCTCCACTTTCCTGGATATTTATGCCCAGCGCGATCTGGAGGCCGGGCTTTATACCGAGGAGCAGATTCAGGAGCTGGTGGACCACTTTATCATGAAGCTGCGTCTGGTCAAATTTGCCCGCACTCCGGAGTACAACGAGCTGTTCAGCGGCGACCCGCAGTGGGTTACCGAGTCCATCGGCGGCATCGGCATTGACGGCCGCCACATGGTTACCAAGATGTCGTTCCGTTATCTGCACACGCTGCAGAACCTCGGCACCTCCCCGGAGCCGAACCTGACGGTTCTGTGGAGCACAAGGCTTCCGGAGAACTTCAAGCGCTTCTGCGCCAAAACCTCCATTGAATCCTCCTCCGTGCAGTATGAGAACGACGATCTGATGCGTGTGACCCACGGCGACGACTATGCCATCGCCTGCTGTGTCTCCTCCATGCGGATCGGCAAGGAAATGCAGTTCTTCGGCGCGCGCGCCAATCTGGCAAAGTGCCTGCTGTACGCCATCAACGGCGGTGTGGATGAAATCACCAAGAAGCAGGTCGGCCCGAAGTACCGTCCCGTCGAGGGAGACTATCTGGACTATGACGATGTCATGGATAAGTACAAGGATATGATGAAGTGGCTGGCGCAGGTCTATGTCAACGCCCTGAACATCATCCACTACATGCACGACAAGTACTGCTATGAGCGGCTTCAGATGGCCCTTCACGATAAAAAGGTCACCCGCTGGTTTGCCACCGGAATTGCCGGCCTCTCCGTGGTTGCGGATTCCCTTTCCGCCATCAAATATGCCAGGGTCAAGTGCATCCGCGATGAAAACGGCGTAGTAGTAGACTATGAGGTCGAGGGCGACTTCCCCAAATACGGCAACGATGACGACCGCGTGGATCAGATTGCCGTCGATATTGTCAACACCTTCATGAGCTATGTCCGCGGCAACCACACTTACCGCGGCGGAATCCCGACCACCTCCATCCTGACGATTACGTCCAACGTGGTCTATGGAAAGAATACCGGCTCCACGCCGGACGGACGTAAGGGCGGCGAGGCATTTGCTCCGGGCGCCAATCCGATGCACCACCGTGATTCGCACGGCGCGGTTGCCAGCCTGGCCTCCGTTGCCAAGCTCCCGTTCAGTGCCGCACAGGATGGCATTTCCAATACGTTCTCCGTCGTCCCGAACGCGCTGGGGAAAGATATGTCCGTATTTGCGGGTGATCTGGACGTGGATGCGGAGCTGGATCTTGATACTACGGACAGTGAGTCCTGATGAAGATGGAACAGAATAAAGAGCAAAAAATCGAGGATCTTGTCCAAACCATTGACCGCTTTATGAGCGGCGGGGGCGGGCATATGAATGTGGCCGTGGACGATTTGAAAAGCGGCCGGAAGGACATTACCACCACCAATTCCGTGGTCTGTCAGGGGAACAACATGGCATGCTGTACCCCAACGCTCCACGAGGGGCTTGACGCGGAGGAAGAATAACCCGCGGCAGCATATATTTGGATACTATTGCAAAGGAGTTTTTACCATGAGTGCAACACAGCAGCAGATTGATAACCTTGTCACCATGCTTGACGGCTATGCTCAGGAGGGCGGCCATCACCTGAATGTCAATGTTTTTACAAAGGAAACGCTTCTGGATGCCCAGAAGCACCCGGAGAAGTATCCGCAGCTGACCATCCGTGTTTCCGGTTATGCGGTCAACTTCATCAAGCTGACAAAAGAGCAGCAGGACGAGGTCATCTCCCGTACATTCCATACGGAGATGTAAGGCCAGACAAAAGCAGGGCCCGCAGATTATTCTGCGGGCCTTTTTTCATCTGGTGCGGCGTTCTCGCGCTCCTTATGCAGCCTTGGCGGGAGAGGCGGTGTTTCGGCGGGCATAGGCCTGAACCGGAAACGCGACCCCAAGCAGGACGTATAGAATCATCACGATCGTGGAAAAGGCGGCAGGAATATAATTGATGTCCAGCGCATAGAGGAAGAATGCTGAAACGGGCGGGAAAATCATGGCGAGCACGGCTGCCGCCAATTCCAGAATACTGCCGTGGCGGCGTGCCGTTTTGACCATATACCCGATCAGAACGGCAAGGAACAGGATCCCATACAGGGGCAGGAAAAACCATGGAATAGCCGCATACAGGTGAATACATCCGCTGAAAAGGATACTGCCATAGACTGTGACGGTTAGAGCGGCGGCCCAGAGCAGAAGGAAGCGCTTCCGGTATCCGGACGGTGAAAAACAGGCGTACAGGCCCAGATTCAGGAATAAAAAGACAGGGGGAATCCAACTGAACGGGTAGGTGATTTCATCCGGAACCACCGGAGGCAGCTTACCGTTGAGAGTGAGCAGTATCCCATAGGTCATGCTGAAAACGATTAAAAGGACAGAAGAAAATAGAATCAGACGGTTTTTCCGATCATCAGCGCTTTGCTTCATTAAAGCTCTCCTCCTTTATTTGAAATTATGGAGCATTAAATAATATTTGCTCTAACATCATCATAACAAATTCGATCAATAAAGTGAATAAACAGATTGAATGATTTTACATAAAGTTTTATGTGCGATCTATATCAATATAAAATTGCAATCAAAAAACCGGAATACCCCGTTTTTTGATGAGCAGGATGTTTTATTCTGATGCTGTTTGAACCGATCCAATAGATAAGTGAGAAATATCCCTGCCAGAATACCGGAGGTGTTCAGGATACGTCATCAATATCCACGGAGCGGCCGCAGGGGTATTGCAGCGCCCCGCACACAAGGATGGCGGCAAACGGGATCAGGAAACAGTACCGGTATTGCAGGTTGAGAAAACAAAGCCCCGGCAGTACCGGAAACGGGACAAATAGACAGCAGTTGATTGGCAGGTTGATAATCCCATTCGGATTGCCTCTGGCAATTATTCCAATTTGCTCATTGATTGTGCGGAACAGGATTTCGTTAATCCCGCCCGATTCGGGATGTTCCGGAAAGATGAAATGTAGATAGGATTTGCAGCTGTTCGATATGCCCGCGTCGATTTTGGGCAGGAGCAGAACTCCGGCTTCCCCGATTCGATAGGGGACAGGGAGCAGCCGGTACAGCTCCTGAATCCACGGGCGGTCTTTCCCCTTTTGCGCCTTACCAACAGGATGAGCACATAAATCAGGTTAATCGTTTGAATACAGACAAGGGCTGAGATGATTTCTCCGCTGAACATGGCGATCCCCCCCGATAGAAAACAGATGATACCATGTTTTGCATATCCCATCAATGGTCTTACGGCGATGATCTGAAGCTCTCCTGTCTTGCTCAACCGGAGTATGCATAGAATCCGGTTTTCTATTATGCCAAGACTTTGATGCCGGACAACCATCTGGCCCGCCGTCAGGATTTCTGAATGAGATCAGGTGGGGAAGAAATCCCGCGTTCCGCCGCCTGTGAACAGGAGCGGGGATGAAAGAGTCAAAAAAACGTACCCGTATGAACTGCCATACGGGTACGCCGTTTATCCGGTTTTATTTCAGCGTCCAGTTCTGGCTCTCGGTCTGGAGCCGGACCATACGGCTGTAAATGCCGCCGAGCTGCATGAGCGCTTCCGGCGTCCCCTGTTCGGCGACGCCGCCGCCCGCCAGCACGACGATCTGATCCGCACCGGCAACCGTACGCATCCGGTGAGCGATGACCATCACGGTCTTATTCCGGATCAGGCGGGAGAGGGCGGTCTGGATCAGCGTTTCGTTCTCCACGTCCAGAGAGGCGGTCGCCTCATCGAGCAGGATAATGGGGGCATCCTTGAGGAAAGCGCGGGCGATGGAGATCCGCTGGCGTTCTCCACCGGACAGTGTGCAGCCGTTCTCGCCGATAACTGTGTTCCAGCCCTCCGGCAGCTTCTCCGCAAATTCCTGACAGTTGGCCATTCGGGCCGCGGCTAAGACCTCTTCATCCGTCGCGTCCTTGCGTCCGATCCGAATGTTCTCCATGATCGTGTTGTTAAACAGCGTTACATCCTGAAAGACGATGGAGTAGAGGGAGAGCAGACTCTCCGGGTCTATGGCGGAGATGTCCATTCCGCCTACGGTGATTTTCCCACGGTTGGCGTCCCAAAAACGGGAGGCCAGACGGGAAACGGTTGTTTTTCCGCCGCCGGACGGCCCGACCAGTGCCGTGACTTCCCCCTGACGGGCGACGAAGGAGACATCCCGGAGCACGGTTTCCCCGTCGTTATAGGAAAAGCCCACATGGTCAAACACAATGTCGCAGCCCCTGTTGTTCAGCGTGCTGTCCCCGGTCTGAACCGGATGATCCAGAATTTCATTCATCCGGGCAATATTGGTACGTGTGCTGATAATGGCGGCGAGATTCTGCAGGGAGCTCTGGAGCGGGTCGTACAGCCGGGACACCACCAGAAGAAACAGGAAGAAGGTCAGGACGTCCAGTGTGCCTCCGATCAGGAGCATAGCACCTGCGAGCGCGACCGTGGCGATTCCCAGTTTGAGGATCATCCCCGCGGAGACGACGAACACGGCGGTGCCCAGCTCGGAGATGATGGCGCGTTTTTCCACGCTCTTGATCTTGCGGTCCAGCCCTTTCAGATATTCCTGTTCCGCGTTGTTGGCTTTCAGATCCCGGACCGTCTCAATACACTCCTGAATCCCGTCCGCGCAGGCCATTTTGGCATCCATCTGGCGCTGATTCAGCTTTTCCTGGACTCTGTGGGAGAGGGCGACGATGGCAAACGATACCGGGAGCACCCACAGGGAGGCGAGGGCGAGCCGCCAGTCAAAGGCAAACAGGCCGATTGCCACCAGAACGGTGGAGATGATGGAGCCGAACAGCTCGGGAATAAAGTGCGAGAAGCTCTGCTCCAGAAAAGTGCAGTCCGCCATAATGGTGCTGGTCAAATCGGCAAGGTCTTTTTTACCGAAGAATGAGAGCGGGATTTTGCGTAGCTTTTCCGCCAGGGTGATACGGCGCACACCACTCTCCGTGTAGGTGGCAAAGTAGGTGGCATTATACTGAAACCACGTCGTCAGCAGAATCAGCCCGATACAGAGGATGCACCCTGCAATATAGACGGTCAGGCGTATGCCTCCATGAACGCCGCCGGACATCAGGTCGCTCACAAGAAGATAGAGCAGGCCCACCGGGAACATGAAGGAAAGGTTCTGGAATGTGCAGGCGATACAGCCCTTAATTAAGTCCTTTGCACCCTGTTCGGACAGGGCCAGTTTTTTCTGTAATTTCTGGATCATTTTTCTCCCTCCTTGGCAACCTTCCACTGGACGGAAGTCTGGTAATTCTGCCACATTTCATGGAACAGGCCGTTTTGCTCCGATAGTTCCCGGAACCCGCCGCTCTCACAGATCCGGCCGTCTCTGAGCACAAAGATCCGATCCGCATTCACGATGGTGGAGAGGCGGTGGGCAATCATGATGACGGTTTTCCCTTTGGAGAGTGCGGAGAACGCCGCCTGAACGCGGTTTTCATTATCGGGATCGGCAAAGGCGGTCGCCTCATCCAGGATGATGATCGGGGCATTTTTGAGCATAACGCGTGCAATGGCCAGCCGCTGCTGTTCGCCGCCGGAGAGATATACGCCTTTGGCGCCGATCACCGTGTCGATCCCGTTCGGGAGCTTCTCAATAATATCGGCGCACTGCGCGGCGTTCAGGGCCTGTAAAACTTCCTCGCGAGTGGCATCCGGCCTGCCCATGCGAACATTCTCCAGCACAGAGGCCTTAATCAGACGGCTGTTCTGGAACACAAAGGAGACGGTGTTCATCAGCTCCTCCTTGTCCATTTCCCGGACATCCGTTCCACCGATCCACACCGTGCCGGACTGCGGATCAAAAAAGCGGGAGATCACCCCGGCGAGCGTGGTCTTTCCGCCGCCGGACGGCCCCACAAAGGCGACCGTCTGCCCCGCGCCGATCGTCAGCGATATATCCTCCAGCGCATTCTTTTCCCCGTCGTAGCTGTATGTAACATGGTCGAGCTCCACGGAATAATCCCGGGGATGGCCCGCTGTCCGCGCCTGTGGGAGCGGCTGGGCATCCAGAACGCTGTCGATCCGCTTGAGCGCGTCGTCCACGATCATCGCGTTTTCACTTTGGAACATGATTTTAGTCAGGGTGATGGAGATGATGGGCGTGATGACGATGTAAAACATCAGGTTCAGCAGAAATTCATCGGTTACGCCATCCCGCGTAAAGAACAGCGCCCCGGCAATCAGGAAAGCGAATACGCTGTTGATCGCCGCCGTATAGAGCATCATGGGCCCGCGCAGTTCTCTGGTGTAGGCGATAACCCATTTGCCGTAGTTGTCGATCGCATTCTTGAAGCGCTTAAAGGTGAAAACCGTCTGGCCAAAGGTCTTGACCACCGGAATCCCGCGGACGTATTCTACCGCCTCGTTGGACATATCCTCCAGGGCATTTTGGTATTCGGCCATTTTCTTCTGCATTTTGGCCCCAGTCATGCTCATCATAATCAGAAATCCCAGTACAACAGGGATAAGGCTCAGCAGGCCGAGCCGCCAGTCAAAGACCAGCAGCAGGGCCAGCAGACCGATCGGCGTGGCAATAGCTCCCGCCTTATCGGGAAGCTGGTGGGCCAGATAAGTCTCCGTAGCGGCGCTGGATTCATTGACGATCTTGCGCAGCTTTCCGCTCCCAAAGCTCTCTGCGAAGCCGAGAGGAAGCTGAACAATATGGTGCATGGCCTGGATGCGGATATTGGCCGCAATCCGGAATGCCGCGATATGCGAACACATCAGGGCTGCCACATAGATCAGCATGGACAGTAAGGCGAATGCAACGGCCATCCATCCGTTGTGTGTCAGATCCTGTGCCTGAGAGAAATCCGGTGCCGCATTCAGGACTTCCCGGATAATCTTCCAGATGTACCAGAACGGTACCAGTGCGATCAGGGCGCTGGCCGCAGAGAGGACCCATGAGGCATAGGTCAGGAAGCGGTGTCCGCCGGCATAGCCCATCAGCCGCTTCAGGTTGGATTGTTTTTTCAACTGAAACTCCTCCTTTGTATCAAAAGCCGTTTCGCGATCGGCTTTTCAGCCGCCGCGGACAACCCGGAGCTCTGTATGCCCGGATCCGGCATTTTGCCTGATGATTCGATTTTACGACATTCCTGAGAAAATAAAATGGAACCGGTTTGGAATGGGATGGGTGTTAGCGCTGGCTAACTTGATGGACAAAAGAATGGAGCCTTACAGCCCCATAATTTTTATCCAGCCCGCCGTATAGAAATCGCGCAGCTCCTGGATAAACTCCACCGCCTGCTCCTGTGGCATATCGTGTACCACCATTTCAAAAAAGGCGGAGAACATACCGCTGACCAGAATGTGCTCCAGCTGCGGATCAAGCCTGTGAACCGGACGCCCCAGCCTCTGGAGGACCGCCATGAAGTCGTGGGTAGAGGCGATCTCGATCTGGACCATCTCGTGGATGAAGTGTTCATACCGCGTTCCGTCGGAATGGCACAGGATCAGCTTGAACGCGTCAAAGTGTTCATACACGTAACCGACCATCCAATCCATACAGTCCCCGGAGATTTTCCCAACCTGATCCGGCTGCTCCTCCGGAGGGAGATCGGTGAAGGCATTCTGCGCCCGGATAAATTGATCCATCGCGGTACGCGCCGGTTCCGCAACAAGGGAATCGAACAATTCTTCTTTGCTGTGAAAATATCCATAAAATGCTCCGGTTGTCACACCCGCATCCTTTACGATCTGGCGCAGGGATGCCGCGCGGAAGCCCTTTTGCATAAACTCCTTTTTTCCAGCGGCCCGGATTTTATCCAACGTGCTTTCCCTCTCGCTCAAACGTGCATCCTCCATTCTGTATCGTGGAAATATAACACTGTTATATCCTAACTCCATCCGATTGATTTGTCAAGTAAAGAAAGAAAAAATTTTCAGAATCAGCGGGGAGGCTTTTATCCAGCGCGTTTTTTTGTTATAATAAAAACAGCCGATATACACGAGAGGGTGAGGTCTGATGATCGGTTATATTCATTCGACTGAGAGCTTTGGAACCGTGGATGGTCCCGGAGTCCGTTTTGTGGTCTTTATGCAGGGTTGTCCCATGCGCTGCCTGTACTGCCACAATCCCGATACCTGGCGTACCGATGGGGGCAGGCCCGTTACGGCGGAGGATCTGCTGGAACAGTATCAGAAAAAGGCTCCGTTTTACCGGGAGGGCGGAATCACCGTCACCGGAGGGGAGCCGCTGCTTCAGACGGAATTTGTCACCGAGCTTTTTACCAAGGCCAAAAGGCGAAATATCCATACCTGCCTGGACACCTCCGGCATCACATTCCGGCGGAATTACACGGAAAAGCTGGACCGCCTGCTCGATGTGACCGATCTGGTTCTGTTGGATATCAAGGAGATCGACGACGACAAGCATCGGAAGCTGACCGGCCATTCCAATGCCCCGATCCTCGATTTTGCACGGTATTTGAATGAGCGCCATCAGGCGGGGAAAAAATTGACCGTCTGGATCCGCCATGTGATCGTGGAGGGCTATACGGACGACCCGGAGGAACAGCGGAGGCTTGGGGAGTTTATGGCTTCCCTGCTGAATGTCAAAGCGCTGGATGTCCTGCCGTACCATACGATGGGCGTAAATAAGTATAAAGAGCTGGGATTGGATTATCCGCTCGAGGGGATGCCGGCGCTGGAAAAAGAGGTTGCCGTTCAGGCCCGGAAAACGATTCTCAAGGCCTATCGGGAGGAACGAAAACGGCAGCAGGACGCTGCACAGGCATCGTCATCCTATTAAAGAAAAAGCTCCGGACAAGTCCGGAGCTTCTGTTATGCTTGTCTCTCTTCCTGAATTGAACCTCTCCGCTCTTCCAGTTCCCGGTGCATGCGATCACGTTTTTCCCCAATGAGATCGTAGAAGAGAAACGGGATGGCGCTGAGAAGATAGAGGACTCCGGGAACCAGAGCGAAAATGATCCAGATGCGGAACTGAACCGCGCTGCTCTGAGTTATGCGCGCGTTGTCCGGAGAGGTTGCATATCCAATCAGGGAGAGAAGTGCCGAGCCGATCGACTGCACGATGGTACTGCCGATTTTGACCGTGGTGATCCGCAGGGAGAAGCTGACGCCCTCACTTCGTTTGCCGGTGGTCCACTCCGAATAGTCCGTTGCGTCGGCGAGCATCTCATTCTGGATGATACTCATGGGGGCGGAAATCAGACCAGACAGCGCATTCTGTACCATCAGAACCGGTACCATCACCGCGGCAGACTGATACCAGCGCAGACCGATCACAAACGCAAGGAGCCAGGAGGCACCGATCAAAACAGCGCTGAGGATGGAGAATTTCCGGGCGTCATACCGTCGGCGGATCCGTGGCAGCAGCGCATAGGAGAAACACCATGTAATCATGGCCGGAGCACCTGCCAGCACCCCGATGCTGGCATATCCGAGCACATCAATAAAATAATAATTCTGGAGCACGCTGCCCACGCCGGCAAAGGAGCGGATCAGGCCGGAGATCACAATCAGCCGCAGCCCCGGGTTGCGCACCAGTTCACGGGCGCTCTCGCGGAAGCTCGAGCCCTCCCGGGACTGCTCTACCCGTTCCTTACAGAAGATCCCCGCCAGAGAGAATAGGCCGATCCCCACAAGTCCGGCAACCAGCCCGAGGATAAGGAACACACCGCGCATTTCAAGCTTTATCGGATTTGCCGCTGAATAATCCATCAGAAGCGGTATCAGGATTATCGGAATCGCACTGCCGATGTTCTGGGAAATATTATTGAAGGTAAGCACCCGGTTGCGGTCCTGCTCGTTCGGGGAGATTGCGGCGGAAAGGCCCCAGTAGGAGACGTCCGTAATGGTATAAAAAATCTCCCACATAAAATAGGTGATGAACATCCAGGCAATCTTGGACGGTGCAAAGGCCGAGGGATTGTCAATCAGGTACGGCCCGACAAAGAGCAGAATCGTGAATACCGCCAGCGGAGCCATAAAGATACGCAGATATGGGATCATCTTGCCGTGTTTTGTCCGCGTTCGGTCAATCACCATCCCGGCCAGCGGATTGTTGACGATATCCCAGATTCCCTCGATCAGGAGCATCAGCCCGACCACGCGCGGATCAATGTGGAATACATTGATGTAGAAATACATCAGGTAGCTGGTTACCAGCGAATAGCCGAAAATCTGTCCGCCGCCGGCCAGTCCATAGGCGGAAGCCTCCCCGTTGCTCACGAGCCTGCCGTCCGGCAAAGAACGATGTGCCATGAATCTCCCTCCTTATGGGATCATCATAGCATATGGTTTTATACATGTCAAACAATATTTTATATATATTAATTGTTGAGGAATCGCCTCGCTAAAATATCTTCATACCGCCCGATCTGTTCGGAGACCAGCTGAAAATAGATCCGCCTTTGATTTTCCGCCCCCGGTGTGAGGGCCGCCAATCCACTCTGGAGCAGAAAATCCGTGTGATGCATCACCGTGGCCGGGGAGAGGCCCAGCTTTTCGGCAATCTCCCGGTTATAGCAGGGCTTTTCGCGCAGCATGGTCAAAATATCGAGCCGGCTGAGATCGTTGAGCGCCTTGGAGACATTCAGCAGAAGCCTCCGCTCCTCCTCGTCACAGGACTTCTGGGGGATGACAATATTATAGATTCCGGAATAACAGGTCTCCCCGATCATCCACGAGGAAGGCCGTAAAAAAGACCGGATAGATCTCCCGAACCTGTGCGTCTTTTGAGAACAGCGAGTGGGACAAGAAGTAGTCGATATGCCAGTAACGATCCATAAATCCCCGAATCTCAGGACGTATTTCTTCCCACGCCATTTCCGCCGCCGGGATGTTTTGGCGTATTAGCTCCGCCAGGCGAAGAAAATAGGGCTTCGGATCCCGGCAGAGTAAGGAAAAATCCGCACTGCACGCATCCTGATTCAGATAGCTCTCCAGCGTGCATCCGCAGTTCTCCAAATCGATCAGAACCACTCCGCTGTCCCATATATATTGATAGGCCTGTTCCAGAAGATCCCGGAGGTCGCCGCGTGTCCATCCGGTATCACGGTAGAGGAGCTCCCGGTTCAGCAAAAAGCAGCCCCCCGAGCAGGATATACTCTCCGATCGGGATGGAACCAAAAAAAGTCCACACGTCCGAATGCTTTCGATACTGGCGAAACTCCTGCACATAGCGCTCATAGAGCCGAAGGAGCGGCTGTGTCTCCGGCTGCTGCATCAGCTTCTCCCCCCAAATCGCCGTCTCCAGTGGGCGGAGATCCTGAAAATTGGACTCAATATACAGCAGCCCCAGCGTCTCAAGCATCATCAAGGGCGTACGATGTATGATGGTGTCATGTGATGAATCACTTCCGTCAAATATTATTTCATTGGTATTGTACTGCCTTTCCCGGAAAAGGGCAAGCAAAAGGGCGGGATCATTCCCGCCCAAATTCCGCATATTCCTTTTTATCCTGCCGCTGCAGGCCGCCGTTTCCGTGTCAGCCAGCGGACGGTGTCCGCGATTGTCATGCGCAGGTCGCGCGGCTTATATCCCAGCTCCATGGTGGCCTTGTCGTGGGAAAAGCGGTCGTTGCTCGTGAGCGTATAGAGCGAATATTTGGTGTACAGAGGCCGTTCCTTGCGGATTTTAGCCACCCCCTCCAGGATCGGAGCACCGGCCCTGGCCATCCACATCGGAAGAACCGGAAGCTTCCGGCCGCCGCAGACGCTGCGCGTCATGTCGAGCACGTCCTTTACCTCGTAGTGGCGGTTGGAGAGGATATAGCAGTTTCCGGTTTTGCCGTGCTCTGCCGCCGCAAGGCATCCCTTTGCCACATCACGGACATCCACAAAGTCATAGCCGCCGCGCACGCATGCCGGCAAGCGCCTTTTAATATAATCCCCAATCAGCTGGACCAAGTGGTTTCCCTCGTCGTCGTAGGGGCCGATGATCCCCGACGGATGGACGACGACGGCGTTAAGATCCTCTTCCCGGACGGCGCGGAGAACAGCTGCCGTGGCCTCCGCTTTGGTTTTGGCATAGCCGCCGTGAACCTTATCCGGGGAAAAATCATAGGTCTCTTCCAATACGCTCCCCTTTTCTCCCTCGGGGATCGCATGGACAGAGCTGACG
>X72_Ural_Owl__coassemble_113_pt1 | contig 16817 bp, 12 predicted proteins | sample X72_Ural_Owl__metabat2_high_PE_004 | metagenome-assembled genome bin X72_Ural_Owl | reverse complement strand
TGCCCGGCTCCGCGTTCAGGACCGTATCCACAATCCCGTTCACAATCGCCGCAAGATCCTTATCCGGGTTCGCCGGGACCAGACCCTTAATCAGATCCGCGTTCGCATTAATGACCTGACCTGCATACTCCAGCACCCAGACAAGCACTTTCCCGGAGTCACCCTTGAGTGCGGAAAGGGAGGCAAAATCAATATCCACCCATTTAAAATCAGGATTTACTTTCTCGATCTGTTTTTTGAGCAGGCCGTTAATATCGCTCAGATTCAGATCCGGCGCCACCGCTGTGAGGATTTTCCCCAGATTATAGGAACCATCCTCTTCTGCCTGAATACCCATTCCTGTAAGAGCATCGCCAACCAATGACGCATAATTTCCGGAAAACGTAATATTGATGGAATCCAAAATGGCCGGAATCTGATTCGTATTGATAAATTCGGCCAGTCGCGGTAAGAGGTTCAGTACCTCAGTCGCAGGCGCGTCGCAAATCTCCAACACTCGATCTAACAACGGCTCAATGATGTTACGGATTAGCTTTTCGGTGTTTCCTTTTTCGCTGTTATATTGTTCCGCAGTCACATAACCTTTTACGCCAAGGATGTCAAACAGCGGGATCACCACTTTTTCATACCCCTTGACTGCACTGATTTTTAACATTGTAGGCAAGATATAGGTATAGTCCTGATCCGCCAATATCAATTTCAGCACATTGCTCATCGCATTAAGCGCATCACCAAGAGCAGCATAGAATTGATCCTTATTCCCCGGTTCAATTCCCCATATCATCTGGGTCCAGTCTACATCGTTCCATGTAACACCAGCTTTTAACGACTCTAAATACGTCTTAGCCTGATAGTCCCCAATAATTTTATCCCTATACAGAGTTGGGGACACAAGTCCAAGCAGAGATGTTAATATACTGTTTAATGTTTTATTCCCTAAGTCAATTCCACTAATCAGATTGTTCAACTCTATTTGAGTTAAATTAATAATTTGGTTTACCGTATTGTCGTTATATACGTTCTCTTCGAGAATCCGCTCCACCAAATCCCTCAAATTCTCTGCGTCTGACGGCAGAGTGACCGCAGTTTGAGCGGCATTGATTGTTTCCACAATCAGATTCAAAAGATCGGCATGGTTGAGAACCTCATCCACTTCTTTTACCGCCGTGTCAACCCCTTCTTCGGTTACGCTCTCAGGATATACAAATTCATCCTCCGCTGCAAACGCGGTCATCGCCGCGGAAAGGGACGTCATCAGAATCGTGCCCGAAAGCACGACGCTTAACGCCCTTTTCCATTTTTTGCTTTTCATGGACCTTTTAACCCCTTTCAAAATAAATTACAGTATTCCTGCGGCGGTGTTCATAAAACAGCACCGTTTCAGTCCCTGCCTGTCGTCTTTCCAACCGATTTTCTTACAAAAACAACAATGCAGGCTGAACTTGACAAAGCCATTATAATGCTGTTTGACCAAAAGGCCGATGTAAGATTTAAAAAATTGATCAAAATCAATACATTTCACAGAATGGATATTCTTATTTAGGCGGAATCGTCCGATTTTTTTGATTCTCCGGGATTTTTCATCGTTTTTATCCCAAATCTCCCGTCAATATAACCAAAACAAAAAAACAGAAAACCCGGGGGTCGCCTGTTCCGGATCCCAAACCTCTCCGGGCTCTTCCTTTTCCCGGTCTCCGGGGTTGACTTGCCCGTCAAAAGGGAATACACTATATAAGGAAATTGTTCGGGGCTGGAATGCCCCGCCGACGGAGGTGAGATCACTTGGACGGCAACGAAGGCAGTAGAACAGGCGCCCCTGTTCGATTATGGAACGCAGTATGCATCCGGGAGATCTCCTGCCGCGGCGGAGCCTGTTCCGCCGTGTGACTGTTCCGCGCTCCGGAACGGCCGGACACTCCTGATGCGTACTGCGCGGAAAGGAGTGTTTTTTTATGGAAAACAACAGCTTTGCCGAGCTTCTGGACCTGCTCGGCCGGTGCAATTTTCCGGAACTTCGGGAACGGCTTGAAAAAATGAACGAGGTGGACATCGCCGAATTTATGGAGGATCTGAATCAGGAGCAGACCCTGCTGGTATTCCGGATCCTGCCCAAGGACATTTCGGCGGACGTTTTTTCCTATCTGGATTCCGACTCCCGTACCGGGATTATTGAAGCCGCTACCGATAAGGAACTCCACGTTTTGGTGGACGACCTGTATCTGGACGATACCGTCGACCTGCTGGAGGAGGTCCCGGCCAATGTGGTGCGCCGTGTCCTCGCCAGTACGGATCCCCATACCCGCGAGCTCATCAATAAATTTTTGAACTATCCCGACAACTCCGCCGGGAGCATCATGACCATCGAAATGGTCGAGCTGCACGACCGCTATACCGTGCGGGAAGCCATCGAGCACATCCGAAAGACCGGCGTGGACAAGGAGACCATTTATACCTGTTACTGCATTGACGACGCGCGCCGTCTGATCGGTTCGGTTCAGCTTCGCCATCTCATCATGGCGGATGAGGACGATCACATCCGGGATATCATGGACTCTATGGAGTACCTCCGCTACGTTCATACGCTTGACGATCAGGAGGAAGTAGCGGATATCGTCCGCAAATACGATCTTCTCAGCGTCCCTGTGCTGGACAATGAGAACCGGCTGGTCGGTATTATTACGGTGGACGACATCGTGGACGTCATTGAGGAGGAAAACACGGAGGACATTGAAAAGATGAATCTGCTCAAGCCCTCCGGGAACGATAAGCCCTATCTGAAAACCAGTGTCTTCCGGCTGGCGGGCAACCGGATTGTCTGGCTGCTGGTCCTGATGATCTCCGCCACATTTACCAGTAAAATCATTGAGAACTACGAGGCGCTGCTCTCCGGTATGGTCGCCCTGACCGCCTCGATCCCCATGCTGATGGATACCGGCGGCAACGCGGGAAGTCAGTCCTCCACCCTGATTATCCGGAACCTCGCGCTCGGCGAACTCACGGTCCGCGATTATTTCCGTATCCTGTGGAAAGAGCTGCGCGTCGCCCTGATCTGCGGCGTCATCCTCGGAATTGTCAATCTGGGGCGGATGCTCCTTTTGCGCAGCGGTTCCATACCGGAGTGTCTGGTAACCTGTCTGGCGATGGTCTGCGCGGTCGTTGTGGCCAAGGTCATCGGCTGTACGCTTCCCATTATCGCCAAGCTGGTGCACATTGATCCGGCACTGATGGCCGGCCCGCTGATTACCACCCTGGTGGACGCGCTGACACTGATGATCTATTTCTCGCTCGCTCAGGCATTTTTAATGTGAGTAACGGCAAAAATTCATGGATATGCGCAAACTTCCCCTGAGCAGGAATAATCCTGCTCAGGGGAAGCTTTTCATCTGTTTTTACTTTTTTACCGCTATTGCATGCAGGAGGATTAAGAGCGCGCGTTTTTATTTACAGCTCAATCTCCGCTATCAGCCCAAAATGATCGGAGAGATTGAGCCCGTCAAAAACTCCGTCCGCACAGATCCGGCAGCATTCCGGACGCTGTTCCGGAACACCCCGCACCAGGATGTGGTCTATATTTCGCGGGATCAGCTCATCGGATGCCTCCAGCTTTTTATACGGGCTGGTATAATCCCTCCGGGCGTCCTCGGTATAATAGGTCTGTAAATTCCGGTTATACCGGGGATCCCACGTCTTTTTTTCCGACCGGGCAGGCGTCAGATCGGTAAACCCGGCCTCCAGCAGAGCACGAATCTCCAGCCACGATGTTTCCGCATTCAAATCTCCCGCCAAGATCAGAGGTGCATCCTCCGGCACCTTCTCCCGCAGGAACGCCAGCAGACGGTTCGCCTCCTCCAGCCGGAGCTGCGCCCCGGAGCTGAGCTTCCTCCCGGCCCGGAACATCTGCCGCCGGGAGCATTTCATCTGCTCCGCGTATACCTCTAAAATCCGCCGGTTTTCCGCCCCGTCGTCCGGAGCGGCGGTAAAGTGTGTTGCACAGACGTAGCCGTCCCGTCCATCTCCCAGCCGTATTTTCACCAGCAGGGCCTGCGTCAGATTGCTGAAATGAAAGGAAACCGTATTCCCACAGTATCCCCGGCCTCCCAAATGCACCCGGCCGGCCCACTCCGGTTCCAGCGCCGGATCGGCAAACAGTCCGTCCCCCTCCCTCAGATTCACCGGAAATCCGAACCGACCGATCCGCACGCCCGCAACCCCCATATGGGTAAAGGAACGCAGCCCGGTCGCCTCTGTCAGACGTCTCTCCAGCGCAAAAAGCGGGTTGAGCTCTCCCAGACAGAGAACATCCGGCCTGAGCCGCCCGATTTCCCGGAGCAGTCCCTGAAAGCGCCGCTCGCGTACCGACGGGGACTCATACTCCTCCAGCCGGATCAGGCCGTTTTAGCGGAAACCGGACCAGATGTTCAGCGTAAAAACGCGCAGCTTTTCCATGGCGATTACCCGTTCATGGCGGCAAAATTCGCCTTATTGGCCTGATACAGCGCACAGAACGTGCGATAATTTTTATCATAAATCCGCTTGTTCTCCGCGTTCGGATAAAACGTCTTCACGGCTGGAATCAGCTTTTTTGCCTCCTGGATCCGGCCGATCACCCCGCCGGCCACGGCAACAAGGACCGCCGCCCCCAGCGCTCCGGCGTTCTGCGGCGATTCGACCGTCTCCACGGTTTTGCCCAGACAGTCGGCGAGAATTTGACAGGTGACGCCGGACAGGGCGCCGCCGCCCACAAACCGGACCACGTCGGAGGTACGGGTCTTTTTCTCCTCCGTCTCCATAAACCACCGCATATGATAGACAACCCCCTCCGTCACGGCGCGGATCATCTCCGTCTTGCCCGTCTCCAGGCTGATGTTAAAAAACATCCCGCGCGCGTTGGGATCCTCGAACGGACAGCGGTTTCCATGCAGCCACGGGGTAAAAATCACGCCGCCCGCACCAGCGGGAATGCTGTCGATGACCTCCGACATATAGTCGTACAGGCTTTCATAGATCGTCTCCTGGGATTCCGCCACATTTTTCTTTTCCAAATAAATGTCAATCTCGTCCAGTGCCAGATGATCCTTGACCCATTCCAGGCATTTGCCCGCCGTCTCCAATTCCGCAAAATAATTATAGCACCCCGGCACCGCGCCAACTGTGGCGGCAATCATCGCACCGGCATCCACCATGCTCCGGTCCACCACCGTGGACACCCAGCCGGAGGTCCCGCAGTAGATATGGGTATCGCCCAGATTGACGCTGCCTGCCCCCACGCCGATCAGCGAGGCGTCTCCGCCTCCGCCATATACCGGAGTGCCGGGCTTGAGCCCCAGCTCCGCGGCGATATCGGGCTTCATCTCCCCGGCCCGGTCTGTGCACGCGATGATTCTCGGCATATGATCCGGATTGACGCCGAGCATCTTCATGACCGGCTTGCTCCAGCAGCGCTTGTGGATATCATACAGCAGCGCCGCAAAGGCGGAATCCTCGGTCATGACAAACTCGCCCGTCATTCGGCAGATAATGTACTCCTTGACATCCAGCCACTTATATACCTGTGCAAAGACGTCCGGCTCATGCTTTTTAACCCAGTTGTACTTCCACACCGGATCCTTGACGCTCGCCGCCACGGCTCCCGTGGACTTGAGCGACTTGAGCAGCTTGACCACATTGGCCCCTGCAATCTGCGGGCCATGGGCCAGCCCCACTTTCAGCTCCTCCTTGGCACGCTGGTCCATATAGCTCATGGCTCGCCGGACGGCACGTCCCTCCCGGTCCACGAGCACCAGCCCCTGCATTTGGGAGCAGAACGAAATCCCGCAGACCTTCTCCGCCGGCACCGGGCTCTTTGCCATCAGCCGGGAAGTCGTCCCGCGGATCGCAGCCCACCACTCCTCCGGGTCCTGTTCCGCACCGCCGCCCTCCAATACATAGAGCGGATACCCCTCCATCTCGGAGGCCAGCAGACGGATCGTCTCCCCGATTTCGAACAGGCAGGTCTTGATCCCGGTCGTCCCGATGTCGTATGCAATCACATATAACGGCTCTTTCATCCTCTATCCCTCCTGCTTTTTCAGCGCAGATTTTACAAATTGAATGATTTGCTCCACCACATAGTCGTCCCGGCTGAGAATGTCCTCCCCCGCGTACACCCGGAAGCGCTCCTCATAGTATTCGCAGGCATAGGAAAACTGTAGGGACATAAACAGGTTATCCAGCATAAAAGCGGCCATCCCCGCGTCCATATCACCCCGGATCTCCCCCTTTTCCTGACCCTGCCGGATCAGCTCCGTGTACACCCGGGCGGAAACGCCCTCCATCTCGTGGGCAATCTCCTTGGCCAGCTCGGCGTTTTCCTGAGCGGAGATCCCGCTGTACAGGCGGATCAGCTCGCTGCCGCGGGACGTCCTCTGGATTGAACGGATCACGGCTTCCAGCTTGGCGAGGATGGGTTCCCCGGATTCATATACCTGCGAAAGCGTCCGCTCCAACTCCCGGATCCCAAGCTGGACCACCGTGAGAAAAAGCTCCCGCTTGGTATTAAAGTACTTGTAGAGCGAGCCGACGCTGACCCCGGCCCTTTTGGCAATCACATTAATATTGGTATTTTCAAAGCCGTTGTCTGAAAACTCCCGGGTGGCAACGCTCAGGATCTTCTCCCTTTTTTGGGGCGAAATATTCAGAAAAGTCGGCTTGCAGTATGTACGCTCCATGGTGTTCCTCCGTCAAAATCAAGTGAGCAAGTGCTCACTTTCTTATTTTATCATATCCTTGAATGGGTGTATATGATAATGTTCACTAAAAAACAACATCCTTTTTTGTTTATAAAAAGGCTTTCCAGCCCCGGACGAATATGATATACTTTAAAAGTGAGCGGCAATTCACCACCGGATTACCCCGCGGCCATGTGAGGCCCGGACCGCCGCTTTCAGAGGTAATTTCTGTATTTAAATCTTTTCAATACATATCAGGAGGTAACATTATGGATAACCGTTTTGCCATTTCGGAGTACCATGACGCGGCGGCCGTCACCAAACAGCTCGACGAGCTGATTAAAAAGCCGCCCTATATCATTGCGCCCGAAAAGCTGAAAGAGTACGAGGACGAGTATTACGGCAAAAAGTGCCAGAAGTCCAAGGCGATGATTGACGAGGCGATGAATTACATCCCCGGCGGCGTTCAGCACAATCTCGCATTCAACTATCCGTTCCCGCTTGTGTTTACCAAGGCGGACGGCGCCAAGCTGTACGACATCGACGGCAACGAGTATTACGATTTCCTTCAGGCCGGCGGTCCGACTGTGCTCGGCTCTAATCCCAAGGTCGTGCGCGATCAGGTGATCGACTGCCTGAACACCTGCGGCCCCTCCACCGGACTTTTCCATGAGTTTGAATACCGTCTGGCCAAGAAAATCTGTGACAGCGTGCCGAACGTCCAGATGTTCCGTATGCTCAATTCCGGCTCCGAGGCCTGCATGGTCGCGATCCGTATTGCGCGTCTGGCCACAAAAAAGAAGAACATTGTCAAGATGGGCGGCGCATACCACGGCTGGAGCGATCAGCTCGCCTATGGGATCCGCGTGCCGGGCTCCAAGTTCACTCAGGCCCACGGCGTTCCGCTGTATATTTTCCGCCATACACAGGAGTTCTTCCCGAACGATCTGGACTCTCTGGAGCGTGTCCTGCGCCGCAACCAGTTCCACGGCGGCACGGCGGCCGTCATGATCGAGCCGGTCGGGCCGGAGAGCGGAACCCGGCCGCTGGATAAGGACTTCAATAAGGGAGTGGAGCGCCTGTGCCGCAAATACGGCGCACTTCTGATCTTTGACGAGGTCGTCACCGGCTTCCGTATCGGCATGGCCGGCGCGCAGGGCTACTTTGGTGTTTCCCCCGACCTGACCATCTTCGGCAAGGTTATTGCCGGCGGTTATCCGGGCGCGGGCGGCGTCGGCGGCAAAAAGGAATACATGAAATACCTTTCCGCCGGAATCCAGACCGGCGATAAGGTTCACAAGGCGCTCGTCGGCGGCACGATGGCCGGTACCCCCATCAGCTGCGTAGCCGGTTATTACACCTTGGAGGAGATCGAGAAGCAGAACGCCTGTCAGAAAGCCGGTCAGATGGGTGACCGGATTACGAAGGGCCTTCAGGAGATCATCAAGCGCCGCAACCTTCCGTTCGTTGCATTCAATCAGGGCTCCATCTGCCATCTGGAAACGCTCGGCACCATGCATTTTGCCATCAACTGGAAAAAGCCGTGGCAGATTCCGGGAATCCTGGATGCCACCAGCGTCCGCAAGACGGAAATGGAGCACTACGGCGCCGCCTATATGGCGGAGGGCCTTGTCACCCTTGCCGGAAGCCGTCTGTACACCAGCGCGGCCTATACGGAGGAAATGATCGACGACGCCCTGTCCCGTTTTGACCGCGTATTTGAAAACATCACGGTCCTGCAAAAATAAACCGGGTCCTGACCATGCCTATGATCCTTGAGCCCGCCCAAACGGGCGGGCTCATTTTACACGAATTGATACTATAAAAGGAGAAATTCATATGGATATGGAGCTTCAAAAAGCGCGTGAGCTCGTCATTGAGGCCGGCAAAAAGCTGGTCGAAACCGGACTGATCGCACGCACCTGGGGCAATGTCAGCTGCCGCGTCAACGACCGCCAGTTTGTCATCACCCCCAGCGGCCGCGCCTATGAGACGCTGACCCCGGAGGAAATCGTTCTGGTCAATATGGAGGACTGCTCCTATGACGGCGATGTCAAGCCCTCCTCGGAAAAGGGGATCCACGCAGAGTGCTATAAGCTGCGCCCCAATGTCAACTTCGTCATTCATACCCACCAGTTCAACGCCTCAATCGTCAGCGCCATCGGCTGCGACATCAACAACATCACCGGCAAAAGCCGTGAAATTATCGGCGACAACGTCCCCATGGCCGCCTATGGACTTCCCGGAACCGGCAAGCTGAAAGCCGGAGTCGTCGCCGCCTTTACCCGCAGCGACAGTAAGGCCGCCATCATGCGCCACCACGGCGCGGTATGCGTGGGCGAATCCTATGAGGATGCCTTTGCCGTGGCCCATGAGCTGGAAAAGGTCTGTGCCGGTTATCTGGTCAAAAAATGCGCCGACCTCACCAACTCCGCCGCGGAAACCTGGGAGAGTGTGCGCGAATACTTCCTCGCCAACCGCGAGCCAAAGGGAAAGGACGCGCGCCCGATCTGCGAATACGACAGCATCCGGGATGCCGGCGTTTTCAACCTGCTGGATAAAAACGGCGAAGTTGTCGGAACAGTGGATCTGAAAACCGGACGCGCACTGGTCGGGGAATGTCCGGTAGAGGCCGATCTCCATCGGGCAGTTTATCTCCGCCGCAAAGACATCAACGCCATTCTTCACACCAGGGACGGGGATGTTGTAGCGGTCTCGCATATCGGCCGTACGATTAAGCCGCTGCTGGACGATTTTGCCCAGATTTGCGGCGCCACGGTTCGCTGCGCCGCGTTCGATCCCAAATCTACGCTCTCCACGGTAAAAAAGGTCACGCGAGCCTTGAAAGGCCGGGATGCCGTTCTGCTCAAGGACAATGGCGCGCTCTGCTGCGGGGCGAACGAATATGACGCGCACGCTGTCCGGATGATTGTGGAAAAGCAGTGCAAAGCCATGGTCGGCGCTTCTCTGTTCGGGATCCCCAAAGCCATCAGCCCGATCGAAACCCGCCTGATGCGTTTTGTTTATAAAACCAAATATTCGAAGCAGAAAAACAAAGCCTGATCAGCCGAACAGCTGTCCACCGGAAGGTCCGTCCCCGAACAGAGGCGGACCTTCCTCTTTTTTATAAAAAACAATGGGGAAAAAGCGGAAGCGTCTCATCTACTCTGCGGAGGAAAAACAGGTTCCGCAAACCGTGTCCGCTCCGATACAATAAGAGAGAGCGGCATCAAAAATTCACGGGCCGCCTCCAAAACATCCGAAACGTCATTCAATCTATTCGGCTGTGATAAAAGGTTCGCTTTCAGTCCGGATCGCTTCTCCTATACATACAGCTCTCCGTCACCGCTGCATCTGCCGGGACTTTCCATATTTTCTCTTCCTGCCGCGGAACGCAGGAAATTCCATTGTTTTACTTTCTCCGGCACTCCGACGTCCTATTTCGACAAAACGACGGCATTCCCGCTATTTTGATAAAATTCCTCCTATCGTGTATCTCTCCGATCAAAACCTGTACGCTCCTACATAAATCATCTCATTTATGTGTATTAAATGTACAATCACCAAAAGCACTCCTTTTTCTTCAACCATCAAGCATTATCGGCCTTTTTTGTAATAAAAAATAGTTTTTAAAGAATGTTATTGCGCATCTTTTTTCATAAATTTATACAACATTATTTGTCTATTTTTATAGTTGACATTCGGTAAATATTTGGCTAAAATAATATTGGTTGTGAATGGAGAATACTATATTTGGTGGGAATTTGGCACTTGAGGAAAGGAACTGTAAAAATGGCGGAGAGAGTAGAAATTTGCATGGGCAGCAGCGTTCTTGAATGTTATGTGGTACCGGATATCGTACACGACGGCTACGGAATCCGGATTGTACGCCGGACGGGCTTGGGAGAAAATCGGGAATACTGCTGTTCCCTTGGGATGGAATTGGAAAGCGCCAAGGTGCTGGCCTCTCATCTCTGTCTGGTTCAAGCCACTCCGGAGGACGCCGAAGAGCTCATCGAAGATTGGCTCTTCGATCACCGGGAGGCGCTTTCCCAATAAGGGCCGCCGTCCCTTTGTGATGGACTTCCATACAGGGAGGAGGCAGGTTGGAAAAACCTGCCCCCTCCCCTTTTATTCTAATCCTCCGGTGCTTTTCCGCTCCGTTTTACGCAGCCCCCAAATTACGCCGCCTATGCTTACCGGCACAGCCGCAGCCTCTGCACAGGGAACCGAGAGCCATACCCCGTGCATCCCCATCGGCGGCGACAGCAGAAATACAAACGCGATTACGGCGATAAATCCCCGAATCAGCGAGGCGGCAAACGCAAAACGCGGTTCCGCCATCGCACTTAAAAAGGCCGAAAAAACGATATTAATCCCCGCAAGGAAAAAACCTGTAAAATAAATTCGGATTCCGGTCCGTGCCAGTTGCGCAAGAGCCGGATCCTTTTCACTGTTGAATATCGCAACCAGGAGATCCGTACACAGGAAAGCAAACAGGTACACTGCTGCCGCAATCAGAAGCGTCAGCACCAGCGCATACCGGCTCAGCCGCCGCAGGCCGCCCGGTTTCGCGGCCGCCATATGCCGGCTTGCGATCGGCTGAACCCCCTGCGCGATGCCGGTAAAAATGGAGGTAACTACAAAGGCAATGTTGGCCACGACCCCATAAGCCGCCACGCCCGTCTCGCCCGATATTCTCAAAATTACCAGATTAAAAACCAGAAGCACCACGCCGGTGGACATCTCGTTGACAAATGTGGACGCCCCCAGTGCAAAAATCCCCGCGGAAGCACGAATCCCGGCCGGCCTCCTGACAAGCGCCGCTCTGTTTTTCCTCCGGATAAAATGAAAGCTGAGCACACACAGGCTGATTACGGGCGACAGCCCCGTGGCAAAGGCTGCGCCAAAAATCCCCATACCGAGCGGATACATGAAGATGTAATCGAGCACAATATTACTCAGGCTCCCTACGACCATCCCGGCCATGGAAAGGTGCGGTTCTCCCCCGTTGCGTACAAAGGCAATGATGATGTTGTTCAGGATAAAGGCCGGGGCAAATCGAAGAAGCGTTCCCAAATAGACAGAGGACAGCTCCAGTGACGCGCCGCTCGATCCCAGCAGCGCGGCAATCCGGTCCGGAAGAAGAAAGCCCGCGGTCATCAAAACCAGCCCGATTGCCAGCCCAATCAGCAGGGTGGAGGTAAACACGGCGTTCGCCTCCCGTTTTCCCCTCTGGGCGCGCGTCAGAACAAACCTGGTCGCGCCGCCGATCCCGAGCATCAGCCCGGTTGAATGGATCAGATTGTAAACCGGAAGGGCAAGGTTCATGGCGGAAAGGCCCCGGGAGCCCAGACAGCTTGCGACAAAATAAGTATCAGCCAGGACGTAGCAGGACAGGGCGATCATTCCCAGAATATTCAGGCTGACATAACGGGAAAACTGCTTTAAAATAGTGTGTTCCGACATTCCCTCTCCCTTTCATCCGTATGAATAATATGGATCTGACAAGCCTGCATACTCCGGAGCGCGCACTGGTGGCTCTCGGGCGTGACGCCCGCGCAGCAGGAGGCGTTTACCAAAATCTCCGCCTCCGGCAGAAACGCCTTGATTCCCATCGCATTGGAGATCACACAGATATCCGTACACAGCCCGCAGAACTCAATCCGATCGTATTCCCGGCGCTGGACGTATTCAAACAGCTCCCGGGAACCAAAGGACGGCTTTTCAAACCGTACGGCATACTCCGGCAGGCTGCTCCGGACCTGCGGGCACAGCTCCCAGCCCTCCGTCCCCTTGACACAGTGCGGAACCGGCAGATTTTTCCCCTCCTGCGTCTCCAGATACCCGTCGGTATGCGTGTCCATCGTCACCAGAACCTCCTCACCCGCTTCAGCGGCGCTGCGGATCCGTGCACAAACCCCTTTCACGATCCGTTCGGCCTCCTGCGTGCCGAGCGCTCCGGTGATAAAATCGTTCTGCATATCGATAACGATTAAACATTTTTTCATGCTCCATCTCCCCTTTTTGTTATTGTAACACAGGGTCCCGCATTTGTCATCCCGTCCTCACCCAATATAAATTTTTTATAAAGATCTTATAAGATTCCGCTTGCGAAAAATGCCGGAGTGTGTATAATATCAAGGTGGGAGCGATTTGCCGGAGCCCCGGGAGTCCTCCGATCTTAATCCTATTTTAATCAACACGGAGATGCGTCTATTGAAGCGAACCGATTTGGAAGATCCGGAAGAAAATCCAAAAAGAACCTTTCGTTCCTTTTTCACACCGCCGCGCAAGGTATCCTTAAGCTTTCTGGCCGTGATCCTCGCCGGAACGGTGCTGCTGGTTCTGCCCATCTCTTCCCGCGGGGACGGAATCGGCGGCCTGAACGCCCTGTTTCTGGCCACCAGTGCCACCTGCGTCACCGGGCTTTCCCCCATTGTCATGGCCGACGAGCTGACCCTCTTCGGTGAAATTGTCATGCTTCTGCTGATTCAGATCGGCGGGATCGGTTTTATCACCCTGATGGCGGTCACGCTTTTAAAGATCCGGAGCCGCCTTTCCCTGAAAGATAAGATCGCCATGCGCGAAATGCTCAACTGGAACAATTTAGCGGATCTGAAAACGGTTCTGCGCCGGATCCTGAAATATGTTTTTTCCTTTGAGTTAGCCGGAGCCGTGCTCATGCTGCCCGTCTTTGCCCGGGAGGAGGGCTTTGTCCGCGGATGCTTCGATGCCCTGTTCATCTCCGTCTCCGCTTTCTGCAACGCGGGCTTTGACCCGTTGGGGCCCTCCAGCCTGATGCCGTACCATTCCAGCGTCGTAATCAATCTGGTTGTCATGGCGCTGATTTTTTTCGGCGGGATTGGCTTTGCCGTCTGGATGGACATCACCCATCTGTTCCGCCACCTTCTCAAGCGGTTCCGGAATAAAGAGATTTCGCACCGCTTTTCCCATCTGCTCAACACCCATACCGAGCTGGTTCTGTCCACCAACGCTCTGCTCCTGCTTCTGTCTTTTTTCTCCATTTTGGCTTTCGAATACACCAACGACGGGACGATCGGCGCCATGAACGGCGGGGATGAGGCCCTTGCCTCCGCGTTTCAGTCCGTGACGCTCCGCACCGCCGGCTATGCTACGGTTGACATGGCCGCCATCCGCCAGCCCACCGCTTTCCTGATGATCCTGATGATGTTCATCGGCGGGTCTCCGGGCGGTACGGCGGGAGGGATCAAGACCACCACCTTCGCCACCCTGATGCTCACTGCGGTCAGCGGCATCCGGGGCCGGCAGAATGTCAGCGTCTTTAAGCGCGTCATCCCGGGCGACGTCATTCGCCGCTCCCTGACGATCTTCTGCGCCAATGCCGGTGTCCTGATGATCGGGATCGGCCTGCTCTGTATTACGGAGAACGCCCCGTTTCTGAACCTCGCCTTTGAGGCGGCCTCGGCACTGGCCACCGTCGGCCTGACGATGGGCGTGACCCCGGCGCTGACCGCGGCCGGAAAAGTCCTCATCATTTTTCTGATGTACATCGGACGGGTCGGTATGGTCACGCTGCTCATCTCTGCCACAAGCCATAAAACGGGCAGCTCCCTTGCCGCCCATGTCAACTATCCCAAGGGGAACATCATCGTCGGTTAACAACGGAGGGATTTGTTTATGAAAGCTCGCGAACGCCAGTATGCGGTGCTTGGACTGGGAGTTTTCGGCTCGTCGGTTGCCAAGACGCTCAGCCACTTCGGCTGCGAGGTGCTGGCCATTGACAAGGATATCAAATGCGTGGACCGTGTGGCCCAATACACCACACAGGCCATTCAGGCCGATATCACGGAGATCGACCAGCTGCGCGAATGCGGCGTGGAGGACTGCGATGTGGCCATTGTGGGAATCGGCTCCCATCTGGAGGAGAGCGTGATGGCGATCATCAACCTCAAGGAGCTTAAAATCCCGTTTGTAATCGCCAAGGCCAAAAACCGGCGTTATATGCAGATTTTCCTCAAACTCGGCGCGGACAAGGTGATCCGCCCGGAAAAGGAGGCCGGCGAGCGGATCGCCAAAGGGCTTCTCGGCAAGAATATCGTCTCCACCTTTGACATTGACGGCGATTACAATATGACGGAAATCCTCGCCCCGGAGCGCTGGACGGGTCATACGCTGCGCGAGCTGGACATCCGCGCCAAATACGGAATCACCGTGCTCGGCGTGCGCGAGTGGGGGCGCGATAAAATCACCGTTCCCCCGGATGCCGATTACATCATCGCCCACGGGGACCAGCTCCTGCTGGTAGCGGATTCCCTCTCCTTCAACAAACTGATTGAGATGGGGATCGTCAACTGAACAGGATACCACATGAGAAAAGGACAGGATTTTTATCCTGTCCTTTTTATCCTGTGAAATTTTATTTTTTACCCTTAATCGGTTCCCAATAGGCCCGCGCGGCCTGTTCATTTTTATTGTCGCCGTACTCGTAGTAGACGGCATCCCGGATTGCGTCGGGCAAATACTGCTGCTTCACCCAGTGGTTCGGGCGATCCTGAGGATAGATGTAAAACTGCCCCTTGTTCGGGTTGTCCGCCCCGTCGTAGTGCTTGTTCTGCAAAGTCCGCGGGATCGGGCCCGTTTTTCCCGCGCGGATGTCCGCAATCGCCCGGTCGATCCCGACATAGGCAGAGTTGGATTTGGGCGAATTGCACACGAGCACCACTGCATCCGCCAGCGGGATCCGCGCCTCCGGCAGGCCGACCTGAAGCGCCGCATCCACAGCCGCCTTGACGATTGGGATAATCATCGGGTATGCCAGCCCCACATCCTCGCAGGCGCAGACCATCAGCCGCCGCGCCGCGGACGGCAGATCGCCCGCCTCCAGCAACCGCGCCAGATAGTGCAGCGCCGCCTGCGGGTCCGAGCCGCGCATGGATTTCTGAAAGGCAGACAGAATATCATAGTGTTCGTCCCCCTCGCGGTCGTAGCGCATGGCGCTCTTCTGCGTCAGCTTGCGGGCGTTTTCCAGCGTAATTTTCCGTTTTTCTCCCGGCTCCGGTGCCGGAGCGGACAGGACGCACAGCTCCACAGAGCCGATTCCCTTGCGCACATCGCCTCCGCACGCCGTGGCGATGTACCGGCTCACGCCGTCCTCAATCTCAAACGTCTCGCCGCGCTCCTGCTCCATGAAGCGAAACGCCCTCTCAATTGCCGGAAGCATCTCCTGAGGAGTAACGGATTTAAATTCAAACACCGTGGACCGGCTTAAAATAGCCGAGTAAACATAAAAATACGGATTTTCCGTCGTGGAGGCGATCAGGGTAATGCTCCCGTCCTCGATAAACTCCAGCAGGGACTGCTGCTGTTTTTTATTAAAGTACTGGATCTCATCCAGATACAGCAGCACGCCGTTGGGTGCCTCGATCGGGTTGGTCTGCGCCACAATGGCACGAATATCCGCTGTGGAGGCCTGTGTTCCGTTGAGCTTGTGCAGCCGCCTCCTGGTCTGCCCGGCGATAATGCGCGCGAGCGTGGTTTTCCCGATCCCGGGCGGGCCGTAAAAAACCATATTCGGCAGTTCGCCGGAGTCCAGTATGTTGCGCAGGGGCATCCCCTTTCCGAGCAGATGGCGCTGGCCGACGATCTCATCGACACTCTGCGGGCGCATACGGTTTGCAAGCGGGGAGGACATAATCAAATCACCTCAAAATCCAATAGACAAACAGTCCAAATTGTGATAGTATAAGCGTGTCGAAATCTTTTGATTTTGACCGAACCTACACGATGATGATTCTCACAGAAAGCTGGACATTGTTTCAATGAGTAAATTCAACATGCAGCCGGAAACGTTCTCTTCCGGATTGGACACCGACCGGATTCACTTCCTGAACACAGGCCATTCCGACGCGATTATCCTGGAATCGCAGGGGCATTTCGCCATGATCGACGCAGGGGAGGACAACGACTATCCCCCCGATAAGCCCAACCTCAAGCTCAGGGGCTATGAGCAGGATGTGCTCGCCTACATCAAAAAGCACGTGCGCAACGCGGAGGGGAACAATGTGTTCGATCTTGTCCTCGGTACTCCCGCGCACTCCGACCACCTCGGCGGGTTTGATACTATTA
>X72_Ural_Owl__coassemble_111_pt1 | contig 16867 bp, 18 predicted proteins | sample X72_Ural_Owl__metabat2_high_PE_004 | metagenome-assembled genome bin X72_Ural_Owl | reverse complement strand
GATTGTCGGATCGAACGCGCCGTCCGTCTGGGCACACAGAATCAGCAGGCGGGATAGAAAATTGGCTGTGTAGCTGTCTACCTTTACAGAACTGCCGGAGCTGCCGTTGATCCGGGCAATATCGGAATCCATATTATAATTGGAAAAACAGCGTTCATCCAGCTCCCGGATCCGTTCCAGAACCTTTTGGGCTGTTTTCTGTCCCGATCCCCCCCATACTTTGGCGGTCACCACGGTTCCCATGGCGGTATTGCTTTGAACGGCGGCACTCTTGCTTCCCGCCGCATCGTAAATTAAAATACCGGCAATCAGTGCCAGACAGACGGCTGTGATCCAAACGGCCGTCCGGGTCCCCCGTTTGTGTCGGTCAAGCAGTTGTTTCATCCCGCCACCGCCTTTCCATCGGATTTTAAAACTATTTTACCGGATTTCCCCCATTCATGCAAGGGTGTGCTATACTATAAAGGAATAGGGGAGGAGCGGTTCCCCCAAAAAGAAGCATTAGGAGGAGGACAGGATGGATTTTCAGTTTCATATGCCGGTTCGGGTCATCAGCGGTGCAGATGCCGTTCGCAAACATGCGGAGGTGCTGCGCGGGATGGGGCGCCGGTGCGTCATTGTCACGGGAAACAGCTCGGCAAAAAGGAGCGGGGCGCTGGAGGATGTCTGCGCTGCGCTCGATCATGGGGAGGTGGAATACCGTATTTTTGATGGGATCGGGGCCAACCCGCTTGTTTCGGCATGTGATCGTGCGGGTCGGCTGGCGGCGGAATTCGACGCGGACTTTTTGATTGGAATCGGCGGCGGCTCTCCGATGGACGCGGCCAAAGCGGCGGCAGTCTACGCGGCCAATCCCGATATTCGGGGGGAAGGGATCTACGGCTATGATCCCACCTGTGATTTGCCTCCACTCCCGGTCGTATTGGTCGGGACGACCGCCGGAACGGGCAGCGAGGTTTCGGCCGTCGCCGTCCTGACCAGGGATTCCGACGGACGTAAAAAAAGCATTTCCGGCCCGTTCTGTTTTGCACAGGTCGCCTTTGCGGATCCGCGCTATACGTATTCCGTTCCGTATGAGGGGACGGTTTCCACCGCGCTGGATGCACTTTCCCACACGGTGGAGGGGATGCTCAATCCGTTGTGTGGGGATGTGATCCGGATGTACGGAAAGCGGGCGCTGGAGCTGATCGGCCCCGCCCTTGTCCGCATGGGGAAAGAACACACCCTGCCCGGAGCGGCGGAACGGGAGCGGCTGTATTACGGCTCCCTGTACGCGGGGGTGGTGCTGGCCTCCTGCGGCACGGCGTTTCCGCATCCCATGGGCTATGTGCTCACGGAGGATTACGCGGTTCCTCACGGGCGCGCCTGTGCAGCGTTCCTGCCGTCGCTGGTTGAGTACGCCGCCGGTACGGCGCCCGAAGCGGTTCGGGAGATTCTCGGACTGCTGAAAATGGATCTGACGGAATTTCGGGGACTGGTCGGCGGGCTGGCAGATGTCCATATCCGGATGACTCAGGAGAAAGCCGAACAGTATGCCTCCCGGTGGCCGGGCCTGAAAAACTTCCAGAATGTTCCCGGCGGGTACGATGAACGGCGGGCATATGAACTGCTTCTGCAGCTTTTCTGCCGGTGAGGAATGCAGGAACAGAAAAAATGTACGGGCAAAAAGCTGCATATTTCATTTTGAATATTCAACAGGCTGTTTTGGGGAAATTGTGGAAAATTTTGTGAAAAGCAAGTGAACTCCTTTACAAAATAAGTGTAAAATACAGGAATCATTCCTGCAATAGGACGATTTTTAACGTTTTCCACGCAGTTTTCCACACTGTAAAGGGAAAAAGATTACAGGTGTTTTACTCGGAATTCATTCATTGATTCTTGAATAAATCAGGGAAAAGGGATTTTTCGACCGGATTGCGGAAAAATATACATTTTTTTCTGACGGATGGAACGGTTCTGCCCGTCAGATTCAATATTTTGATTGGGAGATATCAATCGGGTATTCCATGATTCCGGTTCTGCCCGTTTTTTCCGCCGCATAACCATAACGGAACCCGATTGAATGGAATAGGGAGGACGAGAAGAACAATGAAAAAGAATTCCGGATTTTACCGAGTGCTTTCCATCCATCCGGCCCGGCGGCTGGCGGGAGGGATCATTCTGGGGATCGTGCTTCTGACTGCGGCGGCAGGGGCGGCTGCAGTCTGGCACAGCTCCAGTGAGTCGACGGAATACAGCGTCAACCGCCCGGAGACGGACACGGTGCTCGGCGTCCCCCTGAGCGTGCAGTATATCTCGCCGGAGCTTGACAACCGGCCCGGGTATCGGAGGAAGATCCAGTACATCGTCATCCATGAGACGGCCAACCATAGCCCGGGGGCGGACGCGCAGGCGCATGCCGACTACCTGGCGGCGGGCGGCGATGCGGAGACCTCCTGGCACTATACGGTGGACGACCACCAGATTGTCCAGCACATCCCGGATAACGAGGTCTCCTGGAATGCGGGCGACAAGCTGCGCGAAAACGGCGGAAACCTCAACGGCATCTCCATTGAGCTGTGCGTCAACGACGACGGTGACTTTGAAAGAACACTCGACAACGGCGCGCGCCTGACAGCCTATCTGCTCGACGCCTATGAGCTGGATACGGGCGCGGTGCTTCAGCACTTCAATTTCAATGGAAAAAACTGCCCCATGACCATCCGGGAATCCGGCCGCTGGGATTCATTCATCCGGCTGGTGGAGCGGTACCGGGAGGAGCTTTAGCAGAGCATGAAAAAGCCCCTGCTGAATTTTTGGATTCAGCAGGGGCTTTTGGGGCGACTGGTCAGACGGGGTCTCTTTGATTGAATTCCGGATAGTTGCCAAGAAAGCGGAATACCGGAAGTTCTTCCTCCAGTGCGCAGAGCAGGTCCATCGTATGTTCCTGCTCTACGGAGCCGGTAAAGTCCAGATAAAAGTAGTAGTCAAAGTTCCGGTCCTTGGTCGGGCGGGATTCCAGCTTGGTCAGGTTCAGCCCGCACAGGGCGAAGCGAGCCAGCAGCCGGTAAAGCGAGCCGGTCACATTCGGAACCGTGAAGATCAGGCTGATCCGATCGGCATGATCCGCGATTTTCAGGTCGCGGGAGATGGCGATAATCCGCGTCACATTCTCACTGCTGGACTGGATGTCGCGTTCAAGGACCTCCAGCCCATAGAGCGCCGCCGTCTCCTCGGAGGCAATAGCCGCCACCGAAAGATCGCCCTGCCGGGCCGCATCCATGGCGGCAGTGGCCGTATTGGAACAGGAGACGGCCTCAAACCCGTGCGCCGCGATGTAATCGCCGCATTGGGCCAGCCCCTGCGGATGGGAGAGCACCTGACGGATGGCCGGGATCTGTGCACCCTTGACCCCCACCAGACAGTGATGGACCGGCAGCTCGACCGCACAGGCGATGCGCAGGCGGTGCTTCATCATCAGGTCGAAGCTCTCGTGCACGCTTCCAGCCCAGGAATTTTCAATCGGGATCACGCCGTAATCGGCCTCGCCGTCCGCGACACTCCGGAACACATCGGCAAATTGCTCTGTGAAGTGGAGCTCTCCGTTCTGAAACATCCTGCGCGCCGCGATGGAAGAGAAAGAGCCGTCCACGCCGGGGCAGATCACGGAGCAGGGTGCGGAAGGGAGGAACGGATGCATCCGGGCGGCCTCAATCTCCGCGCGCAGGCTTTTCCCTCCGCCCAGAATTTTGTGTTGGAGCGCCCGGGAGACGTCCATCATGGATGAGTAGACCACCCGCAGGGCGTCGCCGTATTCGGGGGACTGATCCCGTACCCGGTTCAGAATTTCTTCCTCCCGTTTGGCGTTGAGCACGGGAATCCCGGCCCGGCTCTTGATCCGCGCCACCTCCCGCGCCGCGTCCATACGCCGCTCCAGAAGGGGGCGCAGCTGGCTGTCAATTTCATCAATCACGCCGCGCACGGCGTTTAAATCGCACTGATAGTCATATTCTTCACTCATATTTTCCCTCCGCCATGATTTCATCCAGAATAGAGACCGCCGCCGCCGCCTCAATGACGGGGACCGCACGGGGCACAATACAGGAGTCATGCCGCCCCTTGATTATGAGCTCCGTGTTCCGGTTCTCCGCATAGTCGATGCTTTCCTGCTTCAGGCCAATGGAGGCCGTCGGCTTTACTGCGGCGCGAAAGACCACCGGCATCCCGTTGGTGATGCCGCCGAGGATCCCGCCGTTGTGATTGGTCGTGGTGACGGCCCGATCCCCCTGCATTCGGATCGGATCGTTAGCCGCGCTGCCGCGCATGCGTGTGATGGCAAAGCCCGCGCCGAATTCGATCCCCTTGACCGCCCGAACTCCCAGCACCGCATGGGCGATTTTACATTCGAGGGCGTCGAAGATCGGCGCGCCGATTCCGGCGGGGATCCCGGTCACAGCGCATTCGATGACCCCGCCCACGCTGTCTGCTTCCATCCGGGCGCGCTCCACCTCGTTTTTCATCCGCTTTTCCTGAAAGGCGTCGATTACCGGAAAGTCCGATTGACTGAGCATGGCGGAGAGCTCGTCCGAAATATGGCATGGATCAAAGGGCGTATCCATGATCTCCCCAATGGAATAAATATGGGCGCACACGCGGATCCCCCTTTTGGCCAGCGCCTGGCGCGCAACCGCCCCCGCAAAGACGAGAGGAGCCGTCAGACGGCCGGAGAAATGGCCGCCTCCACGGATGTCGTTAAAGCCGTGATAGTGGATATGCCCCGTATAGTCCGCGTGAGAGGGGCGGGCAATCCGTGCGATATTTCCATAGTCGGAGGAACGGGTATTGGTGTTGTGGATCAGGACGCACAGCGGCGCGCCGGTGGCGATCAGCCGCCCGTCCTCCCGTTTTAGCACCCCGGACTGGATCTGAGGTGTATCGGCCTCCACCCGCTTGGTGGAGCCGTCCTTTCCGTCCGGGGCGCGGCGCGCCATCTGGCGGAGAATTGCGTCCATATCCAGCTCCAGCCCCGGAGGTGGAGCGTCTATCACCGCGCCGATGGCAGTTCCGTGGCTCTCTCCGAAGATGGATAGTTTATATGCGGTTCCGAGTGTTGAGGACATCGGCAATCCCTCCCAATTTTCGGTAGTCTTCAATGAAGCGGGGGTATGATTTGCTGACACATTCCGCCTGATCCACCGTGACGGGGCCGTCCGCCATCAGGGAAAGGACGGCGGCGCACATCAGGATGCGGTGGTCGTTACAGCTGTGCACTGTTCCGCCGTGCGGTGCGGAAAATGCGGTGCGGATTCCGTCCGTTAGCGGTTCGGCGACGCCGCCAAGCGCGTGGATCAGGGAACAGGTACTTTCAATTCGGTCACTCTCTTTCAGGCGCAGGCGTTCGGCCCCGTAAAGATACGCACCGTTTGGGCAGAAGCAGGAAAAAACGGCGAGTGCGGGTACCAGATCCGGAATTTGGGAGGCGTCCACCTCTCCGCCAGTCAATCTTCCGCCCCGGCAGACGAGTGTGCCGCCCTCCCAGTGCAGGTCCGCACCAAATGAGCGGAGGATATCCAGCCCTGCCCGGTCTCCCTGTACGGAGTGGGGATTCAACCCCTGAATACGCACGTCACCGCCCAGAGCCCCCGCCGCCATGAAAAAGATCGCCTGGGACCAGTCTCCCTCCGCCTGCGCGTCAAACGGGCGGTAGCGCTGATTGCCGGGGATAATGAAAGCCCCCGGCGCCCGCTCGATGTGAACCCCGGCGGTCTGGAGCGCGTCGGCGGTCAGCTCCAAATAGGCGGCGGATTCCAATGGGCCGTCAATCTGAATCCGGCTGTCTGCGCCGAGAAGGGGCAGAGCGAAGAACAGGCCGGTGAAATATTGGGAGCTGATGTTGCCGGGGAGTATGTATTCGCCGGGGGTCAGCCGGCCGTTCATGGAGAGAGGAAGCGTGAGCTTGTCCGGCGTTTGGATTCTCATTCCATGGGCGGTAAGCTCCCGGAACAGCGGATCCATGGGGCGTTCCGGCAGCCGTCCTTTTCCGGTAAAAACAGCCGGGATTCCAAGTGCTGCCGCAACCGGAACCAGAAACCGGAGGGTTGAACCGCTTTCCAGACAGTCGGCTGCCGCCGCGGAAGAACGGGAAAGGGAGATTCCATGCACCAGATAGTCCATCCTGCCGTCCGGGTTTTCTTTTTCCTCAAATTGGGCGCCCAGAGCGGTGAGGGCCTGAAGTGTCGCGCGGATGTCGTCGCTCGGATCCACACCGCGGACGCGGCTCTCCCCCTGGGCGAGCGCCGCCGCAATCAGCAGCCGGTGGGAGATACTCTTAGAGGAGGGGATCCGGACTTCCCCCCTCAGGGCGCCGGGATGAAAACGCACAGTGCTCATACGGTCCCCTCCGGATTGGATCCGTACCCGAAAAAGGAGGAAAGCTCTGCTTCCGGGACCTTTTGAATCAGGGCGGAGCCGATCTCCTTTAAGAGCACCAGATTCAGCCCGTCTGCGGCGCGTTTTTTATCGGCATGCGCTGCGCGCAGGAGCTCCGGCAGGGGGGCGGGATCCGACTGCGGAAGCCCCAGACGGCGCAGAACCTCGGCGATCCGCCGTGCCGTACCGCCCGCCGTGATTCCGTTGTGCTCGCCGGCCTGAGCAATCCGTACCATCCCGATCCCCACGGCCTCCCCATGGGTCAGCCCGGTAAAATGGTGGTATTTTTCCAGCGCGTGGCCGAGCGTATGCCCGAAGTTCAGGAGCATTCGTTCGCCCGTTTCCTTTTCATCCCGTTCCACGACGCGCCGCTTGATATCCACACATTCGTAGATCAGATCGTCGATAAAATCATGCGGATTCTCCTGTTCAATCCGCTCAAACAGGGGCAGGCTTTTGATACACCCGTATTTGACCGCTTCCCCCATGCCGTCGGCAAAGAACCGGGCGGGGAGGGTGTCCAGCGTGTCGGGATCAATCAGGACCAGTGCGGGCTGGTGAAAGGCACCGCACAGATTTTTCCCCTGCGGGAGATCCACTCCGGTTTTCCCGCCCACGGAGGAGTCAATCTGCGCGAGCAGGGAGGTCGGGATCTGGACAAACCGGATCCCGCGCAGGTAACAGGCAGCGGCAAAGCCCGCCATATCGCCCGTCACGCCGCCGCCCAACGCGACAACAATATCCCCGCGCGTGAGCGACTGCCCCGCAAGGAAGCTGAGCATCTCAGACACGGTGGTGAGCGTTTTGCTTGCCTCTCCGGCGGGGAAAACAAACAGGCTGGCGTCAAAGCCGGCGCTCTTCAGCGAAGCGCGCACCTCCGCCGCGTAAAATCCTGCAACATTCGTATCGGTGATAACAGCGGCGCGGGAGGCTCCGGTGACGGCGCGGATATACGTTCCGCACCGGGCGAGCGCCCCGCGCTCGAAGAGGATCTCATACGCCTCTCCGGTTTGAACCTGCATTTTTTTCATAGCCGTCTCCATCCTGTCCCAATTATTCGAGCGTGTTGACCGCACGGCCGAGATAGCCCGCAAGCCCCTTGACCTTTTCCGCGACGGTGTCAAACTGGTCGGGGGTCAGCGCCTGAGCGCCGTCGGAGAGCGCCTTGGCCGGGTTGTTGTGCACCTCGATCATCAGGCCGTCCGCGCCGCAGGCAATCGCCGCCATGGAGAGCGGCTCCACCATCCACGGAATTCCGGCGGCGTGGCTGGGGTCCACAATGACCGGCAGATGAGAGAGCTTTTTAAGCAGCGGAACGGCGGAGATGTCCAGCGTATTGCGGGTCATCGGTTCAAAAGTCCGGATTCCGCGCTCACAGAGAATGACATTTTCGTTTCCTCCGGCCATGATGTACTCGGCGCTCATGAGGAATTCTTCAATCGTATTGGCCAGGCCCCGTTTGAGGAGGATCGGTTTTTTGCAGTGGCCAAGCTCCTTGAGCAGTTCAAAGTTCTGCATGTTCCTTGCGCCGACCTGAATGATGTCCACATCCTCGAACATCGGCAGGTGGGCGGGGGACATAATCTCCGTCACGATCGGCAGGCCGTAGTTGTGTTTGGCCTCCGTGAGCAGATACAGCCCCTCGGCCCGCAGGCCCTGAAAGGCATAGGGGGATGTGCGCGGCTTGAACGCACCGCCGCGCAGCATGGCAGCCCCGGCCTTTTTGATGCGCGCGGAGATCTCCGCCATCTGCTCCGTACTCTCGACCGAGCAGGGACCGATCATCATCGTGACCGAGCCGTCCCCAATTTTAAATGCGCCCATATCGATCACGGTGTTGTCCGGATGAAATTTACGGTTGGCCTTTTTATACGGCTCCTGTACACGCTTGAGGCTCTCCACAATGGGATTGGCCTGAATGAGGTCCGTGTCGATCGAGGCGGTGTCTCCAATCAGGCCCAGAACGGTGGATTGGGTTCCCACCCAGGTGTTGACCATGACGTTGTGCGCCGAGGTGATCTCCTCGGAGAACTTTTTGATCTGCTCTGCGGTTGTCTGCGGTTTTAATACGACGATCATCTTGATTCCCTCCATACATAAAAAAGGGACTTACAGACGATGCTGTAAGTCCGTTTCCGTAATGTCTTAAAAGCACTTTAAGGCGATGTTACCGGGATTACTCACAGCATTTGTTCACAGCAAAAAAGTCCCAACCAAAAAAGCAGTTGAGAAAGGTAAAGGTAAAATACTTTTTTGCTGAAAGGTCTGCCATAAAGAATCCTCCGACGCAGCGGTACTGCTTACGTACTTTAAATCGCTAATAAAATTAGCTTGATTTAACTATAATACAATGGCCGCACGATGTCAAGCGGGAATTTGATAAACTCCGGAAAAGTATGGAATCTTCCCCTAACGCAGCCCGGCTTTGTGCAATATTTCCAGCGCGAATTCCTGCGGCGGAGCGGAGAGCGTCATCTGAACGTCGCACAGTGCGGCGTACTTCCCGATCCGGGCGCGGTAGATCTCGTAAATCTCCTCATCGCTCCGGCCCTGAATGACCGGGCGCGGAACCCTGGAGGCGCGCAGCCGGGAGAGAATGGCCGGGAAAGGGGGATCCAGAAAGAAAACGGTTCCGTTGGCTTTCAGATAGGACGCATTTTCCTCTTTCAGCAGGGCGCCGCCGCCGGTTGCAATGATACGCCGGTCCCCTCTGCCGAGTTCCTTGCAGGCAAGCGTCTCCATCCGGCGGAATTCCGGCTCCCCGTACTCTTTAAATATCTCGGGTATTTTTTTCCCCTGCTCCCGCTCAATATAGTGGTCCATATCGACAAATTCATAGCCGGAATACCGCGCCAGCACCCGTCCGATGGTCGTTTTTCCGCTTCCCATAAAGCCGCACAGTACAATGTTCATGTGTTTTTCTTCTCCAGTTCCGCCTGTGTGCGGGCGATGACCTGCAACAGATCTGATTTTTCGAAATAAGCGCCATACCAGATGGTATGCGCCGCCGCCGCCTGTACCACAAGCATGGCCATGCCGCCCGCCGTCCGGAGCCCGTGGCGTTCCGCCGTCTTTAGCAGCAGCGTTTTTTCGGGATTGTACACGCAGTCGAATACGGCCCGGGAACCTGCGACCGTATTTTCCCCGGGCGCCATCGATCCGGTGTGCGGATACATCCCGGCCGGGGTGCCGTTGACGATCAGATCGTATCCCGTGCCTGCGTGCGGATAGGTGGTGCAGGACACACGGGCCCCGGGGAGCTTTTCCCGCGCCTGAGCCGCGAGGGCTTCCGCCGCCGGAAGCTCAGAGGGGTCTTCGTGTACGCCGCGCACGGCGATCGTCACAATACATCCCGCGAGCGCGCTCTCAAAGACGGCCATCCGCGCCACACCGCCGCAGCCGCACACGAGCACCCTGCCGCGCAGTGGAATATCATAGAGGGCGAGGGCGTTTAAAAAGCCGTCGCAGTCGGTATTGTATCCCACGGAGAGGCCGTCCCGGTTCTGCACGGTATTGACCGAATCGTACAGCCGGGCTTTCCCCTCCAACCGGTTCAGATACGGGATAATCTTCTGTTTATAGGGGATGGTGACGTTAAAGCCGTCCAATTCCCGGAGGCGGAGAAAGGCGTCGTCCAGTTTTTCCGGCGGGTATTCCGCAAGCGAATATTCCCCTTTTTTTCGGGAGAGGGCAAAGAGCTCGCTGTGGATGTAGGGGGACATGGTGTGGCCGAGCGGGTAACCCAGCAGAGAAAAACGATTGGAATCCAAATGAAACACCGCCAATTATAAAAATATTCTGAAAAAGGTATTGACAAATAGACAAAATAAAAATACTATACTGTTTGTAACAGCACTGTATGCTTGTATTTAAGTTTATCACAGGTTCAGTCAGAAAGGAAGAGTATTTATGGTATTTGAGAAAATTCGCGCAATTTTGTGCGACCAGTTTGATGTAAGCGAGGATTCCGTAACCATGGAGACGGCGATTCAGGAAGATCTGGGCGCGGACAGCATTGACGTGGTTGATCTGGTTGTCTCGATTGAGGATGAGTTTGATATAGAGATCCCGGACGAGGAGATTGAGGATGTGAAAACCGTGGGCGACGTGGTCAAATATGTCGAGGAGCATATCTGAGGTTGATTCACTGTTTCAGGGGCGCTGCCGGAGGTTTCGGCGGCGCTTTTTTTATATCGAATATCAGAGGCGCTTTCCCGACGCATAAAAAATGACTTCTTGATGGATCCGTGCTATAATGATAAAAAAGCCGTTTCGTGAGTGGACGGCGCTTTCAGAGGGGAGCGGGCGAATGAAAACCGTTACGATCTGCGGCAGTATGAATTTTGCAGCGGAAATGAAACAGATCGCCTTTGAGCTGGAGAGCCAAAGGGGATACGTCGTTTTACAGTGCGTCTATCCTGAGCGGGATGCGGATATAACTCCCGGAATGCTTGAAAACCTGAAGCGCTCCCATCTTCAAAAAATACAGATGAGCGATGGGATCTATGTTGTGAATGTGGACGGCTATCTCGGCGATTCCGTCAAACGGGAGATCCGGTTTGCGGAAAGCCGGCATAAGGAAATCGAATATTTGATTCCCAAACAGGGAACAGGGGATTGCAGAGAGGGGGAGCGGTATGGAGGAGAATAGAGGGCCGGATTCGACATCCCGGAGCGCCCGGATCCACGGCTTCCTCTCGTCTCATATTGCGCTGTACACCGGCGCAACCTTTCTGAAATGGGTGGCGCTCGGCGCGGTAACGGGGTTGGTAGTTGGCGCGGTCGGCGTGGGGTTCGCCCTGCTGCTGGGACTGACGGAGGAGACATTCCAGCGGGTGGACTGGCTGATCTTCCTTCTGCCTGTGTGCGGCGTAGGGATTGCGGCCCTGTACCGGTATATCGGAAAAGCGAAAGACCGCGGCGCGGATTTTGCGATTGCCGCCGTGCGTTCGAACCGGGACATGCCGTTCCGCATGGTTCCGCTGATCTTTGTCGCCTCCGTTCTGACCCAGCTTTTTGGCGGAAGCGCCGGACGGGAGGGTGCGGCGCTGGAGATTGGCGGCGGGGTCGCCCTGCTGGCCGGACGCAAGCTTCGGCTGGATGAAAAAGACGCGCGCGTGCTGACCATGTGCGGGATGGCGGCGGCCTTTTCCGCCCTGTTCGGTACGCCGGTGGCCTGCGCCGTGTTTGCGATGGAAGTGATCAGCGTGGGCGTGATGTACTATGCGGCGATTGTCCCCTGCCTTCTCTCGGCGCTGGTCAGCGCGTGGCTTGGGAATCTGTGCGGCGTCCACCGGCCGGCTTTAATGGTGGCAGGAGTACCGGAATTGGCCCCCATTCCCCTGCTGGAGACGGTGGGAATGGGAATATTGTGCGCGGTGATCAGCATTGTTTTCTGCTTCGTCGTTCAGAAAACGGGCGCGCTCCTGCGAAAATATCTGACCAATACCATGGTGCGTGCATCAGTGGGCGGCCTGCTGGTGATGGGGCTGACACTGCTGGTACAGACGCGGGAGTACAATGGTTCCGGGATGAATCTGATCGAGGGGGCCTTTTCCGGCAATTCCCGGCCGGAGGCGTTTGTACTCAAGCTGGTATTTACGGCGCTGACGATCGGAGCGGGATTTAAGGGCGGGGAGATTATCCCCACCCTGTGCGTGGGGGCGACATTTGGCAATGTGTTTGGCGGCCTGATTGGCATGGAGCCGTCCTTCGGCGCGGCAGTTGGAATGACAGCGGTGTTCTGCGGGGTGACCAACTGCCCCTTGACATCCATTCTGTTAGGCGTAGAGCTCTTCGGTGTGGCAAGCCTGCCCTATACGGCGATTTCCTGCGCTGTCAGCTATATGCTCTCGGGCTATTACGGACTGTATGGGGAACAGAAGATTGTCTATTCCAAGCTGAAGCCGGAGCTTGTGGATAAGATGATTCAAAAGATCAAATAGGAGAATGCGATGGGAGACCAGATACTGCCGCGGTCCATTTTGAAATATGTACACGGGGAGAGTTTTGAACTTGATTCGATCGGACAGTCCGGAGCACAGGTACGCCGCTATGCGGATAGGGTACTGAAAATTCAGCGCACTGGAGAAGAATCAAAACGCGAGTATGAGATGCTGCGCTGGCTCTGCGGAAAAGTACCGGTGCCGGAGTTCCTTGCCTTTGAGCGTGCCGGAGGATTCGATTACTTGCTGATGAGCCGCCTGCCGGGGGAGATGGCATGTTCGGTCCGATATTTAAATGCACCGGAAAAATTGATATGCCTGCTTGCACAGGGGATTAAAATGCTATGGCAGACAGATTGCCGTAGCTGTATGGTCGGAGATACGCTGGAACGGAAGCTGTACCGCGCGCGGAAGCGTGTAGAGAGCGGACAGTGTGATATGGAAAATGTAGAGCCGGATACGTATGGCCCGGATGGCTTCCGGGATCCGGCGGATCTGCTCGACTGGCTGGAGCGGAATCGGCCGGAGGAGGATCTTGTTCTGTCCCATGGGGATTACTGCCTGCCAAATGTTTTCCTTTCCGACGGGCAGGTGACGGGATTTATCGACTTGGGTCACTGCGGCGTTGCGGACCGGTTTCAGGACATTGCGCTGTGCTGCCGCAGTCTGCGTCACAATCTGGAGGAGACCGCCCACCGGCCGTTTGATGAGGACTTGTTTTTCCGGGAGCTGGGCGTTGAGCGGGACGCGGGAAAAATCCGGTATTATACCCTGCTCGACGAACTGTTTTAATGGGGGTGCACCTATGATTTTAAGCGTCAGCCGGCGGACGGATATCCCGGCCTTTTACGCGGAGTGGTTTTTCCGCCGGATGAAGGCGGGATATGTCCTTGTGCGCAACCCGATGAATTTCCATCAGGTGAGCCGGATTCCCCTGACTCCGGATGTGGTGGACGGGATCGTATTCTGGACGAAAAATCCCCTTCCGATGATGGCACGCCTCGGCGAGCTTGAGGGGGTTCCCTACTATTTCCAGTTTACCCTCAATGCCTATGGGCGTGACGTGGAGCCGGCTATTCCCTCCAAAAATGAGGTTCTGATTCCGGCGTTTCAGGAACTGTCCCAGCGGATCGGACGGGAGCGGGTTCGGTGGCGGTACGATCCAATCCTTCTGGGCGGGCCATATACCGTTGAATACCACCGACGCTGTTTTGAAAGGATCGCTCAGCGCCTGTATCCATATACGGATTGCTGTACCATCAGCTTTCTGGATGAATACCGGGAAACACGGCGGAGGCTGTCCGCTCTTGGAGGACACGCTCCCTCTCCGCAGGAAATGCTGGAGCTTGCCGGTCCGATGGCGGAGACGGCAAAACGTCTGGGATTCTCTCTTCAGACATGTGCGGAGGAGATGGAGCTGAATCATCTAAGAATTTCCCATGGAAGGTGCATTGACCGGGAGCTGCTGGAGCGAATCGGAGGATTCCGCTTAAATGCAGCGAAAGACCCCAACCAGAGAAAGGCGTGCGGCTGTGCCGCCGCGGCGGATATCGGGGCGTATGATACCTGTCCGGCTGGCTGTCTCTACTGCTATGCCGTCCATGCGCCGAACCGGATACGCGACAGCCGCAGGGACTGTGTGGAGGATTCCGCGCTGCTGTGCGGCTCGCTTACGCCGGAGGATCGGGTAACAGAGCGCCCGGTCTGTTCCCAGAGGGAGGATCAGCTCCGACTTTTTTAAATTGGATGAAAGAGCCGAAATTTCCGATAGAAGCCTTTTTGCGGTCGGATCAGTGAAGAATCAGGGAGGAAAAATGCTGCCCGATCATGGCTCCTGAAGAATACCGGACGGTTGAGAAACCAATTCTCTTTGACATCCGGATTAAATGTATCCCATGGAAATGGGTTGGAGCAGGTCGGCGGTGACTTGAAGATCACTCCGTCCGCAGCGGATATCTGGAGCCGGGAACCCGGGCGATAAACGGGGTAAAACTGGTATTGCCGACGGGTCCCGTTCGAATTGCGATTCATGCGCTTATCCATACCGTTATTACGGCGTCCACATCCATCGTTTGAATGCGGATGGGGAGGAATATTTAAGATTGGAAACAGGCGGTACGAATATGCGTACCGCCTGTTTTTTTATGGTTTTCCCGCATACTGCTAATCCGGTGTGCGGGCTGTTCTGTTACCGGAACAGGCGTTGATCCAGCCTGCGGTTGCGGATCACATAATACAGTGCCGTGCCGAGCGTCAGCATCACGCCCAGCTCACCGAGCGCGACCAGACCGCCCTGTAACAGGAAATCGGCAAAGATAAAATCCCCCTCGATGAAGAACGTCTCAATCTCCCAGCCGACGATCACGCCGTTAAACAGCGCGGGCATGAGCATGGCGGGGAGGGGATAAGTTTTGATTTGGACCTTGCGCAGCAGGTAAATGCAGACCGTCGCCCCCAGCGTGGCCAGGGAGCCGAAGATCATGTCCAGAGGCAGGCCGGAGCCGATGCTGTAAAGATTGGCCAGAATACAGCCGATCGTCAGACCGGGGATGGCACGCGGCGTAAAGAGGGCGAGGACGTTCAGTGCCTCCGAGACACGGAACTGTACCGCGGCCGAGGCCGTGCCCGGCAGAAGAAAATTCTGGGCGTAAGTCAGAGCGGCATACATGGCCGCAATCAGCGCGGTCTGTACAAGGAACTGTACCTTCTGATTCTTTGCTTTCATTCTGTTGTCTCCTTAGTTTTGTTTTTAGAAGCTGTGCGAATGGGCGCAGCTGGTCAGGATTTTGCGAACTGACAGGGGATATTATAGCGGATCAGGAGACAAAATGCAAGGAAAAGGAACTGGTGTCTCTTAGACATAAAGATAAAAAAAAAAAAATCATGTTGTCTTATCAAAAGCTATTTTTTAAAATTTTGATAAAAATAAAGCGCGAAGCTGAATAATTCTGGCTTCACGCTTTCAGGTACACGGTGTTCTCTTTTAACCTTTAAAATCTTTCGGTTGCGCTGGACGTATAAGTCCACACAGATTCTCCATAATAATCTTTTACATTATGGAATCCTTGTGCCTCTGCTTCTCCGCCATCTTTTGCGTGAACAACTTTGGTTTGTGCAGAAACAGAAGTCTGATCATAGTTAGAGTTTAAGGGTGATGATAACCAACCTGACACATCGCCATTCGAAACCAGAATTTGTGCTTTGGCATAAAGATACCAATCAGGGATACCGTTTGCTGTACCGGAAGACCAATTAGTTAACCATGTATCGGCAACTGCCCATACTTCCACATTTTTGTTGAAAATGTGGTTATCATCTTTAATGTCGACTTTTCCATGACCTACGGCATAACCCTCTGAACGTGATAAACTGTTGTCCACACCGGTGATAGTGGCCTTAACCTCGGTTGCGGAAGTATCTTTATTGGGTTCTGCCGCAAAAGCAATTGTAGAACATGTTGTGCAAATCAATCCGAGTGCCATACAGAGTGATACTAATTTTAAAATTTTTTGATTCATGATTTTTTTCACTTCCTTAAATAGTGATAGTAAAATGTGTGCTACTGTTATAAATCACCTTTTGTAACCGATTAGAGTTGTTATAATCTAAGCAAGGAAAAGGGATTAAGAAAAACGATAGAGAATCACCGTGCTTACCTGTCCAATTGAGTTCAACATGAAATTTGACATTTTCTTTGACCGGAACGCTTCCCATCATATAATTTGATGTCTTGAACGGTATCAAGCGCTCACCATCCATGGCAATTAACAAAAAATCCACCATTAATTCAGGATCTTCTTTGGTTAAATCCTGTCCTTCATCATATAGCATTTCAGGACTAAAAATAAAATCAATTGAAATATCGTTTTCATGCTGGATGACAGATGTAGGATACAGACTAAAAAGTAAATTGGGATCCCTTTCAGTGCTGTTCCATTGAAGATTAACTGCATCTGGCAAATTCATTTGATTTCCGGAATTTAAACGTAAAAATCGATATCCATTAAGATCATGATCAGAAATTGTTTTTTGATTTGCAAACCATAAAATAAGATCATCCTGCTCTGAGCAATCGTTCAAACGAAGCTCTAATTGTTGTGTAATAAGAGCACCGTTTGTTTCGCTCAAATTCAATCGGAAGCACATGTTTTGTATGGTTTCATGCTCTTGGACTACAGAAAATGGAGTAGGAATAAAATTTTTTAACAATCCAATCTCTAACGGGAAAGAAGTATCAGCTTCATGTCTGATGGTCAATATTACTTTTTTGCTATTTCCAACATCTATCGCTGAATAGGATATACCCATACCAATGTTATATTTTTTTACCTGATGGGGCGTATTACAGCTGCTCAAATAAAACACCTCGATTGTGATAAGTAGCAATAATATGAATTTTTTAAAATATAATATAATATAATTCTATTCATAGCATTAATTTTTGTACCATAAATTTTTAAGAAATATATCATATAAAATTCAAATTGTTAATTTTTAACACAAAATTTTGTAAA
>X72_Ural_Owl__coassemble_110_pt1 | contig 16937 bp, 13 predicted proteins | sample X72_Ural_Owl__metabat2_high_PE_004 | metagenome-assembled genome bin X72_Ural_Owl | reverse complement strand
CGGCACTAAGCGGATTCTCCCCCATCTGAAAAAGGTGGACTACGGCGATCCGGTGAAAGAGGAAAAAACAGGCAGCGTTCTCCCATTCCGCAGGCTGGCCAAAATGATGGCAGCCTCCGGTATTTTGGTGCTTTTAATCTCCATTGCCATTCAGGGAACCCTCAAGGACAGCGTAACCCAGTGGACTCCCACCTTTTTAGACAGCCAGTTTCATACGGGGACAAGTATCTCGCTGGTTTTAACGATGGTACTCCCCATTATCAATGTGACAGGCGCCTATTTTGCGCGGATGATTAACAGACGGCTGCGCAACGAACTGACCACCTCGGTCCTCTTTTTTGGTATTGCGGCCGCTTTCCTCGTGGTACTGATGCTGTTCGGCGGGAAAAACATGGTTCTGGCGCTGATTTGCATGGCCGGCGTGACGAATTGTATGTTTGCCATCAACGTTATGCTGATTACAATGGTTCCCCTGCGTTTCAGCAAGTTCGGCCGTGTGAGCACCGTGGCGGGCTTTCTCAACGCCATGGCCTATATCGGCTGCGGCGTGCTCAACCTCGCGGCGGGCGCATTGTTGGAGCAGACGGGAACACAGTGGGACATCCTGTTCATCCTGTGGCTCGGCCTCGCAGCCGGTGCGCTGCTGCTCACCGGAGTGTGCGTAATCCCGTGGAAAAAATTCGTCCGGCGGGAGGGGCTGGAGGAAACAGAGAAAGATTAACCTTTTCTTTAAAAGAGGATTGATGATGGAATTTGATATTCGTCCCCGCCGGATAGAAGATGCCGTCGGGATTCAACAATTAAACGCCCGTGAACTGGGATACGATTTTCCGCTCATCAAAACAACAGAAAAACTCCGCAGAGCGCTTGAAAGCGGACGAAATTTTATCGCCGTTGCAGTATGCGGGGATCGCGTAATCGGCTATATTCATGCCGTGGATTACGACGTCCTGTATGCACCACCGATGAAGGATATTCTGGCGCTCGCGGTCAACGGGGAATATCGGCGATCCGGTGTGGGAAAAGCTCTGTTGCAGGCAGTGGAAGCCTGGGCCATAGAGAGCGGCGCAGTCGGAATCCGCCTTGTCTCCGGCTCCTCCCGGACCGAAGCGCATAAATTTTACAAAAAATGCGGATATATCTGCTCCAAAGAACAGTATAATTTTAAAAAAATGATCGCAATAGACTGAAAAACGGAGAGTTGGACAACCAACTCTCTGTTTTTAGCTAAAATTCCTGATTACGGAGCAGTTTTATCACCTGCTCCCAGTCGTCCGGCATATCTGTATCCTGCGCGATTTTATTTACGTGTTCCCGTCCGCATTTTTCACAGCGGTAGTGGATCTGATAGCCTTTGCGGCTGTTCCAGATCAACCCCACCGGCTTCATCAATCCTCCGCAGGGATTCGCGCGGTCCCCCGGCACAATATCCACGTGCAGGGAGTACAGGCAAAACGGGCAGTGATCCCGATAGCTTCCATTGGTGATCGGCGTCACTTGCCTGCCGCAATGGGCGCAGACAAAAGACGTATTTTCTGTTTTTCTGCTCACACCAAGCCCTCCTGATCCTTGAAATTTCAAGATCAAAAGGGCGGGGTTCTGTTTCCTCTTGAGAAGATCCCCTGCGGGCTTGACCGAAGTCTGGACCGATTCTCCGCCGTCTTCTGGACGGCGAATACTTCTGCTTCCTGCTTCAAGGGGGCGTGTTGCATCCCCCTATCCGAACTGTTCCCGGTTTTTATCCTGTACCGGTCAATGTATGGCGGTTTGAATCACCATCCAGCAGTAGGTGTATCTCCGATCGCACCGCCTGCGGCGTCATCCCCTGTTCGTGTGCGAGCTGATCGTAAAATCGGGTGATTTTCATGCCTCTCCTCCTTCCTGCTTTTTTATTATAATGCAAACCGTCATCCCGTTCAATATCTCGGATATGCAAAAGGCGCAGCCGAAATCCGGCTGCGCCTTGCTCATTTATTTTACCTTTTCCGTGCACCGTTTGCGGCGAACACGCGTTTGACCGTATTGGAGACATACGGGGCAATATTCAGTACGCCATCCTTGTAATCCGGCACCTGAATCTCCGGCGTGAGAACCGGGCTGCCGGAATTGCTCCAATAAACCGGGTGCTTGCCGCACGCCATGCAGCCGGTGTTCTGAATCCCGATCGCGTGGCACATCGCCAAGGTTACCGCGTGCAGGGAATCATAGCGGAACGAATCCGGACGGAAGACGTTCGCTGCCTGCTGAATAGTCTGCCAGGACATCTGACCGCATGCCGGCTCCACAGACGGGCGAACCTCATTCAGTTTACGCTCCGCGCTGATGAACGTGCCGCCGCACTCCGTCGCCGCGCTCAGCGGGAACAGAATATCCGCTTTCCTGGCCGTGTCGCCCATCATACAGTCGAATACGGCAGTAAACTCGAAGGAGGCATCCTCCGGCAGCTCCTCGCCAAAGCTGACGATGGCCTTCACGCCGGACAAATCCGTCTCCGCGGCCGGTTTGACGCCGAGGATATCAAGCCCCTGCGCGTTTGCACCGTCCTTGAAGAGGATAATGCCGTTGTAGGCGCGCCCGATATGGCCGCCGTTTGCGAGGATGCCGCCGACCGCACAGGCCGCCTCACGGGAGAGCGCTGCCTCGCGGCAGACAATCATGGCATTCTTTGCCTCGCGGTACAGCGCCGCAACCTCCCGTGCCTGCTCATTGTCAACCGTTTCGCCCTTGAGCGCTCCGGCAACGGCGGACAGGAAAGCCGTATCGCTGCACCGGATCCTGAGCGTTGCCCAGTCGTCTGCGCGCGTGCCGCTGTTACCTATGACAACGAGTTTGGCACCCTTCTCGACGGCCTGCCGGACTTTCATCAGGCCGATGTAGGAGGCGCTCATCAGATCGGAGCCAATCAGCAGAATGACATCCGTGCCGAGCAGCTCGTCAAAGGTATTGGTCGAGGCGTCTGTTCCCAGAATTCCGTCAAAAGCGGAATGCGCCTTGGAATAGGTCATCACCTTGTCCGTCCCGATAATCCTGCGGGCAAATTCAGAAGCAAGGTATGCCTCCTCCATTGTCAGGCGGTCGGAGAGGGCAAACGCGATCTGCGATGCATCATATTTTTTCAATCCGTCTGTTAGTGCCTGATAAGCCTGCGTACCATCCGCTTTCTTTCCAGCGACGGAAGGCTCCGTCACGCGGTCGCCGTACTGGAGTGCGCCAAACCCGAACCGTCCGCCCTTGCAGAGCAGGCCGTCACCGGCCGGAAGCGCACGCCACAGCGTATTGCCGACGGAAGCCATATCGATCTGGCATCCGACGGAGCAGAACGAGCACGTGGTTCGGGTGATCTTCTCCTCAGCCGGAACGCTCTTGGCCGCCGGCTTAATCTCCATCAGTGCGCCGGTCGGGCACAGCGCCACGCACTGGCCGCACGCCACACAATCCGTCTGATCCAGCGGAAGATTAAATTCCGGCGCGGCAAGCGTATCAAAGCCGCGGCCGATCAGGCCGAGGGCCGTATTTCCCATAACCTCGTCGCAGACGCGCACACACAGGCCGCAGAGGATACATTTATCGGGATTCCGGACGATAAATTCGTTGTGATCCGGATGGTTGCGGTGGTGCTTCTCCCCCTCCAGCCGCTGGGGTTTTACATGGTACTCATTGGCCAGATGGATCAGCTTGCACTCATAATAATCATGACAGCCGCACTCCAGGCAGCGGAACGCCTCGCGTTTCGCCATCTCGGGAGTAAAGCCCTTGACGACCTCGTCAAAGTTATGCTTCCGCTCCTCCGGAGACAGGTGCGGCATCGGCTCCCGAGCCGCTTTTTTGCGGTCTTTCAGATCTTCCGCCGTCACGGTGCGCTCCACGACAAACGGTTTTTCGTAGCCAACCGTTTCGCCGGAGAGATAGCGGTCGATCACCTCGGCGGCTTTCTGAGCCTCTCCGATGGCCTCAATCGCAATACCTGCGCCGCGGTTGGTCGCATCGCCCACGGCGAACACGCCCTCCATCGACGTCCGGAACGTCTTTTCATCCGCACTGATGGTATTTTTCCGAGTGAGTTCCAGCGCCTCAAAGCCGGCGGGATTCGTCCCCTGCCCGATCGCCATAATGACGGTGTCGAGCGCCAGCTCCTCAAATTTTCCCTCTACCGGAACGGGGCGGCGGCGGCCGCTCTCATCCGGCTCACCGAGCTCCATCACCTGAAGGCGGACGCCCGTAACCTTTCCGTCCCGACCCAGAATTTCATCCGGGTTGGTCAGGAATTTAAAGGTGACCCCCTCTTCCTCGGCCTCCGTGATTTCCACATCGTCCGCTGGCATCTCGTCCCGTGTGCGGCGGTAGATGACATAGACCTCCTCCGCTCCAAGACGCACCGCAGTACGGCACGCGTCCATAGCGGTATTGCCTCCGCCGCAGATGGCAACCCTTTTTCCGATTTCCGGCTTATTTCCGAGGAGAACCTCCCGAAGAAAATCGATTCCTCCCACAACACCGCTGAGTTCTTCGCCCTTGACGCGCATGCTCATACTTGTCCACGCGCCGATGGCAACAACCACCGCGTCGTTTTCCCCGCGGAGCTGATCCAGCGTAATGTCTGTTCCAATCCGGACGTTGTTTTTCATCGTAACGCCCAGAGCTTCAATGGAGGAAACCTCCGCATCCACGATCTCCTTGGGCAGTCGGTACTGTGGAATCCCATAGCGAAGCATTCCGCCCATACGGGGCATGGCATCATAGACGGTGACATCATGGCCTTTACGGCGCAGGAAGTTGGCCGCTGTCAGCCCTCCGGGACCGCCGCCGATTACGGCGACGCGCTTCCCGGTGCGGTGTGCGCAGGGCGGAATGTACGGATCTCTGGAAGCCCGGTCCATATCCGCCGCAAAGCTCTTGAGCCACGCGATGGAGACCGGCTCCTCCACAAGCTGCCGGCGGCAGGCTTTTTCGCACGGATGCGGGCAGACACGTCCGATAGAAGATGGGAGCGGGATCCGCTCCTTAATCAAACGGATGGCCTCCTTGTATTCCCCATTGGCAATCATCCCCACATATCCCTGACAGTCCGTCCCGGCAGGGCAGTTCAGGGAGCATGGGGCGCGGCAGTCCCCGTCGTGATCGCTGATAAGCAGCTCCAGCGCGATCTTCCGGGATTCCACTACCCGTTTGGTATCCGTATGGACAACCATGCCCTCCGCCGCCTTTGTCGCACAGGCGCGCAGGAGCTTCCGGTTCCCCTCAACCTCCACAAGGCAGACGCCGCAGGCGCCGTAGGTCTTCACGCGCTCATCATAGCAGAGCGTCGGGATCTCAATTCCGTGCTCACGGGCCGCCTGCAAAAGGGTATTCCCCTGTTCGGTCATAATCTCATAACCGTTGATATTCAGATGAATTTTAGCCATTGATCTCCCTCCTTACTCCGCCTGAACCGCGCCGAAGCGGCAGACCGTCTTACACTGTCCGCAGCGGATGCAGACCTCCGGATCAATCCGATGCGGCTGCTTCACCGTACCGCTGATCGCATGGACCGGACACTTGCGGGAGCAGAGCGTACAGCCCGTACATTTACCGCCGTCGATGGAATAATGGAGAAGCGCGGCGCACTGATGGGCCGTACACTTCTTATGCAGAATATGATCCTCATACTCATTGCGGAAATAGCGGATCGTTGTCAGGACGGGATTCGGCGCTGTTTGACCCAGACCGCACAGAGCGCTGCTCCCAACATTGACGCACAGTTCCTCAAGCAGCTCAATGTCGCCCTCTCTCCCTTCTCCGGAGACGATCCGGGTCAGAATTTCAAGCATCCGCTTGGTACCCAGACGGCAGTGCACGCACTTGCCGCAGGACTCCTTTGCCGTAAAGTCGAGGAAAAAGCGGGCCATTTCCACCATACAGGTCGTCTCATCCATGACGACCATCCCGCCGGAGCCCATGATCGCCCCGGTCGCCGCCAGTTCTCCGTAATCAATGACGGTATCCAGTTTATCGGCCGGGATACAGCCGCCGGACGGGCCGCCCATCTGCACCGCTTTAAATCCGCGGTCGTCCCGGATGCCGCCTCCGATCCCAAAGATCACGTCGCGCAGCGTCATGCCCATCGGAATTTCAACCAGCCCGCCCTTTTTAATCTTGCCCGTGAGGGCAAACACCTTGGTTCCCTTGCTGTTGGGCGTCCCCATGGCGGCAAACTTTTCACCGCCGTTGAGAATAATCCATGGGACGTTTGCAAAGGTTTCGACATTGTTGATATTGGAGGGACGATACCAATAACCCGCCGCCGCCGGGAAAGGAGGCTTGAGGCGGGGCATGCCGCGCTCGCCCTGAAGCGATTCAATCAGCGCCGTCTCCTCGCCGCAGACAAACGCACCCGCGCCGGCCTTGATCCGCATACTGCATGAAAAATCCGTCCCCAGAATATGGTCGCCGAGCAGCCCCTTTTCACGTGCCTGCTCCATCGCCATCTCCAGCCGTTTAATCGCCAGCGGGTACTCGGCGCGAACATAGACAATTGCCTCGCTGGCCCCGATTGCATAAGCGCCGATAAGCATTCCCTCAATCAGATTGTGCGGATCGCTCTCGATGACGGCCCGGTCCATAAACGCGCCCGGATCGCCTTCGTCCGCATTGCAGGTCAGATACTTTTCCGATCCGGGAGACTTGCGCGCCTCATTCCATTTAAACCATGTCGGGAAGCCTGCGCCCCCGCGTCCCTTAAGACCGGAAATTTTAATTTCCTCGATCACCTGCTCCGGCGTCATGGAGCTCAGAACCTTTCGGATTGCCTGATAACCGTCGCTGCTCAGGTATTCCCCAATCTTCTCCGGATTGACAATTCCGCAATGGCGCAGGGCAATCCGGGTCTGTTGATTCAAAAACGCCTCGTCGTCCTCTGAAATTTTCAGACGGGCAACATACTCCATATCTCCGCTCTCCGCCGCCCGGACAATATCCGCCGCGTCCTTTTCCGTAACGTGAACCAGACGGGTCAGCTCTCCGCCGTCCGAATACAGATCCACGATCGGCTCCAGATAACACATCCCGATACAGCCCGCGATTGTCAGCTCCTGCCGGGCACCGGCGGACTTCAGTTCCTTTTCCAGCGCGGCATAGACTTTCGCGGCTCCCGCCGCGATGCCGCAGCTGCCCTCTCCGACTACGATCCTCATGCGGACACCCCCTCTGCCTTTCTCAGTTCCCGGATGATTTTGCGGGCCTTATCCGGCGTGAGAGAACCATAGGTCTCCTCGTTAATCATCATGACCGGAGACAGGCTGCAGCAGCCGAGACAGGCGACATATTTGAGGGTGAACAAACCGTCCCTTGTCGTCCCGCCGTCGCGGATCTCCAATTCCTCCTCCAGCGCGCTTCCGATGGAATCTGCGCCGTTGACATGGCAGGCCGTGCCCTTGCAGAGCATAATCAGGTATTTTCCGACCGGCTCAAAACGGAACTGGGCATAAAAGCTCGCCACGCCGAACACCTTGGCCGGCTTCAGGCCCATCTGATCCGCTATGTAGCGCAGAACATCCTGCGGAAGATATCCATAAATCTCCTGCGCATGCTGGAGAACCGTAATCAGGCTCCCCTTTACCTCCCGGTAATGGGACATCACGCCGTCCAGCAGTGACAAGTCACTCTTCTTCTCATTTTCCAACATATATTTTCCTCCTTAAGCGGAAAAACCAATACCCGTTTATTATACAGTCAATCTGCACGAATGTAAAGGATAAAATTTATGCAAAAGGCTCGGTGAAATCGGGCCATTTCTGTCACTAAATGCCGGATTCAAAGGCAGATCGGATATCCCGCACCCCGATGATGTCGATTTTCCGCTTCAGGTCCGAGGAGACGGTTTTCATATTGTGCATGGGAATGACGGCGCGGCGGAAGCCGAGGCGCGCCGCCTCCGCCAGCCGCTGTGAACAGTTGGACACCGCCCGGATTTCTCCCGCAAGGCCAATCTCGCCAAAGGCCACGGTATCGGAATCGACCGGTGTATCCTTGAGGCTGGAGACTAGTGCAAGCGCAACCGGAAGATCCGCCGCAGGCTCGTCCAGGCGCAGGCCGCCGACGATGTTGATATAGGCGTCAGAATTATTAAAATAGTATCCCGCCCGCTTTTCCAGCACCGCCAGAATCATGGCCAGCCGGTTATAGTCGAAGCCTGTCGCCACCCGGCGCGGCGTCCCGAAGCCGGTACTCGCCACCAGCCCCTGAACCTCGGCCAGAATGGGACGCGTCCCCTCCATGGAACAGACAACACAGGTGCCGGAGGTGTGCTGCGGGCGGCCGGACAAAAGCATCAGAGAGGGATTCTCCACCTCATTCAGGCCGTTGTCAAGCATTTCAAACACGCCGATCTCATTGGTGGAACCATAGCGATTCTTAACCGCGCGCAGGATCCGGTAGGAGAGATTCCGCTCCCCCTCGAAGTAAAGAACCGCATCCACAATATGTTCCAGCAGCTTGGGCCCGGCAACATTGCCGTCCTTATTGACATGTCCCACAATAATAATGGGAATATCCAGACTCTTCGCCGTACGCAGAAACAGATTGGTGCACTCGCGCACCTGTGAAACGCTTCCCGGAGAGGAAGCCATATCCGTGATATTCATCGTCTGGATGGAGTCGATGATGACCAGCCCGGGCTTTTCCGCCCGGACGTACTCGCTGATCCCCTGTGCGTCCGTCTCCCCCATAATGGACAGGCGTTCCGTATCCACCCGGAGCCTGTCCGCGCGCAGCTTGATCTGGTGGGGGGATTCCTCTCCCGAGACATAGAGAATGTCCAGCTTTTCTCCGAGCCTGCGGCAGATCTGGAGCAGAATGGTAGATTTTCCGATCCCCGGATCCCCTGTCAGGAGCACCAGCGATCCCTTAACCAACCCGCCGCCCAGAACGCGGTCCAACTCCTGAAAACCGGTCTGATACCGCTGTTCGGAACCGGCGGTAATTTCCCGAAGCGCCACGGCATGGGAAATTCGGGACGGAGCGCGAGGCTCCCCCTTCCCCAGCGGGACAGCCGCCCGAATCTCTTCATTCATGGTATTCCATTCCCCGCAGCCGGGGCATTTGCCATACCATTTTACACTCTCATATCCACATTCCGAGCAGATATAGACCGCCTTGGATTTTTGTGCCATAAAAAACGCCTCCGTCGTCCGGATCAGACTGAACCGGTACAGTACTGTAAAATTCCCTGCGCGATGCAGAACGCCATTCGGCCCTGATAGCTTTCATCGTGCAGGGAACGGTTTTCCTCCGGATTGGAAATAAAGCCGCACTCGACCAATACGGCCGTCGCTTTCGCATTGTACAGCAGATAAATACTCGAGCCTGACGGCTTGGTCGCCCGCGTATTCCACGGCTGAAGCTGAGATGCGATACTGTTCTGAATACAATCGGCAAGCAGAGCCGAGGACTGCGTATTCTTAGAATAAAACACCTGCGCCCCTTTCACTGAAGAAGAGCTGTAATGATTTTGATGAATGCTGACAAGAATAGAGTTTGGCGTACTTTCAAACAGCTTCATTCGATTGTGAATATCCGTCACCTTAATCTCCCGTGTAGTCCTGGCCTCCGGACTGTGAACGGAGCGGTCATCCTCGCGGACCATCACCGTATGAAATCCGTACGACTTTAAAATGGCCTCCACCTTGAGTGTAATAGCAAGGTTCACATCCTTTTCACTGGAACCATCGGCGGCCACCGCCCCGCCGTCGATCCCACCGTGTCCGGCGTCCAGAATAACGGTCGGGAATGCTTCTTCCGCGCCGGATGAAACCGGGCGGGAACGAAAAAACACGATTGAAGCCGCCACGCTGACCGCGCACACCAGACATATGGCGGAAGCCGCCAGATTTTTCCATGACATGTCATCACCCCGTAAATCTATACGCATTTTACAGAGGGTTATGACTGTTTGGAAATCAGTTGATCCGGATAAAACCGCCGGCCGGAACGGAGACGCCGTCCACCTCCGCCGCCGCTTCAGTGTAATTGACATAGACCACGGAGCTGGAATCATATTCCGTCATATAGACGCCCTCCGCGACCTCCTGATGGTCTGTCATTCTGGAACCGCGCAGATCGGAGAGCGCATCCCGGACCTGTATATAGAATTTAGCCGCGTCGTTCGCCGCCTTTTCATAGGAGAGCTGTTCCGATGCGGATGAATACGCTTCGGGAACGCGGGACACCCATAGATAGGAGGGACACGCCCCATACTCGACGCTGCGAAGCATCGCATATTTTATATCCTGTGCGCCGGATAAGTTGACCGGCGTTCCGGCATATTCGAGCGTCCCGTGCAGAATCATTTGGACAAACGGAACCGCCTCGTAAGCGCTGCTCTCCTCATAGAAACACGTCAGCGGAAGATTTGCGACAAAGTCGGTGTTTTTCAGTGCGTAAAGATTGCCGGTATCCACCATCATATCCCGGTCATAAGCCGCCTTTTCCAGCAGCCCCGAAATGGTTGCCGCAAAGGTCTCCCGATCCGTTCCCGAGCCGGAATAGTCGGAATAGAGCAGACGGCCCGCATCGTTAAAGCTGTATTCGACCGCCGGATACGCCCGCATCCGGTCGAGAAAATCCATCAGAGACGATTCGGCTTTTCCGGCCGTCAGCGCGTTGGTCTGTTCCCCGCCCCCTTCCGGCAAAGCCGAAAAAGGATTGGCGGCCGAAACGAGCAGCGCTCTGCCGTCCGCACCGGAGGCCTTACTCATTCCCGAAATCCGGGAGGAGGCTGTGAGCAGGTTTACATCCAGAAATACGCGGAGATTCTGGCTGTCTATATATGCAGTCAGCTCTTCAAAGTCCCCTTTTCCGCCAAAGGTCAGCGGGAACCGCACGTCGGCGAGATCCTTCTGTCCTATTCCTCCGGAAAGAGCGCCCATTTAACGCAGATACAGGTTATCCACGCCCTTTGCCTTTAACTGGCGAACCATATCCTGAGCTTGGGCATACGTGGTCAGCTTCTCGGATTTCCCGTTGATTTCCGCATTCCCCACCGTCGTCAGGAGGAAAGGCAGGGATCCCTCCTGCTCCACGCTGATGTTAGAGAGAGCACCATCACGGATCAGCTGTTCCCGGCAGGCAATCGCCATCCCCGCATAGGAGGCGTTCGAATCGCTCAGGAATCGGTAGCAGACCCGTATCTTTCCCTGATACCGGCTGGAACTGACGGAAACGGAAGACGTCTCCGCCTGTGTCCCGGCCGGAACAGAGGAATCCTGGAGGATAAAGGAGGGCCAAACCCGATTCAGGCTCCCGGAAACGGCCGCTTTTTCCGCACGGATTCGGGCGCAGGAAGCGCCCTGCTCGACGATTGCACAGAACGCGGCGTCCCCCTGCCGGACTCCAAACACCCCCAGAAGAGCCGATTTCTCCGGTGCGGAATTGATGGCCGGATCCGTACCATAGACGCGCAGGGAGACCGGTTCCGCCAGCGCCTGAGCGTCGTCCGTATGAATGACGGCGCCGCTCCCATCGGGAACCAGCATAACGTCCCCCTCCTGCGCGGCGGCGGAACCGCCAAAGCTGCCGAGGACATCCAGCTCCAGAATATTCAGCCCGGGGGCCGTCTGTATGGATGAACAGTCAATCTCCGTTATCAGGCTGCCGTATTCCAGCGAAAAGCGGGCGGAGAAAGAGAGCCAGACCTCGCCCTGAAGCACAGTCTCCGCCGTCTTGGCCGCAGCCTCACCATCGGCCGCCAGCACATAATTCAGCGTCAAAACGCCGTTTTCGATCGTATGCGAGACGGCCCCAAATGCCACGCTGTTGTCCTGCGTGTTCAGCTGATAGACCTTTCCGCCTGTTTCAACCGTCGCGCTGAACACCGACACGCCGGACTCATGGCTGGAGCTCTCGGGCATGGCGGCCCACATTTTCCCTTTGGTGGTATCCTTTACCGCAATCGAATAGGACGCGGGATCAAAATAGAGCTCCTCCAGACCGGATTTGGCGACCAGCTCCAGTCCCTCTCCGGCCGTCACATGTCCTCCGCAGGCCTGTCCGCCCCCGCTGATTACCTGAGCAAAAGAGGCCGCAGCTGCCGAGGAACCGATTCCCGAGCCGCCGCAGGAGCTGAGCAGCATTCCCGTCACCGACAGGGACAGGACCGCCGCCGCTGTCCGGATAAAATATTTATGAATTAAGCGTAAATTTTTTGAATCCTTCATAACGGTTTACTCCTTACATTCTTTAAAACCCATCCACGCCATACCGTTCTCCCGCATGGGAATCCCCGGCCAAAAGCGTTTTATTCCGCCATCCAGCGCCAAAAATGCTTGCTTATCAGGCAAATGCGCCGCGAACCGACGCATATTATTGTTATTATCATATCATAATTTCGGGACGATTTCCAGAGCGGATACAAAATCCACAGAATTTGACTTTACCATGAAAACAAGTTATGATATTATACGTATTTCAGCCCGATATTTCGAGAGGTGAAGACGTGACTATTGTTATTGTAATTGATACCCTGCAGCTCAACAACGGTACGACTATGACCGCCTACCGTTTTGCCAATATGCTCCGTTCCCGCGGACATACGGTCCGGTTTGTCTCCACCGGAGAACAGGAGGAGGACAAATTCGTTGTCCCGGAGCGCTATTTCCCGATGGCGACGCCCATCGCCCGAAAGCAGGGGATCATTTTTGCCAAAAGCGACCGCCGCGTATTCCGGCGGGCGTTTGAAGGAGCGGACGTAGTTCATCTGATGATGCCGTTCCCATTTGAACACAATGCCATGAAAATGGCGCGGGAGATGGGAATCCCCTGCTCGACGGCCTTTCATGTTCAACCGGAAAACGTCTCCTACATCACCCATACCGATTCCATCCCTTTGATGAACGAGTCAATCTACCGGTTCTTTTATAAAACCTTTTATAAGGATTTTCACCACATCCACTGCCCCTCCAAATTTATCGCGCAGCAGCTGAGAAAAAACGGTTATGACGCCAAGCTCTATGTTATTTCCAATGGGGTGGACGCTGCGTTTCAGCCGCCTTCGGCCGCGCCGGAAGTCCAGGACGATCTGTTCCGTATTTTGATGATCGGCCGCCTTTCTCCGGAAAAAAGGCAGAATATCCTGATTAAAGCCGTCTCCAAATCCCGATACCGGGACCGGATTCAGCTCTACCTGGCTGGGAAAGGCCCCCGGGAGGAAGCACTGCGCAGTATGGGCAAGCTTCTCCCCCATCCTCCTGTTATCGGTTTTTACTCTCAGGAGGAATTGATCGCCCTGATCCACTCGCGTGATCTCTATGTCCACGCCTCCGTTGTGGAAATTGAGGCCATCTCCTGTATGGAGAGCTTCGCCTGCGGACTGGTACCCGTCATCTGCGACGCCCCCCAGTCTGCCACCCGTCAGTTTGCTCTTGACGAGCGCAGCCTCTTCAAGCCGGATGACCCCGCCGCGCTCGCCGCGCGGATCGACTACTGGATTGAGCATCCGGAGGAGCGCCGGGAAATGTCGCGGAAATACGCGGAGGAGGGAAATCAGTACCGAGTGGAGCGTTCTGTGGAACTCGCCGAGCAAATGTTTCAGGAGGTGATCGAGGATCACCGGTGCGGGCTCCGATAGCAAAGGGACAGCGGGATCCTTTTCCCCCGCGGGGTCCAGTAAAAAATATTTTCAAACGATCGGTTTATGGATAAATAAAAAACACCGGACGGGCGGCAGGGAGTTCAACTGCCGCCCGTCCGGCGTTATGATTGAATCTGAATATCCTCATGGCCCGCGCGCCGAATCTGTACGCCGACCTGAACCGACGTCCGGATCGTCGGCAGAATTTCCCGCCAGCGATCCGCTACGCTTCGGAAATAATCCGTCTCCGACAGCAGCATCTCCCGCCCCAATCCGAACACATCACTCCGGTACTCCCGCAAAAGCATATCGAGCACCTCCTGACAGGAGGTCTCAAAGTATTCCTCAATTTTTTGACGGATATATTCGATCTTTTCCTCTGTAAGCTCCTGCGGAGAATTCTGGATTTCGTTAATGTCAAACCGAATATCGACCCGAACCGACGCATAGGGCGTGTCCCCATCCAATCCCACGTCAAAGTCCGATTTACAGTCTACAAAATACAGGCCGATATTTCCAAATTCCGCGATCGGGACGTCGATATCGTTCCGTTTAATATTCCCATCCAGCAGCAGGAGCATCTGCGCCTGCATGCCGTCCAGGTATCCGCAGATCCGGTCGTCCTGCATGACGGCAACGCCGGATACCTGAACACTCGTCGCATCCTTCGGCTCGTTATCCACCGTCTCCAGATTTGGAGCGATGGGATCAATCCCGGGAGAGAGATAGCGGTTGACGATATTAATCACCTGTATCCGCGCCTTTTTGGACTGCGCCTCCAGCAGACGGGCAATCTCTTCCGCCGGAATAGTCGCATCCCCAAAATCCGCGTTCATAATGTCGGACGCTTTCCCCTTTGTGACGGCAAAATCAATGGAGGGCCGAGTCGAGTAATCGCGGATAAAGTAATCCAGAATTTCACGGAGGCCGCTGTTGACCGCCGCCTCGCTGACAATCAGGATCCGATTATGGGAATACATTGGATTTTTTCCGACAAACTGACGGATTCCATTAACGGCCTCGGAAATCGTTTTCCCGGACGCAGTATAAACAGTCGTGACGTTTTTGCTGGATTCCGCTCCCGAGGGCCCCGCCTGCGACAGATTGAACACCTGGATGGTCAGCATATACGTACCGTCCTCATAGTCCACACCGATCCCCTGCAGGACGACCCGGTTGCTCAAATCGTTGTCCTTGTGACTGGTACAGCCCGAAAAACAAAAAAACAGAACCGGGAGCATCAGTACCGCTATAAGCCTTTTCATCGCGCCCCCTCCTTTCTCCGCTTTCTCCTGCGGAATGCGCCTGAAATCAGCAGAAATGTCGGCAGTGCGATTACAACCGCCGCAAATATGGAAAGGGAAACGGCATAGTTGTTCAGCTGAATATAGCGCTGTTCATCCAGGGAGATAAAGGCCGTGCACAGCGCCGTCAGAACGGTCAGCAGCCCAATGAACGCATTGGATTGAAAGCGGGGCAGCGCCCGTTTCATACAGAAAGCAAACAGATAGGCAAACAAGCTGGATTTGATGACTGCACAGGCCACCCAAACGCCGGTCATAATGGAATCCAGCCGCTGAAAGATACCGACATTGGCGATCTCCGCGAGGGTGTAAAAGGGGAAAATCTGCGTACCGGCAAATTCTCCCAGCGCCCCAACCGCAAAAAAGGAGAGGATCAGGATGGAGGAACTCATCCATACCATCCACAGCCCGTACATCCTTTTCAGCTTTCCGACCGCATGGGGAAGAACGACCGCAAACACGGCAATCTCCGCCGTATTTGCAGCTGATCGAAGGGCCGAGGACCACACGGGCTGGAATCCATTATAAAACAGCGGAGTAAAATTAAACTTGCGCACCTGCGGAATTAGCGTCAGCAGCAGAACCCCGACGATCACGATTGCCAGCACCGCCACTACCGATGATGCCCGCGCGATTGATTCCAGGCCAAGCGAGGCAATATAAGCGCATACAACGGTGAAAAGAAGGATGAAGAGAATCGAATTCATCTCCGGGAATACGACGGTCGTGGAAAACACCTCAAAGCCCGAGAGCAGGTTCACATTCTGAAACAGAAAGTACAATGCGAGGAGTACCGCCGTGATTTTACAGACCGTCGGTGAGATTGCATCCGCATAATCCAGAATCCCGCTCTTCCCCCGGTCGTACATGACAAACAGGGGAAGCGCAAACAGGAACACCAGAACATCCCATATCAAAACCCGTGGGAGCATATCCACAGAGATCGACGAGCGCTCCAGTGCCGGCATCAGCATCAGCGTGGTGATGATTCTGCTGACAAACAGCATGCAAAACAGCTGCGTAGAACGAATTTTACTGACACCCTCCAAATTACCGAACCGCCTTTCCGCTTCTGCTCCCCAGCTCCTGAACCACCATCTTATGCCGGGACAGGTTTTTCCAGCCCGCACGGTAGATCCCGTCGCGCAGCGCGCTCTTATAGTAAGGGGAGATCGGCGACATATAGGGAATCCCATACGGATTAATCGCGCACAGGTTGGCCAGCACGATCACGCTCAGCAGCATGATTCCGTAAAATCCCAGAAGGCCGCCCGCAAAAATATAGACAAACCTCAGGATCGAAATCGGCTCAAAGAGCGACGGCGTCACATAGGAGGTGATCGCGCTGATGGCAACGATAATCAGCATCGGCGGAGCGATGACGCCGGCCGTCACAGCTGCATCTCCGATCACGATCGCCCCGATGATACTGACCGCATGCCCCATCTGCTTGGGCACCCGCAGCCCGGCCTCACGCATAATCTCGTAAATAAAGTGGATCAGCACCGCCTCCAGCATGATGGGCAAAGGCGTCCGGGCGTGTGTGGATACAATATCATAGAGGACGGATTCCGGCAGAAGCTCCTGATGAAAGGTCGCAATCGCCACGTAAAATCCGGGAAGGAGGATACTGATAAAAAAGGACAGCAGCTTAGTCATCCGGAGAAAGACGGCGTAATACGGCCGCATGGCATAAACGTCCGGCGAATGAAAGTTTTCAATAAACAGGAACGGCACCACCAGCGCGTAGGGTGTTCCGTCCACCAGAATCCCCACCCGCCCCTCGCTGACCTTGGCGCAAAAGGAATCCGGCCGCTCGACCACGCCGACCGCTGTGAACATGGACTTGACATTGGTATCCAAAAACGGCTGGATATATCCGGATTCCAATACAATATCCAGCTTGATTCGATCCAGTCTCCGCTTGACTTCATCCAAAATCGCCGGCTTTACCCGGTCCGCCATATACCAGAGGCATACCTGTGTATTGCTGCTGCTGCCGAGGTTCATCATTTCAAAACGGGCCTGCGGTG
>X72_Ural_Owl__coassemble_105_pt1 | contig 18238 bp, 15 predicted proteins | sample X72_Ural_Owl__metabat2_high_PE_004 | metagenome-assembled genome bin X72_Ural_Owl | reverse complement strand
CGCACAATTGTGTTCACAGTTTACGGAAAAAATAATATAATATATAATCTCAAATTAAGGAAGTAAAAGGAGGAAGAGAAATGTATTGTAAAAATTGCGGAACAGAAATAAAAGAAGGATCGGTATTTTGTCAAAATTGTGGAGCTACTCAAAATACACAAAATATTCCGAACATTCCGGTGCCAACAAAACACGATGTACCACGCTGTACGTGCTGCGGATATACCGGACCATGGAAACTGGCACCGATTGTTCGCCCGATCGATTGGGTGATAGCGATTTGTCTGTTTTTCTTTTTTGGGGCGGGAATCGTCTATTTGCTGATAACAATAGCCATACGTGCCAATAAAAATAATCGGTCTAAAATTTGTCCGAGCTGTAAAGCACGGAATTTGTGGACGTTTATATATTAAAGAAAAATCATCTGAATAGTTAAAGGAAAGGCGGAAACTATGTTTTGTCCAGAATGCGGAAAGAATAATCCGGAAGGGCTTAAAAATTGCCAGTACTGCAATGCGGAGTTAATAGACAATTCTGCGGAACGATTGTCGGGAACTACGGTTTCCGGATACGTTGAAAAAATTAAAAACGCTGATTATAGAGGTGCGGTTCAAACTTTAAAATCAAAAAAGAAAATGATTATTCCAATTGCAGTGGTCATTTTTTTACTGATCGTTTTTTTTATACTTGGGAGTATAATGTCTTCCCCTGAGCGGCTGATCAAAAAATATTTTGATAGTTATATTGAGCAGGATTTTGCAAAAATGTATAGTTGTTTGGCTGTCTCGGAAGATCCTTTTATCAATGAAGCAGCTTTTCAAAAATATATAGAGACCTCTACACAGATTGATGTTTCCAGAGTTTCAAATTATACCGTAGATAAATCGAAAAAGATAGTGCCCCCTTGGGAGAAAGATCCGTCGGCCAACAAACTACTGAAAGAGTATGAAATTACATATTTGCTTGATGGAGACAGCAGGAAATATTCACAAACCATCTATTTATCAAAACAGAGCGGAAAGAGTTGGTTGTTTTTTGATAAGTACAAAGTAGCACTGGAAGATGCCATATATAATAATTATACCATCCGCACGCCTGTAGGAGTAACCTTGGAGGTTGACGGTATTCCCTTAGATGGATCTGTAGATAAAGAAGATCAAAATTGGCTTGAATATCAAATTAATGCCATCTTCTTAGGAGAGCACACCTACAAAGTGAGCGGGGATATCATCAATGGTTATGAACAACCGTTTTTTATCAGTACCAGCGGAACCGACACCGGATATGGATATAGTACTTATGGCGATTGCGATTTATCAATTGAAGACTTTACGTTGAATAATGAAACACTGGATTCTTTGACCCAGAATGTTCAGACCACGGTCAATACCATTTATCAAGGAGCTATTGCAGGAAAAGCAGTCAATGATTTGGGTATTCAGGTGACGGAAGACTATTCCGACTTTAGCAGTATGTATAATCGGATCGTTTCCAATGCCAAACGTGACGACGGAAGCGGCTTGAAAAGTATTTCATTTTCCAATTTTCAAAAAGAAGACGCATCATTGGATGTAGAGGATGGGTTTGAGTATGAAGTTGAAATGAAGTTCAATACGACTTACGTATCAACTTATAAAATCGGCGATACATTTGAAGAATCATCGCCCTCTACTCCACGCAACAGCAAAGCAAAAGTGACATATCGATTTGAGGATAATACGTGGAAAATAGCATCAATATACTTGTATTCAGTTTATTAAAAGCAAAGGAGAAATAAAAAATGGCCAATTTTTGTACAAATTGTGGTAAACCGCTGAATGAATGTACCTGCTTTAAGCCCAAAAAGCCGACGTTTTCAGTTTCAAACATTGGTTTTCTTCAACAAATGAAAAACCAAATGGGAATTGGTGAACCGGAAACCAATGCGGCTCCGCCTTATGAGCGTGGGATGAAAGTTGTGCCCGAGTGTGTAAAAAGCAGTGATGGGGAAATCCCGGTAAAACAATACACGGTCGCCAAACTGAGAAATCGTTTTATGGGTATTACCATTGAAAAAGCCGAGGGCAGATTGGAAGTCACAAACAAACGGGTGATTTTCAGGGCAATGGGAAAATGTATCAGTGGGCGCACGACGTTACAGCAGGAATTTATAATTGATGAAATAGGAGGAATTGAAGCCAGAAGAGAATTTGTAACAACATTTTGGGATTTTATTATTGGAATTTTTATTGCCGGCATTAGTTTTGCTGTGGGGGGGTTGCCCAGCTTCATTTTGGAAAGCGCTGGATTGGTAACTTTTCTTGCGTTGATTTTGGGAATAGGCGCACTGGTTCCGTTCTTTATTATCAAGAAACGATGGCTTTTAAAACTTCTGTGTTCTGGATTTTCAAGTGGCATACTCCTATCAGGCTTAGGCAGAGGGGTTGGTGAATCGGAGTATATCGCTCTTGTTCTTTTGTTTATTCCGGCGATTAGCAGCATTATTATTGTTCTGTCTAATATCTTTCTGTATGCCATTCGTCCAAATCTGGTGCTTGTTATTAAGAACAGATCATTCGGTGATGCCGTGGATATTAAGAGAGATTAAAATGGATTTTTAAGCTTCCTGTTTGGCGGAAGAAATGGACAACATACCGGATATGCGGAAGTGATCCCGATGGAAAATACGGAATCCGCGATTCGGGAACTCGGCGCGGTGATCTCAGATATCCAAAAATTTGGCGATTTGGGAATTGAGAGATGGCAGGAGCCCTGTTTTAAATCCGGTGCAATGCAGAATCCGTAAATAGAAATGAAAAACTTAATCCATGGCACGGTCATAGAACTGTGCTGTGGATTGAATTTTTTATGGAAAGATTCATATAATTCATGTTGGAATTTGGCGTAAAAGAAATTGAAAAAACCGGAGGAAGAATATCCCGCATCATCGTTTATGAAACGAATGGTTCATCAATTTTCAGCGGATTATCCTATCACATCGCACGCTGTGCTGATGAACGATGATTTCAACAAGGCGTGTTGTTATTGCCTCAGCTTCCACCTCTCCTCGATCTGCTTGAGCCGATTCTGCCGCCCTCATGGCGATGACCACGGAAACGAAACCAAGATGTAACCCGGATTTGAGGGGTAAGGTAATACTTAAAAAATATCCGTTCAGTTTAGATGGAACAGATTTCACTTATCTAAGAGCGGAAAAAGGAAGGGAGAATTATCCCAACAGGTACCGCCATTAAGGGGACAAATAATGGAAAAGGCGGGGAGCGGTAAAGATGTCCCGTATGTGTGGGAGTGAAGAATAAGTCTGCCTTTTATGCGGTCTTTCTCTCCCAAGCATCATTAAAAATTCAAGATGAATTTAGGACAGATGGCATATCAAAATTATGGTGAAATTGGGGTTGTATTTTACTTTTGTTTTCGATATGATAGAAGTATTCTGTGCTTGGAGGATTGCCATGGATTCCAGAAAAAGTGTGAGAGGGTCTTCCCTGATCGACCGGATTGATGAAAAGGCGGAGAGAAAGGGCGGCGTAGTTTTGACGGCGTGGCAGTTTGCGAAGTTCAGCGCAGTCAGCCTGATCGCCTTTCTGGTTCAGTTTGTACTGCTGAATGTGCTTCAGCTTCTGCCGCCGGTACGCGAGCTCAATACTGTGGCGTTCCACTGGTGGATTTTTCACTATCCGGTTTCCGCCAATGGGCTGGGATATTTTATCGCGTTCAATACGGCTAATATCGCCGCGCAGGAAGCCGCGTTCTTTATCAACCGGAAAAAAACCTTTCGGGCGGACAACGGTCTGGCGTGGACGCTGTCGGTCTATCTGGCCGCGACCGTGCTGTTGATCTGTTTTTCTACCTGTCTCTCTCCCCAAATCAACGGCCTGCTGATCGGGGCCGGGGTGAATGGGGGGCTGGCGGGTAATCTCTCCACGATTCTCTGCAACACGATTCAGTTCATCGTCTATTTTCCGGTTGATAAGCTGCTCATGCGCCGGAGAAAGACTTTATAATGGACTCAACAGGCGTTCTCGGGATTCTCGGATGAAGCCGTTTTAAATTTCTCTTGAAAAAGCCGTATCAAAAAGGAGCAACGATCCGTTGCGGAATTGAGTGTGTAAGGTTGGTAGTATGCAACCGCCAAAAAAGGTACAATGAACGCACCATCAGGAACAACTGAAATCCAAGGAGGACAAAACCATGAGCGTATCCAAACAACTGATTCATCTGAGAAGAGTCAAGGGCATTTCACAGGAAGAGCTTGCTTCCATGATGGATGTTACAAGGCAGGCGGTATCAAAATGGGAAACCGATCAGACTTTACCGGACAGTGAAAAAATCATTCGATTAAGTGAGATTTATGGGGTATCTACGGATTACCTGTTGAAAGGAACAGAAACGGTTCCAATGGAGCACGATTCCCAGAACGGTTCCGGGGCTGGCAGCGATATGTCGGCGGAGGTAACTGAGATTTTAAATCGTGTTCATCGGATGAGTACACGGAAAAGATGTCTGATTGGGATTGGGATTATCGTTGCGTTTCTTGTTGTACTATTGGCATTTGTTTTCCTCATCAAACTGTAAAATACCTGAGCGGTTCATTCCGTGACGGAGCATCTTTTATGCGGGAAAAACGCTGTATTCTGTTCCGGCTTTAAAATTCGTCCGGCTCTCTGCCGCACTGCGGCGGATTGCACTCGGACGAATTTTTTGTTATGCTTATAACAGATGATTTCAATTTTGGAGGGAGTGCCTTTGAAGCTGTTCCATCTGTCGGATCTCCACCTTGGCAAGCGCGTCAACGGATTTTCCATGCTGGAGGATCAGCAGGATATTTTAAACCGGATTCTGGAGCTTGCGGCGGAGGAAAAGCCCGACGCCTTTTTGATTGCGGGGGATGTATATGATAAGCCGGTTCCTCCGGCGGAGGCGGTTTCGCTATTCGATGATTTTCTGGCCCGGCTGTATTCCGAACGGATTCGGGTGCTGGTCATCAGCGGGAACCACGATTCTCCGGAGCGTCTGGCGTTCGGATCGCGGATTATGGATGGAGAGGGAATCTATTTTGCGCCCGTCTACCGTGGGGAGGTGCGCCCGGTCACGCTCGAGGATGCGTTCGGCCCGGTGCGGATCTTCATGCTTCCGTTCCTCAAACCCGCCCATGTACGCGCCTGCTTTCCGGACGAGCCGGTCGGGAGTTATGCTGATGCGGTCCGCACGGCGGTCAGCCATATGGCGCTGGATCCCCGGGAACGCAATATCCTGATGACGCACCAGTTCGTTACCGGCGCCGAACGCTGTGACTCGGAGGAGCTCTCCGTCGGCGGGACGGATCCGGTGGACGCGGAGATCTTCCGGGACTTTGACTATACGGCGCTCGGCCATCTCCACGGCCCCCAGAATGTCGGCAGTGAACGCGTACGATACTGCGGCACGCCGTTGAAATACTCCTTTTCAGAGGCTCACCATCGGAAATCTATTACCGTGCTGGAGCTAAGAGAAAAGGGGGAGATGGAAATCCGCACGCTTCCGCTTGTTCCGCTGCACGACTGGCTGGAGCTGCGGGGGCGCTATGAGGAGCTCACATCGCGCGGTTTTTATGAGCGGGTTGATACGAAAAGCTATATCCGGGCTGTCCTGACGGACGAGCAGGATGCGCCGGACGCGATGGCCCGCCTGCGGATGTTCTATCCCAATGTGGTGAAGCTCGATTATGACAACGCGCGCACCCGTGAAAACGCGGCGGTGCCGGAGTTGGACAATGAACGGTGGCATTCCCCTCTGGAACTGTTTGGGGAGCTGTATGAGGCTCAGAATAACCGGCCGATGACATCCCGGCAGGCGGAATATGTAAATGGACTGATTGAAGAGATATGGGAGGCGGAAGCATGAGACCGGTCAGGCTGGTGATGTCGGCATTCGGCCCTTATGCGGGCCGTGAAGAGCTGGAGATGGACCGTCTGGGAGAGAGCGGGCTGTACCTGATTACAGGTGATACCGGGGCGGGAAAGACTACGATTTTTGACGCGGTTACCTTTGCGCTGTTCGGGAGGACCAGCGGAGGGAACCGGGAACCGGGGATGCTCCGCAGCCAGTACGCCGCCCCGGATACGCCTACCTTTGTGGAGCTGACTTTTCAATATGCGGGAAAAATTTACACCGTACGCCGCAGTCCGGAATATCTGCGTCCGGCAAAACGGGGAAGTGGGACTACCGTCCAGCGGGCGGAGGCCGAGCTTCATCGGCCGGACGGCACCATCATAACCCGTTATCGGGACGTGACGGCGGCAGTCGAGGAGCTTTTGGGAATTGACTGTGGGCAGTTTACGCAGATTGCCATGATCGCACAGGGGGACTTCCTGAAGCTCCTGCTCGCCCCCACAGACGAGCGCAGCCGAATCTTCCGCCGCCTGTTCCAAACGGAGCGGTACAGCCAGCTTCAGGACCGCCTGCGCGCACAGGCACAGGAATGCTCCCGGAACTTCCGGCAGCTGCGGGAAGCAGTGGAGCGCGATTTGGGTTCCTTTTCCATTCCGCCCGAGGATGCCGCCTGCCGGGAGCTGGAGCGGGCGCGCGGCGGGGAGACGGCGCCGGAACAGGCCGTCCCGGCTGTGGAAGAGCTGATAATCCGCGACGAGGAGCGGAAAACAGAGATAAAAAAACGGATTCAGTCTGTGCAGGAGCGCCTGAATCAGATCCATCAGCGTCTGGGCAGGGCGGAGGAGCTGGAACAGGTTCGCCGGAAATGGGAGGCGGCGCAGGAACGGCTTGTTCTGGCGAGATCGGACTTTGAGAAGCAGCGGGAGGCCCGGGATCGGGCGCAGGAATCGCTTCCTCAGGCAGAGGAAATGGAGCGGCAGATCGCCGTTGTGCGCAGCAGCCTTCCGCGTTATGAAGAGCGGGACGACCGCAGGGCGGAGGCGGACCGGCTTGCCGCCCGATACCACTCCCGGCTGAAGGAGCAGGAGAAAACGGCCGGAGAGCTTGCCCGGATGAGAGAGGAGCAGGCGCAGGCCCTCCGGGATTTGGAGCAGCTGGAACCGGCAGCGGCGGAAAAGGAGCGCCTGCTGGCGAAGCAGAGGGAATGGATGAACCGGCTGGATCAGATAGACAGTCTCGCGGAAGAGAACGTCCGGCTTCGGAAGCAGGAGAGCATGCTGACGGCCCTCCGGGAAAAATACCGTGCCGCCGCTGAACGGGCAGAACGGGACCGGATGGCATACAATCGAGAAACGCGCCTGTTCTTAGATGCTCAGGCCGGTATTCTGGCACAGGCTTTATCGGCTGGAGAACCATGCCCGGTGTGCGGTTCCCGGGAGCATCCGGCTCCGGCCCGGCTCTCACAGGAAACGCCCGGGGAGGAGGCCGTTGACCGAGCCAGAGAGGCGATGGAACGTTCCTCGGGCGCGGAACGGGAACTGAGTGAACAGGCGGGACAGCTCTCCGGGAGTGTCCAAACGGCCCGGGAGGCTCTTCTCCGGCGGGCGGAAGCGCTGTTTCCGGGGCGGGAATCCGGCACGTGTCTCCGGGAGCTGGAGCGGGATCGGGCGGAGGCCGCTGAATTGCTCGAGTGCCTGCGCGGACAGATCGCAGATCAGGATCGGAATATGCGCCGGGCTCAGGAGCTCCGCCAGGGCATGGAGCTTGCATCCCGCCGGCTTCCGGAGTGGGAGAAGCGGGATCAGGAGCTTCGCACGGAGTGCGTGAGCCTGAAGAGCGGAATAGAAGGGGTCCGGGCGGAGGCTGACCGCCTCTCTGCGGGGCTGTCCTTTGAAAACGGAGCCGCGGCCCGGAGCAGAATAGATGAGCTGGAGCGGGAAAAGGATCGTCTCCGCGTGGAATGGGAGCAGGCGGAGGCCGCATACCATCAGGCAAAATCGCGCATGGATGAGCTGAATGGGGCGATTCGGGAATGGAATACCCAGCTGAGCGGCTCCGATCCGGCGGACGTCCTGCGCGAACGGAAGATCCAGTCGGAATGGGAGCGGAGGCAACAGCTTCTGGTACAGGCACAGACAGCCGTGTGCGTAAGATTGGAACGGAATTGCCCGGCTTTAACAGAACTGAAATCTCATTTGGAACAGCTGAAGCAGGATCAGGAGACGCTCCAATGGCTGAGCGCGCTGGCCGATACGGCAAATGGGACGCTGAATCAAAAGGAAAAAATTCGTCTGGAGACCTACGTGCAGACGGCGTATTTTGACCGGATTCTCTCCCGTTCCAACCTGCGCCTGCTTCAAATGACGGACCGCCAGTATGAGCTGGAGCGCCGGCGCACGGCCTCCAGCAATGCCAGTCAGAGCGGTCTGGAGCTGGATGTAATCAACCATTACAACGGGACGCGCCGAAGTGTGCGGACGCTTTCTGGCGGAGAGTCTTTCATGGCTTCGCTCTCCCTTGCACTGGGGCTGTCGGACGAGATTCAGTCGTCCTCCGGCGGCGTTCAGCTTGACTCCATGTTTGTGGACGAGGGCTTTGGATCTCTGGACGAGGATTCCCTGCGGCAGGCGATGCGCACGCTCCATGGGCTGGCCGGGAGCCGGAAGCTCGTCGGGATTATCTCCCATGTAGCGGAACTGAAAGAACAGATTGATTCCCAGATCGTTGTGACTAAGGACCGCACCGGCGGGAGCAGGGCCGAGATCCGAACCGAATAAATACCATCGGAGGAATGGAAATGAAGATTGGAATTTTGGGCTGCGGACATATTGCGGGAAAAATGGCCGATACCATCCGCCGGATGGATTCGGACCAATACCGGTGCTGGGCCGCCGCCTCCCGCGATGGGGAAAAGGCACAGTCCTTTGCCCGCCGGTACGGCATCCCGCATGCCTACGGTTCCTATGAGGAGCTGCTGGCGGATGGGCAGGTGGATTTCATCTACATCGCCACACCGCACTCCCATCATGCCCGCCATATGGAACAGTGTATTCGGGCAGGCAAGCCCGTCTTGTGTGAAAAGGCTTTCACCGCAACCGCCCGGCAGGCGGAGGACGTACTCGCTTTGGCGAGAGAACGGCATGTTTTTGCGGCGGAGGCGATGTGGACGCGCTATATGCCCTCCCGCGGGATCATCCGGGAAATTGTGGATTCCGGCGTGTTGGGAAGGGTCCATTCCATTCAGGCTGATATTGGATACCCGATCCGCGATGTGCCGCGGATGAGGCTTCCGGAGCTGGCCGGCGGAGCGCTTCTGGATATTGGAATCTATCCGCTCCACTTTGCACTCATGGCGTTTGGCGAGGAGGTCTCCGGTGTTCATGCACATGCGGTGCTCAGCAGCGAGGGAGTGGATCTGATGGACAGCATCACGCTCCAGTGGCCGGACGGGCGCTTTGCCCTCCTTCATGCGACTATGCTCACGCCGACCGGGCGAATGGGCTATATCTATGGGGAAAAGGGCTACATGGCTGTGACCAATATCAATAATCCGGAACGGATCTGCCGGTTTGACCTCGATCATCGTCTGGTGGAGGAATATCCGGTCCCGGCACAGATTACCGGATATGAGTATGAGGTGCAGGCGTGCCGGGAGGCACTGCTTCGGGGTGGGATCGAATGTCCCCAGATGCCGCACGAGCGGACGCTTGCCGTCATGCGGATGATGGATGCGATCCGGATGCAGTGGGGGATGCGGTATCCGTTTGAATAGATCAAAGGGGGAGCAGATGTGCTCCCCCTTTTTACGTCCGGTCCGGCATATTTTTCTTTTTCCATTTACCGGTTCGGTACTCCGCATAAGAGATGAAAAAGTTTGCGGCCCAGCCGATCGGGACGGCATACCAGACCATTTCGATCCCGTAACGCGGGGCGAGCGCCACCGCAAGGACGACACGCAGCCCCAGATTAACCAGATTGGCTACGGTGAACATCGGCATGTCCCCGGAGCCGCGCAGGAGACCGTCCGTAATCATTTTAATCCCGATCAGCAGATAAAACCAGCCGATGAATTTCAGATAACCGCTCCCCGTCTCCATTGCGAGGGCAGTTCCGTCTGAGCCGAGGAATAGGGAGATGATGCCGCGGTCCGCACATTCGAGGGGAATACACAGCAGGACGGCGAATACGCCCACGATTCCCCACGCGGCATGGTAGCCCGAGGGCACGCGGCGGAATGCTCCCGCCCCGATGTTCTGGGAAGTATAGGTTGACATGGCGTTCCCCATAGCGGCCATGGGGACAACGCACAGGCTTTCCACCCGCATGGCGGCAGAGAAGCCGGCCAGCACCTCCACACCGAAGCTGTTGACCACAGACTGTACCAGCATCATTCCGATGGAGACAGTGGACTGCTGGAGGATGGACGGCAGCGCGATGCGCGTCATGCTTCCCAGCTCGGCGGCGTCAAAGATTTTTTCCTTATTCCGATCCATCTTGACGATCATCCGCAGAAAAATGGTCAGAGACAGCGCCGCAGAGATCCCCTGTGCGATCAGTGTTGCCCAGGCCACTCCTGCTACTCCCAGATGGAACATCCGCACCATCGCCAGATCGAGCGCAATATTAAACAGAGAGGAGAAAATGAGCAGGTACAGGGGGATCCGGGACCGGCCAAGGGCGTTGAACATGGCGGAGAGGACGTTGTACAGAAACAGGAAGGGGAGCCCTAAAAAATAGATATTCAGATACACGGCCGCCATATCCAGAATGTCGGCCGGCGTATCCAGCAGCTGCATGATCTGACGGCCAAGGGCCAGTCCCACGCCGCCGAGCAGTACGCTCACGGCCGCAAAGGACAGGAGAGCCGTGTAGACGGAACGCTTCATTTTTCCGTATTGCCGCGATCCGAAATAGCGGCTTGTGATGACGGAGGCTCCCACGCCCCCGCCAATGGCGATGGAGATGAACACATTGGTCAGGGAATAGGAAGCGCCCACGGCGGCTAAGGCGCTCTCATTGACAAATCGGCCGACAATGACGGAATCCGCCATCGTATAGAACTGCTGAAACAGATTGCCCACGATCATCGGCAGGGCGAACAGGATCAACGCCTTGAAAGGGCGCTGGCGGATCAGATATTCTTTTTCCACAGGCTTGCTCCTTGCTGCTCCGGCTGGGCCGGAGCATGAAAATGGTTCCAATTCTGCTGCGGGGACAGCGTAGAAACCGGACTGTTCGATTTTTCCTTATTAAGCCGCTGTGGTTCCCCGAGAAGCGGCTTTGAAACTCAGGATTTACTATTATATCATACTTTTCCCATATCGGCAAAGACCGGCTCCACTCAGTGGAACCGGTCTTCCATGACCTGTTAAATAAAAGTTTTGGCCAGCGTCATCAGATCTTCCAGCAGATGCTCGGTATAGTGCTCCTCATAGACAAAGCGGTTATAGACTAAAAAATCCTTGAAAAGGATAATGTCGTTGGCCAGTACGGGATCTTCGATTGGAATGATAATATCGTACAGGAATCCGTTTCCATCCTCCCGGTCCCTTGTGGCGGCCAGAGCGGCCTTATGTTGGTTCCGATCGTAAAATTCAATGTTGTAGCCTTTCGGAAAGTGGATTTTTGTGGTATCAAGGAGTTGAACGGAGGTGGGATTGCGGCGGAACTTGTCCAGGATCTTCTTTAGAACGATTATGCGCTGGGAGGGAGACAGCGGCCCTTGAATGATATTGCGCGGAAAGTCGAGCACGACCCCGGTCTCAATAAACTCGCGCAGGCCCTCCAGCGTAAACGTGGAATAAACCTCTTTCATCGTGGCGTAGTGGCTCATTGTGCTGGCGATGAGATACGGAATGTTGGAGAGGCTGGGATTGGCCAGTTCAAACAGGATTTCCTCTGTCATATAAGGCCCCAGGCAGGGATAATAGCTGATATTGCCGACGCTGTATTCCAGCTGGGAGAAATTGCCCACAAAGTCCTTTAATTCAAATATATCACGCGGCATTAAAGCGAGAGGCTGAAAAGAGGACTCCATCTGAATGATTTTTTCCCGGATGGCAGTGCTGAGAATGGCGTCGGGAATCCACAGCCCGTTTTCTGCGGCGGTGTCAAACAGCATCAGGCCGCGTTTACAGTAGATAAAGTAGGGGAAGAGTTCAAGCTGCCGGCTTTGGCTGTCCCGATTTTGGTAACGGACGGATACGTTGTACCCCATAATTAAAAATTTAAAGGAGGAAAAAATGGCGTTGATATTGTGAACGCTGTCCCCGGACGGGCTGAAGTACATGTAGCGGTGAAAACGGACTTTTTCCGGTGCGGCTCTCAGGATGGAATAGACCACCTGATCCACTTCCACCTGCTCACAGGTATAATTGGTGTACAGGAAGTCGTCCTGTCCTCTGCAGGAGAGTACCAGCTGATTCCCAATCTCCGTACACAGAGAGGTAGCATCGGAAAAGCAGGCCGGATGCTCCAGGGGAGAGGCGTGCTCCGGGTCAAAAAGCAGCGGATCCCCCGCGCTTTCCGAGCATGCCTTTTCCAGATTCCGCAGGACTGTGCGGATCCGTTCATATTGTCCCTGTCCGTGACGTTGGGCATAATAGGAATTGCGCAGCGCATTCCGCTGCTCCTGGGAGAAAATCTCGCTTTTCAAGATAGTATATAATTTTTCCTCCGGAACAGTTTTGGTTCCGTTAAAGATTCGGTACAGATAGCTTCGGTCCATATCGATCATTTTAGAGAACCGGTTGACGCTGACCCCTGATTCCTCCAGAAACTGCTTTAATTGATTGCCGAATTCAACCATGCGACCAATTTCCCCTTTATGTGAATTATTTCATCCGTAAGCGCATAATAATTTGATTATATTCGATTGTTCATATTTTTTCAAGCTGTGAACGTTATGGTTGAAAAACGGGAACAACTTTGTTCACACCGGGGCCGGATTGGAAAGGGGGTTGACTTGGAGCACACTTCAGATGTTATACTGATAAAAAGGAAGGTGTTGAATATGACGATTGCACAGGTTAGTAAAAAATACGATGTCACAGCGGATACGCTCCGCTATTATGAACGGATCGGGCTGCTTCCCCCGGTGCGGCGCGTCAATGGAATCCGGGACTATTCCGAGACGGACTGCGGTTGGATTGAGTTCATCCGCTGTATGCGGCAGGCGGGGGTTCAGGTGGAGGCGCTGATCGAATACGTGGCGCTGTTCGCTCAGGGGGATTCGACCTCGGCGGCCCGGCTCCAGATTCTTCTGGAGCAGCGGGAACGTCTGGCGGAAAAGCTCGCACGGATGCAGGATACGCTGAACCGTCTGGATAAAAAAATTGAGCACTATGAGCAGTGTAACCGGATCGCGCAGGAGATGCTTCGGCCTGAAAACAGGGCAGCGGATGCGGCGGATTAAAAATTCCCGCTGTCAAGGGGGAGCGGAAAAGCGGTTCATCTGGAAAACCGCCTGATCCCGATCAGGGTAGACGATGCCGATGGGCGGATTGTGAATGGCGCGGTTAAAACAAATAGCGGAAAAAAGGGGAACGGTGCATCGGCCCCACTGCCTTTATAAATACAGCAGCTCCAATTCCTCCTGGCGCGCCAGCATTAGAACAGCGGAGCAGGCGGTCAGGGGGTAAGGGTCAAGCGGATAGGAGAGCCGTACGCGGATATCGTGGGGCTCATACCGCCATTCCCCCGCGCACAGGTCATGCTGGATCGTTACGATCGCGCCGCCTTCCTCCATAGAGGAGAGGACGACGTCGTTTTCCTCCCCGGCTCCGCACCGAATGACCGGCAGAGCCGGGGAGCGGCCGGCTCCGTGCATACCGCCGGGGACAACCAATGCCTCTACTCCGTCGATTCCTGGCGTCCTTCCATCAATACAGGCGCTCTCCTTGAGCAGGATGATCCCGCGGCTGACCTGGATGCTCTCAAGGCTTTCCGTTTCATAGAGCAGAAACTCCGGGGGTGCCGCGGAGTATTCGCTGATGTTTCCGCCGTGCAGATGGATGACCCCTCCATAGTATTCCAGCGCGCGGCACAGTGGAAGGGTCAGCCGCGTATCGGCCTCTTCCCCGTATAAAATAATTGTTTTCACCGTCATCCCTCCTGCGGTCAACCGTATTTTCTGTCTAAACGGGCAAAATATACCATTTGAATCCCGCCTTTTTCTTCGAATCCGACCGGGTTGGGACTTTACACCGTGATGTAAATCATGTATATTATTAGAGGAAAGAACAGAGAATCGTTTGTAATTTGTGCCAAAAGAGGTCGGGATGAAACAGAATGTTAATTTTCAGCTGGAGCTCGACCGGATCCTGGATTCGGTCGCGGAGGGCGGGACTCCGCCCCGATTGATGCTCCACAGCTGCTGCGGGCCGTGCAGTACCTATGTTCTGGAATATTTAAGCTCCTATTTCCAGATTACGGTTTTTTATTACAACCCCAACATTTTTCCGCGGGAGGAGTATGAGCACCGGCTCGCAGAAGAAAAGCGCTTTATCCGGGAATTTCGGGGGAAATATCCCATTGATATGATGGATGGGGATTATGATCCCGGTGCATTCGACCAATTGGCGCAGGGGCTGGAAAGCGAGCCGGAAGGCGGGGCGCGCTGCCCGGTATGCTATCGCTTCCGGCTGGAGCGGACGGCCCGGCTTGCCGCGCAGATGGGTTGTGACTGGTTTTGTACGACGCTGTCGGTCAGCCCGTATAAAAATGCCCGCCGCATCAACGAGATCGGGCAGGAGCTGGCAGAACAATACGGCGTGCCGTTTTTGAGCTCGGACTTTAAAAAGCGCAACGGCTATCGACGCTCCATAGAGCTCTCCCGCGAATACGGACTTTACCGGCAGGACTACTGCGGATGCCGGTTTTCACTGGAATGGAAGAAAAAGGAGGAACCGAATTTATGATCGTTTCAGACAGCCCGATTTATACCCGGTGGGGGAAAACACTCGACAAAAACGACATTCTCGGCGAATATCCCCGGCCTCAGCTGCGGCGGGACAGCTATTTGAACCTCAATGGCGTATGGTCTTACGCCATTGTGAAGGAAGAGGAGTGTCCGGACCGGTTTGACGGGGAGATTCTGGTTCCCTTTTCTCCGGAATGCCCGCTGTCGGGCGTAGGGTGCCAGCTTCTTCCGGATGAACACCTGTTTTACCGGCGGGAGTTCACGCTGCCGGACGGGTTTAACCGCGGCCGGGTTCTTCTTCACTTCGGCGCGGTGGATCAGGAGGCGCAGGTGACGGTCAATGGTGTGGCGGTCGGGACGCACATAGGCGGTTTTCTCCCGTTTTCCTTTGATATTACCGCGTTCCTGAAGGAGGGCGGGAATACGCTCCTTGTCCGGGTGCGCGACGTATCCGATGTAATGTACTATGCGCGCGGCAAGCAGAAGCTCGACCGCGGGGGAATCTTCTATACCGCGCAGTCCGGGATCTGGCAGACGGTCTGGATGGAGAGCGTGCCGGAGGATCATATCACCGGGCTGAAGCTCACGCCCCTGTATGACGACGGCTGTATCCGAATTCAGACTCAGGCGAGCGGCGGTGCGGTCACAGAGCTTGAGGTCTTTGACGGGAATTATAAGATCGCGGCCGCGCAGGGCGGCGATGTGACCATCCGGCTGGAAAACTTTAAATCATGGTCTCCGGAAGAGCCGTTCCTCTATGACCTGAAGGTGAAGCACGGCAGCGATATCGTGGAGAGCTATTTTGCCTTGCGCAAGATTTCATTGGGGAAGAATGAATACGGCTATCCGTGCATGCTGCTGAACAACCGGCCTTATTTCCACAACGGGCTGCTCGATCAGGGATATTATTCCGACGGCTATCTGACCCCCCCGAGCGATGAGGCGATGCTTTATGACATCCAGACTGCCAAGGAGCTGGGGTTCAATATGCTGCGCAAGCATATTAAGATTGAGCCGCTGCGCTGGTACTATCACTGCGACCGTCTGGGAATGCTGGTCTGGCAGGATATGGTCAATGGAGGCGAGCATGAGACCTTTTACTGGACGGGAATCGCAGGCTTTTTCCACTGGAAGATGGACGATACGTCCCGTAAAAGCTATCAGCATGCCGGCCGTTTGAATGAAGAGGGCCGGGAGATGTATTTCCGCGAGACGAGGGAGACAGTGGAGCTGCTCTACAATGTGCCGAGCATTGTGCTCTGGGTTCCTTTCAACGAGGGATGGGGGCAGTTTAACGCGAAAGAGGCCTATGAGCTGGTCCATTCCATGGACCCGACGCGTCTGATCGACCATGCCAGCGGATGGCACGATCAGGGGATTGGGGATTTTAACAGCCGCCATATCTATTTTACCCCCATCCACAGCAAGCTCGATTCCCGCCCCTTTATCCTCTCCGAGTTCGGCGGGCTGGGGCTCAGGGTGCCGGGACATATGTTTACGAAAAGGATTTTCTGCTATAAAATGTATAAGACGCGGGACGATCTTACCCGGGCGTATGAAAAGGTTTATGAGAAAAAAATCATCCCCTATATCCGGAAAGGGATGGCGGCCAGCGTCTATACCCAGCTGACCGATGTGGAGGAGGAGATCAACGGCATGGTGACCTATGACCGCGAGGTGATGAAGCTGGATGCGGACACCGTTCGCCGCCTCAACGCAAAATGCCGGTTTTGATCGTTGATTGTATCAGGGTTAACATTATTTTGCCGCCGCCTGTGCCATAATGGGGGCAGATTTGAAACAGGGAGTGTCTGTTATGGAAAAGATCCGTATCGAACGGACGGCAAGTCCGAAAGCAAAGCCTGCCGATCAGGAGAAGCTGGGTTTTGGCACGACTTTTACCGACCATATGTTCCTGATGAGCTATGACGAGGGGCAGGGCTGGCATGATCCGCGTATCGTTCCCTATGGGCCGATCGCACTCGACCCGTCCGCCATGTGCCTGCACTATGGGCAGGAGGTTTTTGAGGGGATGAAGGCCTACCGTGCAGAGGACGGCCGCGTTCTTTTGTTCCGCCCGGACAAAAATATGGCCCGGCTGAATGTCTCCAACGAGCGCCTGTGCATCCCGCCGATCGATGAGGCCTTTGGTGTGGAGGCGGTCAAGGAGCTGGTCAAGGTGGATCGGGACTGGATCCCCACGGCCAGGGATACCTCGCTGTATATCCGGCCGTTTATCTTTTCGACCGACGCCCATCTCGGCGTCCATCCGGCTAAGCACCTGATTTTCTGCATCATTCTCTCGCCGGTTGGCGCCTACTATCCCGAGGGGCTTAATCCGGTTAAAATCTATGTGGAAAATGAATACGTCCGGGCGGTCAAGGGCGGTATGGGCTTTACCAAGACGGGCGGCAACTACGCGGCCTCCCTCAAGGCGCAGGACGAGGCGGAGAAGATCGGCTATACGCAGGTGCTCTGGCTCGACGGCGTGGAGCGCAAATATGTGGAAGAAGTCGGCACGATGAATGTGTTCTTTAAGCTCGGGGACGAGATCGTCACTCCGGCGCTTCAGGGCAGTATTCTCAGCGGTATTACGCGCATGTCCTGCATTGAGATCCTCAAGTCCTGGGGGATGAAAGTCAGCGAGCGCCGCGTCTCCGTTCAGGAGCTGGCGGATGCTGCCAGGGCCGGGCAGCTGGAAGAGGCGTTCGGGAGTGGTACGGCCGCAGTGATCTCTCCCATCGGGGAGCTGCGCTGAAAGGGTGAGGTTATGCCGATTCACAACGGTGAGATCGGTCCGGTTTCCCAGAAGCTGTACGATACGCTGACCGGGATCCAGTGGGGACGCATTCCCGATGAATTCGGCTGGACAGTTGAGGTAAAATAAGATATACTAAAAATAGAATAGGATCATCCGCCGGGAACCGGTTCGGGCTGTTGGACGGGAATGTTACGTTCCCCAAATCGGGCGTGAGCCGGGCGCCGGAGGAAAGAGAAAGGATGTACCGCCGTACATGGCCCGAATACTCGAACTGAATGTCACAGAGGAATTCGCCGGTGCGGCGGTCTATCTGTTTTTAAAAGAGTACGCGCACCTCTCCACCCGGATTATCCGCAGCATCAAGTTTAAGCCGGATGGGATCCTCCTCAATGGAGAGAGGGCGCGGACCTCCACACTGCTTGCGGACGGGGATGTGCTGACCTTAAAACTGGACGACGTCCCCGGTGGGAGCATACCCACGCCAATGGAGCTGGAGATTCTCTACGAGGATGAGGATCTGCTCGTGACGGATAAGCCGGCGGGCCTTGCCATGCATCCCTCTCACAACCACCCGGAGGGAACGCTCATCAATGGGGTGACCGCATACCGTCTGGCAAGAGGAGAGGCACCGGAAGTTCACGCCGTCGGCAGGCTGGATAAGAATACATCCGGCGTCTGTGTCTGCG
>X72_Ural_Owl__coassemble_100_pt1 | contig 21208 bp, 14 predicted proteins | sample X72_Ural_Owl__metabat2_high_PE_004 | metagenome-assembled genome bin X72_Ural_Owl | reverse complement strand
ATGTGTATGAGAATATTGTACTCCCCGAGGAGCTGGACGGAGAAACAGCGGATGAGGACTTTGCAGGAGAGATTGTCCGGATGCTCGGAATCGGGGACAAGCTGCACAGTATGCCCAACAACCTCTCCGGCGGCCAGCAGCAGCGCGTGGCCATCGCGCGCGCTCTGGTTACCAAACCGGCCGTGCTCCTTGCGGATGAACCCACCGGAAATCTGGATTCCCGGACGAGCGCCGACGTTCTGGGGCTGCTCAGGCAAATGGGAGATACCTGCAACCAGACGATTGTCATGATTACGCATAACAGTGAAATTGCCCAGCTCGCCGACCGGATTGTCCGGATCGAGGACGGGAAAATCGTCGGCTGAGGGGGTGAAGGAGATGACTTTACCCTTTGAAAACGGAAACCGTAAAATCATCCGCAGCTTAGCCCGCAGCAGCCTGCGTACGGAAAAGCGGCGGAATATTATGGCGGTTGTTTCCATTGTATTGGCTGCCTTTATCCTCACGCTGGGCGGGACCATTCTTTCCTCCCTGATTGCCCTGCAGAGCGGTCGGGTGCTGGATACGTATCAGGCGGCCTATGCAGACCTGACGGAGGAACAGTTCCAGTCGCTTGCAGCCCGCCCGGAGGTGGAGCAGGCCGGACTGTCGGAAAGCGCTGGTCCGTTCCAGCAGCAGGAGGGGTATTCCGCGGCCCTTCTCTGGATGGATGAGACGGCGCAGGATATGCTGGAAAAGCAGATTTCACTGGTAGAGGGGGAGTATCCCTCCGCTGGAAATGAGATTGCGGTACCACAGGGATTCCTGATGAAACAGGATACGGCGGGGAGGATTGGCTCTGCCGTTACGCTGGAGATGGGCGGGAGTACGTCGGAGTTTATCATCTGTGGCATTTTGAAACTGCCGGATACGCAGGACACATATTCATTCCTTATTTCCCGGGATGCGATGCGGGTTGTTCCCGGTATGGTAAACCGTCAGGCTTATGTGTCCTTATCCGGCGCGCGGGAGCTGGACCGGTCCCAGGTGGAATCCCTTCTTGCCCCGGTGACGCAGGAGCTGGGCCTCTCCGCCCCGATGTGGAACGATGCCGCGCTGTCCGGTGCGAATCGCCCCTCATCGGAGTCCATGCTGCTTCCCCTGCTGCTCGGAGGGCTGATCCTGATCGGCGGAGGCGTGGTGGTCAACAGTATTTTTCAGATCTCCGTCCGTGCCAGAATCCGTATGTATGGCCAACTGCGCACACTTGGGGCAACGCGCCGGCAGATTCGCAGCATGGTGCGCAGGGAGGGGACGCGCCTGACCCTGATTGGGATTCCGGCCGGCGTGGCGCTTGGGTGCGCGGCGGGATTTGCCGCGTTCCCGCAGGGGGCCGGGGTCACAGGATATGTCGTCTCCGCCGCTGCCGCGTGCGGGATTACATGGCTGATGGTGCGCCTCTCGCTCCGCACGCCGGTGAAGATCGCCTCCGGCGCCTCTCCTGTGGAGGCGGCCCGCTTTGAGCCGGAACGGCGCTCCGTGCGGGTGCTTCGGCCGTGCCACCGGCGTCTTACCCCTTTGCGTCTGGCGCTGAGGAACTTTGGCCGGGATAAGGAAAAGACGGTTGGAATTGTGCTGTCCCTGTGCTTTGGCGGGATTCTGCTGCTCGTCTCGGCCTCTCTTCTGGCCTCCTATTCGCCGGAGGCCAACGCCCGTCTCGCGTTTCAGTACGGAGACTTTAAAATTTATCTGGACAGTGAGGAGAGCAGCATGGGGGACATCCAGCGCGCGGGAAATCCGCTCACGGAGGAGCTGCGGGAACAGGTTCTGGCTCTGGATGGGGTGCAGGACGTCGTTCCGACGCGCCGGAGCGTCGGCAGCCGGTATTCGGCGGATTTCCAGCCGAACGGGAGCGGGATGTGCGACCTTTTTTCGGATGAGGAGCGCCCGGAGCTGGAAAAGCTCCTGATCTCCGGCCGCCTGCCCGAAAATAACCGGGAGATCCTGATGGTATTCCCCTATGAGGAGTGCCGGCCGGGTGATACGGTAGAACTGACGCTCGATGGGATGGCGGAGCCGGTACAGGTGACCGTGGCGGGTATTCTGAATATATACCAATACCATAAGGGGAATGAATGGCTCCAGACAGACGGGCCGATGCTCGCGGCGCCGGAGGCTCTGGCACGGGAGCTGCTGCCGCAAATTTCCGACTTCTCCTATACGTGGGAGGTGGTGACCAACCCGGATCAGAATGAGGCCGTTGAATCCCGGTTAAAGGAACTGCTCCGCGGCAGGGATCTCTCCCTTTACACGATAGAGCAGGAGACGGACTCCTATGCCTCACAGTGGAAGGCATTCACGGGCGGGGCTCAGGTACTCTCGTGGCTGATGTTCCTGTTCGGCCTGATTAATCTGATTAACGTGATGCTATCCAATCAGCTCGCCCGGAGAATGGAGGTCAGCATGATGCGGTCCGTCGGCCTGACGCGGAAGCAGATGGGCCGGATGATGATGGCAGAGGGGATGCTGTATGTCCTCATCAGCACCGGAATTATGCTGGCAGCCGGCGTTCCGCTTTCCGTACTGGTGTGCCGGGAGATGGGGCAGGCTATGTATCATCAGGCGATGGCATATGTTTTCCCCGTTTGGCAGATCCTGGCCTATGTGGGCGTACTGTTCGGCGTTCAGGTCCTTCTATCCCTGTATGCGATCCGAAGCCTGAAGAAAAAGTCCTTGGTCGAACAGCTGAGGGAGACGGAGTAAAAGCCCTTTCCTGTGGAAAATTCCGATTCTCTTTCTTGACCTTCTCCCGGTTTTCCGGTACAATGGAGAAAACATACGGGTGAAAAGGGAGGCGATGCGGATGAGCTGTATCGGAAATGGACTGTGGTTTCTGTTCGGCGGGCTGTGGATGGGCCTGAGCTGGGGACTGATCGGGATTGCGTGGTGTATCACCATTGTGGGAATCCCGGTGGGGGTTCAGTGCTTTAAATTTGCCGGGCTGGCGTTCTTCCCCTTCGGCAAGGAGGTCGATTACGGCGGCGGTGCGGGTTCCCTGCTGATGAATATCCTCTGGATCCTCTTTGGCGGCCTGGCGCTGGCAGCGGAGGCCGCGATGATCGGCGTGGTGTTCTGTATCGCGATTATCGGGATTCCGTTTGGCAAGCAGTGCTTTAAGCTCGCCAAGCTGGCCCTCATGCCGTTCGGAGCGCAGGTGCGGTAAGACCGGATATTGTATAAAAACAGGGAACGCTGTTGAGTCCAACAGCGTTCCCTGTTTTTATAATTTGGAAATTTACAGCATTGCAATATCCGTCACCGTGATCTGATCCTCGCGGACCCTGCGCGCGCTCTCCATCAGGACACGCGCGGCATCAAGGGAGGTGATGCAGGAGGTACCGGCCTCCACGGCGATCCGGCGCAGCTTAAAGCCGTCCCGGCTCTCCACACGGCCGTGGGTGGGGGTGTTGATAATCAGGGAGACCCCGCCCTCGTGGAGCATGTCGATGATATTCGGGGATTCACCGCTGATCCGGTTGACCGGTTTGGCCTCAATCCCCGCCTCCGCCAGTGCTTTACGGGCACCGGGGGTGGCGTACAGATCGAACGGGCTGTCCTGGAATTTTTGGAACATCTCGCAGACCTCGGCCTTGTCCTTATCGCAGACGGTGACGATGATCTTCCCGTTTTTGGCAAGGGAGGTTCCCGCACCGTCAAATGCCTTCAGGAGCGCCTCGTCGTAGTTTTTGGAAATACCCAGCGCCTCGCCGGTGGACTTCATTTCCGGGCCAAGGCTCGGGTCCGCGCCTGAAATCTTTTCAAAGGAAAAGACGGGCATCTTGATGGCGTAGTATCCGCTCGGCTTGTACAGCCCGGTGCCGTAGCCCATGTCGCGGATCTTTTCGCCCATCATGGCGCGCGTCGCCAGCGCGATCGCCGGTACACCCGTGACCTTGCTGATATACGGGACGGTACGGGAGGAGCGGGGATTGACCTCAATGATGTAGATCTCCTCATTGAGGACGATGAACTGGATGTTCATCATCCCGATGACCTCCAGCGCGGAGGCCAGCCGCCGGGTGTAATCAATGAGGTTTTCGATCACCTTATCGGACAGGGTGATGGACGGATAGACGGAGATCGAGTCGCCGGAGTGGATTCCCGTGCGGTCGATATGCTGCATGATGCCGGGGATCAGAATATCGGAGCCGTCACAGATGGCGTCCACCTCGACCTCTGTCCCCATGATATATTTGTCTACCAGCACCGGGTGCTCCTGTACCGTGCGGGTGATGATTCCCATGAATTCCCGGATGTCGTCGTCGGAGACGGCGATCTGCATCCCCTGCCCGCCCAATACATAGCTCGGGCGGACGAGGACCGGATAGCCGAGCTCATGTGCGGCGGCGAGCGCTTCCTCCTCGGTGAAGATGGTGTGCCCCTTGGGGCGTGCGATATGGCACGCCTCCAGAATCTCGTCAAACCGTTCGCGATCCTCGGCGGCGTCCACGTGGTCGGCATCCGTGCCGAAGATGTGGACCCCCAAGTCGTGCAGGGACTTGGTCAGCTTGATCGCGGTCTGGCCGCCGAACTGGACGATGGCGCCGTCCGGCTTCTCCAGCGCGACAATGTTGGCCACATATTCCGGCGTGAGCGGCTCAAAGTAGAGCTTATCCGCTACGTCGAAATCCGTGGAGACCGTCTCGGGGTTATTGTTGACGATGATCGTCTCATAGCCCATCTTTTTCAGCGCCCACACGCTGTGGACGGAGCAGTAGTCGAACTCGATGCCCTGCCCGATCCGGATGGGGCCGGAACCGAGCACCAGAACCTTTTTCTTTGTGGCGGTGGGATCGACCTCGTTCTCGACGCAGTAGTCGGAATAGTAGTAGGGGGTCTGCGCGGCAAACTCGGCGGCGCAGGTATCCACCACCGAAAAAGCGGGGATGATGTTCCACATCTGACGCATATTGAACACCGCGCTCTGCGCGATTCCCAGATCGGCGGCGATCACATCGTCCGTAAAGCCGATCCGCTTGGCTTCGCGCAGCGTGTCCTCATCGCAGATGCCGCCGCGCAGCCTTTTTTCCATATCGGTGATATTTTTAATCCGGCTGAGGAACCACATATCGATCCTGGTGATCTCGTGGATCTCCTCAAGCGGAATCCCCTTGAAAATGGCGACGGATACGGTGTATAAACGCTCGTCGTCCACGTCGTGCAGCTTTTTGCGCAGCTGTTCAATGCTCAGCTTCAGGATGTCCCTGTTCAGCAGCGTGGTGCGGTTCTCCTCAAGCGAATGCACGGCCTTTTGCAGGGCGCACTCAAAGGAACGGGAGATCGCCATAACCTCGCCGGTTGCTTTCATCTGGGTGCCGAGTGTGCGCTTGGCGGTGACGAACTTGTCGAACGGCCACTTCGGGATCTTGACCACACAGTAGTCGAGCGCCGGCTCAAAGCTCGCAAACGTCTTGCCCGTGACGGCGTTGGGGATCTCGTCCAGTCCCATTCCCAGCGCGATCTTGGCCGCGACACGGGCGATGGGATAGCCGGTTGCCTTGGAGGCGAGGGCGGAAGAGCGGGATACGCGGGGATTGACCTCGATAACCGCGTATTCAAAGGAGTCCGGATTGAGCGCAAACTGGACGTTGCACCCGCCCTGAATCCCCAGCGCGGAGATGATGTTCAGCGCGGAGGAGCGCAGCATCTGATAGTCCTTATCCATGAGCGTCTGACTTGGGGCCACGACAATGGAATCGCCCGTATGGACACCCACGGGATCGAAGTTCTCCATGTTGCAGACCGTGATGCAGTTCCCCTTGCTGTCGCGCATAACCTCATACTCGATCTCTTTCCATCCGGCGATGCAGCGCTCGATCAGCACTTCGTTCACGCGGGAGAGGCGGATTCCGTTGGATGCGATGTCGTGGAGCTGTTCGCGGTCGTACGCGATGCCGCCTCCGGTACCGCCAAGCGTGTAGGCCGGGCGGACGATGACCGGATAGCCGATTTTGTCGGCAAAGTCGAGCGCGGACTGGACATCGTGGACGACAAGCGAATCCACGCACGGCTCGCCGATGCGCTCCATGGTGTCCTTGAACTCCTGACGGTCCTCCGCCATGCGGATGGCGCGGGCGGAGATGCCGATCAGGCGGACGTTATACTGTTTCAGAATCCCCTTTTCCTCCAGCTCCATGGCCAGGTTCAGGCCCGTCTGGCCGCCCAGCGTGGGGAGAATGGAATCGGGACGTTCTTTTTCAATGACTTTGGTCAGGGTCGGGACGTTCAGCGGCTCAATGTAGACCTTGTCCGCGATGTCCTTATCCGTCATGATGGTGGCGGGATTGGAGTTGACGAGGACAACCTCGCAGCCCTCCTCGTGCAGGGAGCGGCAGGCCTGTGTACCGGCGTAGTCAAACTCCGCGGCCTGGCCGATGATGATCGGGCCGGACCCGATGACGAGAACCTTTTTAATGGACTTATCAATCATCAAGCTTGCCCTCCTTTATCATTTTAATGAATTTGTCGAACAGGAACGCCGTATCGTGCGGGCCGGGGGACGCCTCCGGGTGAAACTGCACGGTGAAGATCGGCTTGCCGTGGTAGATCACACCCTCCACGGTCTGATCGTTGACGTTGATGCAGTGGACCTCCGCATTGGCCGGGAGGCTGTCTGCCTTGACCATGTAGCCGTGGTTCTGGGAGGAGATATAGGTCTTATCCTCATGGAGGAATTTGACCGGGTGGTTCGCGCCGCGGTGGCCGTACTTCATTTTTTCCGTGTCGCCGCCCGTGGCGAGCGCCATGAGCTGGTGGCCGAGGCAGATCGCAAAGGTCGGGATGGCGTAATCGTACAGCTTTTTGACCTCCGCGATGATGGACCGGCAGTCCTGCGGGTCGCCGGGGCCGTTGGAGAGCATGACGCCGTCGGGCTTAAAGGCGAGGATTTCCTGCGCGGTCGTGCCGCAGGGAAATACCGTAACCTCGCAGCCGCGCTCCGCGAGCGACCGGGCGATATTTGTCTTTACGCCATAGTCGAGCAGGGCGATTTTTGCGCCCGTATTGCCGGCTCCGAAAATCTCCTTTTCTTTCCGGCTGACGGATTCGACCAGCTTCTCCTGCTTGAAGCTGAGGATCTTTTCCATGAGTGCGTCCGGATCGGAAATATCGTCTGTCAGCACGCCGCGCATGGCGCCCTCCTCGCGCAGGCGCTTGACGATGGAACGGGTGTCAACCCCGGTCAGGCAGGGAATGTGGAACTCCTTGAGGACTTCTTCCAGCGTCGCCTCACAGCGGAAGTTGGAGGGGGCGCCGCACAGCTCGTGCATGATGAACGCGCACGGCTGAAAGCGGATGGATTCATAATCCTCCCGGCTGATCCCGTAATTGCCGATCATGGGGTAGGTCATGACCACGCCCTGCCCGGCGTAAGAGGGATCGGTGAGGATTTCCAGATAGCCGGTCATGGAGGTGTTGAAGACAATCTCGCACACCGTGGTGCGAAAATCTCCGCGGGCCTCGCCCTCATAGACCGAGCCGTCCTCAAGATAGAGGTAGGAAGTTTTACTCATCTCTTTACCTGCCTTTCCATAAGTAGTGGGAGCCTATCGGTGTGAATGCCGGACGGCATAGAAATGCACGCGGTAAAACGGACGTGTGAGTGAAGCTCCGGACGGCCTGTCCCGCATGCGATGGGTAAAAAAGGGTAAAATTTTTTTGCGCTTTCGCGCAGCCGGAAAGTCGCCCGCCCGATCGCCGGGCAGGAGAAAAGCGGTTCCGGCACCCCTCTGGTTATCAGCTTTTCCTAACTTAAAATAATACCATAAGCGACTTTTTATTGCAATAAAAAGTTTTGGGTTTACGAAAAGCCCCGCCAATTTTGGCGGGGCTTACAGATTGTTCAGTAAAAATAGCGAAGCTTTCGGGCGTTACGCTTATGATGTTGGAATTTCCCTCTCGGGAGACGGACATGGGCTCGCCAATGGTTAAAATCGGCTCTCCCAACGCATAGCAGGTGTCAAAGGAGACCGTACACGGCCGCGCGGCGGGATTAATTACGATATAATAACGGGACTGCTCGTCAAACCGCTTGTAAATCAGCGGATATTCGCAGAATTCGGCGTGCACAATCTCAAATTTTCCATCATTTCCGAGCGCGGGGATATTCCGCCGCAGGCGGATCAGGCGGCGCAGGCTGTTCAGGATGGAATCGTCCTCTTTCTCCTGCGCCTGGACGGTGGGGCGGTTTGGATCCGGATCGATGGGCAGATAGAGTGCGGCGGGATCCTCTGCACTGGAGAATCCGGCGTTGGGGGAAGAGTCCCACTGCATGGGGGTGCGCGAACCCGTCCGATACAGTCCACCTTCCCTGCTCTCCAGATCCAGATATTTCATCCCGATCTCGTCCCCGTAATAGATCACAGGCAGGCCGGGGAGCGTCAGGTCAAAGGCATGCAGGAGCTTGATCTGGCGTTCGCTTCTCCCATAGGACATCCGCAGCACGTCGTGATTGCCGGTGGGGGTGCTCACATAACTTCCGGGGAATTGGGATGCGGCTTTCAGGTAATCGGTGTATTCCTCCGCAAAGCCCTGACAGCTTCCCTCCCCGGCGGGATTGAAAAAGGCGTCCTCCCCCGTCATAGCGAGGGCGATATAGCTCAGGTTGGCCTGAAGATAGAAGTCGGCGTGAAAGCCGCAGGCGAGGGACTGGGAGGGATTGAACCACTCGGAGACAATGGCTGCTTCCGGATACTCCGCGTCGAGCATGGCGCGCACGTTCCGCCAGAGCTTCTGGGTCTCCGTGTGCTCGGCTCCATCATTCTTGACGAGCGAATACGCCATATCCACCCGAAAGCCGTCTGCTCCCATATCCAGCCAGAAGCGCATAATGCTTTTGAGTTCCTCAAGGGTGGCGACAGCCTCCGGGGAATCGGTTGCGCTCTGCCATGCCTTGTCAGGATGGGCAAAGCCGTAATTGAGCGCGGGCTGGATGTCATAATAGTTGTAATAGTATTTGCCTCTGCGTCCGGCGGAAGGATCGTCGGCCAGCTTCTCGCGGATGTCTGCGGACAGGATAGGATCCTCGGCCTCCTCCTTTGTGTGGGTCCAGATGTATCGGCCGGCCAGCGGCCCCTTTTCGTCCTCCGCCGAGGCCTTAAACCATGGATGCTCGATGGAGGTGTGGCCCGGGACCAGATCCAGCAGAATGTGCATTCCGTGTGCGTGGACAGCGTCGATCAGGGCTTTCATATCGCCGTTGGAGCCGTATCGGGGCGCAATTTTACGGTAGTCGCTCACATCATATCCCGCGTCCTGGAACGGGGACTCAAAGCATGGATTGAGCCAGATTGCGTTGCAGCCAAGGGACTGGATATAGCCGAGCTTCTCGCGAATCCCGTTTAAATCCCCGATCCCGTCCCCGTTGGAATCGTAGAAGCTCTGTGGATAAATTTCATAGAAGAGCGCAGTGCTCAGCCATTTTGGCATAGGGAAAACCTCTCTTTCGGGCCTTGATTTCTCATCTGCGGCCACTATCGTTATTTTACTTCAAAAACCAAGGCGGGTCAATGATTATTTGTTTAAAATGATGGAAGGCGATGGGGCGCTGCACGATAGCGGTGGCGCCGGAGGGCGGGTTATACAGTTTTAGCGCGAAGTAGGGCCGTGCGGTGCACGGATTTTCCTATTGATTTATACCCGGTGCGGTCTTATAATATTGTATAGATCATCTGCTTGGACGGCCTCCGGTATGGAGAGGGCGGAAGCGCCCGCCTGCAAGGGCTTTTTCCACTTTCACGCCGGACGAAAAGCTGTTGGGACATCAATAATAATGTAAGGAGAATGGGATCATGGAGAAAAAGGAATTGCTCTACGAGGGAAAGGCCAAGAAAGTTTACACCACCGAGGATCCGGATATCCTGATTGTAGACTATAAAGACGACGCTACCGCCTTTAACGGCAAGAAAAAGGGAACCATCAACGGCAAGGGGATCATCAATAACAAGATGTCCAACTTCATGTGCCGCCTGATTGAAAAAGAGGGCATTGAGACGCACTATGTCGAGGAGCTCGGCGACCGCGAGACCGCCGTCAAAAAGGTGGAAATCGTTCCGCTGGAGGTCATTATCCGCAATAAGGCCGCCGGAAGCATGGCCAAGCGCCTCGGCTTGGAGGAGGGCATGGAGCTGCGGTGTCCGGTCTTTGAGCTCAGCTACAAGAACGACGACCTTGACGACCCGATGATTAACGACTCCCATGCAATCGCCTGCGGCTTTGCCGCCAAGGAAGAGATCGACGACATCCGTGAAAAGGCGCTGAAGATCAACGACATCATGGTCGCCTATTTTAAGACCAAGAATGTGGACCTGATCGACTTCAAGCTGGAATTTGGCCGCTACCACGGCCGCATCATCCTTGCGGACGAGATCTCGCCCGACACCTGCCGTTTCTGGGACAGCACCACGCATGAAAAGCTCGATAAGGACCGCTTCCGCCGGGACATGGGCAGCGTTGAGGAAGCGTACGAGGAGATGGCGCGGCGGCTGGGCCTCCAGTAAGGCGGAGTTTGGTTTCCACCCGCTGGATCCGCCGGGGCGACCCGCTCCGGGACAGTGGGGACAGTGAGATAACGGAGTGGTTGCTTTTGGCTCAGAAAGAGCAAAATGAAAAAATTCTTGCCGGATATCTCCCGCACGATGAGTGCGGGGTATTCGGCGTCTATTCCAATGGGGATTGGAACGCGGCCTCCCTGTGCCGGGACGGGCTCTATGCCCTCCAGCACCGGGGGCAGGAGAGCTGCGGGATCGCCGTATCCGATATGGGGGTAATCGGCGGACGCAGAGGAATGGGGCTTGTCAGCGAGGTGTTCCGTCAGGAACCGGACGATCTGACCGGGCAGATTGCGATTTCCCATGTACGGTATTCCACGGCGGGCAAATCGGTGGTGGAAAATGCGCAGCCGCTGATTATGCGCTATCTGAAAGGGCGTTTTGCCGTGGCGCACAACGGGAATCTGGTCAATGCCGGGGAGATCCGGGAGGAGCTGGCGCAGGGCGGAGCCCTGTTCCAGACCACGATCGACTCGGAGGTGATCGCCCATCTGATCGCCCGGGAGCGCGTCCGGCATCCGAATATCGAGCAGGCGGTCCTCCATACCATGGAGCATCTGCGCGGGGCTTATTCCCTGCTGGTGATGCGCCCGACCAAGCTGGTGGCGGCGCGTGATCCGCTGGGATTCCGCCCGTTGGTGCTGGGCAGGATCGGCGATTCGTGGGTCGTGGCGTCGGAGACGTGCGCGCTGGATACCGTGGGCGCGGAATTTGTGCGGGATATTGAGCCGGGTGAGGTCGTAAGGATTGACGCGCGCGGCGTTGAGAGCTTCTGGGAAAACTGTACGGGACAGCGGCGGATCTGTATCTTTGAATACATCTACTTTGCCCGGCCGGACAGCGTTTTGGATGGGATTGAGGCGCACGCCTCCCGCGTGACGGCGGGGCGGCTGCTCGCCCGCCAGTATCCCGTGGAGGCCGATGTGGTGATCGGTGTTCCGGACTCCGGGCTGGACGCGGCGCTGGGTCTCTCCCGTGAGAGCGGGATTCCGTTTGAAATGGGCTTTGTCCGCAATAATTATGTTGGGCGCACCTTTATCAAGCCCGACCAGAGCGAACGAAAAAAGAGCGTGAATATCAAGCTCAACGCACTGGCGCAGTCCGTCGCCGGGAAGCGGGTGATTATGGTGGACGATTCCATCGTCCGCGGCACCACAAGCGCCAATATTGTCCGCGCGCTCAAGCAGGCGGGGGCTTTGGAGGTCCATGTTCGGATCAGCTCCCCAACGATTCACAATCCCTGCTATTTCGGTACGGATATTCCCACGCGGGAGGAGCTGACCTCCAACCACCACACGGTGGATGAGTTGCGCCGCCTCATCGGGGCTGATTCCCTGGGCTTTTTGAAGGCGGAGAGCCTCGGCGAGCTGATTGGGGAGGGCGGAGCGGTTCAAAAGTCGTTCTGCGACGCGTGCTTTACCGGGGACTATCCGATCGCCTGCAAAGGCTGAATGAAAGTTGAAAAACATCATCGCAGGAGGAGACAGAAAAATGAATGACGTTTACGAGAGCCCCCTCAATTCCCGCTATGCGAGCCGGGAGATGAAATATATCTTTTCGCCGGATTTCAAATTCCGCACCTGGCGCAGACTCTGGATTGCGCTGGCCAAGGCGGAAAAGGAACTTGGGCTGGACATCACAGATGAGCAGATTGCCGAGCTGGAAGCACACCGGGATGACATCAACTATGACGTCGCACAGGAGCGGGAGAAGCTGGTTCGCCACGACGTGATGAGCCATGTTTACGCCTATGGAGTCCAGTGCCCCAAGGCCAAGCCTATTATCCATCTGGGCGCGACTTCCTGCTATGTGGGCGATAACACGGACGTTATCATCATGACGGAGGGCCTGCGCCTCCTGCGCAAAAAGCTCCTCAACCTGATGGACGTCCTCAGCCGTTTTGCGCTGGAATATAAGGATATGCCGTGTCTGGCGTTTACGCACTTCCAGCCCGCCCAGCCCACTACGGTCGGCAAGCGCGCTTCCCTGTGGCTGCAGGACGTGCTGATGGATTTTGAGGATCTGGAATACCGCCTCTCCCAGATGAAGCTGCTCGGCTCCAAGGGGACCACCGGTACGCAGGCGAGTTTTATGGATCTGTTTGACGGCGATACGGAAAAGGTCAAGGCGCTTGACCATAAAATTGCGGAGCAGATGGGCTTTAAGAGCTGCTATCCCGTCTCCGGACAGACCTATTCCCGTAAGGTGGATGCGCAGGTGCTCGCCGTTCTGAGCGCCATTGCCCAGTCCGCGGCCAAGTTCTCCAATGACCTGCGCCTGCTCCAGAATTTAAAGGAGATTGAGGAGCCGTTTGAGAAAAATCAGATCGGTTCCTCTGCGATGGCATATAAGCGCAACCCGATGCGCAGCGAGCGGATTGCGTCGCTGGCGCGGTATGTGATGGTGGATACGCTCAATCCGGCCGTCACGGCGGCCACCCAGTGGTTTGAGCGCACGCTGGATGATTCGGCCAACAAGCGCATCAGCGTGGCGGAGGCGTTTCTGGCAACAGACGCGATTTTGGAGCTGTACATCAACGTGGCGGACGGCCTTGTCGTCTATCCGAAGATGATCGAGCGGCGCCTGATATCCGAGCTGCCGTTTATGGCCACGGAGAATATTATGATGGAGGCCGTCAAGCGCGGAGGAGACCGTCAGGAGCTCCATGAGAAGATCCGGGTACACTCCATGGCTGCGGGCCGGGTCGTCAAGGCCGAGGGCGGTGTGAATGATCTGGTCGACCGGATTGCAGCGGATTCCGCATTCGGTATGACCCGTGCGGAGATTGAGGCCATGCTCAAGCCGGAGAATTTTGTCGGCCGGGCCCCGCAGCAGACGGAGGAATTTGTACGCGACTTTATTCGCCCCATTTTGGATGAAAATAAAGACGAGCTGGGGCTGAAAGTTGAAATCAAGGTGTGACCAAACCGAAATGGAGAAAAAGGCTGTGTACAGTGTTGCTGTACACAGCCTTTAATGATGGTTCTGTCTTTAAAATAACTGCCGGAACGGCTGGGGGAGCAGATCCGCCGGATTTTCTGGGACCGCACGTGTCAATCCTTCGCGATGTAGTAGCGGGGGCGGCCCCTGGATTTTTTCCCGTATTCGATGGCCCTTACCGGACATCCGCCGATGCAGGCCGTGCAGTGCGTACAGCTCCCATGCCAGACGGGCCGGCCGTTCTCCAGCGTAATATTGTTCAGCGGACAGCGCCCGGCGCATTTTCCGCAGGAGACGCACGCATCCGTTGCGGCAAATTTTTTATCGCGGACAAACAGCGGATAGAACAGGGCGTTGACCGGTCCGCTCATGACCCAGTCTGGAAAGGAGACGGCCTTTATCGGCAGATCCTCTCCCTTCCGGATCACCCCCGCTATGGCGTCGATAACCGGCTCGGCTTTTTGCAGGATTTTCCGGCACTCCGCCTCGTCTGGTGTGGGGAATATCGCCAGATAATTTTCCGGCATGACCGCCTGCGCCAGACCACGGTAGCGGAATCCCTTAGCAGTGCAGAGCTTCTGCGCATATCGGGCGGCGTTGCCGCAGTTGTCCCCGCAGGTCAGGACGAAATAGGCGTCCGAATTGCCGCTGAAAGCCGTACTCAGAATCCATGCTTCCACCACTTTGGGAATCCGCCATGCGTAGGTGGGGGCGACGAAAATGAGCGGGCGCTCAGAATGGAATGTCTCCGAACGCTTTTCCTTTAACAGGCGGTTGATGGAAACCGTCTCGTCTCCGATGTCATCTGCAATCCGTCTTGCGGCGCGCTGGCTGTTTCCCGTCCCGCTAAAATAAAAAATCATCGGTGTTCCTCCCTTAAAATACAAGGTTTGTTCCCATTATACCACAATTCCGGATCAATATCTCAGCAGAACTGGGCGCAGCGGCTTGAAAAGAGGAGGGACTGTGAAAGATTTGCAGTGGAAGAAGCGGGCAGTTCTTTAAATGCAGGTTTAATCCGGTTGGCTTGCGTTTTGCACTTGAATATGGTATAAAAAGTATTTGAGGAGGGAATGAACATGGCGGAGGCCGTCCAAAAGAAAATGCGGTACCAATTCCTTGAAGAGAATGTATTTTATGAAACGTTTTTACACGAGATCGCCGACGTGCAGTGCGGCAATCATTATGACGGGAGCAACCCTCAGCATGTCGGATGGCTGAAAAGCTGCGTTTCCAACCTGTATTTACAGGGAGGGGAGGCTTTGTGCCTTTATGTGAATGAAAAGCCGATTGGTTTTATCTTTATTGTTCATGATAAGGGGCTTGAAAATGTGGAGTGCTTTGGGAAGAAAGCGACGATTGCCATGTTTGAGGTCAAGCGGCAGTACCGGAGCCGGGGATATGGAACTCTCCTGTGCCAAGAAGCGGAAAAATACCTGAGGGAACGGGGAGCCCAGTGCCTGTACACGGATACTACGGATGATCCCGGCGACAGAGGGGCGTTAATGTTTTATGTGCGCAACGGTTTTACGCCCGTCGGCTATCATCCCGGTGAAAATGGGCGGGAGAACAGGGCTCAAATTTATCTGTTTAAATATTTGTGATTTTGGAGCCGGGACGGAAGGGCAGAGATCAGGGAGGCTCCCGCAGCAGACGGCGGGAATCGGATCCGGTGCGGGCGGTCTGAAAATCCACGGAAAATGCGCCCGAATCTTGGTTATTTTGCGGGAGGCTTTTATTTGACAGAGGCGTCCTGCGTATTGTATAATAAATTGCGGTGTTTGAAACGACACCGCAATTTTTGTTTGATGGGATTGCAGAAATTTCGATTAACATCACGGAGGCGGTCAACATGGTAAAAGCTATTGTAGGCGCAAACTGGGGCGACGAGGGCAAGGGGAAAATCACCGATATGTTTGCCGAAAAGGCGGACATTGTCATCCGGTTCCAGGGCGGTGCAAACGCCGGCCACACCATTATCAATGAAAAAGGCCGTTTTGCCTTTCACCTGATGCCCAGCGGCGTCTGCTACGACCATACCACCTGTATCATCGGCAACGGCGTGGCTTTGGATATCGGAAAATTCCGCAAGGAGCTGGAGGGTGTTAAAAAGGCCGGTTTAAATCCCAGGCTGCTCGTCTCCGAGCGGGCGCAGATCCTGATGCCGTATCATATCCTGTTTGACGAATATGAGGAGGAGCGGCTGGGGAAAAATGCGTTCGGCTCTACCAAAAGCGGCATCGCGCCCTTTTTCAGCGATAAATATGCCAAAATCGGCATTCAGGTCAACGAACTGTTCGATGATGAGATTTTGAAAGCCAAGCTTAAAAATATCAGCACCCTTAAAAACCTGACTTTAAAATATGTATATGATAAACCGCTGCTCTCTGAGGAGGAGCTGTATGAAACCTGCGTAAAATACCGTGAAATGATCGCCCCCTATGTCTGCGATACGCGGGCTTATCTGGCTAGGGCGATGGAAGAGGGCAGGGAAATCCTGCTGGAGGGCCAGCTCGGTACGCTGAAGGATCCCGATTTCGGTATTTATCCAATGGTCACTTCTTCCTCTACCCTTGCGGCGTACGGCGCGGTGGGCGCGGGGATCCCGCCGCATAAGATCGAGGATATCATCGTGGTGACCAAAGCCTATTCCTCCGCGGTGGGCGCCGGTGAATTTGTATCGGAAATTCTCGATGAGGATCAGGCGCAGGAGCTGCGTATCCACGGCGGGGATAAAGGCGAATTCGGTGCGACTACCGGCAGACCGAGGCGTGTCGGCTGGTTTGACTGTGTGGCGACGCGCTATGGTGTGGAGTGCCAGGGAGCCACTCAGGTTGTCCTGACGGCGCTCGACTGTCTCTCCTATCTGGAGGAGATCCAGGTCTGTACCGGCTATGAAGTGGATGGAAAGATCATCAAGGATTTCCCCACCACTCCCACCCTGAAAAAGTGCAGGCCCGTCCTTACAACCTTAAAGGGATGGCACTGCAACATCAAGGGAATCCGCAAGTACGGGGAATTGCCGCAGGAGGCCCGTGAATATGTGGAATTCATTGAAAAAGAAATCGGTCACCCCATCACTATGGTATCCAACGGGCCCCGCCGCGAGGACATCATCTTCCGGAACAACTAAACAGCGGAGGTTCGTTCTATGTATGAGAAAATTCTGGTGCTCGACTTTGGCGGGCAGTATAACCAGCTGATTGCGCGGCGCGTGCGCGAAAACAGCGTATATGCGGAGGTCCTTCCGTACACCACGCCCCTTGAAAAAATTCGGGACGCCGGGTATAAGGGGATTATTTTCACCGGCGGGCCGAACAGCGTGTATGAGGAGGCATCCCCGCACTATACTCCGGCGATTCTGGAGCTGGGTATCCCGGTACTGGGAATCTGTTACGGCGCTCAGCTTGTCGCATGGATGGAGGGCGGCGTGATCGATGCGGCTCCGGTGAGCGAATACGGGCCGGTGGAGCTGAACGCGGAGGAATCGGTGCTGTTCCGGGATATCCCGGAGAAGAGCAGCTGCTATATGAGCCATACCGATTATATTAAGCAGGTCCCCTCCGGCTATACGGTTACGGCGCGGACGGCGGACTGTCCGTGTGCCGCCATGGAAAACCGGGAGAAGCGGATCTATGCCGTTCAGTTCCACCCGGAGGTCACTCATACGCAATACGGGGTGCAGATGCTGCGCAGCTTCCTCTTTGAGGTATGCGGCTGCTCCGGTGATTGGATCATGAGCGATTTTGTCGCCCGCTCCATCGCAGAATACCGGGAAAAGATCGGAAACCGCAGGGTGCTCTGTGCCATGAGCGGCGGCGTGGATTCCTCGGTGGCGGCGGTGCTGTTGCACAAGGCAATCGGCCGAAATCTGACGTGTATCTTTGTCGACCACGGCCTTATGCGAAAAAATGAGGGCGATGAAGTCGAATCCGTCTTTAAAAAGCAGTTCGATATGAATCTGATCCGCGTCAATGCGCAGGACCGTTTCCTCAGCCGGCTGTCCGGCGTGCGCGACCCGGAGAAAAAGCGCAAGATTATCGGCGAAGAGTTTATCCGCGTCTTTGAGGATGAGGCGAAGAAGATCGGCTCGGTGGATTATCTGGTTCAGGGTACGATCTATCCGGATGTGATCGAGAGCGGGCTTGGCTCCTCCGCCGTTATCAAGAGCCACCACAACGTGGGCGGCCTGCCGGACTGCGTGGATTTTAAGGAGATTCTGGAGCCGCTGCGCGACCTGTTTAAGGACGAGGTGCGCAAGGTCGGTACGGAGCTGGGGATCCCGGATTTTCTGGTCTGGCGTCAGCCGTTCCCGGGGCCGGGCCTTGCCATCCGGGTGATGGATGACATTACGCCCGAGAAGCTCGAAATTCTGCGGGACGCGGACGCGATCTTCCGGCAGGAAATTGCCAATGCGGGGCTGGACCGCAGTGTCAGCCAGTATTTTGCGGTTCTGACGGATGTACGCAGTGTGGGCGTGATGGGCGACGCGCGGACCTATGAATATACTCTGGCCCTGCGCGGCGTGGTTACGGATGACTTTATGACGGCGGAGTGGGCAAGGATCCCGTATGAGGTGCTTGAGAAAGCCTCCCGCCGGATTACGAACGAGGTCCGGCACATTAACCGCGTGGTCTACGACATCACCACCAAGCCGCCCGCAACGGTCGAGTGGCTGTAAAAAGGATGGGAATGAATATACTCCAAGGAGGTAATAACATGGAAAAAATCAGAATTGGAATTGTCGGTTACGGAAATTTGGGACGGGGCGTGGAATATGCGCTTGAAAATACGGAGGATATGGCTCTCTGCGGCGTCTTTACCCGCCGTGATCCGAAGAAGCTCACAGTGAGGACAGCGGTTCCGGTTTATTCCATGGAGCAGGCGGTCAATATGCGGGAGAGCTTCGACGTCATGATCCTGTGCGGCGGCAGCGCGAACGATCTTCCGGAGCAGACGGTTCGGTTTGCAGAGGACTTCAACGTAGTGGACAGCTTTGATACCCATGCGAGGATCCCGGAGCACTTTGAGGCGGTGAACGGGGTCAGTACGGCGAGCAAAAAGATTGCAGTCATCTCTGCCGGATGGGATCCCGGGATGTTCTCCCTGAACCGCCTTTACGGTCAGGCCATTCTGCCCAACGGATCGGATTACACTTTCTGGGGCCCGGGCGTGAGCCAGGGGCATTCGGATGCAATCCGCCGGATTGACGGTGTTTTGGACGCGCGCCAGTACACGATTCCGGTAGAAGAGGCGCTCAATCGGGTGCGCAGCGGCGAACAGCCGGAGCTTACCACCCGCGAGAAACATCGCCGCGAGTGCTATGTGGTGGCGAAAGAGGGAGCCGATCTGGAGGCGATTGAGAACGCCATTAAGACAATGCCGAACTATTTTGCCGACTACAATACTACGGTCCACTTTATCAGCAAGGAAGAGCTGGATCAGCATCATGCAGGCATCCCTCACGGAGGTGTGGTGTTCCGTACCGGGTCGACGGGCGAGAATCAGAAGCACCGGCATGTGATCGAGTACCGGCTGAAGCTCGATTCCAATCCTGAATTTACCACCGGTGTTCTGGCCGCGTGTGCAAGGGCAGCGTTCCGGATGAATCAGGAGGGGCAGTTTGGCTGCAAGACGCTCTTCGACATTCCGCCCGCCTATCTGCATCCGGAGAGCGGAGCCGAGCTGCGCCGCAAGCTCCTGTAAAAAGCGAACCGAATTGAGATGATAAAAACGGAGGAATCGAAATGGAAAGCTGCAAACGTCCCGATACGATGGAACGGATTACAACGCCGGGCCTTGCCAATGCATTTATTGACGAGCAGGTGCAGGCCATTCAAAAACAGGTAGGCGATAAAAAGGTTCTGCTGGCCCTTTCCGGCGGCGTGGACTCCTCGGTTGTCGCAGCGCTGCTGATCAAGGCGGTCGGAAAGCAGCTCGTCTGCGTACATGTCAACCACGGCCTCCTGCGCAAGGGGGAACCGGAGCAGGTGGTAGAGGTGTTCCGCAATCAGATGGATGCCAATCTGGTCTATGTGGATGCGGTCGACCGTTTTCTGGACAAGCTTGCGGGCGTTGCGGAGCCGGAGAAAAAGCGTAAGATCATCGGCGCGGAGTTTATCCGTGTCTTTGAGGAGGAGGCGCGCAAGCTTGAGGGGATTGAATTCCTTGCTCAGGGGACGATTTACCCGGATATTATCGAGAGCGATGGCGTCAAGGCGCACCACAACGTGGGCGGTCTGCCGGAGGATCTCCGCTTTGAGCTGGTCGAGCCGCTGAAATTCCTCTATAAGGATGAGGTCCGCGTGGTCGGAAAGGCGTTGGGCCTGCCGGACGGTATGGTCTACCGCCAGCCGTTCCCCGGCCCGGGACTCGGTGTGCGCTGCCTTGGTGCGATTACGCGCGACCGGCTGGAGTGCGTCCGGGAATCCGACGCCATCCTCCGGGAGGAGTTTGCGAAAAACGGTCTGGAGGGGAAAGTGTGGCAGTATTTTACTGCGGTACCCGACTTCAAATCCGTCGGCGTCAAGGACGGCGTGCGTACCTATGCGTATCCGGTCATCATCCGGGCGGTCAATACGGTGGATGCCATGTCCGCGACGGTGGAGGAGGTTCCCTATGAACTTCTGAAGCATATCACCGACCGGATCACGCATGAGGTTGAGGGTGTGAACCGTGTGCTGTATGATCTCACGCCGAAGCCGTCCGGAACGATCGAGTGGGAATGAGCGAGAGATGTGAGGGGTTGGAGAAATGGTTAAGGTTGGATTTGATAACGACAAATACTTGACAATGCAGTCCGAGCATATCCGGGAGCGGATCGCCTCCTTTGGCGGAAAGCTGTATCTGGAATTTGGCGGCAAGCTGTTTGACGATTATCATGCGTCGCGGGTGCTGCCGGGATTCCACCCGGACAGCAAGATGAAGATGCTGCTCCAGCTTCGGGATCAGGCGGAGGTTGTCATTGTCATCAATTCCAACGATATCGAAAAAAATAAGATCCGCGGGGATCTGGGGATCACCTATGATCTGGATACGCTCCGGCTGATTGACGTATTTCGGTCGCGCGGCCTGTTTGTGGGGAGCGTTGTGCTGACGCAGTTCAGCAACCAGCCCTCCGCCGTCCAGTTTCAGGAACGGCTGGACAAGCTGGGGATCCGCACCTACCGGCACTATCCCATCGAGGGATATCCCTCCAACGTAGAGAATATTGTGAGCGAAGAGGGATTTGGAAAAAATGATTTTATTGAGACCTCCCGCTCGCTGATTGTTGTGACGGCATCCGGTCCCGGCAGCGGAAAAATGGCAACCTGCCTGTCCCAGCTCTATCATGAGCATAAGCGCGGACATAAGGCCGGTTATGCCAAGTTTGAGACGTTTCCCATCTGGAACCTGCCGCTCAACCATCCGGTCAATATCGCCTATGAGGCGGCTACCGCCGACCTCAATGACGTAAATATGATTGACCCGTGGCATTTGCAGGCCTATGGGGAGACGACGGTCAACTACAATCGGGATGTGGAGATTTTCCCGGTGCTCAGCGCCATTTTCGAAAAAATCTACGAGGTATCGCCCTACAAATCCCCTACGGATATGGGGGTGAATATGGCGGGAAACTGTATTATTGATGATGAGGCGGTGCGCGAAGCCGCCCGTCAGGAGATCATCCGGCGTTATTATAC
>X72_Ural_Owl__coassemble_99_pt1 | contig 22211 bp, 17 predicted proteins | sample X72_Ural_Owl__metabat2_high_PE_004 | metagenome-assembled genome bin X72_Ural_Owl | reverse complement strand
TGTCAACCCCTATTTTAATCTTCTGTTGACAGATTGTCAACACTTATTATATAATAGATTTAATTTAAAATCTGTTTTTTTGGAGAATTTGCCATGTCGGATAGGAATAAATATCAGATTCAGAGTGAAGAGCGGAGGCAGAATATTCTCAATACCGCCAAGCGGCTGTTCCTTCGGCGCGATATGACCACGGTCAGCATGAGCGATATCGCCCGGGAATGCGGTATTTCACGCCAGACCCTGTATAAGTATTTTGACGGTATTGACGCCATTATTTTTGAAATTGAAACCCGGATCATGTATCGCTTTACCCTGCTTCACGCCCACGGGATCTCCGACCTGATCGATCAATTTTTTGACTTTTACCGGCAATATCCCGATGATTTCCTGTTTGTCTGCCTGTTTGACCTTTACGTACATACCCATCCCATTGATCCCCGTCTCATGGAGCAGTACCGCCGCACGATCCATCAGTATCTGCCCGATCTGACGCGCGGCCTCCCCGAATCCGACGGTGCCGCGGTCGACGGCATCCCCCTGCGCAAATACTATATTGTCGCGGCCCACACCGCATGGGGGCTGATGAGCAGGATGGCCATTCTCCAGCAGGATTATGCGGGGGGATACGAGATCTCGGAAACAGAGAGCCGGCAGATTCTGAAAAAAATGCTCCGGAACCTTTTCCCCGGGAAATATCCGGATCAAAAAGAGCGAAATCCGTAAGAAAACGTTTACGAAAAATTAACGATACCCTGCCGGTTTTATGATACAATGAACCCAATCCGATCCGATTAAGGAGAGAATGTAATGGAAGCCTCCATCTGCAATTCCGCCATATCCGTCGCCGTCAGCACGCTGGGGGCGGAAATGGTATCGCTGAAAAGCATGAAAACCGGCCTGGAATACATCTGGCAGGGAGATCCGGCCTATTGGACCGGACACGCCCCCATCCTGTTCCCGATCGTCGGTTCCCTGCGCGGAAAAAGGGCGCTTCTGCCCAACGGCCGGGAATGCCGGCTGGAGCGGCATGGGCTGGCACGCAGGCAGAAATTCAAGCTCCTGCGCAGCGGGGAGAGCAGCCTGACATTCCGGACCGCATCCGGAATGCAGAGCAAACAGCTTTTTCCCTACCCCTATGAACTGGAAATCGCCTATACGATCCGTAACCGGAGCGTTGCGGTTAAATATACCGTCCACAACCCGGGGCATGATCCGCTCCCGTTTTGCATCGGCGGCCATCCCGCTTTCAACTGCCCGATCGGCCCTGAGGACAAATTTGGCGAATACGTGCTGGAGTTTGACGAGGCGGAGACCGCCTACTGTATGTCTCCAGATCCGAAAACCGGCCTTCTCAACCCCGCGGACCGGCGCTGCATCCTCAATAACCGGCGTTCCCTTCCCATCCGTCACAGCCTGTTTGAGCGCGATGCGCTGGTGTTGGACGATTTAAATTCCCGCGGCGTTGTCCTGTATCATCCGGTTCACTCCTACGGCGTGCGAATGGACTTCCCGGATTTTCCATATCTGGGCGTATGGAGTACTTCCGACGCACCGTTCGTGGCACTGGAACCGTGGCACGGGATGTCTACCTGCGAGGACGAGGACGATGACTTTCTCCACAAGCGGGGCGTCTGTATTTTAGCTCCCGGAAAAAAGAAGTCGTTTCGTTACGTTCTGACTATTTTAGAGCCTTAAAAGGGGCCTGCACTACGGCCCGTGCGGATCGCGGGACCTTTTCCGCCTCTCTCCGCTGTTTTGCCAGAAACGCCCCGGCGCATCCGTACGCCGGGGCGTCTTTTTTCAGGAAACGGTTTCCCGCTCTTTTTCGGGCTGCTGCCGGGTGTCGTCCGGGCCTCTGCCGGGATCATGCTCCGTACGCAGCTTGCGCATCGTCCAAATATAGGAGGTGCACAGCGGAATCAGCGCGCCGATCCACGCCAGCGGATTGGAGGCGCTTGCTCCCGCAAAACCCCAAAAATGGGCCAGAATCAGCGCCGTGAATACACGCATACACAGCTCCATCACTCCCGCAAGCGTGGGAACAAAGCTCTTTCCAAGCCCCTGAAGCGTATAACGGACGATAAACAGAACCGCCAGAAGAAAATATAAAGCGCCGTTAATAATCAGATAGATATGGGAAAGCCGGATGACCTCCGTCTGATCCGCCCCCACGAAAATCTGCGTCAGCCCTTTTCCAAACAGGATATTGACAAGGCCGATTGCAATACTGAATGCGATCGACATCATCAGACACTGGCGCACCCCTCTATGAATCCGCTCGATCTTGCCCGCACCGTAATTTTGTGCCGTAAAGGTCGCCATGGTAATTCCAAAGGACATCATCGGCATCGTACCGAAAGTATCAATTTTCTGAGCCGCCGTGTAGGCCGCCACGCTCGTCGCCCCCAGCGTATTGAGCGCGGCCTGAATCGCAATCTGGCCAATGGAGATAATCGAGGACTGAAATCCCATCGGAAACCCCACCTTACAGTGCGGCGCCAAATCGCGCAGCGCATTTTTCCAGTCCTCGGCGTGAGTGCGGGTGATCGGAAGCTTTACCAGCATAAAGATCAGGCAGCAGATGGTGGCGATAATCTGCGCTATAATCGTCGCAACCGCTGCTCCGGCCACTCCCATCCCGGCATATTGAATCAGGACAAAATCCAGAATCACATTAATCACACAGGCCACGGAGAGAAAAATCAGCGGAGTGCGGCTGTCGCCGAGTGCACGGAGGATATTGCTGAACAGATTAAAAAACATCGTCACGACCGTACCGGCAAAAATAATGGACAAATAGGCATCCGCATCCGCCAAAATCTCCTCCGGCGTGTTCAGAAGGCGGAGCAGGGGCGTAGTCAGGGGGACGCTGACCGCTGTCAGGACAGCGGAAGAGGCGACTCCCAAGAGGATGGAGGCCGCAATACTTTTCCGCACACCGTCCAGATCCCCCGAGCCAAACCGCTGGGCTGTTACAATGGCAAACCCGGAGGTCGTCCCCTGGGTAAACCCTACAATAAAGAACATAACCGTACCCGCGCAGCCGACCGCGGCCAGCGCGTTGACGGCCATCGTGCGGCCGACGATCAGCGCGTCCGCCATATTGTAAAACTGCTGAAACAGGTTCCCGATCAGCAGCGGAATGGTAAACAGGATAATCAGTTTTGCAGGGCTCCCCTGCGTCAGGCTCTTCGTCATGGGCCGCTCCTCCCTTACCCTGAAGCAAAATCCTCTTAATTATAAAACAGATTTATTTTAATACCATCTTTATAGAATGAAAAGAGGGTTTTTCATGTTTTCACGATCTTTGTCATGTTCGATAAACGGGAGCGGAGTGTTTCCCGGCGTTTTATTAAAAATGAATATGCTTCTTTCTCATCCGCCGCCGGGGGCTTTTTATTTCATTCCTGAACTTCTCCCCTTTTTACAGCCTGCCCCTGAAAACACGCCTCTCTCACCTGCTTCCAGTTGTTTCGGAAGTAAAAAGTCGCACAAACTTTTTGCAAGACGATAGACGAAGTATTTCATTTTTCTTTTTTCCTTTACAATCCATTAATCAATATGAGGCGTTTTGCACAAAAAAACTGTTTAAATATTGTAATTAATTACCGCCCGATCAATTTTCAGCGCACTCCGCTTTTCGTTATATTGCACAATATAATAGATGTTTGATTGTGCAATATGACTTGACTTTTGGAATAAAATAGGGTATTATAAAGTCACAACAAAGATGAAAGGAGATCGAAGCTTATGATTAACAAGACAAATTCCTTTGAGATCAAAAAGGCAATGGATGAGGTTGTAAACACCAAATCCTGGAGAAAGCTCGGCAAAGCTCTTAAGCTGTACGGCCTGTGCACGGCTCCGGACACGGTTTCTCAGTTCAGCGTCATCGTTCGCTAAGTGCAGCCCAATGGAAATCCCCCTCTCCGATGAAGGGAGAGCGGGCTGCACGGCGAACGGAAGTGCAGGCACAGCGTATGCAATCTTCAGCTGTTATTCAGCCGTTGTTCAAATGGTGGGCGTATCCACCGATAGATTATAAAGCCGGAGCTGTCAAGGCAGGGCAGCTCTTTTGTTTTTCCTTAAAATGGATTTTTCTCCGAAAAAGGACGGGTGCCGTTGACCACGAATGGTTACGGCGCCCGTCTTTTTTATACCAGGCTCTTTCTTTTTTATTCTGCCGCGTCTTCCGGACTCGCCCAGGTATAAGTACAGTTCATCGTCTCCTGAACCAGCATGGTAATACTCTGGGTTCCCAATTTTTCCAGCGCACCCCGGCAGACCGCCTGCGCCGATACCGCAGCGTTTTTCTCATACACCGCGCTCATCATCTCGCCCGTTACGCCGTTGATGGAGGCACGGATATAGCAATCCTCATAGGACGCATCGTAATCCTCCACCCGGATCCATTCCGCCCCTTTGGTATTGATTTCATTTAAAATATCCTGCTTGTCATGAATCTCAAACGCCCGGCCAAGATGGTCGTCCAGCGGCTGGGCGTTTTCCGCCTTTTTCATCTTGATGACAATATGATATTCTTCCCCATTAACCGTACAGACCGCCCACTCCACATCGGACGGAGACAGCCGGGATCCCCACGGCTGTCCCGCCACCGGCGCAACCTGAGTCAGGTCGGAATCCCGCTCCCCGCTCCGGCTTGTACCCAGGGACATCTGATCCCGAAAAATGGGGAACACCCGCTCCAAAAGCTCCTCCGTTGCCTGAATCTGGTCGTCCGGAATGGAGATGGAGGTCGACACACTGGCCTCGGGCCGGTCCGTCTTTACCTTATTCGCCGCGGCATTAAAATATTCCACGATGGCCTCCACCGTATGGGGAGCATCCGCCTCATCCAGCCGCGCCTGCTGCGTCTGCGTGTCCGACGGGGTACATGCCGCAAAGGAAAAAATCAGTGCGCCGGTAAGCACTGCCGCAAGGGTTCTGCCGGCTGTTTTCTTCTTCATCACTGCGCCTCCTGTTTTATCTGACATAAAGCCGATTCAGCCGCTGGAAAAATGCGGTATCGGTTTCCTTTAATGCCTCGAACGGAATCCGAAACACCCAATTCCCCTCCGCTGTGCCGGGGACGTTCATCCTTGTATCTCCGCCATAGCCCAGAATATCCTGAATGGGAACCACCGTAATCCCGGCCGGGGACTGCCAGAGTGTGGTTATAATGTCGCGAAGGACTCTGCTGCGCGCGCCGCCCTCCAGTGGATCCTCACCGGTAAAGCGGCAATAAGCCAGCAGATGCTCCTTTTCCGGCTCCGGCGTCTCCCAAAGCCACCCCAGCATGGTATTGTTGTCATGCGTACCGGTATAGGCAACGCAGTCCACAGGATAACAATGCGGCATATGCAGGCTCTCCCCGCCGCCGAATCCAAACTGGAGGACCCGCATACCCGGACATTCTGCCTGCTGCAAAAATCCGGCAAGTCCCTCGTCCCATGTTCCAAGATCCTCCGCAATTATCGGGACTTTACCCAGACGTTTCTCAATAGCCTGAAACAGACGGATTCCCGGGCCGGGGAGCCACTCCCCTTCCTTTGCCGTCTCCGCCTTCGCCGGAACGGCCCAGTATCGGTGGAATCCGCGAAAATGGTCGATCCGCACCGCATCATACAGCCGGAGGCTGCGCTCTACCCGGCGGACCCACCAGTCATAGCCGTCCTGCGCCATCTGTTCCCAGCGATAGAGCGGATTCCCCCAGAGCTGGCCTTCCGCGGAAAAGTAATCCGGCGGCACGCCGGCTACCCGTGTGGGGCTCCCGTCTTCCCCGGTATCAAAAAGCTCCGGATGCGACCAGAGCTCCGCGCTGTCGCGCGAGACATAGATGGGCATATCTCCCATAATCCGGACTCCGCACCGCGCCGCTTCCTCCTTACAGCTGCGCCACTGATCGGTGAGGATATACTGTTCAAAAATATAATACCGCCGGTCGGCGGGAACCGCTCCGTCCGACCATTCCCACCACGGTTTTCCGCCATTGGCCTCCCGCAGCGCCATGAAGTCCGCATAGTCGCTCAGCCAAAACGCTTCCTCCGCCTCAAACTCGTCCAAAACCCGGCCTGCGTCCTGCCCGGCGCAAAACGTCCGGTACGCCTGACGCAGAAGCGCCGCTTTCTTCCTCCGTGCAAAGGCATAGTCCACCGTGTACGGGCTGCCGGGAAAGCGGGCCTCCCGGCACGCCTCCATCGAAATAAGCCCCGCTCCGGCAAGCCGTTCGGGCGATACATACAGGGGATTGATCGCAAAGGCGCTGCGGCCGGAATAAGGGGAGTTCCCTGCGCCGACCGGACACAGCGGAAGAATCTGCCACCAGGTAAACCCCATTGATTTCAGATACCGCGCAAACTCCCCGGTTTCTTCCCCAAAACCGCCGATCCCGTATTCACTCCACAGGGAGGAAATATTCATCAGTACACCGCTGCCGCGCTGAAGCCTCACTTCAAACCGCCTCTTCTTTCTCTCATGATGATGGGAAACCTCAAATATAAGGCTATTTTATCACAAAAATATTTTAATTTCAAAGGAATTTTGTGCAAAATATATTTTATTTTTCAAACAGTTCCAGCAGCGCTGCATTCCTTCTCATTCCGATCGCCGCCGTTCCTGCTCCGATATTCCATCCTTTCATTTCACGACGTTCGAAACTCCGAAAACGACATATTGAGAATCCGCCATAAGCCCGGATAAAGGCCATCTGTTTTCTCTTTTACTGGAAAGAAGCCCCCCCTTCTATTCAAGGCGTCCCCCCAATAGGGATCCGTATCCAGCCGGAAAAGTCCCCGATCGGCCCGATGCCTTCTCCTGCCTGAGCCTCACCCAAATTGCGGGCGGATTGAAAGCACCGCCCATCTCGGCTGCTGTCCTGCTAATCCTCCTCCGCAACCGGAATCCTGCGGAGGAGGGCAAGAAAATACGGCGGCTGAGAAAAGCCGCCGTTCCTTTTCCACCGAATCAGCCCTCAATGGTGAAAACATAATCCTCAAAGTCCTGGGCAACGTCGTCCGAATAAGCCTTGATGGTGATCGTCATATCGTCGTCCGGATCCATCCGGGGGAAGAAGACAACGCCGCTTGCATTGGAGCCGTCAGCCAGATCACTGGGAATCGCATCGTATTCATCCCCAAGATTGTAATCGGCCTCGTACTGCTTTCCATTGACCGTAACGGTTACATTGTGCTGGAAAAGATGGAACGTATCGCCCGAATGATTTTGAACCGTAAGATAAATACGTGTTTGATCATCGGCATAATCAATCTGATCCACCCGGATCGTTGCGCCGTTCTGCGCAGTGACAGCGCCGGTGACGTCATAGCTGACGGCATTGTCGTCTTCCGGGATATTCGACCGCTCCGTATAACCGCCGGAATGATCGTCCTCTATAAAAGCCTTTACCTCATCCTTAAAAGCGAAAAAACCAATAATTGCCCCGATGATAACAAGCAGAACAAGCGCCCCCGCCACACACAGACCTACGATCAGACAGGTTTTCTTTTTCTTCTGCGGCTGGACGGGTACGCCATACGGGGGCGCACCGGCTCCTCCCATGGGGGGAAACGGCGCGGGCTGGGGCTGAAACGGCGGAGCCGGAGGTTGTTCAGCGGATTGAAACGCCGTACCGGATGCAGCCGGTTCTCCGCCGCCGGATTCCGGAATGGAGCCGGCCTGCGGGGCGGGACGGACCGGTTGGGGAATATAGGCTCCCCGCTGATCCGGCGCGCTGCCCTCCATAACGGGATTAGTCACCACAGGTGGGGGAAAACCGGTCTCCGCTGTATGGGGAATGGGGCTGGACACGCCGTCGGCGGGCGTTCCGCACATGGGGCAAAAATTCCCCTCATATTCAGAGCCGCATTTTACACATTTATTCATAAAAATCATTCCTCCTCACCCTTATACTATCATGAATATGACCAAAGAACAATAGAGATAATCCAAATAATCTTCAATATTGGGCGGAAGAAATTGGAGAAATCGCCAATTTCATAGTTTTTTAATATGAAATTACGAAAAAAACTTGATAACAATTCTCAATTAGGGTATAATGAAAAACCGGAACCCTGTTCTTTGGGTCGCCGGGCCCATGTTTTGGAATTTTAAATATTGGAGGCTGTTTTCATGCTTGAAATAAAGGATCTTACCTTTCAGGTAGATACCGCCGACGGCCGTCAGGAAATCATCGACCATATCGATCTTACGGTTGAGGCCGGAAAACTGTTGATTATCACGGGGCCGAACGGGGGAGGAAAATCCACTCTGGCCCGCCTGATTATGGGGATCGAAAAGCCCACCTCGGGCCGGATTCTCTTTAATGGAACCGACATTACGGACATGGACATCACCCAGCGCGCACGGCTGGGGATCGGCTATGCGTTCCAGCAGCCCCCCCGCTTTAAGGGGATGACCGTCCGTCGGATGCTCAGCCTGGCGCACGGCAGCGAGCTGCCGGAGGATGAGTGCTGTGCCTATCTGACGAATGTGGGGCTTTGTTCCCGGGATTACCTCAATCGGGAGTTGGACGCTTCGCTGTCCGGCGGGGAGGTCAAACGGATTGAAATCGCAACCCTGCTCGCACGCGGAGCCAAGCTGTCCATCTACGACGAGCCGGAGGCCGGGATCGACCTGTGGAGCTTTAATATGCTGGTGGATACCTTCCGTGCCATGCGCCGCAGGCCGGATGAGAGCATCATCATCATCTCCCATCAGGAGCGGATCATGCAGCTCGCCGATGAGGTCGCCGTAATTGACGGCGGTCGGGTGACACGCTTCGGCCCCCGCGGGGAGGTTCTCCCCACGCTTCTCGGGGAAATGGACGGACGCTGTGACTTCAGGGAAGGAGGCTCCCGTAAATGAAAAGTGGAATGTTAACCCAGACGCAGTATGATCTTTTAAAAGAGATTGCCGGGATCGATGGGATCCCATCCGGCGCCTATAACATCCGGGCTAATGGACAGGCTGCCGGCCGCCATTCAACGGATAAAATCGAGATTACGCCCAAGACGGACCATCCGGGAATCGATATCCGGGTCCGCCCCGGCGTCACGGGGGAGACCGTTTACATCCCGGTGGTAATGACTCAGAGCGGGATGAACGATGTGGTCTACAACGACTTTTACATTGGCGAGGGGGCCGATGTAAAGATCGTAGCAGGCTGCGGCATCCATAACGACGGCTGCTGTGACAGCGAGCACGACGGAATTCACCGCTTCTTTATTGGAAAGGGCGCTCATATTCAATATGTGGAAAATCACTACGGCGAGGGAGAGGGAACCGGAGCCCGGATCCTCAACCCCACCACGGAGGTCTATATGGAGGAGGATTCCTCCTGCGAGATGGAGATGACGCAGATCCGGGGCGTCAATTCGACCGTCCGTATGACCACCGCCAAGCTCGATGCGCGCGCAAAGCTGCTCATCACGGAAAAGCTGATGACGCATGGGAATCAGAAAGCGCGCAGCGATGTGGTTATTGACCTTAACGGCGAGGATGCCTCTGCGCGGATCGTCTCCCGCTCTGTGGCAAAGGATACGTCGGAGCAGATCTTTTATCCCAAGGCCAACGGCAACACGCGCTGCCGTGCGCACGTCCAGTGCGACACCATTATCATGGACCGGGCGACGGTCCGATCCATCCCGGAGATTGCAGCCTCTTCTGCCGACGCGCAGCTGATCCATGAGGCGGCGATCGGGCGGATCAACAACGATCAGATGCTCAAGCTCTGCACTTTCGGCCTTTCGGAGGAAGAGGCGGAGAACGTTATTATCGATGGCTTCCTGAAATGAGCATCTGATGCCAAAAAGCAAAACACAGGAGCTTTCCATGGGACATGGAAAGCTCCTGTGTTTTTGATAGACCAATTTTTCGGTAAAATCAGACGTTTCCGGAGTAGTTCGGGGCCTCCTTGGTGATGTAAACGTCGTGCGGGTGGCTCTCAATCAGCCCCGCGCTGGTGATCCGGACAAAGCGGGCGTTCGTCTGGAGCTCCCCGATGGTGTGACAGCCGCAGTAACCCATTCCGGCACGCAGGCCGCCCGTCATCTGATAGATGGCGTCGGAAAGCATTCCCTTGTAGGGGACGCGGCCCTCAACGCCCTCCGGAACCAGCTTTTTGTTATTCTGCTGGAAGTAACGGTCTTTGCTGCCGCTGTTCATCGCACCAATGCTGCTCATTCCGCGGTAGACCTTGAACTGACGCCCCTGATAGATCTCCGTATCTCCGGGGGATTCCTCGCATCCGGCCACCAGCGAGCCGACCATGACCACGTTGGCTCCTGCGGCCAGCGCCTTGACGATTTCGCCGGAGTATTTGATCCCGCCGTCCGCAATGACCGGGATATCGTACTGAGCCGCCACATTTGCCGCGTCGTAGATCGCGGTGACCTGCGGGACGCCGATACCGGCGACCACGCGGGTGGTACAGATGGATCCGGGGCCGATCCCGACCTTGACCGCGTCCGCACCCGCCTCGATCAGCGCTCTGGTTCCCTCTGCCGTCGCCACGTTTCCGGCAATCAGCGCCACATCCGGGAACGCCTCGCGCACCTTAGCCAGAGAACGAAGGATATTCAGGCTGTGCCCGTGAGCGGAATCAAATACCAGCGCGTCCACCTGCGCTTCGATCAGCGCTTTGGCCCGGTCGAGCACGTCCGCCGTCGCGCCGATCGCCGCCGCGCACAGGAGGCGGCCGCTCTGATCGCGGGCGGAGTTCGGGTACTGGACGGCCTTTTCAATATCCTTAATGGTAATCAGGCCGCGCAGGTTCCCCTCATCGTCCACGAGCGGGAGCTTTTCAATCTTATTGCGCATAAGGATTTCCTTGGCTTCGGCCAGCGTGGTGCCCACCTTGGCGGTGACCAGGTTCTCGTGCGTCATCACCTCGCGGATCGGGATGTTGAAATCCGTCATAAAACGCAGATCCCGGTTGGTGAGGATTCCCACAAGACGGCCGTTTTCACAGATCGGCACGCCGGAGATCTTATACTGCGCCATCAGATTGTTGGCATCGCTGACAAGATGATTGGGGGAGAGGAAGAACGGATTGACGATGACGCCGTTTTCACTGCGCTTGACCTTGTCCACTTCCTGCGCCTGCTGTTCAATGCTCATATTCTTGTGAATCACGCCGATTCCGCCCTCGCGCGCGATGGCAATCGCCATCCGGGACTCCGTGACCGTGTCCATCGCCGCGGTCATGATCGGGGTGTTGAGCACAATCCCGCGCGCCAGCCTGCTCTTTAAGTCCACATCTGCAGGCAGCACGTCCGACTCTGCGGGGATCAGAAGAACATCGTCGAAAGTCAGCCCCTCTTTTGCAAACTTGTCCGGCATCGGATTAATTCCCATCATCCAAAATCCTCCTCTGTTTATAAATTATTAAACTAATTTTACACGCTCAACCGCCGGATTTCAAGAAAAATCCGGGCTCTGCGTGTCTTTTTGTCTCCAAATGCAATATATCCGGTTTTTCAGAGCCGGTATTGTGTAAAATAACAGTATTCCGCCCCGGTTTTCTTGCTTTCCGTCCCGGACTGTGATACAATCAGAGTGATTCTTTCTGTCTTGGACAAAAAAGGCGGTGCTGTTATGCAGATTTTAGATATATCGCGCGGGATGATGACATCGGCCGTCTATCCGGGGGATCCGGAGCCCCGCCTTCAGCGGATCCTCCAGCTTGGGAACGGGGATAACTGCAATCTGTCCGCGCTTTACTTTGGCCTCCATACGGCAACCCATGCCGATGCGCAGAGCCATTTTATTGACGGAGGGATGGGGATCGACGAAATGCCGCTCGCCAGCTATATTGGGGAGTGCCGGGTGCTCGATGTACCGGAGGAACCGTTGACGTGCGCGTATGTGGAACGGAATTTCCCGCTTGGCTGTGAGCGAATCCTGCTGCGTGCCCATGGACGGGCCTGCCTGACGGAGAGCGCCGCCTATGAGCTCTCCGCCCGCGGTCTGCGCCTGATCGGGACGGATGCGCTGTCGATCGCATCCGGCGGGGAAGAACAGCAGCGCAAGGTCCACCGGGCCATTCTGGGGGGAGGAACTGCCATATTGGAAGGACTGGAGCTAAATCAGGTGCCGCCGGATCATTATTATCTGTTCGCCCCTCCGGTAAAGATCGAGGGCGTGGACGGCGCGCCGGTTCGTGCGGTCCTGATCGCGGATGATCTGTTCTGGAGCCGTCCGGCAGGTGTCCGCCGGCCATAATTTGACAAAACGGCACGGAAAATATATAATACTTGAAACAACGCGGCCGTGTGGCAACACGCATATTCCCCGATAAATTGAGTTTTACGAGGTGTATGAATAAGGAATGAAACGCCTTTTTGATATCGTTTGCAGCTTTTTACTGCTGATTCTTCTCTCTCCGCTGCTCGGTGCCGTCGCGCTGGTGGTGCTGATTGACGACGGAAAGCCGGTCGTTTTTAAGCAGGACCGTGTGGGAAAGGATGAGCGGATCTTTAAGATCTATAAATTCCGCACCATGAAAAAAGGAACGCGGAATGCCGCAACGCATGATCTGGTGGAGTCGGGCAGCGTTCTGACCCGGAGCGGGAAGACCCTGCGCCGCCTCAGCCTGGACGAGCTTCCCCAGCTGGTCAATATCCTGAAAGGGGATATGAGCTTTGTCGGCCCGCGCCCACTGATTCCGGAGGAGACGGAGATCCGCGAGCTGCGCCGTGCAAGGGACGTCTATTCCGTGCGCCCGGGTGTGACCGGCTGGTCTCAGGTCAACGGGAGGGATCTGGTGGACAACGAGACCAAGGCACGGATGGATCAGGAATATGTAAGCCGGCAGTCCTTTCTCTTTGACCTTAAAATTCTGTTCCGCACCGTGGTAGTGGTTCTCAAGCGCGACGGAATCGCGGAGGGCGGCGAACAGACGGACGAACATTCGGACTCCAGCGGGACGTCCGGGACGCTATAAAAATGGAAACCGTGCCGGAGGGTCCCGCACGGTTTTTTGTCTATGGTATTGATATGTAAGGGTGAAAGCGATGACGATCCGAGAAATAATTGATGGTTTTACACAGTGGCAGTCTGATCCGCGCACGGTGGCCATGAATGCAGAGCCGGGGTGTGAAACGCGCAGGGGTGCCGGTGGAACGGATACCGATATCAGCGGAAAATGGCGCTTCGGCATCATCAGCGCATACAGCCGGATGCCGGAAGATTTTGCGCTTGACGGCTTCTCCGTGCGTTCGTGGCATACGGTGGATCTCCCGCACAGCTTCCATACGCCGATGTGCACTCACGCGCTGGCGGATATTCCATCCCCCTATGCGCCGGAGGAGGACAACCCGATCGGCTGCTATACACGCAGCATCTCCATTCCGCAGGCCTGGGAGGGGAAGCCCGTCTGGATTGCCTTTGAGGATTTTTCCTCCGCCCTGATGCTCTATGTCAACGGAACACGTGCCGCCTATGCGGAACGCGCTGCAGGCGGAGCACGCTTTGAAATCACGGATCTGGTGCATCCGGGTGTCAACCGGATCGCCGTACAGGTCTTTTCCCTCTGCACGGGGAGCCGCCTTTACGGAGAGGGCGTCTCGTTTGCCGGCCTCTGCGGAGGGGTGCGGCTATACGCCTGTGAAAAACAGCGGATCGCCGATCTTCTGCTCCGCCCCGGGCTCAATGCCCGCCTGCGCGACGGCCTCCTTGATGCGGAGCTGGAAATCGCCGGGCAGCCGGACGGCCTTCGGGTGGAAATGGCGGTAGAATCCAACGGCGGATACGACGCGATCGATTCCTGCGATGTGCTTCCCGACGGGACGGCGCGGCTGTGCGCCACCGTGGCGGGCGTCCGTCTCTGGAGCAGCGAGACCCCTTTTCTCTACAATGTCCGGGTTGTGCTCCGCGGCGATTCCGGAATACTCGATGAGCGCAGCTATAAGATCGGGTTCCGGAAAATGGAGTACGCGGACGGCGAATTCAAAATCAACGGCCGGCGCGCCGCCCTCAAAGGCGTGGTATTTGACCGGGAACAGTACGGGGCCTGCCTCTCCCATGAAAAGACCCGGGAGCTGCTCGCCGCTCTCAAGGATGCCAACGTCAACGCCATTCTCCTGCGCCGTCCATGCGCAGCATATTTTTACGAGCAGTGCGACCGCCGGGGAATTTATGTTATTGATTCCGCCGGATTGGATACGCGCTATACGCTTACCGCGCGGGGCGGGGATTATCCGCGCCTGCCCGGCAGCCTGTCCGACTGGGCTCCGGCGGTGATGAACAGTGTGAAGCGGCTGTTTCAATATGATAAAAACTACACCTGTGTGATCGGCCGGTGCCTCTCGGTGGACGGAATCGCCGCCGGGGACGCCGCGGAGCAGGCCCGCCGCTATCTGCACCTGCGCGATAGCGCCCGTTTTGTCCTGTGCCGGGACGACGAAGAGGGCCGCTGCTCGGATTTCTGCCTGACGGGGGATCCAGAGAAAGAGCGCGGGCCGGTTATCCTGAGGATCGTGCCAACGCTGGGGAACACCGCCCCCCGTGTGGAGGAGGCGGTCGGCCGGATCTACGGCGGCTCTGCTCTCCACGGCCTGTTTGTGGATTCCAATGTCCCCATCCTGTTTGGAGAGGGACGGGTCAATCCGGTTCTCCGTTCCCTGCGCAAGGCCTATGCGCCGGTCCAGATCCGGATGATCGACGTCACACGCGGAAAAATGGAATTTATCAACCGGTCCGATTACTTTGACCTGAGCGATTTTACCCTCTCATGGTCGCAGATCAAGGAGGATCATCTCCTGCGCGGCGAGGAGATGTATGTCCGGGGCGCCCCCGGCTCCCGCGTGGTCAATGATCTGGAGCTTAATGAAATCTATCACGGCGAATGGTATTTAAAAGTGGAGGTGAAATCCCCGGCAGGACGTTTGCTGTACAGCGATATATTCCCGGCCAACGAGGGAAGGCTGGAGTCCCCGCCGGAGCCGGTTCAGCTCGATCCCATCCTGCCGGAGCCGCACTGCACCGTGACCTACCGCAATATTATCGTCTCCGGAAAGGGCTTCGAGGCCGTGATCGACCGGGATTCCGGGCGGATGACCTCTCTGGTCACCCGGGGAACGGAACTGATGGCCGCGCCGGTCCGTCCGGGCTTCTGGCGCGCTCCAACGGATGAGGACTGCCGCAGCGGGCGCAGCCTGCGTTCCGCTTTCTGGCGCAGCGCCGGCGATCTGGCCGCCGGATCGGTAAAGAGCATAACGGAATCGGAACGAAAAATCCGCATTGACACCGAGTATGATATTGTGGGGCTGGCCAAGCTGGAGCTCCGTTATACCGTTACAGGCGGACGGATCTACTTTGATTACCGGTTTGTCCCGCTGGCCGGGCTTCCCCCTCTGCCGGAGGCCGGCCTGATTTTCGAGTGGACCGGTGCCCTGAATCGGGTGCGTTACATCGGGCTGGGAGAATGCGAAAACTATCCAGACCGTACGGGCGGTGCGGATCAGGGGGTGTACGAGCAGGAGCTGGAGCAATTTTTCGAGCCCTATGCACGCCCACAGGAAAACGGGATGCGCTGTGACGTGCGGATGATGAAGCTGACCGGGGGAGAGGATCTGTTTGTATGCGTGGAATCCCCGGATGGGCTTGGGCTGAACCTGTGTAAATGGTCCCCCTATGAGCTGGAGAGTGCTTCCTCCCTCTCTGCCCTGCCGCAAAAGGAATCGCATACCATGCGGCTGATTGCGGCCCAATCCGGGCTTTCCGGCGGAAGCTCGTTCTCCCTGACGGCAGACCGCCCTTATGCTATGCGTTTTGCCCTGAGCTTTATCGAGTAAAACGACGGGAGGGATTCGAATGGAAGAAACGGAGTGGATTTGCCGGACTGTTTTGGCGCAGACCGGTTCTGTTCCGGAGCGCTGTTTCCCAGCCGGAAAGGGTGCCTCCGGAAGCGTGTACCGGATCGAGCTGAAAGACGGGCGGGTTCTTGCGGTCAAGCGCTCGGCCTATGAGGATCTCGCACGGGAGGAATACGAAGGGCTGACTTTTCTGCGTGCTCACTCCCCGCTCCCCTCTCCGGAGCCGTATTTTTTATGTCCGGCTGAGCAGGAAAAGCCGGAATGGCTGATCGGCATGGAGTGGATCGACGGCATATCGGCGGAAAATCCGCTCCTCCGTTTCCACGGGCGGGAAAAGCGGGAAAATTATGTCCGTTCCATTTTATCCGCGCTGAAACGCCTCCAGTCGGTGACGAACATGCGGTTCGGGGAGATCGGCGGCCCCCTGTACGATTCATGGGATGCCTATTACCAGCCTTTCGCCCTCCAACAGCTCGAATTTGCCCGGCAGTCCCGCCGGGAGGAACGCCTTGCCCCGGAGGTGCTGGAGGCGATGGAAATGGCCTTTTCCTGCTATGGGAAAATTTTTGCGCAGGAGCCCCGGCACGCCGTGCTGACCCACGGGGATTTCTGGACGCCGAATATGTTAATGGATCCCAAAACGCTGGAGCTTCGGGCGGTGCTCGACCCGTTCCGGGTAAAATGGGCGGATCCGGACTATGAGCTGTTTGCTCTGAAGGTGGGGGCGGGCGCCCGTTTTCATCTGTATGAGAGATATAAGGAGAGGATGGGGATCGGAGCGGAGGCCGATGTTAAAACCGAGTTTTACGCCCTCTTTTCCGAAATATTCTGGTATTCCCGCTTGGGAAGCATTTCCCATCCGTTTTTAAAGGATAAGTCCCGATCGCTTCTGCGCGAGATGAAGCGTCGGGGAATCCGGGCATAGCGGATCTCGGATGAAAATCCGGCACCGGAAACGGTCCCGGATTTTCTGTATCCCGGATCCGGCGGTTACTGGGTGCGGCTGGACGGGGCCTCCGAGCCGCTCAGCGCCGCTTTTTTGAAAAGAACCGGATCGCCCTCATCAGGCCATCCGGACTTTTCCCGATGAATAGAGAATTGGAATCAACGAGGTGATCGAATGGAGAAAAAAGGGAATCCGTGGGCGCTGCTGCCCATTGCTGTTTTTCTGGTTGTGTTTATCGGGAGCGGAATCCTGTTTCAGGATTTTTATTCCATGCCGGCCATTACAGGCTTTTTGATCGCACTGGCTGTGGCGTTTCTGCAGAACCGCAGCCGGACCTTTGCTCAGAAGCTCGCCAGCGTGGCGCAGAACATGGGCGATGAAAACGTAATGGTGATGTGCCTGGTCTTTGTGCTGGCAGGCGCCTTTTCCGGTGCGGTTCAGGCGGCCGGAGGGGTGGACAGCACGGTCAATCTCGGTCTTTCCGTTCTGCCGCCATCCGTCGCCGTTGCGGGACTGTTTGTAATCGGCTGCTTCATTTCCACCGCCATGGGTACTTCGGTGGGGACGATTGCGGCACTGACGCCGATCGCTGTCGGCATCAGTGAAAAAACCGGAATGGAATGCGCCCTGTGTATCGGCGCCGTCGTCTCCGGGGCCATGTTCGGGGACAATCTCTCCATGATCTCCGACACCACGATTGCCGCCACCCGCACGCAGGGCTGCGGAATGAAAGAAAAATTCAAGGAAAATATCCGGATCGTCCTTCTGCCGGCAATTCTCTCCCTGACGCTCTTTCTGATCCTCGCGGGCCGGGGAGAATATACAATCGAGGGCGGCCTTGAATACAATCTGTTTAAGGTTCTGCCCTATCTGGTTGTTCTGATCGGCGCGCTGGCGGGGATGAACGTGTTTCTGGTGCTCGTCCTTGGAACGGTCCTGTCCATTGCGGTTGGGCTGGGGACGGGAGCCATCTCCCCGGATCAAATCTTTACGGTGATTTTTCAGGGACCGGACGGACAGGGCGGCATTCAAAACATGTATGATATTACCGTCATCTCCATTGTTGTGGCCGGAATTATCGGTCTGGTCAAGGCAAACGGCGGGATCGACTATGTCCTGAATGCGATCCGCCGCCGCGTTCATACGGCGCGGGGGGCCCAGGCGGGCATTGCCGCGTTGAGTTCCCTGATGGATATTTCCACCGCCAATAATACGATTGCCATCGTGATGGCCGGACCGATCGCCCGCGATATTTCTCAGGAATTTCACATCCCGCCCCGCCGCACCGCGGCGCTGCTGGATATTTTCACATCGGTCTGGCAGGGAATTATCCCCTACGGCGCCCAGCTCCTGTACGCGAGCGCAGGGGCAGCGGCGGCCGGGATCACTCTAACCCCGCTCCATCTGCTGCCCTACCTGTTTTATCCGGTTCTGATGGGACTATTTGCCCTGCTGTTCATCGCCCTCTCCGGCCGAAATCTCTTTTCACGCTTCCGCCGGAAAAAAGAAGCGGCCAAGCCGGCAGATCCCTCCTGAAAAAAGTCCCCCGCTGTTCCGATCCGTCCGGCTCTGTGCAGCGGGGATTTTGCTTGGATAGGGATAAGAGGCTTCCGGTCCTTCTGTGGTGCATACAGCTCGGAAGCCGTCGTATCCGATCGGATAAAAGCCTGGGAATGATGATCGGAAGCATATCCCTCTGCCCCCAGCCTGAAGCCGGTCATCCCGTTAAAACGGATAAGCGCCCCGTGAACGGAAATCCGGCGCATTTTTCAGGTACAGGTCCGGAGACGCACCGAACGGTTTGGCGCCCCCCGTTTCACCGGCTCCAGCGGAAAGCCGCCGTTCCCTGCCGCTCTCTGCGGTACGTTCCGCATCCGGCGGGAAACAGGCATACCGCCGTCAGAAACAGCGGCATCCATTCCCCCCTCTCATAGATGGAACACGATTGGAGCGGTCTTCCCCATGGAGACGCGGCAGAGGAGGATCGAACCCCCGTCCGCTCTCCCCTCCTCCAGGCGGCAGTCCTCCCCGAGTACCAGCGTCCACTGCGGCAATCCATCCCGGCACAGCGCCAGCGCGAGAGTCCCGAACTGAACACAGTCCTCCGGTGCAAAGGTCTCTGTCCTGTTACCGGCCTGCACGGTGATGGCGCGGTCCGAAACCGTCAGGGCTATGCCCGAGCCGGCCGGTACGTCGGCATGCCAATTTCCGATAACAGCGGAAAAAACATGGTAATAGGAAGCCGGGGATCGGTCTCCGAAGGTAGCAATATATTGGTGGACCGCGCCGTCGTCCGGCGACCGGTAGGTGACAGCACAGGCATCTCCGGTCAGCCACTGGGTTTTCAATGGAAGCTCCGTGGTATAGGGGAAAGCCTCCCCCTTTCTCGCCAGAAGCGGAAATATTCTGCGGTATCGTACCGTTCGCCCGGATCCGTCCGTCTTAAGGATCAGCGTACTTTCCCCGGAGAAATCCACCGTCTCCGTCACATCTGAAAATCCGGGTGTGACAGCGGAGACCGCAGCTGTAAACAGAAGCATTCCCACGGCCGCAAATGCCATCTGTCTGCGGCAGCTTTGAACCCGAAGCGGAAAATTCAGCAGAATCACTCCCGCTCCCAGCAGAAGCACGGACAGAGCGGCGATCCAAATCCCATCCGTCCCACGGATGTATTCGATACTAAGCCGGGGACCGGCAAATCGAACGAGACAGTGACCGGTGAACAAAAGCAGGGCGGCAATCAGGCACATCAGCCGAGGGGCCTGAAAACACGAAGGCGGACGCGGACGGGGGAGCAAGACGCCTCCGGACACCGATCTGTGAGAAAATCACGGAGTCTCCCATATTCGCCGGAGGAAAAATCGCCTTCGCCAATCAGGAAAGCGCCACTGTCCGCACAAAGAAGCACTTCATGCTCGCCAAAAACAATCGGCCCCACTGCGGAATAGGAGATGGTCCGTCTTTCGCCCGCGCAGTCCGCCGTTACGCCCGACTCCGTAAAGGTATAGCGGACTTCTTTCCCGTAGGCGGGCGGAAAGGTCCGCGTGCTCCGACCGTGCAGGGCGGTCCAGTACACCCACGGGGCGAGGGCCGCAAGCACCGCTGTCAAAAGCGCCGGAGGGAGAAAAAAGGCGGGGACAATCCATTCGAGAGTAAAGAGCATACCGGCTCCCAGAGCGGCGCTGAGCAGAAGGAGCACGCCGGCCAGCGCCCGTACAAGCGGGCGGCGCGAGGGAAAAACCAGCCGATCCCGAAGCCGTGCCCATAGAATCAGCCTGCGGCCCGTGACAGTGCTCCGGCACTCAAAAAGCACCGGTTCCTCCCCGTCGGGGGCATCCCCTTCCCGAACCCCCCGGATCAGCACATCAATCGGTACGCCGAATACATCGCTCATCCGCTCCAGCAGTTCGATGTCCGGCATTCCCTGCCCCGTTTCCCATTTGGACACCGCCTTGTTGCTGATTCCGAGTGCGTCGGCAAGATCCCGCTGGGTCATCCCTTTTTCCCGGCGGAAGCGTGCAATAATCCGCCCGGTCTGTTCTCGATTCATACGTTTTACCTTCTTTCTCTTTTTTAGCCGGCACCGATGGTTTTAGTATATTGCGGCAGGCTGAAAAATCAACCTACCGCCGGCTTGAATCCGTCTACGGAGCGTGGACTTTTCCACTTTTGAACACGGTGCTCCCGGATAAGCCGCAAAGGTTTTATTAATCTTTTATCATAAGAGTTGTGTTTTTGTTAAGATTGGTGTATAATTCACCTGTATAACCAATTGGAAGAGGGAACGCCCTTTCGGGGCCGGGGTCGCCCCCGGCCGATATTGGTTGAATGTCGAATTTATTTTAGGAGTTGAAAAAATGGAACCGATCAAGGTTAACTTTGGTTCGAAAAAAGGCGAAAAGCAGCCGGTCACCGTCCCGGCTAAGGCAGGTCTCCGCATTTTGATCAATGTACTGGTCACGATTGTGGGGGCGGCGATCGCCTTTTATGCCATGATGCCCGCGATCAATCTCAAGGATAAGGATTTTTACATTTATCTGATTGTGGTGCTTCTGATTTACTGTGCCTCGGCATTTGTAACTTCCATGGCGATCCGGAACCCCGAATATGTCCCTTACGCCAAGCGGCAGTCGATCGTCCCCATTATTATCGGGCTGGTGGTCATCGCCGTGATGCTGGTGGGAATGCTCATTTCCTCCGTGGTGTTCCGCGCAAAGGATTATGCGCAGATCATCGATGTCCAGCAGGGGAATTTTACCGAGGACATCCAGCAGACGGATTTCAGCAACGTCCCAGTTATTGATATGGCTGCGGTAGCGGCTCTGGGTGACCGTCAGATGGGTACGCTGAATGAGGAAGGGCTGGTCTCCCAGTTCAATGTTTATAAAGAGGGGTATAACCAGATTAACTATCAGGGACGTCCGGTCTACGTCACCTCCATGCAGTATGCGGATGTGATCCGTTGGCTGACCAACCAGAGCGAGGGCCTTCCCGGTTATATCCTGGTCGACGGCGTTTCCCAGCAGGCCAAGGTGGTGCTGATGGAGGACGGCCAGCGGATTAAATATTCTCCGGCAGAGCACTTCAACCGGCTTCTGGAGCGCCATCTGCGTTTCCAGTATCCGACGTATCTGTTCGATACGCCGAGCTTTGAGATCGATGAGACCGGCCATCCCTACTGGATATCAGCCCGTCTGGATAAGACGATCGGCCTCTTCGGCGGAACGGATGTAATCGGTATCGTACTGACGGATGCCGTCACTGGAGAAAGCAATTATTATGACATCGATCAGGTCCGCAACAGCGAGGAGCTGTCATGGATTGACCGCGTCTATTCCCCCAGCCTGCTGACGGAGCAGTACAATTACTACGGCAAATATCAGAACGGTTTCTTCAACACCCTGTTCGGCAAACGGGATATGCGCGTCACGACGGAAAACAGCGGCTTCCTTGCGATTAATGACGACGTGTATATGTACACCGGTGTCACTTCCATTACCAGCGACCAGTCGATCATCGGGTTTATCCTGATTAACGAACGGACCAAGGAAGCAACGTTCTACCCGCAGGTCGGCGCCAAGGAAAGTTCGGCGCAGCAGTCGGCGCAGGGTGCGGTTCAGCAGTACAGCTATCAGGCGACGTTCCCGCTGCTGCTCAATGTCGGCGGCCAGCCCACTTACTTTATGTCTCTAAAGGATGCGTCCAGTCTGGTTAAGATGTACGCGCTCGTCAATGTGGAGCAGTATTCCACTGTTACCGCAACGGGGAATACCATCGAGGAAGTCACCAAAAACTATCTGAACCTCTGCCGCCAGAACGGAATCAATGTTGTTGATACGGAGGTCAGCGACGATGTCGGACCGAATTCCGGAAACGCGGATGGATCGGATAGCCAAAAACCGCAGACCAAGGAGATAACCGGAACGATTGAGCAGATTAAGACGGTAGTAAAG
>X72_Ural_Owl__coassemble_98_pt1 | contig 22652 bp, 18 predicted proteins | sample X72_Ural_Owl__metabat2_high_PE_004 | metagenome-assembled genome bin X72_Ural_Owl | reverse complement strand
GCGTCCGGGCGCGGACGTAATCCGTCAGCTCAGGGGAGGCGATCCGGTACAGCCAGGTACGGAAGCTGCTCCGGCATCCGTCATAGGAGGGGAGGGAGCGCAGGGCGGAGAGAAAGACCTCCTGCGTCAGCTCCATGGAGAGCTCTTTTTGCAGGGTCTGGCGGTAGAGAAATGCATAGATCTCCCGGTAATAGAAGCCGACCAGCTCGTTGGCGGCCCGGCGGTCCCGCTTTTTGCAGATCCGCCGGATCAGCTTCCTCTCGTCAGGCAGGGGCAACTCCTCATCTCCTCTCTCTATTCATATATTCGAAAATCAGCGGGAAAAAGTTCCCGCTTCTCTAAAAGTATAACAAAATTAAACCGCCGTGGACAACAGTCCGCAGCGGAGAGAGGAATAAGACATTTCAGCTGAAAACATCGTTGCAAACGATTCCAATTCGGAACAGGATGGGCCGTTTCCGGCATTTTTCCCGCCAAATGGCGGAAGCGACGCGGAGGGGTGCGGGGAGGTAATTTACAACCGGGAGGGCGCGGCAAATGAACCTTTTTCGACAGAGTGGGATTTAGGCTGAAAATAAAAAAATCGCCGGAGCAAAGCGGACTTTGCTCCGGCATAGTGGTGGAGATGGCGGTAATCGAAACCGCGTCCGAAAATCCATCCGCGTAACTTTCTACGAGCGTAGCCGGTTTACTGGCGATTCCCCTCGGGGAGCGCCAATCGGCAGGCTCTCCCGTACGGTAGCCCCTCATTCATGACCCATGGCGGGGCGGCCGTGGATTCACGTTCACTGCTCAGTGACACCCGGACCGGGGCCGCAGTCCTCCCCGGCAGGATGCGGGCGCTAATTAAGCAGCCCGAAGCGCAACTTTATTGTTGTCGTTTATTATTTAGGTTTGCGGCTTTTAAAGCAGTTCCGCGCTGCTGCTCGCTTATCACGGTTCAAGATCCCCGTCGAAATCCTTTCATCCCCATTTTTGTTGTAATCTGAAAAAATTGTTTGTACACCGGACTTCCTTCCGGTGCGCAGGTTATGAGTAGCGGCGCTCTTTCAGCGTGCGCTCAATACTGCGCTGCGCATCCCGGCGCGCCATCACGTCGCGCTTGTCATAATTTTTCTTGCCCTTGCACAGGCCAACCTGAATTTTCAGCCGCCCCCGGTTGAAATAGGCGGAGAGCGGGATCAGTGTATAACCGTCCTGCCTGGTCAGGCCGAACAGGCGGTTGATCTGCTTGCGGTGCATGAGCAGGCGGCGCACCCGATACGGGTCGCGGTTGAAGATGTTGCCCTGCTCATAGGGACTGATATGCATGCCGTTGACAAACAGTTCCCCGTTATCAATGGAGCACCACGCATCTTTGAGGTTGATCTTTCCCCTGCGGGCACTCTTGACCTCGGTGCCGAAGAGTTCAATCCCGGCCTCCATGCTCTCCTCCACGAAGTAGTCGTGATAGGCTTTTTTATTCTGAGCGACTGTTTGGAGCTCGTTCTTTTTTTCCATGGGCCTATCCCTCCCTTTCGCGGTGGAAGATGAATTATAACAGGAGCGCGCCGGTTTGTCAAGCAGAACCGGCCGAACCCCTGTTTTAGATAATGCGCCGCCCCTCCAGCGCGCGGGAGAGCGTAACCTCGTCGGCATATTCCAGATCCGCTCCTACGGGTACACCGTAGGCCAGCCGCGTCACTTTCACGCCGAGCGGATTGAGCAGCCTGGAGAGGTACATCGCCGTCGCCTCTCCCTCGACCGTTGGGTTGGTGGCCATGATGACCTCCTGAACGGAGCCGTCAATCCGGGCAAGGAGCTGCTTGACGGTCAGCTGATCCGGCCCCACCCCGTTCATCGGGGAAATCGCTCCGTGCAGGACATGGTAGGTTCCGTCGTACTCGTGCGTACGTTCGATGGCCAGCACATCGCGGAAGTCCTCCACGACGCAGATGGAGGCAAAATCGCGGCGGGGGTCCGAACAGATGGAGCACTTATCGCTTTCCGTCAGATTACAGCAGACGGGGCACTGGTGGATCCGGCTGTGTGCGTCTGTGACGGCCTCGGCAAAGCGTTCCGCCTCCTCCTGCGGGAGGTTGAGTACATAATAGGCCATGCGCTGGGCGCTTTTCTTGCCGACGCCGGGCATTTTTTCAAATTCCTCAATAAGCCTCGCCAGAGAGGCGACCGAATAGGCCATGTTACATCCCCATTCCCGGCATGCCCGGAATATTGATATTGCCCGTGACCTTGCCCAACTCGTCCTCCATGGTCTCCATGGCGGTGGAAATGGCATCGTTGAGGGCAACGGTGATAAAATCTTCGAGCATTTCCAGATCCTCCGGATCCACAGCTTCCGGCTTGATCTTTACCGATGTGACCTTATGTTCTCCGGTGACGGTGATCTCCACCGCCCCGCCGCCGGCCTTGCCGGTGAACTCCGTGGCCTCAACTTCCGCCTGAACGCGCGCGGCATCCTCCTGCATCTGCTGGATCTTCTTCATCATGGCGGCCTGGCTCATTCCGCCCCCGCCGTTTGGGATTCTTGCTTTCATGGCTATAATCCTCCGATTCGTATTAATTAGTTTTTTCAGTTTCAGTCCGTTTATTCCACCGTGTACTCCACTCCTGCGCCGCTGAGCTTCTCGATCAGACCGGTCAGGGGATCCGGCGCGCTCCCCGCCGCCGGGGCGGGAGTGCTGTAAACCGCCGCCTTGTAGTTTTGTCCGGTGACGGTGCGGATCGCCTCGTTCAGGGAAGAGGCGTAGCCGTTTTGCTTAATGAGCTTGGCCAGCACCGGGTTGGCGGAACGGATCAGAACCCGCATGCCGCGCAGATTTGCCGTCGATCCGTTTAAAAGCGGTACCAGTGCCGGATTGAGCTTCATCAGCGATTCGATCACCTCGTTCCACCGATCAAACGGCACATCCTGTACAGGGGCTGCTGCAGCCGGCTTGGGTGCCGGGAGATCGGGCGCTTCCGGCAGGGGAGGCGAATCGGATTCCCGCTGTGCGGCGGACTGCGGACGGGCGGCCTCAGCTGGGGCAGTTTCTCCAGCCGGAACCGAACCGGGCGCGGCGGCAGAAGCCCGTGGTTCGGCGGAAGATGGGATTCCGAGGGAAATTTTGCGTTCCAGTTCGCTGATCCGGGCCTCAAGCGAGGCGGTTCCCGCGCTCAGAGCGGGGGTGCACATCCGGATCAGCGCCATCTCCAATTCCGTGCGCCGGTCTGCGCCGCGGCGAATGTTTTCCAGAGACCGCTGCAGAAGATCCAGATGATGGAGCACCTGTTCCAGAGTAAAACACCCGGCCTGTTCCCGCAGGCTGTTGAGCTCATTCGGCGTGCAGACGATCAGCTTATCCGGTTCCGCGGCCGTTTTGAGGATCATCAGGTTCCGAAAGTGTCCGAGGAGTTCCGTTGCGAGTGTGCTCATATCACAGGAGCCGTTGTGCAGATCGTCGAGCGCGGCAATGGCCGCGCCGGAATCCCCTTTTGCGGCCGCATTGGACAGGGTGTACAGATAATCGCGCCCCGCCATTCCGGTGGTTTCCCCGACCAGCTGCTCCGTAACGGCCTCACCCCGCCCGGCGCACCGGTCCAACAGGGAGAGCGCGTCGCGCATGGCGCCGTCGGCAAGCCGTGCCAGCATGAGGGCCGCGCCCTCCGTCAGCTCTATTTTTTCCTGGCCGGCCACATATTGCAGGCGCGCCGCGATGTCCTCGGGAGGGATGCGGTGAAAGTCGAACCGCTGGCAGCGGGAGAGGATTGTGGCCGGGAGCTTGTGGATTTCCGTGGTGGCAAGGATAAACAGGACATGCTCCGGCGGCTCCTCCAGCGTTTTCAGCAGGGCGTTGAATGCCCCGGGAGAGAGCATATGAACCTCGTCGATAATATAGACGCGGTATTTGGCCCGGGCCGGGGTGTAGTTGGACTCCTCGCGCAGATCGCGGATGTTGTCTACCCCATTGTTGCTTGCCGCGTCGATTTCAATTACATCCAGAATGGTTCCGTCGTCAATCCCCCGGCAGTTCTCACATTCCCCGCACGGGTCGCCGTCAACCGGGGAGAGACAGTTGACCGCCTTGGAAAGGATTTTGGCACAGGAGGTTTTTCCCGTCCCGCGCGATCCGGTGAACAGATAGGCGTGGGCGATATGGCCTCCCCGAAGCTCATTGAGCAGTGTACGGGTGACATGAGGCTGGCCGACTACATCCGCAAAGCGGCGCGGGCGCCATTTCCGATATAGGACCTGATACAAAGCCGCTCCCTCCATGCAAAAAATTTCCGCATTCTTCTCGTCACATGGCGCGCAGGCGAAACTGTGGCGCACGGCGCAAACCGCTTAATGCTGCTCGGTTCCCCGCCTGACATGGTTCACGGCGCCCCGCCGCACAGAACCCACACGCCATGTGACCAAAAGAATACGGAATACCATAATCGTACACATTATTATACCTGATTGCAGGGGATTTGGCAAGGGGGATTTTAAATTAATCGTGGGGAGGGAAGGGAGAATATCGGAATTATAGATATAAAATAAATTATTTAGTGGAAATAAATAATTAAATTGACTGAATTTGAAAAAGGGTTATTATTAAAATATGGGAAATAAACATTCTGGGAGGAGAACGGTATGCTGAACGTTTTAAAATGGATCATGTGGATCGGCGGCGGAGCCGTCATGCTGCTGGGCGTGATTGATCTGAACCTGATTGTAGTGCTGTGCGGGGTACTCATCTTGGGGTTTGGGTCGTTGCTGGCCCTGCTGCTCAATATGGAGGGGCAGCTTCAGGAGATGACAAGGAAACTGGATTTTCTCTGCGAAAAATACGGATGGGTAGAGGAAAAGAATCAGGAGGAGCTGACTCCGGAACAGCTCGGCGCTCTCAGGCGGGAAAAGGAGCTGCAGAAGCAGCGGGAGGAAAATCAGGAAATTTTGCAGGCGGTTCGGAAAAAGTATCCTGATAAGGAGTGGACTCCCGAGCAGCTTGGCATTTTGATGGAGGAGGAGCGGAAGAGACGCGGTGCAGCAGGAGGGACAGCGGAGAAGGAGACGGAATGAGCTCCATCGCCTGAGGGGTTCCGGGCGGCTGTGTGTCCGGCGCTGAGATGCTCCCGGATAAAGCGGCTTCAATGGCGATCCTGATCGGAAAAACAGGGAGAATACAGGGAATTCAGAGAGACAAAACGGGTAATCCGCTCCGTTTTTTCCGCATATCCGTAAATAGAATCATGGGAAACAGGAGGCGGCGGAACGCCTTCTGTTTTCTTTTGGTCAAAAGGAAAGCGGAGCGGACTGTTTATGACGCCCGGCAGAAGCGGCCCCCAAAAAGGATTACCGGTTTTTATATGTATATTTCTTAAATTTAAATCTGAATCCGTCAGGCGGAATGCTATAATAAAGCTGCTTACAATGCCGTATAGGCAGATAGAATTGACAGGAGGGCAACTGTGATGAAATGGAAAGCACGGGAAAAAAATCCTGCTGTCCGCTGGCTGTGTCCTGATGGCGGCGGTCGTGCTGCTGGCGGTTCCCGGATGTGGGCAGAAGCCGGCCGAAGCACCCCGGACGGTGGAGAGAGGGGCTTTCAGACCAGCGGCACGGCGTGGACGGCCACCCGCTTTACGGATGAAAACGGAAATACGGTCGAAGGGCTGGAGGAAGCAGTGCAGGGAAAGGAATATTGGCTGGAGACAACGGAAAAACTCCCCGCATCCATCTCTGTGGATGAGGAGAAGGGCGAGATCACCTTTACCAATGGGATCATCACCCGTGTGTTGTCCTTTGCGGGAAAAGGAAAGCCGGAGTTCTATACCAGGAGCTACCGCAACGACTACATTGAAAAAGAGCTGATGGGGGACGAGGTTCAGCCGGAGGTCCTTATGGGGCTGTATGACAGGCCCTACCGGGAGATTTATGAGGGAGAGGCGATCCTGCTTCAGCCGGAGTACTATACCGTCGGAGGAGATCAGGCGGAAAAATCCTTTGTGCTGGACAGCTGGCAGGTCTACGATACGTGCGAGGAGCCGTTTATGTGGGCGCCCAACGAGCAGTACGGGGATCCGGCTGCATTCGACTGGCCGCCGCCCGGCAAACGGCTGGAGGTTCTGTTCCGTGCTCCGGAAACCTTCCCTGCGGCCTATCGGGGGCTGGAGGTCAAGCTGATTTATGAGATCTATGACAACCTTGCCTCCATGAAAAAACGGGTGGAGATTACCAACCGGGGCGATACGACGGTCACGGTCGGACGCCTGGCCACGGAAATGCTCGGCAAAACGGAAAACATGCAGAAGCTTATGATGCTGGAGACAAGCTATACCGGTGGCAATGAGATCACCATGCCGTTCAACACCGCACTTCCGTGCGCGTGCGGGGAACAGCCGGAGGGCGATCCGATGCGGGCGCTCGGCGGAACGGTCCACGCCTGTTATGAACTGGGACCGGCCTATCAGCTCGACGGCGGGAAGGAAATGACGTTCGCCGCGTTTGACACCTATGAACTGGTGTACAGTACCTACTGGTTTGAGCAGCGGGGACTGGAGCGGCTGTCCATGTACCGCCGCCTGTTCCCATGGATTACAGATAATCCGCTGACTTTCCACAGTACGAAAAAGCTGACCAAAAAGCTGATTGACCACGTGGCGGAATCGGGATTTGAGCTGATTATCCAGTCCTTTGGCGTAAAAAAGGATAAGAGTGAAAAAATGCTCACCACGGATCAAAAGGTTCTCGACGAGTATAAGGAGCTGATCGATTACGCCCATTCCAGGGGAGTGAGCGTGGGGATCTATCAGGATCAGTATCAGCTGGACCAGTATAAAACCTCGGCGGAATACAGTGCCAATGGAAAGGGAACATGGGGGACGTGGTGTCTGGCCTCGGCGGCGTTTGACGACTACTATGATAAGTTTATGAACTTTGTATCCTATACGGGTGTAGACTGTGTGGAGATCGATGGCCCCTATCCGAACTGTGTCTGTGACAACGGTGAGAAGCATCAGGGAACGGAGAACTGTAAGCATGCGGTGCACTACGGGTACTATGATTCGCAGGTCAAGCAGTGGGAAAATGCAACGCGCCTGCTGTGCGCCTCCTTAAAGGATTTAGGCGTTTATATTCAGGTTCCGGCATGGTATTATCTCAACGGCGGCAACAAGTGCGGAATTGGCTATGAGGAGATCGCGTTCAGCGAGCCCCGGCAGGAGCAGCTGCTCTACGGACGCCAGATCATGTACAACGCCTCCTATGCCAGGACGATGAGCATGAGCTGGACGCACGTCCCGTTTGACACCTACCACGGCGGTGGAAAGGCGGCCGCATTCTATCCCTACCATAAGAATATGGAGGACTATAACTGGGTTCTGGCCGAGTATCTGGGCAACGGGGTGACGGGAGTTTTCCGCGGGGAGAGCCTGTATGATAAAAAGACGCTTCCCATTATTCAAAAATGGACGTCGTTTTTTAAGGAACACCGCGGGATCGTCAATGCCGATATGGTCCATATCAATCAGGCGGCATACAAGGCGGACGACCGAAGCCGTTCGGAGAGCTTTGACACCCTGTTCCATGTCAACCCCCACAACGGGGGGGTCTACAACCAGAGCGATGCCATTATGACCGGGGAGATTACCGTCCCCATGTACTATACGGGCCTGACCAATTTGACCTATCCGCAGGTGCCGCTGCCGGGATCCACGGGCAAGGATGTCTACCAGTACGGCGAGTACCCGCCCAATTACAGCTGGCTGCCGGAGGAGCCGGACTATAAGCTGCCGGAGGCAGTGGAGGGCGTCTCCACCGGGAGCGCGACCGTTGTGGACGAAGCGGGAAATGAAAAGACTTATTCCATCGACTCCAATGGGAACCTCCACATTCAGGTCACGCTTGAGCCGATGTCCTTTACGTACTATATCTTTAAATAACGCGGGAATACACGGGGCGGTGCGATATGCGCCGCCCGTTTTCCGTCCGGGGAAGAAAAAGGGGGCCAACGGATTGTTTACATCCTCTTAGACATTATTTAAAAGAATGTTCACAAGTGAGTAACAAAAAAAACAACAGGCTGATTTACAATATACTCGTACCCAACAGAGAAAGGCGCCGCACCGAGTATCGACCGGGTACATGCTCTACCCCTCCTCAAAGCAAACCCCTCAATTTCAAGAAAAAGGACCCGGTAACCCCGGGTCCTTTTTCCTGTGTGAGGATGGGCGGCTCCTGAATGGAAACCATGATTCTTTTTACATGGAAAATCGATTTGAGGGATCATAAAGCAAGCCGGAATTTACGGAAGAAGACAGAATATATTGGAAGCAAGACCAAAGCGCGGGAGAATTTTTAATCCATTTCAAAAATCCCACTATGGGTGCAGCAGATCTGAAGCGGCCCCCGGATTTTTTTGTGAAAATCCGGGGGGTTTATGTCGTTGTGGATTCTGGTTATAATCCGGTATGGGGCGGTCCGGTTCAGGGATTGGTTCTTCCTGATATTCCCGGGGCTCCGGCTTCAGGAAAGGCAATCTATTCTAACCTTGGGAGAAAAGATGGGGAGATAGAACAAAAGAACCCTATATAGCCGAAAGAGAAAAGGACAGGATTTAATTCCTCCTTTTTTTGGAGCCGGTATAGTAAGGTTGGAATTTGAAGATCAGTATATATAATACAATAATAAAATGTAAAATTGAAATTAACTGTATTTATTTGACAAAAATAAAAATGGTTGATATAATAAAAATACGGATGATTATTTTCGCCAAGCGTGGTTAAGAAAACTATAATCTCCTTAAAATGATGATCGGGATGGTGAAAACAATGAAAAAATGGATTTGGATGGTACGAGGGCTGGCGGCAGGGATCGTGTTGGCTTTGGCGATATTTCCTGAAAAGGGTGTCCAAGCGGAAACCTGCGATAATTTGAAAAAAATTACCGAGGTATCAGCAGATGTGTTTGAGGAATTGAAACCGGATGGAGATGTATCCCCCTCAAAAAAACGCGAGATTGTGGGGAATATTTTATTCCAAGCTGGGGTTCCAGAGTTTGCGATAGAAAAACTAAAGAACGAGGTGATTGAAAAACTTTATGCGTCTCCCGGATTTGAAGTACAAACAGAATATTTTCAGGAGAAACCGGAGGGGAACTTACAATCAATTCCCTATGAGCAGCATCTGCGTATTTATGAATATAATGAAACACTGAGAAACAAGAAAAGCATGCCGTTATCTCAAACTGTATTATTGGGGGCGGACGATGGCGTAATTGTATCAGATCCAGTATATGAAATACCCAATTTAGCGCATATAGTAATTGTAGGCGGAAAATTTCCTGATGGAAAAAGACTATTAGTTACCATGGGAGCTTGGCAGAAGTCCCCAACGATGCGGATGAAAAAGATTTTATTGGAATTTGTTCCGATGGAGCAACGACAAATGACGGGACCGCTGAAGCGGCTTTGGAATATACAATGACAGATTATGGTGCAGGCGGTTCCTTTAAAGACTACTCTATTGACTATACCTCCGGGTTTGTAGAGGGGCCTCAGGGCGTAGGAATAGAGATTAACTTACCAAATGATTATACCTTTCCGGATGCAGTAACCGGAATAGGAAGAAGATATAGCGTGAGTAATATGGTATTGGGATTAATGTTATGTCCAAAAGTGATGAATCGGTATATAAGATTGTGGGAGAATATTATCATAAAAAGTTGGCTCTGATAACAAACGTTGAGATCTCGAGCGGAGGATTGGGATTTTCAGTATCTCCTCAACTGGCGTATGACGAAAGTACGGTTTCCATTCCAATTGGTTTCTGAAATTAAAATAAGGAGAGGTGTGGTATGGCAACTGTGTTCAAATGGCTTTTTTGGTTTTTCGGGATTGCGCTGCTGGCTTTTGGGATTGTTTTGGCATTTTCTGGAGGTTTGGAGGGATTTGCGGTTTTGGCCGGTGGTCTGTGTACATTTGGAGTGGGGATTGCTCTCCATCTGCTCGCAGATATTCAACTTCGGGTAAAGCTGCTCTATTCCGAGCTTGAGCAGAAAAAAAGAGAGAACACCGGAAGTTCAGAGGAAGAGACGGAATGATATATCCTGCGCATTTTATCGGCATATGCGATTGAATAATTTTGAAAAACAGGAGGGCGGCGCCTCCTGTTTTTTTATCCTGAGAAAAAACACCGGCGGAGCAGCCAGTGCATATTTGTTATAGTTTAGATGGAAACGATCCCAATGCTATGAGCAGCGAAGCAGGGATCAAAGTCTGCCGGGAATCCATTTCGGGCCGAGCGGTAAACGAAAAGGGAAAGCTGTTCCTGCTGCTCTTTCCACAATCAGACCCCGGAGAGCGATTTTTTCAGCCAGTTCTCTAAAAAGGCGAGCTGTTCGCCGGTGTGGAACCAGTGTCCGCCGTTTTCCATGACAGTTACCTTGGCAGGATGTGCGGCGGCAAAAGCGTCTGCCGTCCGGCGCGGGGTGAAGGGATCGTTCCCGGCGAGAAGAATTTCGGTTGGGACATCCCATACGACAGGGTGCTCCCGGACAAAACAGAGATATTTCCACGACAGCGGTTCCCCAAAATCACACGGGATCTCGCCTTTTTCACGCAGCTCGCTTTCCGATATACCGGCCGCCCGCATCCGCCCGAGGATCAGCTGCTCCATATCCAGGATGGGTGAGAGGAACAGGGCCTTTTCGATCGCACAGTTTTGTAAAGCGTTCATGGCAAAATAGGCTCCGATACTGTTCGCCATTATGACAATCCGGCCGTATTTTTCAGCCTCCCGGTCCCAGACGCGGCGGATGGCCTTCTGCGCTGTCCACGGGAAATCGCCGTCATAATCGACTCCGATGACATCAAAATCCGGACAAAATTTTCGGTATTGCTCCGCCTCGGCAGAGCTTCCGCCTTTCCCGTGAATATACAGCACGGCCTTTTTCAAATCATTCCCGCTCATTTCCATCCTCCGTTCCGGTTGAAGGGGAGGGTTCTCCTGTATGGGTGTCCCCCCAAAAAGAATATCCCCGGCAGGGCCGGGGATGGAATACAAAAAATTTACAGCCGGGATTTAAAATCCTCATACCCAAAGGTGCGCACCACCTGTGCGCCGTTTTCGCCGCACACGGCGATGGCGGGCAGGTTGATCCCGTTGAACGTATTGTTTTTTACCATGGTATATAGCGCCATGTCACAGAACACCAGCCGGTCTCCGTTTTTCAGCGGGCGGTCAAAGGAGTAGTCCCCGATGACGTCCCCGGCCAGACACGTCGGTGCGCCGAGCCGGTAGGTGTACGGCTTTTCTCCCGGGTTGCCGGCCCCGATGATCTCCGGTCGGTAGGGCATCTCCAGCACGTCGGGCATATGACAGGCGGCGGAGGTATCAACCAGTGCGATGTCCATTCCGTTTTTCATGGTGTCCAGTACGGTGCAGCACAGGAAGCCGGTGTTGAGAACTACCCCCTCGCCGGGCTCCAGATAGACCTGTACGCCATAGCGTTTCCGGAACCGGCGAATGCAGGAGATGAGCTTTTCCACGTCATAATCCGCACGGGTGATGTGGTGCCCGCCGCCGAAGTTGACCCACTTGAGCCCGTGCAGATAGGGGGAGAACTTCTCTTCCACCGCGTCGAGCGTACGCTCCAGCGTATCGGCCCCCTGTTCGCACATGGTATGGAAGTGGATGCCGCTGATTTTACTCCGGTCGCCCCGTTTAAAGTGCTCTATCGTGATCCCCATCCGGGAATTTGGGGCACAGGGGTTATAGAGTGCCGTTTCAATTTCCGAATATTCGGGATTGACGCGGACTCCGCATTCCGGCCGGCGGGGGCTGCGCTGTACCATGGGATAAAAGCGCTCTAACTGCTCAAAGGAATTGAACACAATGTGGTCGCACAGCGCCGCGATCTGCCCGAACTCATCCTCCCGGTAGGCGGGGGAATAGATGTGCGTCTGCCCGCCCATCTCCTCCCGGCCCAGCCGCGCCTCAAAGAGCGAGCTGGCGGTGGTACCGCTGAGGTATTCCCCGATCATGGGGTAGAGCGAATACATGGAGAACGCTTTCTGCGCGAGGAGAATCTTACAGCCGGAGCGCTCCTGTACGCTGTGCAGGAGCTCCAGATTTTTCCGAAGCAGCTCCCGGTCGATCAGATAGCACGGCGACGGAAGGCCGCGCGCCATTTCGGCATAATCTTTCATCAGTCCACCAGCTCCGGGTCAAAGCTCTCCTGCCACGGCAGGCCGTACTTGTTGAGCAGATCCATGAACGGATCGGGGTCAAACTCCTCAATGTTGTACACGCCGGGCTTTTTCCATGCTCCGGTCATCACCAGAGAGGTCCCGATCATGGCCGGGACGCCCGTGGTGTAGGAGACGGCCTGAGAGCCGACCTCGCGGTAGCACTCCTCGTGGTTGCAGACGTTGTAGAGGTAGTAGTTTCGGTCTTTCCCGTCCTTTTTCCCGCGGAAGATGCAGCCGATGTTCGTCTTGCCCTTCGTCCGCTCGGCAAGGGAAGCCGGATCCGGCAGAACCGCCTTGAGGAACTGGAGCGGGATAATCTCCTTCCCCTCGAAGCGGATCGGTTCGATCGAGGTCATCCCCACGTCGATCAGCGCGTTGAGATGGTCCAGATAGCTCTGGGAGAACGTCATGAAAAAGCGGATCCGTTTGATCCCATTCAGATTGAGCGCAAGGGACTCCATCTCCTCATGGTGGAGGAGGTACATATCCCTGGGGCCGATTTCCGGGAAATTGTAGACGCGCTTAATGGACATCGGCTCGGTCTCAATAAATTTTCCATCCTCAAAATAGCTGCCCATGGCGCTGACCTCCCGGATGTTGATCTCCGGGTTAAAGTTGGTGGCAAACGGAAGCCCGTTGGTGCCGGCGTTGCAGTCGAGGATGTCCAGATAATGGATCTCGTCAAAATGGTGCTTCTGGGCATAGGCGGAGAAAACGCCCGTCACACCGGGGTCAAAGCCGCTGCCGAGCAGCGCCGTGATCCCGGCCTTTTTGAATTTTTCACGGTAGGCCCACTGCCACTTATATTCAAACTTGGCCACGTCCTTAGGCTCGTAGTTGGCCGTATCTACATAGTGGACTCCCGTTTCCAGGCAGGCGTCCATGATCGGAAGATCCTGGTACGGCAGTGCCAGATTCAGGACGATATCCGGCTTGTACTCCCCGATAAGACGTACAAGCTGTTTAACGTCGTCCGCGTCCACCTGCGCCGTGGTGACCTCCGTCCGGCTGTTCGGGACGTGGACCCGGATGGCCTCCCTGATCGCGTCGCACTTGGATTTGGTACGCGAGGCGATGCACACCGCGTCAAATACCGTATCATTCTGGCAGCACTTGTGCGCCGCAACACTTGCGACACCGCCGGCGCCGATTAAAAGAACCTTTCCCATGCTGTTTGCACCTCCAATAAATCTAACAATGCTTCCGTTAACCGAGCATAATCAGCAGTTCCCGGATAATTTTTCCCGCAACGGCGGTGGATACGCCGCTAATGTCATAGGCCGGGGCCAGTTCGTTGACGTCCAGCCCGACGATATTCAGGCCTTTCAGCTTCAGGCACGCCTTTAGCAGCTGCATAAAGCTCACGCCGCCCGCCTCCGGTGTTCCTGTCCCGGGGAAAACGGACGGGTCGAGCACGTCCAGATCAAGTGTGAAGTAGACAGGCTTCCCTTTCAACTGCTCCACGACCTCATCCAGCCCCTCAAAGTCGAACATCCGAGTCTGGACGTGCTGCCGTCCCCAGATGAATTCCTCACGGTCTCCGGAACGGATGCCGAACTGAAAGATCCGACCGTCCCCGGTCAGCTCGTGGCACCGGCGCAGGACGCTCGCGTGGGACATTTTTTCCCCCAGATAATCGGAGCGCAGATCCGCATGCGCATCAAAGTGAATAATGGATACATCCGGATATTTCTCAAACACGGCGCGGAAAGCTCCCAGCGTGACCAGATGCTCGCCGCCGACCATGAACGGGAGCTTGCCGTCCTTTAAAATAATTCGGGTACGTTCCTGAATCTGGGCCAGAGCCGTCTGCGCGTTGCCGAAAACCAGCTCCAGATCGCCGGAGTCAAAGACCTTTTTCTCCGTCAGCTCATCATTCTGATAGGGGCTGTACGTCTCCAGCCCAAAGGATTCGCTCCGGATCGCCTTGCATCCGAAGCGTGCGCCGGGGCGGAAAGAGGTCGTCGAGTCATAGGGTGCGCCGAAGAGGACGATTTTGGCCTCCTCATATTCACAGTCACAGCCGATAAAGGTTTCCACATTCTTTTCCATCTCAGCCCTCCAATAAATCCTGAACATAGTTGGGCAGCGCAAAGCATCCGCGGTGCAGCTGCGTGTTATAATACCGGGTGGAAATCCCCAGCCCATTCCACTTCTCCAGCCCGTCGTGGATCGGTTCGATCCCGTCGGAGGCAAAGCCAAACAGCCAGTGCCCGGACGGATAGGTCGGGATATGCGCCTGATAGACGCGCGCAACCGGGAAGCTCTTGGCAATCTTCCGGTGCTCGCGGGAGACGACGTCCGCGTACGTCTCATAACAGGGGGTCTCATGCTGGTTGACGAGGATCCCGCCGTCGCGCAGCGCATTGTAGCAGCTGCCGTAAAATTCCCGGGTGGACAGCCCCTCTCCGGGGCCGAAAGGATCGGTCGAGTCCACGATGATGAGATCGTAATCTTCGTCGCACCGGCGGACAAAGCGCACGCCGTCCTCATAGTAGACCGTGACGCGCCCGTCGCTCAATCCGGCCGTCATCTCCGGAAAATACTTGCGGCACTGGTCCACGACCTCCTCGTCGATCTCGACCATATCAATGGCCTCCAGATACGGGTACTTGACCAGCTCCCTCACCACGCCGCCGTCCCCCGCGCCGATTACCAAAACCCGGCGGATTGCGGGGTTGGCCGCCATGGGGACGTGGACGATCATCTCATGATAGATGAACTCGTCCTTTTCTGTAAACATGACGCGCCCGTCAAGCGCCAGCATACGCCCGAATTCAGTGGTGTCAAAAATATCAATCTTTTGAAACTCGCTTTCGCCGGTATAGACCTGCCGGTCGATTCGGATGGACAGGCTCACATCCGGCGTGTGTTCCTCAGAATACCAAAGCTCCATGTCAGATTCCCTCCACGACCTGGATGGTCTCCAAGTCCATATCGCGCGTGCCGGTGAGCAGGCAGCCCTTTTCCTTGGCGTAGCGGATATAGTCGATAATCTCGCCCGTAATCAGCTCGCCGGGGGCGAGGATGGGGATCCCGGGCGGATAGCACATGACAAACTCGCCGCACACGCGCCCGGCGCACTCCTTTAGCTGCACGCCCTTTTTGGCCCCGTAAAAGGCCTTGCGCGGCGGCAGCTTGACCAGCGGCGTGATGTACTCGTGGTCGAACATCCCGGCCGGATCCCGCGAATAGCGGCGTTTGATCTGGGTGAGGGCCGTCACCAGCCGTTCCACGGCCAGCGGCGTATCGCCTACGGAGATGATCGCCAGAATGTTGCCGATATCCCCGAACTCCACCTGAATGTCGTACTCGTCGCGCAGGATGTCGTAGACCTCGATCCCGGCCAGCCCGATGTCGCGCACATAGACGGAGAGCTTGGTCGTATCAAAGGCATACACGGCCGGATCGCTGCATAAATCCGTAGAGTAGGCGTCATAGCCGCCGATCCGGTTGATCTCCTCCCGGGCGTATTGCGCGAGCTGTTCCACTTTGCCGAAAATCTCTTTCCCGTGGAGCGCGAGGTTCCGGCGGGAGATATCCAGCGAGGAGAGAAGCAGGTAGGAGGCACTCGTCGTCTGCATCAGGTTGAGGATCTGGCGGACGTAATCCCGGTTGATCCCCCCCCCTGTGAGCAGGATCGAGCTCTGCGTCAGGGAGCCGCCCGTCTTGTGCATGCTCACGGCTGCCATATCGGCCCCGCAGGCCATGGCGGATTTGGGCATGTTTTCACCAAAGTAAAAGTGCGCCCCGTGCGCCTCGTCCACAATGACCCTCATCCCGTTGGCATGGGCCAGCTTGACGATCTCCTCCAGCTCGGAGCAGATGCCGTAATAGGTGGGATTGTTGACGAATACCGCGCGTGCGTCCGGATTGGCCATGATGGCGATGCGCACGTCGTTGACCGTCATCCCGAGGGAGATCCCCAGTCGCCGGTTGACGCCGGGATTGACATATACGGGAACGGCCCCGCAGAGGATCAGCGCGTTAATGGCGCTGATGTGCACATTGCGGGGCATGATAATTTTATCGCCGGACCGGCAGGTCGCCATAATCATGGCCTGTACGGCAGCCGTCGTCCCGTTGACGATGAAGAACGCGTTTTCCGCCCCAAAAGCCTCCGCCGCCAGCTCCTCCGCCTGAAGGATGACGGAGGTGGGATGGCTGAGGTTGTCGAGCGGCTTCATGGAGTTGACGTCCACGCTCAGGCAGTCCCTGCCGAGGAAGGCGGTCAGCTCCGGGTTTCCGCGCCCCTGCTTATGGCCGGGCACGTCGAACGGGACGATCCGGTTGGAACGGTAACGCTTTAAAGCCTCAAGCAGCGGCGCGTCGTGTTGGGTAAGCTGTGCCATTTTCATCCGCTCCTTGCTCGAAAATCAGTTGTTTTTGGAAAAGACGTTCCGTCCGCTGAAGATTTCAATCATTTCGCGGCGGAGACTGTCCGTAATGTCCAGCCGCTCGCGGGGGAGCAGCTCGTAGGCGTCCACATTAAACAGATAATTCTGAAGAACGATCTCCTTAATCATCATCTTCGTGTGGAATATATTGGCCTCATACAGATTGATGTCCGCCGCATCGTACCGATGCAGCGTCTCCTCGTCAATGTAGTCCTGAATCGAGGTCATATCGTGGTCCATAAAGAGCTTGGTGCCGTCTACATCGCGGGTAAAGCCGCGGACCCGGTAGTCGATGGTCATAATGTCGGAGTCAAAGCTGCCGATCAGATAGTTGAGCGCGTTCAGCGGCGTGATCTTCCCACAGGTTCCGACGTCGATATCCACCCGGAACGTCGCGATGGACGTATCGGGATGATACTCGGGATAGGTGTGCACCGTCAGATGGGACTTATCCAGATGGGCTACCACGTCCCGCCCATTGGTTACGCTCACCTCGCCGGCAGAGCGGCGCCCCTCGGACTCCTCGCCCGGGTGCCCCTCGGAGATCAGGATCGTTGCGCTGGCGCCCTGCGGCTCATAGTCCTGCATGGCGATATTGAGTACATGCGCCCCGATCATATCCGTGACATCGCACAGGATATTCTTCAGCCGTTCCGAATTGTACTGCTCATTGATATAGTGGATATAGTCCCGCTGCTCTCTCTCACTCTTTGCATAGCATACATCGTAGATGTTAAAGCTAAGTGTTTTTGTGAGGTTGTTAAAGCCGTATAAACTCAGCTTTTTTCCCAACCCTACCATCACGACCTTTCCCCTCGGCAGAACGCGGAAAACGTACCGTGCGCGCGCCGATCCTATTTTAAATCATACCATAGATTATAGGGGTTTGGGACACAAAATTCAACCGTTTTTCAGAAAAAAATCAGATAAAGAATTTGTAAAGTGCATCCGGCGCTTCTGTCCGCAGACAGGCCGGCCGTTTCAGCCGTTTTTATTTATGGAAAAAAGGAAAAAACGCTTCCATTTTGGTCTGGAATCAGTTAAAATGGATAAGGAAAAGAACCCCATATGAGAGAGGAAGGATTTTATCAAATATTCACGTTTTCCGGCGCCGGACGGAATCCCGGGCCGGACGCTCTGCCTGACGGCCCTCGCCGCCGCGCTGGCGTATAATATCTTGTTCAGCTTTACGCGCAACCCGCTGGACCGGAGCAGCACCCTTTCCTGGATCGGATACGACTATCCGCTCTCCTTTCTGCTGTGGGGGTTTATGACGGAGTCCGCGCTGTTCCTGAACCTGCTCTATCTGTACCGGAGAACCGGCTTCAGCGGCAGGGTGGGCAGTATTGCCCTATATGGGGGGCTGTTTGCCGCGCCCCCGGTCGTCCTCTTTAACGACTGGGGCTGGGAACAGACGGCTCATCTGGCGGCTACTGCCGCATTTGTCCTGCTCAACGGGACGGCTCTGATCGCCTATTTTATGCATCGCCGCCGGGAGCGTGCGCGGTATTGGATCACAGCGGCGGCAGTCATTGCGGTTCTGGCCGGTTCGGTGGCGGCCCATGCCCTGATTAAGCAGAACGGACTGACGGAGCTGGTTCCAATCTGGACCGGACTGTTCCTGCTTTTGATCGTCAATTTTACCGGCTTTTATCCTGACGGGGAGAGGGAGACGCCCGTTTTTTACGGGAACAAGAGCCGTGCTGTGGCCGTGAACCTTGCCCGATTTTTGGGAATGCTGGGGGCCTGCGACTTTTATCTGAACCGGTGGAGCCGGGGAGCGCTCCATCTGCTGATGACCTATACCGGCGCCCTTTTATGCGTCTGCCGTTTTACCGGGGTGGGGCACTGGAACCATCTGCAGGGAGAGGCGGCGTGGATTTTCCTGACCGCCGGGATCTCCCTGCTGGCCGGTTCGCTGGCATGGGCGGTTTCAGATGCCGTCCGGCTGGCGGACGGCGGTATGCGGCTTGAGTGGAGCGCGGAGGAGACGGCCGCCTCCGCGGCGGCACGCTGAACGGCGGCGGGAGCCGTATCCATTCTGTTAGACAGGAGGCCGCGGGCCGAGTCTGCCGGTAGCCGTCTGAAATATTTATATTTGGGGTAGAAAGGAGGGGGTTCCAATGGTAGAGGCTGTTACCCAGTGGGATTTTAGTATTCTATATTTTATTCAGGAGCACCTGCGTACGGCGTTCGGCGACTTCCTCATGCCGCTGATTTCCGCGCTTGGCTCCGGCGGCGTGATCTGGATCGTCTGCGCGGTGGTCATGGTCATCATCAAAAAGACGCGCAAGGCAGGGGTTCAGGTTGGCGTGGCGCTGCTGATGTGCCTGATCCTGAGCAATCTGATCCTGAAGACGCTCGTCGCGCGCGACCGTCCGTTTGTTCAGGATCCGATGGCGGAGGAGCTGGGCTATCTGGTTGCCGGGCCGACGGACGGCTATTCGTTCCCGTCCGGGCATACGGTGTCGTCCTTTGCGGCGGCGACGGCAATTTTCCTCTGGAATAAGAAGTTCGGGGCGGGCGCCTATGTACTGGCGGCGCTGATCGGATTTTCGCGCCTGTATAACTTTGTCCACTTCCCGACGGATGTCCTTTGCGGGATTGCGGTGGGCGTGCTGTTCGGCGTGATTGCCCACTACGCGGTCGAGGCGGCGGACCGGGCCATTAAAAAGAAGCGGTCGGAAAGAACGGCGACTGCGGCTGTTAAAAATGAATGACGGCACAGGGCGGGGCGCAGACCCCGCCCTTTTGATGCCCGTGGCTTTTCATACAAACCGGCTGTGCGGGCGCGGCGTCTTTGTGTAATATTCGGATTGCCGCTCCGGTTTGGGATATGATAAAATAACAGGCGGAAAGGTCGTGAGCGCGCATGAAATTTAATACCGCCGTCTTTGATCTGGACGGAACGCTCCTGAATACGCTGGGCGATCTGGCGGACAGCGTCAACGCCGTGCTGGAACGTTATGGCTACCCGGTACGGACGGAGGAGGAGGTGCGCCGGTTTGTCGGGAATGGGGTGCCGCTGCTGATCGAGCGGGCGCTTCCGTCCGGTACGGGCCGGGAGGAATATGAAACATGCCTGCAGGCATTCAAGGAGCATTACCGGAAAAATATGTGCCGGAAAACCGCCCCTTATCCGGGAATTCCGGAGCTGCTGCGGGAGCTGAAGCGGCGTGGGGTGAAAATGGCGGTGGTATCCAATAAGTTCGATGCGGCGGTTCGGGAGCTGTGTAAAAAATATTACGGCGGCATGATTTCCGTAGCGATCGGGGAGAGCGCCCACGTCCGGAAAAAGCCCGCGCCGGACAGTGTCTGGCGCGCGCTGAGAGAGCTGGGTGCGGAGAGGGAAAGCGCCCTGTATATCGGGGATTCCGATGTGGATATTCAGACAGCCCGCAACGCGGGATTGGCCGGCGTCGGCGTGACATGGGGATTCCGGGACCGGGCCCTGCTTGAGCGCGAGGGGGCCCGGTATCTCATCGACCGCCCGGAGCAGCTACTGGACATTCTGTCATTATAATAAGGAAACAGCCTTTCAGGAGGTGAAATTCCCTCCTTTATTAATGGGATGCCCAACGGGAAAGGGCTTGACAAAAATGGAGAAAAAGGAGAAGCTGTCAGCAAGCAAGCAAGCAAGCAAGCAAGCAAGCAGGGATAATTCTGTCCTTTTAACCTGTCAGGCGGAGAATTACATAAAATACACCAATAGAAAAGGCGTGTTTCGCCCGTGGAATTACCACGGACGGGATGCGCCTTTTGTATTGCAAAGTTCAAATAAAAGTCAAAACCAGATTTTAGAAAGGACGTAAAACAATGCAAACAAAACGAAAATGGTTGAGTATTCTGCTTACGCTCTGTATGGTACTCATGTCTGTTCCAACAGTGGCATTTGCCGTAGCAGCGGATGCGGATTGGGGCAGCGATTATGACACTGCAAAAGAATTTACGATTTCCACAGAAGCGGAGCTGCGCGCTTTTGCGGCTATGGTAAACGAGGGCAAGGATTTTGCTAACAAAACTGTGAAACTGGCGGATAATATCACCATGAGCGATGAACTTTGGGTACCTGCCGGAAGCGTAGATCTTATGTCGGACACTGCTGATGAAGGAGACAACTTTTTTGCGGGGATCTTCGATGGACAGAGCCATACCATTTCCGGTCTCACTATTGATTACGGCAAGACTGATAATGACCCCCTGTATGATGCGGCCGGATTGTTCGGCAATGTCTCCGGCACAGTAAAAGATGTATCTCTTACAGGGCTGTCCATTTCTGCAGCCGGTGATGACGTGGGTGGCATCGCAGGCAATCTGATGGATAATGCCGTTATTTCGCGCTGCACGGTGCAAGGTAGCATTTCTGGCGCCGTATATGAAGGTGACGGCGATGCCTACGGTTCGCAGATGGGCGGTATCGCAGGTAGAACGGAAAACACCTGTGAAAATGTACGCATTGAAAACTGCGTCAACGAGGCCGTCCTCAATGGTGAAAAAGATGTCGGCGGTATTATAGGCCTTGCAGACGGACGGTATGAACAAAGCGTCACGCTTCTGAACTGCACGAACAGAGGCAAAGTGAACGGCGGCTCCTATCATGTTGGCGGTATTGTTGGCAGTGCGGACGGCACCGTTATCTCCAGCTGTATAAATGAAGGGGCGGTCACTGGCACATATGATGATAATATTCAATTAGGTAACCGTGGCGTCGGGGGTATTGTAGGCAACGCAGTAGATGAAGTTGAACTTACAGATTGCCGGAACAGCGGTGACATCGTAGCTCCCCAGCAGGAATGGGTGGGCGGTATTGCAGGACGCCTGCACCAGGGTTCTTCGGTGAACGGCTGCACGAACAGCGGTGCTATTCAGGGTGGAGACCATACCGGCGGTATTGTGGGCTATGCAGACGCTTATGTGGATGGCTATCAAGTGGCCGGCTGTGCCAATACAGGCAGTGTGTCGGGTGCAAATGCCGTAGGCGGGATCGTGGGGCATACCTCAGCCTCTGAAGAGGAAAACGCCACTGTTTCCGTGACGGATTGTACCAACAGCGGTGCTGTCTCCGGCGAGAGTGCCGTTGGCGGCATTGTGGGCGACCACAGCTCCGACTATGCGGCGAGTGATGTGAAAACGGCGGCCACTGTGTCGGGATGTATCAATACCGGATCTGTTCCTGCCGGTGCCGGAGCGATTGTAGGCAACAATAACACCACTAACGGCCATACGGGCAAAGTGGAAAGCAACTTCTGGCCGGAGAGCGTTGGACAGAATGCCGTCGGCTCCGGCGCGGGGTCGGAAAACAATCCGGTCGACGCTGTAACCAACAATTCATCCTATGATCAAGACGGGAATTTCAATACGCCCGTTACAGGCGAGGATGGCTCCCTGACCTCCATCTGTGAAGTGGTGGGGCACAGCCTGACCAAAGTGGAGGGGAAAGCCGCCACCTGTACGGAAGAGGGCAGCAAAGAATATTGGGAATGCACGGTGTGCGGAAAGCTGTTTGACGATGAGCAGGGGAAAACGGAGATAACGGAGAAAGACGTGATCGTTGCCGCCTTGGGCCACAGCTGGGGCGAACCGGAATGGAACTGGACGGAGGACGGATGCACGGCGGTCTTTACGTGCCGAAACGACGCAACCCATACGGAGAGCGTGGAAGCGGAGGTAACGACCGAGATTCGGAAAGCCCCGACCTGCACGGAGGCCGGTAATATCGAATACTGGTATTGTGAACAGTGCGGGAAGTATTTCAGTGATGAGGCTCTGACCGAGGAGATTGCCGAGGAAGATACGGTTCTTCCGGCGCTGGGACACCAGGCGGTGAAGGTGGAAGCCAAGGCTCCGACGGCAACGGAGGCCGGTAATATCGAGTACTGGTACTGTGAGCAGTGCGGGAAGTACTTCAGCGATGAGGCTCTGACCAGAGAGATCGCAAAAGAGGATACGGTTCTGAAGGCGACCGGAGAGAAGGGAGAACCCGACACGCAGGAGCCCGCGACGGACGATGAGAATACAGAGATTGTTGGACCGGCTACGGGAG
>X72_Ural_Owl__coassemble_94_pt1 | contig 25645 bp, 20 predicted proteins | sample X72_Ural_Owl__metabat2_high_PE_004 | metagenome-assembled genome bin X72_Ural_Owl | reverse complement strand
GGGATCAGCATGGCCAGATTGGTCTTACCGCAGGCGGACGGGTACGCCGCACAGATATACTTGACCTCATGCTGCGGGTTCTCAATGCCAAGGATGAGCATATGCTCGGCCTGCCAGCCCTCTTTCCAGCCCTGATAAGAGGCAATACGCAGGGCAAAGCATTTCTTGCCCAACAGAACGTTTCCGCCGTAGCCGGAGTTGACGGAGATAATGGTGTTGTCCTCCGGGAACTGGCAGATATAGCGCTTTTCCTCATTGATCTCGCACTTGCAGTGAAGGCCGCGCACCCAGTCGTTGCTGTCGCCGAGAACCTCAAGCACCTTCCTGCCCACGCGGGTCATGATCGCCATATTCAGAACAACATAGATGGAGTCGGTCAGCTCAATGACGATCTTGGAGAGCGGGGAGCCGATCGGTCCCATGGAATAAGGGATGATGTACATGGTACGGCCCTTATAGCTGTTGCGGGCAATATCATAGAGCATTTTATAGGCTTCCTGCGGATCCATCCAATTGTTGGTGGGGCCGGCATTCTTCTTCTCCCTGCTGCAGATGAAAGTACGGCCCTCCACGCGGGCAACGTCATTGACGGCAGTGCGGTGCAGGTAGCAGTCCGGGAGCTTCTCCTCGTTGAGTTTAATCATTTCACCGGTAGAGCAGGCCTCTGCGCGCAGCGCCTCAATCTGCTCCTGTGAACCATCAATCAAAACCACCTGATCCGGCTGCACAAGATTGATCTTGTCCTGTACCCAATCAAGGACGCTCTGATTTGTTGTGAATTTTTCCATAAATCAAATGCTCCTTCCTTATTTTTAAGCTCGGAACGGAAAATCCGCTTCGGCTTAATCCAGTATTCATTATACTGCTTCTACTGGGAATATTCAACAGACAAATTGTTAATTTATTGTCAGCATTTTGACAGAGCGTTGTTCATTCTGAATAAACGCATTACGAATCCTGCAAGCAGTCAATCGGCATCGTTGCATATGCATTCAAATCAATCCCGGCCCGAGCGCCTGAAAGATACTCATAATATCCCTGTGAAGCAATCATCGCCGCATTGTCCCCGCACAGGGAACGCTCCGGGAGATAAAGCGTATATGAATTTTTCCGGCACATTTCTTTCATTTTTACCCGGAGGACGGAATTGGCGCTCACCCCTCCCGCCAGCGCAATGCAGGTGTGCCCATATTTTTTTGCCGCCTCCTCGGTGTGCTCCGTCAAATAGGATGCCACACAATCCATAAAACATGCGCCCAGCTGTAAAACCGGAATCTCCTCCCCGCGCTGTTCCAAATTGTGAATGGTGTTGATAATCTTTGTTTTCAGGCCGGAAAAGCTGAAATCCAATTCTCCGCCATCCAGACGGGGCCTCCCAAAGCGAAATCCCTCCGCCGGGACTCCCGCACACTTCCGGTCCAGATTAAGTCCGCCGGGATAGGGCAGCCCCATACTGCGCGCCGCCTTGTCCAGCGCCTCTCCCGCCGCGTCGTCCCGGGTGGAGCCCACGATATGAAAATCCGTATAGCCGCGCACCTCGGTAAGAATCGTATGCCCGCCGGAAACCACCAGACAGAGAAACGGCGGCTCCAGCTCCGGGCTGGACAGGTAGTTGGAGGCAATATGCCCGCGCAGGTGGTGCACCGGGATGAGCGGAAGCCCCGTGGAATAGGACAGGCCCTTCGCATAGTTTACCCCCACAATCAGCGCACCGATCAGCCCCGGCGCATAAGTTACAGCCAGAGCGTCCACGGTATCCCACGTACACCCCGACTGGGTGAGCGCCTCCCTGACCACCCTGGAAATATTCTCAATATGCCGCCTGGAGGCGATTTCCGGCACGACGCCGCCGTAAATTTTATGTTCCTCCACCTGCGTATGAATTACGTTGGACAGGATTCGCCGCCCATCCTCGACGACGGATGCCGCCGTCTCATCGCAGGAGCTCTCAATCGCAAGAATTTTCACCCGACCGGTTCCTCCTTTCCGTTGCGGAAGCGCGTCATAATCAACGCGTCTTCACGAGGGGATGAATAAAAATTTTTCCGCTCACCTATTTTTTGAAATCCGAGCTGCTCGTACAAGCCGATCGCAGTCCGATTGGAGGGACGTACCTCCAATGAGACAAACGCGGCCCCTCTGCGGAACGCATCGTCACAGGCGAAGGACAGCAGGGCACGGGCGATTCCACGCCGCCGGAATTCCGGCAGAACAGCCAAATTGTACAGATAGCACTCATCCAGCACCTGATTGACCCCCATATATCCGGCCGCCTCCTTTCCCTGAACGGCAAGGTAAAAGCGGTCCGTCCTCTTCTCCAGTCCCGATCGGACAAGGGTCTCGCTCCATGGGACGGAGAAGCACGCCTGCTCAATCCGGACGATCGCCGCAAGATCTTCCGGCCCCGCACGCCTTATCTGGACCGTATCCATGCGAACAGCTCCTGCATCCCGTCAAAAATCTGATCCGCGCAGTCCCGGTAGCGCCATAGATCTCCGCCATAGGGATCCTGGACGCCGTGCGAAAGGAGATAGAGCCGGTTTTCCGGGACAAGGGGCTTGACCGCCGCCAGATGCTCCCGCGTCATACACACGACAGCATCCGCCTCATCCAGAAGAGGCGCCGTAAGGCTGCGGGAACGGTGAGCGCGGATATCAACCCCCATCTCCTCCATCACCCGCACGGCGTTTTCCGACGGAGCGTCTCCTCCAAAGGCAAGAAGCCCCGCACTCATCCCGATCCGGCCGGAAATCCCCCACCGGCGGACAATCTCATTAAAAATCCCTTCCGCCATGGGACTGCGGCAGGTATTCCCCGTACAGACAAAAAGAATCTTTTCCATCCATGGTCACTCCTTTGCGTCATACCATGTCTTCCCGCTGTGCACATCGGCCTCCAGCTTCACTTTCATCGGACAGGCGTTCTCCATCTCCTCCCGGAGGATCTGCTCCACCTGCTCCCGTTCCTGCTCCGGCGCTTCGACGATCAATTCGTCGTGAACCTGAAGGATCAGCCGGGAATGCAGCCGTTCCCGCTTGAGACGGTCCCGCACACGGATCATCGCGATCTTAATAATATCCGCAGCCGTCCCCTGAATCGGCATATTGCGTGCCACCCGTTCGCCAAAGGCACGGGTGACGGCATTGGAGGACTTCAGCTCCGGCAGATACCGCCTGCGTCCGAACAGGGTGGTCACATACCCTTCCTCCTTCGCTCTGGAGACGACCTGCTCCATGTAGTTCCGAACCCCGGAATAATGAGCAAGATAGCTCTCAATGTACTCCGACGCCTCCCTGCGTGTGACGCCGATATCCTTGGACAGGGAAAACGCGCCGATCCCGTAAACGATCCCAAAATTGACGGCCTTGGCATTTGACCGCATCAGCGGAGTCACCATCTCCATCGGCATATGAAACACCTGGGGGGCTGTAACGGTGTGAATATCCGTCCCGCTGTTGAACGCCCCAATCATATTTACATCGTCCGCCATGTGCGCCAGTACGCGCAATTCAATCTGGGAATAATCCGAATCCACCAGCACACATCCCTCCCGTGCCCGGAAGAACCGGCGCATCTCCCGCCCAAGCGGTTTTCGCACCGGAATGTTCTGCAAATTCGGCTCCGAAGAGGAAATACGGCCGGTACGGGTCTCCGTCTGATTAAAAGAGGAATGAATACGCCCATCCGGGCCGATCACTTTGAGCAGCCCGTCGCAGTAAGTGGACTTGAGCTTGGCGAGGGTACGGTAATGGAGAATATCTTCCACCACCGGATAATCAAGGGCAAGCCCCTCCAGAACCTCTGCACTGGTGGAATAGCCGCTCATGGTTTTTTTTCTGGCCGGAAGCCCCAGCTTTACGAACAGGGCCTCTCCAAGCTGCTTAGGGGAGTTGAGGTTAAATTCAAAGCCGACCTGACGGAAGATTCCGGATTTCAGTTTTTCAATCTCCGCATCCAGCGATTCTCCAAACTCCCGGATCCCCGCCTCGTCCACCTCAAACCCGTCCTGCTCCATCTCCGCAAGGACGCGCGCCAGCGGAAGCTCAATCCGGTCCAGAAGTTCCCGCTGGCCGTTTTCACGCAGACGGCGGTCCGCCTCCTCACAAACCGCTTTCAGGCAGAGCACCCCCTCGTCAAGCTCCCCTCCTTTCAGCTCCGGAGTTGGCACCGCATATTCCGCCGCCAGCCGCTGAACCGAATAGTCCGAGGAGGAGGGATTGAGCAGATATCCCGCCAGCGACAGGTCGAATACGACCCCCTCCGCGCTCTTACCTGCATGCAGCGCCAGAGCGTGGGCGCGCTTGGAGTCCAGCACATATTTTTCCATCCCGCCGGCGGACAGAAGATCGATCATTTCCGGCTCCTTAACCGGCCCGATAAAATCCTCCGCCGCAGCATAGGACAATTCCTCCGAATCGTACAGATAGAGGCGTCCCGCCCGGCGCAGGCGCCCCCAATCTGGCTCCGCCAGAAAGGTCAGGCTCTCCCTCTCCCGTCCGCGCTCCGTCTCCGCCGCCGGGACAGACTCGCGGTCCAGTCCAAAGCGGTCGATCATTTTGAACATCTCCAGCGCGGCAAAAATCCGAACCGCCCTGGCACAGTCCGGCGCCTTTTTCCGGTAATCCTCTATTCTTTTGGAAATCGGTGCATCTGTCCGGATCGTCCCCAGCTCCCGGCTCAGATAGGCGGAATCCTTTCCGTCCGCCAGACGCCTGCGGACCGAATCCTTGATTTCCAGCTGATCCAGCCGGCTGTATATGGAATCCACCGTCCCGTATTCCCGGATCAGGGCAAGAGCGGTCTTCTCTCCGATCCCCTTGACGCCCGGAATATTGTCCGAGGCATCTCCCTGAAGCGCCTTGACCTCGATGAGCTGGCGCGGCGCAACACCGTAATCCTCTAAAATACGTGCCTCATCGCAGTAGACGGTCTGCGCCTGTCCCCCGCGCGTCGCTGCCAGCAGTACGACGGTGTTGTCCCCGACAAGCTGAAGGCTGTCCCGGTCCCCGGTAGCCAGATAGCATCGGTTCTCCGTCCCCCGGCACGCGTCGGAGAGCGTACCGAGAATATCGTCGGCCTCCCATCCCTCACAGGCGACCACCGAATAACCAAGCGCCGTGAGCAGTTCTTTCAGGATTGGCAGCTGGGATGCCAGCTCATCCGGCATTCTCTTACGGCCGGCCTTATATTCCGCGTACATCCGGTGCCGGAAAGTGGGAGCCCTCAGATCAAAGGCCACCGCCACGCACTCCGGTTTGCATTCCTGTTCCAGATGGAGCAGGATATTCAAAAAGCCGAAGATTCCATTGGTGAACTGGCCATCCTTTGTCGTCAGCGTCCGGATTGCGTAAAAAGCCCGGTTGATAATACTGTTGCCGTCCAATACAAGGAGTTTCAAAGCTCCGCCTCCTTTATTTTCGTCATCCGTCAAACTGTTTCATTTTATTATATCATAGACTCCCCCCATCCACAACCGCATACGACCTCCTATTCGGGAGTTCCCGGAACGGTATTCCCCCGGGCAATCCGGAAGGTGAGGGGGCAGGGCATCACAGCGCATCCATCCCCCCTGTTTAGTATTACCGCTCCGAAAGCCGATTTTTCTCCGGCATCCGCTTTCATTCCCTTTTTTCAGCCGCCCCGTTTCCGACCAGACAGAGAAGGGCGGCATATGGTGAAATCTGAAAAAAAATGTGGTAGAATAAACGTGAAACTGTAAAAACCCGGAGCAAGGATGTGTTGATTTGAAAATTGGAAAAATTGAGATCGCCGGCTATGCCGCGCTTGCACCGATGGCAGGCGTGGCGGATCGGGCCATGCGGGAAATCTGCGCCAGACACGGAGCGTGCTATACCGTCGGAGAGATGGCAAGCGCCAAAGGGCTGGTCATGAGCGACCGGAAATCCGAGCAGCTTCTAAATGTGGCGGATCCCCATTATTTGTGTGCCGTCCAGTTGTTCGGCTGTGAACCGGAGATCATGGCATGGGCCGCGGAAAAATCCCTTCGCTTCCACCCGCAGATCATCGACATCAATATGGGATGCCCCGCGCCCAAGGTCGCCAAAACCGGCTGCGGGAGCGCGTTGATGAAAACGCCCAAGCTGGCCGGAGAGGTCGTGCGCGCCGTAGTCCGTGCCGTTGAAATTCCGGTCACGGTCAAGATTCGCGCCGGCTGGAACCGGGATTCCCTCAATGCGGTAGAGATCGCCAAAATCTGTGAGGATGCGGGAGCCTCTGCCGTTGCGGTACATGGACGAACCCGCGAGCAGATGTACGCTCCTCCGGTCAATATCGGCATCATCCGTCAGGTGAAAGAGGCCGTCAAAATCCCGGTCATTGGAAACGGAGATATTTTCACTCCACAGGACGCGGCAAGGATGTATGAGGAGACGGGCTGCGATCTCGTGATGGTTGGACGCGGTGCCATGGGACGGCCATGGCTGTTTGCCCAGATTAACGCATGGCTGGGCCACCAGCGCGTACTCCCCGATCCGCCGGTGAGCGAACGGATGCGGATCATGCTGGAGCATATTGAAAAGCTCTGCGAATACAAGGGGGAGCGGGTCGGTATGCGCGAGGCCCGCAAACATGCCGCATGGTACTGGAAGGGAGTACGGGGCGCCGCCGCCATGCGCCGCACAATCGGCGAACTGGAGAGCATGGATCAGCTGCGTGAGCTGGCGTTTCAGGCGATCCAGCAGGCACAAAACGATCCGCCGGATTCCTTTTAGATGACGCAGCTCCTCTCGCCAAGGGCTTCCTCAGCCAAGGCAGAGCGGCGCCCACTCCCGGTTCGGTCTCGGATCAAGCCCATGCTTTTCCCCTCTGCCGGCATGAAATCCTGTCTTTCTCCTCTCAAGCGGGGATCGGATATTTCTAAAAAGCAGCGCAAGGTTCCGTGCGGCGGTGCAAGCTGTTCAAACATGGACGCTTCCATTCAAACGGCCCGGTCTGTCTCTCCTGCTCCAGAGTGGGCATCTTATCCGATCCACACCGCATCGCTCCGAGTATGGGGGACCGCGCTGCTTGAAAATCTCCCATAGCAGAACAGGACGCCATCCCACAGGGCCGTCAAATCCGGATCCAGGCCTCTCCCTTTGGAACTCCCCGCCTGTCTTTGATCGGCTGTTTTTCCCTCCACCACAGACAGAATACATACAAAAAACGGGAAAGCGTCTGCTTTCCCGTTTTGATTTTATTTTTTACCGCCCAAACAGCTTGGTAATGTCGCCGAAGTCGTCGTCATCCTCACCATAGCCTTTTCCGTCGTCGGCCGTATCAATCCGCGCGCCAAATGGGGAGTGGGCCTTGCGCTCCGGCTCTTTCCGGGCACCGGAGGAAATATCCTCCATCGCGGGAGCGGAAACCGGCGAGCCAAAGCCTGTGGCAATCACCGTAATCTCAATCTGATCCTCCAGAGAGGAGTCAAGCTGAACGCCCCAGATAATATTTGCATTCGTATCCGCCGCGTCGGAGATAATCTTGGCGGCGTTCTCGACCTCGTCCAGTTCAATATCGCTGCATGCGCGCATGGAGATCACTACGCCCTTGGCTCCCTCAATCGTCGTCTCAAGCAGCGGGCTGGATACGGCAAGGCGCGCCGCATCCTCCGCCTTGTTTTTACCGGTGGCAATTCCGACGCCCATATGCGCGCGGCCCGCATTGGTCATCACGCTCTTAATATCGGCAAAGTCCACGTTGACCAGCCCCGGACACTTGATAAGCTCCGCAATATTGCGGACGCCCTGATTGAGCACACTGTCCGCCACCTCAAAGGCGTTTGCCAAGGTGATTTTCTCTTTGGAGATCAGCTTCAGGCGCTCATTCGGGATCACGATCAGGCTGTCCACATGCTGGGATAGCTCGGCAATACCGGCCTGCGCCTGTTCCATACGGTGCTTTCCCTCAAAGGCAAACGGCGTCGTGACGATTCCCACCGTCAGGATTCCCTCATCCTTTGCAATCTGTGCGACAACCGGCGCAGCTCCCGTTCCGGTTCCGCCGCCCATACCCGCCGTAATAAAAACCATCCCGCTTTTTCCGATTCCATCAGTAATGGCATCGCGGCTCTCCTCCGCCGCGTGCTGGCCGACCATGGGATTGGCTCCGGCCCCCTGACCGTTGGTGATCTTTTCGCCGATCTGGATCTTATGTGTTGCCTGCGAATTATTCAGCGCCTGCTTATCGGTATTGACCGATACAAATTCGACGCCCTTAATACCGGAGCGGACCATCCTGTTAATGGCGTTGCCGCCGCTTCCGCCAACTCCGATCACTTTAATGCGTACGACATCTTCAATTCCGTTATCCATTTCAAATGGCATGAAACGTCCCTCCAAGTATATATTCAACGACCCCCGCACCCCAAATCCACCAAAAGGGTACAGCACACCGATCTCAAGTGTCAGTAAAACATTATTATATTACCACGGGAAAAAAGAAAATTCAACCGCTTTCCTCTACAAATTTTCATTTTGGAGAGGAGAACCTTTTTTACGCTCCAACCGTCCTTTTCCCGGAGAGGTAGGCTTTTCCGTTGACCCTCAGGTCAATGGTTCCGCTCTTGTGGGGATCTGCCGCATCGTTGCGGCGGATGACCTCGGCCAGCATGGCCATCTTTTTCTCCATATTCTGGCGGTCGCCGAGCACGGCGTCCAGCCTTCCGGAATAGGTGAGAACCATATTCCCCGGATCGGTCACATCATAATAGGTCAGGCTGGTCAGCCCCGCCTGGTCCGCCGCGTCTAAAAGGAGCTTCAGCGCATTGATGGAATCCCCATTTTCAGCCTGAATCGCGCTCCCCTCTTCCGCCGCCGATACACCGCCCAGACACACCTGTGCAATCCCCTCCGGCAGCGCTCCGCTCCCTTTCTCCAGCACCTTGAGATCCCGGTCCAGCAGGATATAACCGTCCCCCGTTGCGACGCCCAGCACGGCGGAAGCCGACTCCTCCACCGTGATTTCAATGGCGGCGGGAAACTTCCGCTTCACATGCGCCGTGCGGACATAGGGCTTTGCCTGTTCAATCTGCTCCGAAGCCCTCTCCACATTGGTCAAAAATAAATTTTCCCCGGTCCGGATCCCGGACGCCTCTAAAATTTCCTCTACTGTATAGCGTGAATTTCCCGTAACCGTAACCATCTCAATCTTAAAAAAAACCGTCAGGGAAAGGACGGCGCAGACCGCCGCCATCACCAGCAGAATGACGGCACAGGCAATCCGTCTGCGCCGCCTGCGCCGCTTTTTCATCTTCTGTGCATGGAGGCGGCGCGCCTCGTCACGCGAGGGCTGACGGGGGACATTCCCGCTGTGCGCCGTCCCCGCCGCCGTTTTTTTCTTTACTTGGCGTTTCATTCTCCGTCACCCTTTTCACATCCGCCCCCAGCAGGGCGAGCTCCCTTTCCAAATGTTCATATCCGCGGTCAATCAGTTCCACATTCCCCACAGCGGTGTATCCGGAGGCCGAGAGACCTGCTACCACAAGCGCGGCTCCGCCGCGCAGATCCGTCGCCGTTACGGGTGCCCCCGACAGCCCCGGGACGCCTTCTACAACCGCGACACGCCCCTCCACTTTAACACGGGCACCCAGCCGGATCAGCTCGCTGGCATGCTTAAATCGGCTCTCAAAGATGTTCTCCACAAAGACGCTCGTACCCCGCGCGCAGCAGGCCGCCGCCATAACCGGGGCCTGCGCGTCGGTCGGAAATCCCGGATAGGGAAGCGTGCGGACGGTGGAGACAGCGTTCAGACGCGCCGGAGCCGTAATGGAAATTCTGCGCGGCCGGATCCCAACCTCGCACCCCATTTCCTCCATCGCCGGAATGATCGGCCCCAAGTGTGCCGGAATGACGTCCGTCAGGCAGATGGAGCCGCGGGTCACTGCCGCCGCGCACAGATACGTGGCCGCTGCAATCCGATCCGGGATCACCGTATGCTCCGTATGAGAGAGTCTCCGAACTCCTTCGATCCGGATTTCTCCCTCCCCCGCTCCATGGATTTTAGCGCCAAGCCCATTGAGAAAATCCGCAAGATCGCTGATCTCAGGCTCCCTTGCGGCATTGACAATCACCGTACTTCCCTGTGCGCACGCCGCGGCCAGCATGGCATTCTCCGTAGCTCCCACGCTTGGAAAGGAGAGCGTGATCCGGCAGCCCTTCAGCCCGTCCGGGCAGGAACAATCCAGCCGCCCGTGCTCCTCCCGAATCTGTACGCCAAACTTCCGCATAGCGGCCAGATGGAGATCAATCGGGCGCAGACCAATCTCACAGCCTCCCGGCGTGGAGAGAACCGCCCGACCCATTTTAGACAGAACAGGCCCCAGAAACACCACGGAGGAACGCATTTCGTGCATCAGCTCCTCCGGAATATCGTACCGGCTGATTGTCGCCGGATTCACGAGCACGCTGCTTCCCTCCCGTTCGACACGACAGCCAAGATATGTAAGAATTTTAACCGCTGCCCGTACATCCGTCAGATCCGGACAGTTGTGGATTACCGTACGCTCCTGCGCCAAAAGCGAGGCGGCCAGAATCGGCAGCGCGCTGTTTTTCGCGCCGTGTACCCGTATCTCGCCGCTGAGCCTTTTCCCGCCCTCAATCAAAAAATTCTGCATATGCACACACCCTTCCGCGAAACGAGAGACGGATTTTCACCGCCCTAAACACAGTGTATGCAGAAAGGGAAAATTCGGTTAAAGCGGGCTGCGGCTTCGTCCTGCCGGCGCAGTGCGGATCATCCGCCTCCTTTGTCCGTGCGTATCCCTCCGCTTTTTGGGAGCATGCCCCTGCCTTTTCATTCCCCGCGGCATAGCTCCCGAATCACCCGGTAGATCCTTTCCCGTCCGTTGGACACGCCCGCTTTCCGGGCGTTTTCTCCCATCCGTCGGAGAAGCTCCGGCTTTTGCAGCAGTTCATCCGCCTCCTGGATCAGCCGTTCTCCGGTAAGTTCCTTATCCTCAATAACAATCGCCGCGCCCGCATCGGAGAGCGTCATCGCATTATAATACTGGTGGTTTTCCGCCGCATAGGGATATGGAATCAGAATACTGGCCCTGCCAAGCGCCTCCAGCTCGCTCAGGGTTGAGGCCCCCGCGCGGCAGATCACCAGATCCGCCGCCGCCAGACAGCGGTCCATATCACGGATATACTCCCGAACATCAATATTTTTCTCTTTTTCCGGATCCACCCCTTTTTCCCGCAGCGCCTGTTCCATTCCAATGCCATTCTTCCCCGTCGCATGGATAAAGTAATACGGCGCGCCCTGATGCCGGGCTGCAATCAGCTCCGTCATCGCCTCGTTAAGGCGGCGTGCACCGAGCGATCCTCCAAAGGAAAGTACCAGCGGACGCTCGTCCAGGCCGAGTTCAAATCGGGCAAGCTCGCGGTTGGACTGAAGGATCTGCCCCCGCACCGGCAGCCCGGTGACGATCGGCTTCCCCTTACAGGTCAGATATTTTTCCGCCGCCGGATCCGTAAGCAGCACCCGGTCCGCCGTCTTAGCCAGCGCCTTATTGGTCACCCCCGGGTAGGCGTTCTGTTCATGGATGACCGTTTTAATTCCGGCCCTGTGCGCCTCCCGGATCACCGGCCCGCTGACATATCCGCCAAATCCGACCGCCACGTCCGGCTGAAAATCCCGGATAATTCGGCGGGACTCCCGGACAGAGGAGAACAGCCTCATCACGGTCTGCACATTGTTCTTGATATCCGAAGGGGAAAATCCCCGTTTAAAGCCGCTGATGCGTATGGTCTTAAAATCAAAGCCGGCCGCCGGGACCAGCTGTGCCTCAATCTTCTCCGCCGTCCCGACGAACAGGATTTCCGCGTCCGGCTCCTGCTCCCGGATATATCCGGCAACCGCCAGAGCCGGGTTGACATGTCCGCCTGTTCCGCCGGCCGCAAATAAATATTTCAAAATGGAACGCTCCTTTCATATAGATCACAAACGGCAAAAGGGCCGCCGGAAAGCCGCCCTCTCTTTGATTATCGCTGTGATTTCCCCGCCGCCGACCGGCGCGATACCGCCAGATTCATCCCGATCTCAGCCAACAGCACGCACAGGGACGTGCCGCCGTAGCTGAAAAACGGCAGGCTGATACCGGTGTTGGGCATCGTATCCGTAACAACGCAGATGTTCAGCGCCACCTGAATGCCGATCTGCGAGATCAGGCCCATTACCAGCAGGCTACCGAAACGGTCCGGCGCACGCATCGCCACCACAAAGCCGCGCCACACCAGCAGGGCGAACAGCAGGATAATGGCAACTGCCCCGATAAAGCCCAGTTCTTCGCAGACAATGGCAAAGATAAAATCGTTCTGCGGCTCCGAGACATACAGATGCTTCTGTTTGGACTGGCCCAGTCCCGCCCCCATCAGGCCGCCGGAACCAATCGCATAGAGCGACTGGTTGGTCTGCCAGCGGGCGCCGGTGGGTTCATAAGTCTTGTCAAGCCATGCCACAATCCGCACAGACGCGTGACCGGGCAGAATATCCGGATACAGGATGACGACGGTCACCGCCGCCACCGCCAGCGCGCCGCCGATGGCAAACCAGCGCATTTTTACCCCGCCGAGGAACATCATCACCACGCCGAGCGCCCCGACCAGAATTGCTCCGGAGACATGGTTCTCGGCGAAAACAAGTCCCGCATAGCCCAGCGTGAGAATCAAATACTTCCACATCGCCTTTGTGCTGACACGCAGCTTTTCATGCTCCTGCTCCATTTTATAGGCACAGAAAATCACGATTGCCACCTTTGCCAGCTCCGAGGGCTGAAAGGATAGAACACCCAGATTGATCCAGCGGTGAAAGTCCCCAAAGCTGGCGGGCAGGATTAAAACCAGCACCAGCAGCCCCGTCACGACGATGAGCATGGGCCACGCCAACAGGCGGAAATAGTGATAGTTGAGCTTGGAAATCACAAACATGGCGGCAATCCCGATCACCGCAAAAACAAGCTGGCGCTTAAAATAATACAGACTGTCGCCGTCCTCATAATAATAGGAGTAGGAATAGCTGGCGGACAGCAGCATAATCAGTCCGACCGTCAGCAGAATGAACGTCAGGATCAGGAATGGAATATCCACTCCTCCCCGTGTCCACAGATTGGAAAGGAGAACGGACCGGCTGCTCTTCTTTTTTCCCGTTGTTTTTGCCGCCATGGTCCGTTCTCCTTTCTTCCGCAGCAGCGGATCCAAGTTATACTCTGCCGTAGTACATCAGCGCGATTCCCGCCGCACAGCCGATCAGGTTGACGAGAGAGAACACACCGACAATCTTTTTTTCCGACCATCCGCACATCTCAAAGTGGTGGTGAATCGGCGCCATCTTAAAAATCCGCTTCCCGTGCGTGAGCTTGAAATAGCCGATCTGAAGCACGTCGGAGAAGCCCTCGATCACGTAGACGATTCCAACCAGCAGCAGGATAAACGGGCAGTCCAGCCCATAGGCCAGCGCCACCACCATCCCGCCGAGGAACAGGGAGCCGGTATCCCCCATAAAGACCTTGGCCGGGTTAAAATTCCACACGAGGAAGCCCGCGCATGCGCCGACCAGTGCCCCGGCAAGGATGCCCATCCCGAACACCTTGTGCACAGCCGCCATCACCGCGAACGCGATCCCCGCCGTCAGCGTGACGGACGAGCACAGCCCGTCGATTCCATCGGTAAAATTAACCGCATTGATCGCGGCGTAAATGATAATGATGCCGATTGGGAACATCCAGAGCCCCAGCTCTATGTTCCCCACAAACGGAACGAACAGATATGAGGTGCCGCTCATATACAGTGTGCCTAAATAGGCGATGATTATAAACAGCTGAACCGCTGTTTTCTGTTTGACCGTCAGGCCAAGGTTCCTTTTTTTAACCACCTTGATATAGTCGTCCAAAAAGCCCACTCCCGCAAAGCAGAGAGCCATGCACAGTCCGGCAAACAGCTTGACGTTTTCCTGACCGGAGGTCAGGGAGCCGTCGGCCATAATCCGTCCGCCCGTCACCCGGTCCGTGATATAGGCGGCCGCCACCGCCGCTACCGTACCGATGATAAACAGAAGCCCGCCCATGGTTGGCGTGCCCTGCTTGGATTTGTGCCAGCGCGGCCCAATATCCAGTATCGTCTGCCCAAAGTGCAGCTTGCGCAGCCAGGGGATCATGACAAACCCCAGCAATGCCGTCACGGCAAATGCAATACCCGCCGGCAGCAGGATCGCCGTTATTTCACTCATGCTCTTTCCACTCCTCATACAGCGCGTTGAGCGCGTCTTCCATTTTTACCCCGCGGCTCGCTTTGAACAGAACCGCATCCCCCGTGCGCAGCGTATGGAACAGATCCTTCGCCAGCGCCATAGGATCGTCAAAGCCGCGCCGGTCGGTCAACCCGTTGTCCGCCGCACCGCGTTCCATCATCTGGGTCCCGTTGTGATACAGCCCTCCTGCCGAGTATGTATAAAAAATGTCGATTCCCCGCGAAGCCGCATAGGCACCCACCTCATGATGCGCCTTGGGAGAGATTCTCCCAAGCTCCAGCATGGAGCCGAGCACCACGATCCTTCTGCCGGATCTCATATCGCACAGCGCATCAATCGCCGCTTTCATGGAATCCGGGTTGGCGTTATAGCAGTCCTCGACAAAGGTAACGCCGCCAAGCTCGCGGACCCGCTGGCGCATTCCGCTGGGGATATAATTCCCCAGTGCGCGCCCGGCATCCACCGGCGCAATCCCGAAGATCACGCCGGCCGCAAAGGCGGCCAGTGCGTTGTAAATATTATGCCGACCGACGCACGGTAATTCCACCTTTGTCTCCGTATCGCCGAAGCAGACCGTAAACCGCATCCCCCGCTCCGTCTGCTCGATTTCCTGAGCACGAACCCGGTTTTCAGGATTGTCAATCCCAAAATAGAACACCGGATGCCGGTCCACTTCCGCGCCGGCGAGCAAATCGTCGTCACCGTTGAGCAATAGGGGCGCATACTCGCACAGGCCGTCCAACAGCTCCAGCTTGGCCTTCAAAATATTTTCCCGCGAGCCAAGGTGTTCAATATGGGAGACTCCGATATTCGTAATAATCCCCAGCGTGGGGCGGGCACAGCGCGCCAGACGGGAAATCTCCCCAGCATGGTTCATGCCCATCTCCACCACAGCGGCCCGATAGGTGGAATCCAGTCCGAAAAGCGTCTGGGGAACGCCGATGTCATTATTCAGATTCCCCTGCGTCTTGAGTGTTTTATAGCCTGCCGACAGCACAAGCGCCGCCATGTCCTTGGTGGTTGTCTTGCCGACGCTGCCGGTCACCGCCACCAGCGGGATCTCATATCGGCTTCGAATGTGCCCGGCAAGGGCCAGAAGTGCCTGCCGGGTATCCGCCACAATAATGACATGCACCGAGTCGATTCCCGCATCGTGTTCACACATGACCGCTGCCGCTCCTTTTTTCAGGGCGGTTCCAATAAAGCAGTGTCCGTCAAATTTATCGCCGCGCAGCGCGATAAAAAGGTCCCCGGGCCGGAGATCCCTCGTATCTGTTGTAATTCCGGTTACGTCCACGTCCGCCCCTTTGCTGATCCCCGCGCAGGCGAGCGCAATTTCCGAGCATTTCATTTTCTCCATGATGTCCCCCCGCTCAAAGGTGTCGATACTGTCATTCCGGCGGCGGAACCCGCCGCCCTCTTCCTTTATTTATTGTACCATAAAAGGCTGCCGTTTTATGATTGAATTTGCAAAATCTCCCGGATTTTTTCCCGCTCGTCAAAATGGATGGTCCCCGTCTTTAAGATCTGGTAAGTCTCATGTCCCTTACCGGCGAGGAGAACGATATCCCCTGCCTGCGCAAGAGACAGCGCCCGGGCGATCGCCCGCGTCCGGTCCGGCTCTACCACGATGTGCTCCGGATCCGGCTTCATTCCGTCCAGAATGTCCTGAATGATCTGCTCCGGCTCTTCGGAACGCGGATTGTCGCTGGTGACGACACACACGTCGGACCGCTCCTGTGCGATTCGGCCCATCCGGGGCCGCTTGCTCTTATCCCGATCTCCTCCGCAGCCAAACACGGTCAGGATCCTTCCATCCCCGCAGATTTCACGCAGAGAATCCAGAATATTTTTCAGCCCGTCCGGAGAGTGCGCATAGTCGATGATAACGGTATAGTCCCTCCCCGTCGGAACCACTTCGATCCGCCCCGGAATTCCCCGGGCGGCGCCCAACGCCTCCACCACCGCCTGGAAATCCATTCCAAGCGCCAGACAGCATACCGCAGCCAGCATGGAATTATAGACGGTAAAGGTCCCCGGGATCCCGATCTTAACCCGTCCAATATGATGGTCTGTTACCAGTTCATAAGAGACACTGTTCGGGCGATATAGAATATTCTTGGCCGTATAGTCTGCGGTGTCCGATTTTCCGGAAAGGGTAATCACTTTACAGTCTGTCCCTTCCGTCATTTCAGAGGCGCTGGCATCATCCGAATTGACTACCGCGATATCCGCCTGTTCAAAGAGCCGGTGCTTTGCCATCTTATACGCCTGGAAGGTCTTATGATAATCCAAATGGTCCTGTGTCAGATTGGTAAACCCAGCAACCGTAAAGTGTATCCCCTTTACTCTCTCTTGATCGAGCGCCTGAGAGGACACCTCCATTACACAGTGGGTACAGCCCTCCTCCACCATCCGGGACAGCAGGCTGTTCAGTTCCATCGGATCCGGCGTGGTCAACCGGGCGGGAAATTCTTCATTCCCCACCATATTTTTTACCGTTCCGATCAGGCCGGCCTTTTTTCCGCAGTGCTCCAGAATATCCTTAATCAGGAACGCGGTCGTCGTTTTCCCATTTGTACCGGTAATCCCGATCATGGTCAGCTTTTCCGCCGGATAACCGTAAAAGGCTTGAGAGAGCAGCCCATAGGCCTCCCGGCTGTTCTCGACCAGCAGTTGATTCTCCACCCCGGTATCGCACTCGGCTATAATGGCCACGGCCCCCCGGTCAGCAGCCTCCCGGGCTGCCGTATGTCCGTCGAACCGGGCTCCCCGGATACATACAAAGACACATCCCTCTTTTATACGAGACGTATTGTCCGTCAGAGAGGTAACCTCCGCATCCTGAAAGGACTGGCTGAGCTTCAGGCGTTCAATCAATTTGGAAAGCAGCATGAGACACCATCCCCCTTTCAATGATTCATCCGGCTCACGCCAGATCGTCTACATTAGTATTGGTCTTAAAGTAAACCGTTATAATCGTACCGGCTTCAACCTCCGTATCTTTATCAATACTTTGACGGTAGGCGACGATCCCTTCACCGTCCGTAATTCCGGCAATTTTAATATTCAATCCGGCGTTGAGCGCTCTCCGGCTCGCCTCCGAGACGCTCAGGTTGGACAGATCCGGGACCTTCACCTTGCTTCTCTCAGCATCCTGCTGCGTATATAGAACCACCACACCGTTTTTGGCAATGGTCTGTCCCCCCTCCGGCATCTGATAGGCGACGGTATCCCCATCCCCGATCACCTTGACCGTAAGGCCCTCCGCCTTGATCTTGCTCATGGCCTCGGAGACGCTCTGATTGGTAACCGCCGGTGTTTTCAGATCGAGCGTGGCCAGTTCCTCCTCTGTGTACTGCGGCTCCACATTCAGATAATGCATCGTATTTCCAATCACCTCTGCCGCAACGGGAGCTGCAACAGCACCGCCGCCGGTCTGACCTTTAGGCTCATCTACGACAATCAAAACGGCAATTTTCGGATCATTGGCCGGGGCCATCCCGATAAAAGAGGCAATTCGGGCGCTGGCATCCGTACCGCTCAGCTTTTCCGACGTACCGGTCTTTCCCGCCACACGATAACCGGCCACATAACCGTTGCGGCCCGTTCCGTCCTTGACCACCTGCTCCATCATCCCGAGGACCTCCTGCGAGACCTTTTCCGAGATAACCTGCCGCTTGACCGTCGGTTTGACCTCGGAAATCGTATTTCCATTGGCATCCACCTTGGCCTTGACAATATGGGGCTGCATCAGCTTTCCGCCGTTTCCGATGGCACAGGCCGCCGTAATCAGCTGAATAGAGCTGATCTGGAACGTTTGGCCGAAAGAAGAGCTCGCCAGATCGGATACGGTGAATTTATCCTTGGAATAATAGGTAACTCCCGAGACCGGCGTGGCCTCCGCGGGAAGATCGATCCCCGTCTTTTCCGTAAAACCAAACGCCTCATAATACTGGTAGAATTTCTCCGTTCCCAGATCCAGACCCACTGTGACAAAAAACGGGTTACAGGAATTCATCAGCCCCTGCGTAAAATTTTCCGTCCCATGCCCGGAGTGGTTATGGCAGTAAATCGGCTTATTGCGGAATGAAGGGGTGATGCTCCCCGTACAGGTATAGGTGGTATCAAGCGTGACGACATTCTCCTCAAGCGCCGCCGCCGCCACAAAAATTTTAAAAACAGAGCCCGGTTCATAGGTATCGCTGATGGTACGGTTGCGCCACTGGCTATAAAGGGCATCGCTTTCCGCCTTGCTGCGCTCCGTCTCATCCTGAATGGCGTCCAGCTTTGCCTGAACGGAGGCATCGGCCACAACACGGGGCTGGTTCAGGTTATAATCCGGCAGCGTCGCCATGGCGAGAATCTCCCCCGTATCCACATCCATCACAATCCCATAGGTGCTCTTGGCCTGAGTATCAATATAGGCCTGCTTGAGACTCTTCTCCAGATAATACTGGATTACCTTATCGACTGTGAGGATCAGGCCGTCTCCTTCCTGTGCGTCATAAGCGGAGGAATACGGATCGTCCATATTGTCCTGCGCGCCGTTCTTGGCTGTGATAATCCGCCCGGGCGTTCCGGTAAGGTCCTCATTGTACTGAAGCTCCAGCCCGGCCCGGCCCTCGTCGTCCGATCCGGTGAACCCGATAACGGTGGAGGCAAAGTTATTATACGGATAGTAGCGCTTGGTGTCCGGTTCAAATCCGATAATCGTGTGAAGCTCGTCATCCTCGCGGTGCTCGTCAATAAAGGCGGCGAGCGCATCCTTAACGTTGTTTTCCACTCCCTCTTTAACCGATACATAGTTATACTGGCTCTGGGAGGCTTTTTTCCGCACCGTCTCCTCCTCCATTCCGAGAATGGAGCTCAGTCCCTGAACGGTTAAATTCATCTGTGCCTCCGTTTTGATTTTGGAAGGGACCAGATACACTTTCCACGCAGTAGCGCTCTCACTCAGAATCTCCCCGTTGCAGTCATAGATCGTCCCGCGCTGCGGGCTGATCGTCGTATCGCTCAGCTGCTGCATTTCCGCCTTTTCCTTATATTCTTCGCCGTGGATCAGCTGGATACGCGCAAGGCTCGTCACGCCGATCCCAAAACCGGCAAATATAATTGCAAGGGCAACCGCCATGGAACGCTTTGCCATCAGTCTGGTTGATCTTTTTGCCATGAGGCCACAGCTCCTTCCATACCAAATCGTAAAAACAGGGCGTTCACCGCCGCGCGCACTTATCCCGCGCACGGCCAAGCGCCCGCCCCGCTAAAACTCCTCACTGAAGCATACACAAGGTCTACTTGAGATATGCCTTTATTTTTTCAAAAAAAGAGGGGGAATCCTCCTGTTCCGTATGCTCCGCCTCTTTTCCATCCGCGACGACTACACCGTCTGCGTCTGCCAGATTCACATACTCAATCTGGTAGCTCCCCTGCTTGACCATACCAAGCACATTCGCCGCATACTCGTCCACTCGCTCGAGTGAAACCTTGGATTTCAACTCCATCTCCAAACGCGTATTCTCGCTGGTAACAACGCTCAGCTCCTCCTGAAGCTGGCTGTACTGATGATTGACCTCATCCAGCCGGACATTTCCATACAGGCGGACGGCAAACAAAACCATCACCAGAGCCGAAAGGAACAGCACCTTCATCGTCTGGCGGAACGCCGCTTTCTGCTGGGCGCGCAGCTGTGCCGCCGTGGGAGCGGGCCTGCGGACAATCTGGGGCCGCTGAACCGGCCGCATCCCCCTACGGGGGTCTCTTTTGGGCGCCGCATTCGACTCAAACAGCCGAAGATCATAGGCATTGGACGAACTCATCCGGCCCGCCTCCTTTCCAAAAAATCAGGATAATTTAATAATGCACCGCAGCCTTGCGCTCCGGCTTCTGGGATTTTCCTCCAGCTCATGCGGCGAAGGTGCCACGGACTTGAATGCCAGCTTTCCGCGCGGCGTCTTTCCACACACGCAGACCGGAAAATCCTTTGGACAGGTACAGCCTTCGCAGAAATGGGCAAAGCGCGTCTTAACCATCCGGTCCTCCAAAGAGTGAAAGGTGATGACGACAAGCCTTCCGCCGGGGGAAAGGGCTTCAAATGCAGAATCAAGCGTACGAGAAAGGACCCCCAATTCATCGTTGACCTCAATCCGGATTGCCTGAAACGTCCTGCGGGCCGGATGGCTGTCGCGCTGGGCGGCCGCCGGCATGGCCTTTTTAATGACGGCAATCAGGTCAAAGGTTGTCGGGATTGGATGGGACTGCCGTTCCCGGACGATTTCACGGGCAATCTTCCCCGCAAAACGTTCCTCCCCATAGTCCCGGATAACACGGCGAAGCTCTGCTTCGCTGTATCCGTTGACCACATCTGCCGCACTCGGCCCGCTCTTGCTCATACGCATGTCGAGCGGGGCGTCGCTGTGAAAGGAAAATCCCCGTTCCGGGGTATCCAGCTGATAAGAGCTAACGCCGATATCCATCAGGATCCCGTCCACACGCTCCATACCGAGCCCATTGAGAATTTCCCGAATCCGGCTGAAATTGCTGTTCACAACCGAGACGCGCTCCTCTCCGGCAAAACGCCGGTTTAACACCTCAATGGCATCCGGATCCTGATCCACACAGACCAGCCTTCCGGTAGAAAGCCGGTCTAAAACAGCCGCGGAGTGTCCCCCTCCTCCCGCGGTAAGATCCACATACCACCCGTCCGGCCGGATATTCAGCGCGTTGATCGCCTCTTCAAACAGAACGCTTTTATGCACAAAATCCATGGGACTCTCCTTATGGGATTCAATCAATAGTGGACGTCCATGCCGTCGATGGGATCCAACTCACAGGCCGCATCCATGGCCTGTTCAAAGGCTTCACGGTCCCAAAGCTCCACACGGGTATCCGCACCGAACACGACGACCTCTCGGGTAATACCGGCGTAATCGCAGAGCTTCTGCGGGATGGTGATCCGTCCCTGCTTGTCCGGTTCCACCGTTTGGGAGCCGCGAAAAAACAGCCTCTGGCGCTGACGGGCCTCCAACGTATTGGATTGGGAACTGATCTCGCGGCTGAGCTCCTCCCACTTTTCATCCGGATAGACAAAAATACACTTCTCCATCGGGGCGCGGCACAGAGTAAACGATTCACCAAGGGCGTCGCGGAATTTCGCGGGAATAAACACGCGGTTTTTCTGATCGATATTGTGTTCATATTCGCCGAGAAATCCCATGTCGCCGTTTCGCCTCCGTTCTCAGGTGGGAATATTCCGGCGGGATTGATTTTGACAAAGTCCAAACTTTCCACCGGAGCCTGGTGAAAACTGTGGGAAACTGCTCCTTTTCACCCCTAATTCCACCACTTGGAAATATTATAGCCCCTTTTCCTGGATAAAGCAAGACCAAAACAGCAAAAACTTCCCCCGCATTCCTTACAATTATTTCCATAAAACCATTCCCGTCCCCATCCCGCTACAAAAAGACTGCTTCCCGAACAGATTTTCGCCTGCTTATTCCAGCATATTGGCCGGTTCCATATCTCCAGCGTGCGTTTTTCCGCATAAAAAAAGCGCCTCCGAACGCGGAAGCGCTTAAAAATGGGGGAAACCCCCGAATAAAAAACACCTGAAAAGCGATTAGGAAAAATCCGAGAGGTTTTCGCCAAAAATTTCACAGAACTTGGGGAGAATCCCAATATGGTTCTCTCCCTGATGATAATAATTCTGGCACATATCGTACCCAGGGATGGTATTGCCCTCAATCAGAACCGGCCCGTCCGGCGTAATGGCGACATCCCAGCCCACATAGCGGATCTGTGGAATAACCAGCGCCGCCTTTTTTACCAATTCGACCGCCTGGTCAAAATAGGGAATGGCAAAGCCAATCAGCCGGGTACCGGTGGAGGGATGTGTATCATAGCATTTCCCCGTCTTATCACAGAAAGCCGGTACATGGATCACACCGTCTTCCCCGACCCGGCAGTACATCCCCCCGCTGGAAATATTATCCACCGCCTTGGTTCCATTCCCCATGCGCACCAGCACATACATGGCATGCACCTCTCCCTTGGCCAGCACGGTTGTGATGCGGAGCGTGTTGATCGACGTCGGACACAGGCGGTCCATCTCCGGATGCTGTGTCAGCCGCTCCTCAATAATAAACTGACGCCGGTCCAGAAGGGAATCATACAGATCCCGTTTGTTATCAAACTGGGATACACAGATCCGCTCGACGCCCACACCGCCGAAGCCGTCCGTCACTTTGGCAAAAATATATTTTTTATTCTGAATAAAGGCCTCAAACTCTGCATAATCGCTGTTGCGCAGATCCAGCCACTGCCGGCCGATAAAGGCGGAAAAGCGCTCGTTAAAGCGCGCCTTATCGGAAAAAATGGCGTCATACGCCTTATCGTTGACATTACGGACCAGCTGAAGATTATGGTTCATGGTCATAAACGTCCTGCGCTTTTTCCGGTCCCGAATCCACGCGAAGCCAAACACCCGGTAATCCAGATAGCCCGTACCGTAATAGACTGCGCACCAAACCATATCGATCATCAGAGCCAGCCGGTTGCGTCCGGATTCCTCCGCCGTCTCCGTAACCAGCATCCAGAGCCGTTTGAAATCAAAGCCCCGCATCCGGCGAAAAAAAGTCTTAATCCTTGTCAGCATTCGTTTTCCCCCATTTGCTTATCGGTCAAAAGCCTGCGTTGTCCGTCCGCGGCGGGAACAGGCAAACAGGACGCCCGGGTGCGGGACCCGAGCGGCCTGTACCATCCGTTTATCGCTTATGCATTTTCGTTCCATTTAGAAATACGGAAAACACGGACGCCGTGTCCCGGCACTTCTGCGGTCAGGGTATCGCCAATCGTGGAAACCGTTTTATCCCAAAGATCGGTCATGCGGTAATACCGGCTCTCCGGCAGACGCACCTCCATTCGGGAAACGATTTTGCTCATACTTTCCGACATGGTTTTGGTTATGCCGCTTTTATTAAAGAAGCAGTCCGCAGCCTCGTCTCCCGCAAGCGGCTTCACCAGTACATCGGTAAGGCCGTTGGAACGGTGACGGATGCACTGAATCCCCAGCGGATCCTGATCGACGGCGATCAGATCCCGATTGGTGATAATTTGCAAAACCTTGTCCTCCCGGTCAATCGTCCCGTCCGCACGGCGCATTTTACGCATATCGTTACCGAGCACCAGCGGAGCCGCCATCATACACCAGAGGGTAAAATGCGCCTTGTTCTCCTCATAGGTCAGGCTGCCGTTTCCGACCTCCAGCATATCCGGGTCGTTAAACCCGCCCGGACCGGCATACTTATTCAGCCGGACCGTGCGTTCGTAGATTGCCAAAATGGATTTCCAGTTGGCGCAGATATCCCCCGTGGTACGCCACATATTGCCGGCCTTGGCCCCCCAGAGCCACGGCTTGCGGAATCCCCACTCGCAGATTGAAAAAACGATCGGCTTCTCCGGCTGTCCGGTGGCCTCTGCCACACGCTTCACCGCCTTTTTCAGCTCCACGCCCATGTTGGTATACTGTTTGGCCGCAGAGTCAACGGCATTGGCAATCGGATTATACAGGCGGATCGTATTAACCCCCTTCTCCAGATGGATCCCAATCTGATGGCGGCCGGTCGGAGACCACGATTTTGTCCCGGGAACAATCGTATCATAGACCTCTTTCCCATTGACCAGAACCTCAAGATACTTATCCTTTTCCCCTGATTTTTTCAGGCAGACCGTCAGGATATAGGCGCCGGCCTCCGGCACCTCCACATTGGTAAACTCCGCAAAGCCGTTATTGGCATTCAGGCCGGTGATATATTCTCCGCTGGGCAGTTTATCGTATTCCATAATGCGCGCCATACCGCCGAGACCAGCATCCCTGGCAAAAAAGGTCCGCACTTGTACGCTGCCCGGTTTCCCCACCGTAATTTTTTCAATCTCCGGGGCGTCGGTGGGCAGCGGGACATTGTGGCAAAAATCATACTTGAAGTATTCCACCCCCCACTCGGCGATCGTCTGCGCGTCCACGGCCTCATGGCCCAAGCTGGCCGGAAGATCCTCACAGGTCAGGGTTCCGTTGGAGGAATACAGGCCGAGCTTCATCCCCATTTCGTTGACATCCTTGACAAGCTGCGGAATCCCGCTGGGGAAATTGGTCAGATCCCCCTGCAGCCTGCCGTTCTGGTCGCGCATGGAGGAGTGCCAGCAGTCGTCCAAATTCAGATAGACATACCCTGCATCGACCAGTCCGGCGTCTTTCATCGCCGCGGCCACCTCACGGATCGTATTCTCGTCAATCTTTTCACGGAAAGCGTTCCAGCTGGACCACCCCATGATCGGGGTAAGCCCCGCTCCGTTATCATATTTTTCCGCCGGCACCTCTCTGCGCGCCTTATAATTGTCCATTTTACGCTTGACATAGCATTTGGGGCAGAATTTATTCTTCTTCATCACGGCAACCGCCGCCGCCCCGGCTCCGGCGGCCGCCAGTGCCGCAGCCGCTGCAATATAGCGTTTTTTCATATAGATCCCCCGACCTTTCTATAATTATTCGTCCGCATCCTCACCGGAGGGGCGGCGTTTTTTGGATTCTGTCGGTTTTGTGACCTGAGCAGCATCCAGATTCCCCTTGACGCGCCGAACGTTCGTCAGACTGTTCTCCAATGCGTCCTGCGCGGAAAGCAGCATATTTTCCACAAAATCCGAGGAGGTCTCACGCAGCGTGTCCGCCCAGCGCTGGGCCTGCTTGCGCACGCTCTCCGCCTCTTCATTTGCCTCGCTCAAAATACCCGACGCCTGTTCATTGGCCTGCGCAACCAGCCGGTGCGCCTGATCCTGAGCCTGTCTGGTGATAGGATTCTCCGCCACGAGCGCCTGAGCCTGCTTCCTGGCCTTTTCAAGAATCCCATCCGCCTGTTTTTCCGCGCTTTCCAGAATCTCCACACGCTCGCTGGCGATGGCGCGGGCCTGCCGGATCTCCTCCGGGATATTCAGCCGCATCTCCTTGATAATCTCCAGAACCTCGCCGGCGTTGATAAGAGTCTTGCTCGTAAAGGCAAGGCTGGTACCGTCCTCAATCCTCTCCTCCAGCTCGTCGAGCAGCTCCTCTATGCTGACCTTTGGCATTTGTCAATCCTCCTTATGTAAAAGCCGTGCGGTAATATCCTCATAAATCTCCTCCGGGACAAAGCTCCGGATATCCCCGCCGAATTCACAGACCTGCTTAACCACGCTGGAGCTGAGGAACATATTCTCTCCGCTGGTAGTCATAAACAGGGTTTCCACCAGAGGATTGAGTTCACGGTTGGTCAGCGCCTGCTGAAACTCGTCCTCAAAATCCGATACCGCTCTCAGCCCCTTGACGATCGCGTCCGCTTTTTTCTCCCGGGCATAATCCGCCAGAAGGCCC
>X72_Ural_Owl__coassemble_85_pt1 | contig 37002 bp, 35 predicted proteins | sample X72_Ural_Owl__metabat2_high_PE_004 | metagenome-assembled genome bin X72_Ural_Owl | reverse complement strand
GTATAGCCCCGGTGCTCCACGTGGCGATAGGTTCCGTCCCATGATTCGTCGATATACCCCTCAAACCGGACCTCCACGCTTTTTTCCTCACGCGGGACCAGCCAGACTTCTCCGCCCGGAAGCCAGAAGTCCGGAAGCTCGGTCTGCCAGCCGTCCACGAGCTTCTGACGGAAAAATCCGTACTCGTACAGGATGCTGTATCCGGTTGCCAGATAGCCGCCGTGTGCCAGCGCATCCAGATAACAGGCGGCCAGACGGCCCAGCCCGCCGTTGCCCAGCCCGGCGTCCGGCTCGCACTCGTAGAGCGTGTCGAGCTTGATTCCGTGTTTGGCAAGGGCCTCCTCGACGGCCTCGGTACAGCCGAGATTGTAGAGGTTGTTTTTCAGGGAACGGCCCATAAGGAATTCCATACACAGATAATAGACCTTTTTGCATCCCGGAGTTTGGGCGGCATCCGCCTCAAATTCCTTGCGCCGCTGCTGGAGCAGGTCGCGCAGCATCATGGCCGTGGCCTGATAGAACTGCTCGTTTGTCGCCTCCATGGGCGAAACGCCGAAGTAGTGGGAGAGCTTATTGACAATGTATTGATCCGCCTGTTTTGATGTAATCGAGGTTGTTTCCATCAATCATGCGCCTCCTTATTCAAATAAAGCCAACCGACGTGTTGGCAGCCCTGTTTTTTAGTTTAGTACAATTTCTGACAAATGTCTACCCCGCCGGCCCGGGAATAAGGCTTTTTTACGGTGAATTCTTTTTGGAAAAGCCTCTTTTTTTTATTCTTCCATTATAGTATAATAAATACATTGGATTATTGTGCGAGGTGTGTAATAATGGAGAAGAATAGAGTCCGGCTGAATATCGCAGGGGTCGATTACAGTATCGTTACCGACGACTCGCCGGAATATACGCAGGAGCTCGGTGCGGATCTGGACGGACACATCCGCCAGACACTCAAGGAAAATCCGTATCTGTCCGTGACGCAGGCGGCCGTACTGGCGGCGCTTGAATATGCGGATTCCTATAAAAAATCAGAGGAGAGCGCGGACAACCTTCGTAGCCAGATCCGCGGATATGTGGAGGATTACAACCGCGCCAAGCTGGAGACCGAGGTTGCCCGCAAGGAGGTCGAGCGGCTCAACCGGGAGAATCAGGATCTTCGCGTCCGGCTGACGGACAGCCTCAAGAAATGATCCGCCGCGATTCACACCGCGCGCAGATCCTGGCTCCCGCCGGATCTGCGGAGGCGCTGCGGGCTGCGGTGCTCGCCGGGGCGGATGCCGTCTATCTGGGGGGTAAGGCGCTCAATGCCCGTGTCCGGGCCGGGAATTTTGATGAGGCCGGGCTCAAGGAGGCGGTGCGCTACTGCCATGAACGCGGCGTTGCGGTTTACCTGACATTGAATACGGTTGTGGCCGACTCCCAGCTTGCGGAGGCGGCGGACTGCGTGGAGCGCGCCTGTGCCATCGGTATAGACGCGCTTATTTTGCAGGATCTGGGGCTGGCGGCCCTCGTTCGGCGCATGGCGCCGGAAATGGAGCTCCACGCCTCCACTCAAATGTCCGTCCACACGCGGGCCGGCCTCCGGCTGTTGAAGAGGATGGGATTCCGGCGGGCGGTGCTTGCACGGGAGATGTCCCGCCGGGAGCTGGAGGAGGCGCTGAAAGAGCCGATCGAGGCGGAGGTCTTTGTCCACGGGGCGAGTTGTATGTGTGTTTCCGGCCAATGCTATCTGAGCGCCATGATCGGAGGGCGCAGCGGGAACCGCGGGGCGTGCGCGCAGCCGTGCCGGTTGCCTTTTTCCGCCCCGGGCGGGACCGGACACGATCTGAGCCTGAAGGATTTATCCATGGTGGACCGTTTGGCGGAGCTGGAGAAAATGGGAGTCGCCTCCTTTAAAATTGAAGGACGGATGAAGCGTCCGGAATACGTGGCCGCCGCTGTGGACGCCTGTGTCAAGTCGCTGCGCGGTGATTTGGACGCCCGTGACATGGAGCGGCTGGGGGCTGTTTTTTCCCGATCGGGGTTTACAAAGGGCTATTACGAGGGGAAGCTGGGCCGCGGGATGTTCGGCACCCGCCGGAAAGAGGATGCACAGGGCGCAGATCGCGCCTTTAAGGAGCTGAGACGGCTGTATGAAAGGGAGCGCCCGCGTTTTCGGGTGGATCTGTGCCTGACGCTCAGGCCGGGGGAACCAGCGGAGCTAAAAGCGGCGGCAGACGGGCGGACAGTCCGGGTGCGGTCGGGGGCCATCCCTGAACCGGCTCTCCGTGTGGCGTTGAGCGTGGAGCGGGCCTGTGCCCAGTTGGCCAAATGCGGCGGGACGATATTTGAACCCGGAAGTGTTACGGCGGAAATCGCAGAGGGGCTCTCTTTCCCCCTTTCGGAGATCAACGCCCTGCGCCGCCGAGCGTTTCAGGCGCTGATGGATCAATTTGCGCAGATAGAGCCGGCGGCGTTTCATCCGGTAGAGCTGGCGGTGAAGCCCGCTGTATGGGAACGGGCGCAGCGGCTTTGGCTCCGTTTTCCGAATCCCGGCTTGATTCCGCAGGAGCTGCCGGAGTGCGTGGAGAAGGTGATTTTGCCCTGTTCCGCGCCGGATGAGGCGTTTCGGAGTGCCGGAACACGTGTCTGTGCGGAAATTCCGCGCGGCTTGTTTGGAATGGAGGAGCAGCTCGCGGTGCGCCTGCGGAGCTTAAAAAGGCTTGGCGTGCGCTCGGCCTTTGCCGGAACGCTGGACGGCGTACAGCTGGCGGCTGAATGCGGAATGGAGACGCTCGGCGGATTCGGCCTGAATATCGGCAATACTTTTGCCCTTCGGGAAGCCGGAGCGCTGGGGCTTTCAGCGTGTGTGCTCTCCCCGGAGCTGTCGGCCGGAGCGCTGGCGCACATCGGGGACGGGATCCCGGCGGGAGTTTTTGCCTATGGCCGTCTTCCGGTTATGAGCGTACGGAACTGCCCGCTGAAAAACGGCAGGAGCTGCGTCTCCTGCAGACCGGAAACCCGCTTTATTACGGATCGGAAAGGGATGCGGTTTCCGGTGGAATGCCTCCATACTCCGTGCAACGATCTGCTCAACTGCGTCCCTCTGCGGATGGAGGACCGGCTTTCAGCTCTGCGCCGGGCCGATTTCCTTCTGCTGTATTTTACCACGGAGGGGCCGGAAGAGGTGCGCGGGATTGTAAGCCGGTACGGGGAGGCCCTGCGGGGCGGGACGCTCCCTCCGCCGGAGGGCGATTATACCCGGGGGCTCTTTTACCGTTCGGTTTAACGGAGGATAGCCAAAAGGTCAAGCTGTTTTTTGTACATTTTTTCGTAAAAACATAGGGCGGTTCTCCGTCCGGTTTTCACAATTTTGGGCGGTGCTGCGGGCTTTGGCTTGCGAAAACGCGATTTTTAGCGTATAATAAAATTGATAATGATTCTATATTGAGCGAGTATGCCCTAAAACGGATGGTGAGAAAATGTACGCGGATTTACACTGCCATACAAAACTTTCAGACGGCTCCCTCGGGATTGAGGAGCTGATTACGCTGGCGGCCAGTACCGGGGTCTCCACAATTGGGATTACGGATCATGATTCCATGGCTGCAACCCTGCGGGGCAGGGTGATCGGCCAGCGGCACGGCGTTCAGGTGATCCCCGGGGTAGAGCTTTCCGCCGCCGATCCGGAAACCGGGCGGAACGTACATCTTCTCTGTTATCTGGCCGATTATCCGGACCGTCTGGAGGGGCTGTGCAAGAGAATCTCGCAGGCCCGCCGCCGGGCCGGGCAGTATATGGTGCTCCGTGCTGCAAAGCGTTTTGGGCTGACGCCGGAATTCATCCTGCGCAGCACGTCCGGCAGTACGAATATTTACAAGCAGCATATTATGCACGCCCTGATGGATGCCGGAATGGCGGATTCCATTTTTGGGGAGCAGTTTGATGAATTGTTTATCAATTCGGGGGAAAATAATATTAAAGTCCCGATCAAATATCCCGACTGCAGGGACGTGTTAAATGAAATTCACGAGGCGGGTGGTATTGCCGTACTGGCTCATCCGTATGAATATAACAGCATCCGTACGATGGCGGAGCTGACCAGGCTGGGGCTGGACGGGATTGAGGTCTATCATCCCTCCGCAGACCGGGAGAAGACGGCGTCCCTGCTGGAGTATGCGCGCCGGAACGAGCTGCTGGTCACCGGCGGAAGTGATTTCCACGGCTTTTACAACAAGCGCCGGGTGACGGTGGGTTCCTACGGAGTGGATGAAGCGGGACTGGATGCGCTGCTCAATTATAAAACGCGGAAAAAACGCCGGGAAGCGGCGGCAAAAAAGGCCGCCGTTACCGGATGAGCCAAAGAGGGGAAAAACATGAACAATGACGAAGATATCCGAATTTTTGATCCGGAGCGGGAGGAACGGCTTGAGGAGCAGCAGACCGATGAGGACTTGAAGCGGCTGGCCGATGAGATGATGGTGCAGCGCCGCAATGGAAACAGTCGGCGCGCCTGTCTGCTGGGGGCGGAGCTTGCGGGGCTGGCCCCGTGCGACGGGGAGCTGGAGGCGCTTTCCGGCAAATATGCCAATGATCCGGAGATTCTCTATCAGATTCGTGTTTTGGCCACCTTTACGGCGGAGTCCGGGATGCACGCGCTGATTCCAAATCAGCTGTTGGCCACCACGGCGATCAATGCGTTCTATGAGAAGCTGATGACCCGTTCTCCGGAATTTTATAACAATATTTCCGACGGAGGCGCCTTTACGTTCTATTATCTGGAGCTGCGCAAGGGTGGAGATACGGGCGCAAATATTGGCGGGGCCTTTGCCATGCTGTGCGATATGGATGCCAACGAGCGGATCCGGGCCCTTGGAACGCAGATCTATGAGACGTTCAGTGAATACGTGAGGAGGAAGATCGGCGCCGCCGGCTTTGTCCGGTAAGCACGGGACGGCAATCGGCGGGGAAACCCGCCTTTTTATTCGATTTTTTTGGAAAGGGGCGCTTAACGTGACGGCAACCATCGCGGCGGTCGCAACACCGCCCGGAGAGGGCTCGATCAGCGTGATTCGGATTTCCGGACCGGAGGCGGCTGCCGTTGCGGACCGGGCCTTTCACGCCCGGTCGGGCCGCCGGATAGAACAGGCCGCGGGCTACACGGCGCTGTTTGGAACCGTGTGCCGCCCCTCCAGTGGAGAGGCGGTGGATGAGGCGGTGGCGCTCGTGTTCCGCGCGCCGCACAGCTATACGGGTGAGGATGTGGTAGAGCTCTCCTGTCACGGCGGCACGGCGGTTACGCGGGAGGTGCTGCACTGTGTAATGGATGCCGGGGCCGCTCCGGCACAGGCCGGAGAGTTTACCAAACGGGCCTTTTTAAACGGAAAGATGGATCTGGCTCAGGCGGAATCCGTCATGCAGCTGATCTCTGCTCAGGGCCGGGCGGCGGCACGGGCCGCCCTTGGAACGCTGGGGGGGCGGTTGAGCCGGGACGTCGGCGGGGTTCGGGAAGATCTGCTGTCCCTCGCGGCGCATCTGTCGGCCTTTGCCGATTATCCGGAGGATGAGATTCCGGAGCTCCGGGAGGAGCAGGTGGAGGAAGCGCTGTCCCGCGCTGCGGCGGAATTGGACACGCTGCTCGGCCGTTTTGACACCGGGAAGCTGATCCGGGAGGGCGTAACCGCGGTGATTGCCGGACGGCCCAACGTGGGCAAATCCGCGCTGATGAATCTTCTCGCCGGAGAGGAGCGCTCTATTGTGGCGGATCTTGAGGGGACGACGCGTGACGTGGTGGAGGAAACGGTACGGATTGCGGGCGTGACGCTCCGGCTGGCGGATACGGCGGGCCTGCGCGAGACGGACGACCCGGTGGAAAAGATCGGGGTTCAGCGGGCGCGCAGCCGTCTGGACGGAGCGCAGCTGATTTTGGCCGTATTCGACCGTTCCCGTCCCCTGGATCCGGAGGATGAGCGTCTGCTCGATGCCTGTGACGGACGGCCTGCCGTGGCAGTGGTCAACAAGTCGGATTTGGAGCAACGGCTGGATCTGTCCCCTATCCGGAAGAAAATTCCGTTTTGCGCGGAGATCTGCGCCCGGGACGGATCCGGGGCGGAAAATTTAGAACAGGCGGTATCTCAGGCGCTTGGCACGGCCGGATTTGACGCAGGAGCGCCGCTGCTTATCAGCGACCGCCAGCGGGACTGCTGCAGCCGGGCTCTGGCCGCGGTGCAAGAAGCGCTGGAAGCAGTGCGTACAGGCGTAACGCTGGATGCTGTCACCGTCTGCATACAGGACGCGCTTGGCGCGCTGATGGAGCTGACCGGTGAGCGTGTGGGCGAGGCAGTGGTGGATGAGGTGTTCTCCCGATTCTGCGTGGGGAAATAATTGGCCGTCTCGGCCCCCCTTCTATATATAGGAACAATATAATCGGATAAACAGGAGTGGACATGGAGTTTTTTGCGGGAACATATGAAGTCGCCGTCATTGGGGCAGGCCACGCCGGTATTGAGGCGGGGCTTGCCGCGGCGCGCCTTGGCGCAAAAACGGCGGTCTTTACCATTAATCTGGACTGGGTGGGCAATATGCCGTGCAATCCATCCATCGGGGGGACATCCAAGGGCCACCTAGTGCGGGAGATCGACGCGCTCGGCGGGCAGATGGGGATTGCGGCGGACCGGAACACGATCCAGAGCAGGATGCTCAATCAATCCAAGGGGCCGGCGGTGCACAGCCTGCGTGCCCAGATCGACCGGCGCGCCTATTCTGCGGAGATGAAGCGTACACTGGAAAATGAGCCGAATCTGACGCTGAGGCAGGCGGAGATCGTACGCCTTGAAAAAGAACGGGATGTATGGCGGCTGTACACCCGGCTGGAGGAGGTCTATACGGCGCGGGCGGTGATACTGGCGACGGGGACGTTCCTCGCGGGGCGCGTCTATATTGGGGACATCTCCTATGAGAGCGGCCCGGATGGGATGTTCCCGGCCACCCGGCTGGCGCAGTCCCTGAGAGAGCTGGGGATCCCGGTCCGGCGGTTTAAAACCGGAACGCCTGCCCGGGTAAACGGTAATTCCATCGACTATTCCCGGATGGAAGAGCAGGCGGGTGATGAGCGGATCGTTCCCTTTTCTTTTTACGAAAAAACGGAGATTCAAAACCGGCGCGCCTGCCATATTACCTATACCAATGCGCGGACGAAAGAGCTGATTCTGGAAAATCTTTGCCGCTCCCCTCTTTACGGCGGAAAGATTGAGGGGAAGGGGCCGCGTTACTGCCCCAGCATTGAAGATAAAATCGTGCGCTTTGCCGACAGGGAGCGCCATCAGGTTTTTGTGGAGCCGTGCGGGCTGAATACGAGCGAGATGTATTTACAGGGGCTGTCCTCCTCTCTCCCCGTAGATGTCCAGACGGCGTTTCTCCATACGATCCCGGGGCTGGAGCATGTGCAGGTCATGCGGGCCGCCTATGCGATTGAATACGACTGTGTTGATCCGCTGGCCCTTCGCCCCTCGCTGGAATTTTTGGACTTTGAAGGGCTGTTTGGCGCAGGACAGTTCAATGGCTCGAGCGGATATGAGGAGGCAGCGGCACAGGGGTTGGTTGCCGGAATCAACGCCGCGCGAAAGGTTCAGGGGAAATCCGCCTTTACACTGGATCGGGCTTCCTCCTATATTGGAACGTTAATTGATGATCTGGTCACAAAGGGATGCTCGGATCCGTATCGGATGATGACCTCCCGCTCGGAATACCGTCTGGTCCTTCGGCAGGACAATGCCGATCTGCGGCTGACTCCTTATGGCCGCGAGCTGGGATTAATCGGCGATGAGAGGTGGGCGGCGTTTCAAAAGAAACAGAAGCAGATGGAACAGGAGGAAGCGCGCGTGCGAAATACGGTAATCCCCCCCTCCGAGGAGCTGAACCGCGTTCTGAAGGAGGCCGGTACGGCTCCAATCCGGTCAGGGGCGGTGATGGCAGACCTGCTCCGCCGCCCGCAGGTGGATTATGCGCTGCTGGCCCCATTCGACAGAGGGCGCCCTCCCCTCCCCTGTGAGATAACGGAACAGGTGCAGACCCGAATCAAATACGAGGGGTATATCAAACGGCAGGAAGCGCAGATCACGGAGATGCGCCGCCTGGAGGAGAAACGGATCCCAGGCGGGATCGCTTATCGGGAGATCGCCGGACTGCGTCTGGAGGCGGCGGAAAAGCTGGCGCTGATCCGGCCGGAGAATGTTGGGCAGGCATCCCGTATTTCGGGCGTTACGCCGGCGGACATCTCCGTCCTGTTGATTTATCTGCGCGCGCGGAAAACGGAGCCGGAGCAATAGCTCCTCTCTGCGGTGCGGTGCAGGGAGGCCGTTTGCCGGCGGCTGAGTTCCTGGGAGGAAGCGCCGGAGGCCCTGAATAACACGGGTAAGTTACATTAATGATATCGGGAGAGGAAATATGTTTGTTCCACGTGAAACATTAGTCCGCGCGGCGGAAAAACTGGGCGTGCGGCTGGACGCGGCGGCGCTGGAAAGGCTGGATATCTATGCACGGATGCTTGTCGATTATAATGGACATGTCAATCTGACGGCCATTACAGATCCGGAGGGAATCGCAGTCAAGCATTTTGCGGACAGCCTCTCTGTCTTTGCAGCGGTGGAGGCGGCGCCGGGCGCGCGCTGTATCGACGTCGGGACCGGAGCGGGATTTCCGGGGCTTGTTCTGCTTATCGCCCGCCCGGATCTGAATATGACGCTGCTGGATTCCACAGGGAAAAAGCTGCGCTTTGTGCAGGAGGTTCTGGATGCGGTCGGGCTGAAGGCGGAAGTCGTCCATGGACGTGCCGAGGAGCTTGGCTGCCGGCCGGAATACCGCGAGCGGTTCGACCTTGTTACGGCACGGGCCGTGGCCGCGCTGGAAACGCTGTGCGAATACTGTCTGCCCCTTGTTCGGCTTGGCGGGAGCTTTGCGGCGATGAAGGGACCGGACGCGGAAAACGAGCTCCGGGCGGCGAAAAAGGGAATGGTGCTGCTGGGCGGAGGGGAAGCGGGAGCCGAACGGTTTGAGCTGTCTCCGGAAGCACACCGTGTTATTCTTACGATTAAAAAAATATCGCAAACTCCGTCAAAATACCCGCGTCCGTCGGCACAAATCGCCAGGCGAAAGCTCGGGAATCCCTAAACAAAGTCGAAACCGGCTCAATCAGCCCGATGTAAAATACTGGACATTCGGAATATTTGTGTTATCCTTGGAATAGGAAAGACGTTCCGCCAGCAATTTTACGGAGGGCTTTTGTTATGGCTACTGAAAAGAAAAACGCACCCGTTACGGCAGGCAGCATCCTGCTGATTCCCAGGGATGAGATCTATCCCAACCCCGATCAGCCGCGCCGCAGGTTTTCTATGGATGAGTTGGAGGGCTTGGCCCAGAGCATCCATGAAAACGGGATGCTCCAGCCGGTGAGCGTCCGGATCCGTGAGGGCGGAGGCTATGAACTGATTGCCGGAGAACGCCGTTTCCGTGCGGCGAAAATGATCGGAATGGCTTCGATCCCCTGCATTGTAATCCGCGCTCAAAGCAGCCAGTCCGCCGTATTTGCCCTGATCGAAAACCTCCAGCGGGAGAATCTGAACTTTTTTGAAGAGGCACGCGCCATTGAGGGGCTGATGGAGCATTACGGGATTTCCCAAGAGGAGATGGCACAGCGCCTTGGAAAAGCACAGTCCACCCTTTCCAACAAGCTGCGGGTTCTCAAGCTCTCTCCCCGCCTGTGTATGCAGATTGAGCGCGAGGGGCTTTCCGAACGCCATGCGCGGGCGCTGCTCAAGCTGGACGGGGAAAAGGACCAGCAGGCGGTGCTGGACCGGGTGATCCGGGATCATTTGAATGTCGCGCAGACGGAACGGCTGGTGGATGCCTATATTCAGCCTAGGGAGATTAAAAACCGAAAAATCAAATTTCTGTTTCGTGATGTCCGTATTTTTATGAATACGATCAGTCACGCAATTGATACCATGAGGGAATCCGGAATTGAGGCGGACAGCGAAAAAACAGAGGACGATACCTATATTACCTATACGGTTCGGATTCCCAAGGCCGTGGCCTATCAGATGCCGGCTTCCGGCGGACCGCTTTCCTGTAAAGCGGCCGGCCGTTAAGCAATGGACGGCAGTCATCCACCTGCCGCCCATCCATATCTTTCTCTCACACCCCATATCCGGGAAAAAGCAGGCTTCAGCCTGCTTTTTCTCATGTTTGGAATGTTTCACGTGAAACACCAAAAGAAAAAATACGCCTTGTGGAGCGGCCGATCCCCTCCTCTTCTGTAAAAAGAGACAAACATCTCGGAGACGGGAAACAGGCCGCCTGACACGTGCTTGGAGCGGCTGAGCAAACAGGGAAGAAAGGATCAGCGGGAAATTTCACGGGCGTTGTTTCACGTGAAACGTTTACTTTCGCGCCGGACTGTGGTAGAATAAAAGACATTGATCCGGCGGATGAAGCCGAAAACCGCCGCGGTGTATCCAGACAGGGGGAACAATATGGGGAAAATAATATCCATTGTCAATCAGAAGGGCGGTGTCGGAAAGACGACTACGGCCGTTAACCTTGCCGCGGCGATCGGCGCGCGCGGCTTCCGGACGCTCCTTGTGGACATTGATCCGCAGGGGAATTCCACCAGCGGAATGGGAGTTAATAAAAAATCCATCCGCCATTCGACCTATGACATTCTAATCAACGATACGCCCGCCGCGCAGGCGGTGCTGCACAGCACATACCAGAACGTGGATATCCTCCCCGCGAATATTGAACTCGCCGGGGCGGAGCTGGAGCTTGCGGACGCGGAACGGAGGGAATCCCGGCTGAAATACGCCTTGGGGAGCATTCGGGAAAACTACGATTTTATTTTTCTTGACTGTCCCCCCTCCCTCGGACTGATTACCATCAACGCACTGTGCGCGTCGGATACGTTCATGGTTCCAATCCAGTGTGAATACTATGCGCTTGAGGGACTGTCCCAGCTCATTAACACGGTCCGGCAGGTGCGCCGCCTCTATAACCCCGCACTTGACACAGAAGGGGTGCTCCTGACGATGTACGACGGAAGGCTGAACCTGACGCAGCAGGTTGTAGATGAGGTTAAGCGCTTTTTCCGCGACAGGGTCTATGCTACGGCCATTCCGCGCAACGTCCGGCTGTCCGAGGCGCCGAGCTTCGGCAAGCCGGTGATGTACTATGACCGCGGCTCGCGCGGCAGCCAGTCCTACGACCTGTTTGCCGAGGAATTTCTTGCGCGCAACGGGTTTATAAAAAAACAGTGAGGAGGCGACAGAATGGCAATGAAAAAAGGCGGATTGGGCAAGGGGCTGGATGCCCTGTTTATGGACAATTCCACAGAGGATTCTGAAAGCGCCCATATGCTGCCCATTTCCGATATTGAGCCCAATCGCGATCAGCCGCGCAAGCAGTTTGACGATGCGGCGCTGAAGGAGCTGGCGGACAGTATTGCCCAGCACGGCGTGATACAGCCTCTGCTGGTGCGGCCCATGGGCGGGGGAGCTTATCAGATTGTGGCTGGAGAACGCCGCTGGCGGGCCTCCCGCCTTGCGGGACTGACGGAGGTTCCGGCGGTGGTAAAGGAACTGTCGGACAGTGAGACCATGGAGATCGCGCTGGTGGAAAATCTTCAGCGGGAGGACCTGGATCCGGTGGAAGAAGCGGAGGGAATCGCGCAACTGATTGAGACCTATTCGCTCACTCAGGAAGAAGCGGCGAAGAAGCTGGGGAAATCCCGTCCGGCCGTGGCCAATGCGCTTCGGCTTCTGAATTTGCCGGAAAAGGTTCGGGGGATGCTCCGGAACGGCAGGATTACACAGGGCCATGCGCGGGCGCTGCTCTCCATGGAGGATACGGAGGCCATCACCGCAGCCGCAGAGGAAATTGCGGAAAAGGGGCTCTCCGTCCGTGAGGCGGAAAAACTCGCCAGATCCCCCGCCCGGGTTTCCAGGCATCCGGCTGCGGTGAAGCGCCGTCCGGTCTTTATTGAGGAGGCGCAGCTTGCGCTGACGGAATATTTCGGCCGCCCCGTTAAGCTCAGCGGCGGGACGAAAGGGAAGATTGAACTGGAGTATTACAGCGAGGAAGATTTGACCGAGCTGACCCAAAAACTGGAAAAATTAGGATAAAGAGGTTTCAAAATCATGCTGGATATTAAATTTGTCCGGGAGCATCCGGAAGAAGTACGGGAAAACATCCGAAAAAAATTTCAGGAGCAGAAGCTGCCTCTGGTAGATGAGGTGATTGCGTTGGATCGGGAGTACCGTTCCGCAGTAACCGAGGCCAGTGAGCTTCGGGCGGCGCGCAACACACTCTCCAAGCAGATCGGGGTATTGATGGGTCAGGCAAAAAAGGACCCCGCCAAGCTGGCGGAGGCCGAGGCCGTCAAGGCTCAGGTTACGGCCAATGCGGACCGCCTGAAAGATCTGGAGGCCCGGGAAGAAGAGCTTCAAGGTGAGATCCGCCGGCGCATGATGGTCATTCCCCAGATGATTGATCCCAGCGTCCCGATCGGATCGGATGATACCTGCAACGTGGAGGTTCAGCGCTTTGGGGAACCGGTCACGCCGGATTTTGAAATTCCCTATCATGCGGATATCATGGAGTCTTTCGGCGGGCTGGATCTCGACGCGGGCCGCCGTGTGGCCGGAAACGGCTTTTACTATCTGCTGGGGGATATCGCCCGGCTGCATGAGGCCGTTCTGGCTTATGCGCGCGACTTCATGATCGACAAGGGCTTTACCTATGTAATCCCCCCTTTCATGATCCACGGCAGTGTGGTGGAGGGCGTGATGTCTTTCCCGGAGATGGATGCCATGATGTATAAGATCGAGGGAGAGGACCTGTATCTGATCGGAACCAGCGAGCACTCGATGATTGGGCGGTTCCAGGATCAGATCCTGCCGGAGGCGGAAATGCCGCTCACTCTTACCTCCTACTCCCCCTGCTTCCGGAAAGAGAAAGGGGCGCATGGGATTGAGGAACGCGGAATCTACCGGATCCACCAGTTTGAAAAGCAGGAGATGATTGTGGTCTGTCGTCCGGAGGAGAGCATGGACTGGTATGAAAAGCTGTGGAAAAACTCTGTGGAGCTGTTCCGTTCGCTGGACATCCCCGTGCGTCAGCTGGAGTGCTGCTCCGGCGATTTGGCCGATCTCAAGGTCAAATCCTGCGATATTGAGGCGTGGTCTCCCCGCCAGCAGAAATATTTTGAGGTGTGCTCCTGTTCCAATCTGGGCGATGCACAGGCGCGCCGCCTGAAGATCCGGATCAAGGGGGAGGATGGAAAGGCCTATTTGGCCCACACCCTCAACAACACCTGTGTGGCTCCGCCGCGTATGCTGATTGCGTTTTTGGAGAACAATTTGTGTGCGGACGGTACCGTAAGGATTCCGGAGGCGCTGCGGCCGTATATGGGCGGGAAAGAACAGCTTGTACCGAAAAAATAATCGACGGCTTGGAACGGTTCCGGCGGGGCGATGTCCTGCCGGAACCGTTTTGGGTTCCAAAGGGATCGAATTCTGTATCAACGAATGATGGAAAGGATTTATCACAATCGGGGTCTGACGGAAGCAGAACCAGAGCAGGCCCGCTGTTTTCCCGGCGATATTTAATATAAAGGAGCTTGCAGCAATTCGGACAGGCGGTTTGCCGGAATCCATATCCTCCATCCGGCCCGGTTTTGTATAGCAGCCCGAATTGGGAATAATAAATGAATTATCTTGATTTAATATTGATATTATAGTACAATATACTCAATATAGTGCAGCTTTCAGGGAGGAATGAATGATGAAAGGGCTTCAACAAATCTGGAATGCGCTTCACTCGCGCGCGGCGACGTACGTGATGATCGTACTGGCCTCGATGGCGTTCGTCTTTTTAAACGGCGCCACATGGTCTTATAGCTGGATTGCAGATCTGTACCCGCTCGGAGAACACTTTATCCCCGTTATTCTGGCGGTGACCGGCGTATGTATGGCGGCCCTGATCGCCTATCTGCTGCTCCTGGCTTTCACGCAGGGCCGCGATAAGGTCGTGGGAATGCCGGTGTGGAAGATCCTTCAGACGGTTTTCTCTGTTCTGACAGTGATTCTGTTCCTGTATGCGTTTGTGCTGATATTCGGCCTGGATACCGGAATTTCAGGGGATAATATCATCCGGGGGTTTGAGGCGATCGGGGATCAGCTTCCGTTCCTGTGCCTCGCTCTTTCGCTTCCGCTGATTCCCGTATTCTGTGCCACGCCGAAAAAGACGGCGCTGGGGCTGATTGCGGGGGTGGTGGTCCTTGCGCTGGTTTCCGTCCCGACACTGGCCGGGATGAGCGGGAACGGCTGGGATGGCGATCAACTGCCGGCCCTTACGCTGCAATCAGACAATGTGCTCTCCGGCGCTAAGGTGACCTATGAGACGCTGAAAAAGGGAGAAAAGGCCGATGCGGCTGCCCTGCTGGAGGAGGGGGACCGGTGCTGGACGCCGCAGGATCCGGATCGGAGTCCATCGGAGGGACAGCAGGACGGTAACAGCAGCTATGTGGAGCTGCAGCTTGCTCAAACTGCCGTTTTTAATACGGCGGTCATCGAGGAAGTGGGCAATCAGGCGCAGTATTTCCGGCTTCAGGCCATGGTGGACGGCGAATGGAAAACCGTCTACCAGAGCGAAAAGATTGAATCCAGCCGCCTGTGCAGCTTTGACGCGGTCACGACGGACCGCGTCCGCCTGTCCATTGATCAATTCCGCAGCTCCGACACCCCGGCTAAAATTCGTTCCCTCCGCTTATACAATGAGCCGGTGCGTTCGGCCGGCGACTTTGAGGTGACGGCATACCAGCGTCTGGATGGGGATGTCCCGACGGAGATTCTGGCTAAAGGGGAGGAGTATGTCCGCAATTACGCCAGATTCTACGATGTGTACAGTACGGTGATCGTTTTTGGCGCGGTCCACTGGCAGGAGGATGGAACCCTCGGCTTCGGCGAGGGCGGGGAAGAGGCGTTTGCCCGGGAAATTGCCGCCCTCAAGGAGATCATCGCCCACCGCTCCAATCCTGAGCACGAGGTCAAGCTGATCGTCACGGCCCTGGCGGACGGGACATGGGATGACGGACACGCCGGAGTCAACGGCTATATGGAGCAGTATTGGGAGACCGTCGCCGATCAAATCGTTGATTTTGTCAACCGCTATGGGTTCGATGGAGTGGATATCGACTGGGAGTATCCGCAGAGCGCCGGAGACTGGAGCCTTTTTGACCAGTTTATTGCCCGGCTGGACGATGGGATGCAGCGTACCAATCCGGATGCGGTGATCTCCGCTGCGCTTTCCGCATGGAATCTCGGCCTGTCCGAGGAGACGCTGGGGCGGCTGGATCAAATTCAATATATGGCCTACGACGGGAGCGATATGGACGGATACCAGAGCTCGCTTCAGCAGGCGCAGGAGGGGCTTCAGGCCTTTATTGACAATGGGGCGGATCTCAGCAAGATCAACATTGGCATTGCGGCCTATGGCCGACCGGTCAATGGTACGCCTTTCTGGGCCAACTGGCGCGATTTGGAGGATGCGACCTATTGGAATAACAAATATTATACGGTTTACGACAGCGATCAGGTCTATGTGGGGACGTTCTGTTCCCCGGCGCTGGCAGGGGATAAAACGGCATTGGCCCTGTTCAGCGGAGCGGGCGGCGTTATGGTATTCCGGGTTGCCTGTGATAAGACCATGGACGATCCGAACAGTGTGGCCTGCGGGATTCAGAACGCCCTCAACCGCTATGTGGAAAACTGGTAAGAAGGTCTGTTTCAGAGTACCAAAAAGGATGTACGAATCATTTCGTACATCCTTTTTCATAGATATTACAGGAACAACCAGCCGTGTAGTAACGGGGCCGGATCGGTACCGCCGCCGGTTCAGCACGGGGGGAGTTCGAGGCTTTATATTCCCCCGCTCCCGGCTGAAACCCGGGGGCGAATCCTATGCTCCGAAGTTCCCGTTCGAAAGTGTTCCCCTATTCTCAAAAAGAATACGGCACGCAATTTCCGCCGCGTCTCCGACGATCTCCGCACAGGGCCGCTTTTTATAATAGGCGTCCGTTCGGGCATCCGGCTGGGGAATGCCCTCCGGCCTTTGGAGGCCAAGCAGTTCGCGGCACACGATGGAACCGTTCCGCTGACGGAATTCCTCCCCCATCTGCTGTACCAGAGCATAGATATCCCGTTTAGCGGAGCTGTCCTTTCCATCCTCCATGGGGCGGCAGAACCCGGCCAGCATAGCCAATGCGGTCATTGCTCCGCATACTTCGCGCATCCGGCCCACTCCTCCGCCCAAGCCGGCGGAAACGGTCAGCGCCATATCCCGGCTCATCCCGATTTCCGGGGCAAATGCGGTAAAAACAGACTGCGAGCAGTTGTAGCCGGAGCGGAACAGCTCCAGCGCCTCGATCCTTTTTCTTTTTGTATCCATGGTAAAATCCCGCCTTATTATGGTATTTTATATTGGGCCACTATCGAGTCAAAGTCAATCCGGGCCAGTGCTTCCCGGCTGTGAGATACGCCCATCGCGCCATAAGTCCGGCCATCCGCATTGAACAGATAGATCTTACGGTATTGGACTGGATTTTGGCCAAGGTCTGCGTATTCATACACGTAGGTTTCACGGCCTCCAATCACGCCCCGCGACAGGCCGGAGAGGACCTCCACCTTCTCCATTTCAATCGAACCGGTGTTGGACTGCGCGTAGGCTGCGAGGTCTTCCTGATAGGCCAAAGCCTGTGTAACAAAAAAACGGGCTGTCCCGTCCGGAGAAAGATAGCCGCCCTGGCCGGGATCGGCCGTCCAGTGGTTCAGATCGGAGAGCTCTTCCCTGTAAACGGCGGAGACGGGATGATAGTCGGGAATCTCCCCCCCGCCGGTGCTGCCGGGAGCGGTTCCGATTGGCCCATATGAAATGAAAAGTGCCGATAATCCCGCGATTGCGGCAAGATATACAGCCGCACAGAATACAAGCTTGAACTGCTTTTTCAATCCTCCATCCTCCCGTGTTAGAATGTTTCAAGGTTGCGTATAACCGTAAACAGGATCCCTGCCGCGGCTGTCAAAATCAGGCCGGTGGACATCCACCAGGGCAAGTCCCGTCTCCCGGTGCGGATATACCGGATCCCAAACAGGAAAAAGAGGAGAGCGAGAAACGGGAGTGCGGCCATTAAAAACGGGTTGAAAGCCAGCGCGGCGGAAAAGTCCAGCCTCAGCAGTGCCTCCACCATCCGTGTGCCGCCGCAGGAGGGGCACTGCAGCCCGGTCAGAGCAAAAAAAGGGCATGGAATCCGAAGCGGCGTCCAAATTAAAACCGCCGCCCCTATTCCGGAAGCCGCAAGCAGCACGCCGATCCAGAGCAGCACTTTTTTTCTGCGCAGTCGGCGGGAATCGTCCTGTTTCATGATTGGTCTTATCCCTTAAATAAATTTCTTTTATTCTAATATAACGCGGGAGAAATGTCAAATACGGCTGCCCCCGACGGCTCCGATGAGGCGGAGCCGGGATTTTTTTCTGTGAATAGAAAAAATCCCCTGCTGATGCAGGGGATTTCGCATCTTTTGGGCGGCTTACTCCTCGGAGAAGTTTTCCTTGCCGACGCCGCACAGCGGGCAGACAAAATCGTCCGGAAGATCCTCCCACTTTGTGCCGGGGGCAATCCCGTTATCGGGATCGCCAAGCTCCTCATCGTAGACATATCCGCAGATTTCGCAAACATATTTCATGGTGTATGCTCCTTTCCATAATAATATTATATCCTTATTTTGCGTAAATTGATTGGATTTACGCGGCATCGCATCCGGCGGATGCGTCGCTCTTATGATTTTACAGCCGGCAGTTTATTGCGCCGCTTTTACAGAATCCGCAATTTGCTCTGCCAACACGGTGAGCTGGGCCTCCTGCTCCGCCTTTACGGAGGATTTGAGCGTCACCGTCTTGCCGATCTGGTCAAAATTCTTCAGGGAAGCGAGAATCCCGCTCATCAGCTTGCCCGAATTCGGCGCCCATGAACCATTTTGGACCAGCGCATAGGCGCGGTTTTGAATGTTATGTGCCTGAAGATCCAGCAGCGCCGTTTCCATCGGGGTAAAGATCCCATTGTTATACGTGGAGGAAGCAAATACCAGATGGCTGCACCGGAACGCCTCCGACACGATCACAGAAGGGTGCGTGTTGGAAACATCGTACATTGCGATATTCCGAACGCCGAAATCCGCCAGCCGCCCCGCGAGGATATTGGCTGCGTTTTCCGTATTGCCGTACACGGAGCCGTAGGCAATCATGACGGCCCGCTCCTCCGGCTGATAGCTGCTCCAGCGGACATATTTTTCAATAAAGAATCCCAGATCCCGGCGCCAGACGGGGCCGTGCAGCGGGCAGATCATTTCAATATCGAGCGCCTGAGCCTTTTTCAGGAGCGCCTGAACCTGCGGGCCGTATTTTCCGACAATATTGGTATAATAACGGCGTGCATCATCCATCCATTCCCTGCCGAAATCCACTTCATCCGCGTAAAGGTTCCCGTTCATCGCGCCAAAGGTTCCGAACGCATCTGCGGAATAGAGAATTTTATCCGTCGTATCATAGGTGACCATGACCTCCGGCCAGTGAACCATCGGAGCAAGGGCAAAGGTGAAGGTGTGGCGGCCGGTGCAGAGCGTGTCCCCTTCCTTGACCAGCACGGCGCGCGTGTCAATGTCAAAATCGTAGAACTGCTTAATCATGGCGATGGTTTTGGCATTGCCCACGATTTTCAGCTCCGGATGGCGGAGGGCCAGCTCGCCGATTACGGCGCAGTGATCCGGTTCCATATGGTTGACCACCAGATAATTCAACCCCCGCCCGTCAAGGACGTGTTCGACATTCTCGATGAATACGTCCGTTACGGCGCGATCCACCGTATCAAGCAGAATAGTCTGCTCATCCAGAACCAGATAGGAATTATAAGAGACGCCGCGCGGAATGGGATACATATTTTCAAACAGCGCCAAACGGCGGTCTGTTCCTCCGACCCAGTAAAGGTCGTCCCTCATCTGTTTAACACAATACATTGGAATCCCCCACTTTATACATCGCCGCCATGTCCCGCACCGGAACCATCTGGATCAGACGTGCGAAACAGCCGATCCTATTTATTATAATCGGAAATTATTTGAAAAAAATGAACCAATCGTAAAAAATAAGAATCCATCTCAAGATCGGGATAATGATACCACATCGCCCCGGCGATGTCAATAAATCCGAACGGTTTGCAGAACAGGGACGCGTGGCCTCCGTGATCCGGAAAGCCCGTCGCTCCGCCACTCGAATCGGAAGGCAGATCCTTTCTCCGGAGGCTTTCACCCCTTGTTTTCCGGCGGGCGGCAGGGAGGCTGCGGCAGCCCGGAGGAACAGTCCGTTCGGGAGCAGGCGGAGCAGCCCTTTTTTTCGCACCCGCCGCATCCGCCGCTTTTTCGCTTTTGGATCAGGTGCCGGAGCGCCAAAATCAGGAGTACCCCCAGAATCAGAGAAACAACAATGGTCGCCGCGTGGGCAGACAGCCACTCAAGCATAAAATCATCTTCTTTCATTATTCAATCCCAAAACCGCACGGATCATCCTCTTTGAATCAGCGCACAGCATTCCACATGGGCCGTTCGCGGGAAGAGGTCTACGGGCGTGTAATCGCGGACCTGCCAGCCGTCGGCGGACAGGCGCCCGCAGTCGCGTGCGAGCGTGGCCGGATCGCAGGAGATATAGATCAGCTTTCGGGGGGACAGATCGGTGACCGTACGCAGGAGCTCCTCGCTGCACCCCTTGCGCGGGGGATCCACGATGATGGCGTCGGGGCGGCTCCCCTCCTGACGGAGCTGTTCGGCGGCCTGTCCCGCATCCGCACAGAGAAACCGGGCGTTTTCGATCCCGTTGATCCGGGCGTTTTCCCGCGCATCCTTGACGGCCTGCTCCACGACCTCCACGCCGATTACCTGCCGTACCCGGCGTGCCATGGAAAGCCCGATCGTTCCGGCGCCGCAATAGAGATCCAGAAGCGTCTCCGTCCCGTCGGGAGCCAGATATTCCAGCGCCTTGGCGTAAAGGCGTTCCGCCTGCCTCCGATTGACCTGATAAAAGGAGAGGGGCGAAATCCGGATCCGGTTTCCGCAGAGCACATCGGTGATGAAGCCGTCCCCCCAGAGCGTTTTGCACTGCCGCCCCAGAATGACGTTTGTTTGTTCCCGGTTGATGTTCAGGCATACGCTCCGGAGTCCCGGAACGGTTTCGCGCAGGAGCTTGACGAGCACGTCGCTGTGCGGGAGGGAGGAAGCGTTGACAACGGCGCAGGCCATGATTTCCCCTGTGGCGTCCGCCTTGCGCAGATAGGGGTGGCGCAGAAGGCCGCGTCCGGATTTTTCATTATAACAGGGAATGGAGCAGGTGCGGATATAGGTGTCAAACTCCGTCAAGGCAGCGGTGAATTCCTCCGGCTGGAGCCGGCACTCGCGGCAGTCCACAATCCGGTGGGAACGGGGGGCGAAAAAACCAATGGAAAGCGAGCCGTTTTCATCCGTCAGGGGATACTGCGCCTTATTCCGGTAGGCAAGCGTTTCCTCTGCGCCGATAATAGCCGATGGGGAAAGCGGTATTTTTCCGATCCGGCGCATCGCGTCCTCAACCTTCCGGGACTTGGCGTCAAGCTCCGCCCGGTAATCGAGATGCCGGTAAACACAGCCGCCGCATCGGCCGAAAACCGGGCAGTCCGGCTCAATCCGATGGGGAGAGGGCGTCAAAATCCGCTCCAGCCTGCCGAATGCACAACTTTTGTGTACCTTTAAGATTTTGGCCTGAATGGCATCGCCGGGCGCCGTACCGGGGACAAAGACCGCCATCCCCTCCCAGCGTCCGATCCCGCTCCCCTCCGAGGAAAGCGCGTCGATTGTCAAACAGAGCTGTTGATTTTTTTCCATATGGCAGTACACCCCTGCACGGTAAATATAGTTACAGTTACGATGTTATTTTAACATGAAAAGATCCGGCGTACAACCTTGAAACGGCGGATATGACCGAAGAATGGCTCCGTTCCCTGCTTCCGCTCAATGCAATGGAAACCCGGCCGGGCGGGATGCGGAAAAACGGAAGTTCCGGGTGCTTTTTTGCCAATCTCCGATAGCCGTGTCATCCGCAACGGCAAGAACGGGGAACGCCGCGGCGGCAGCCTCGCCTCTTTGATTGGATCAACGCGCCGCCCATCTTCCGTTGTTCCGGCTCGCGGCTGCCGCAGAGTTCTCCTCCGTGTCCGCGCCGCTTTTATGGGGGCGTCCTGCGGGCCGTGCCGGCGTATTCCATGCTGATTCCGGTTTACAGACGCGGATCCGGCGGGCATTCTGTAGAAAACGGGGCGGTTTTCACAAAAAAGCTCCGGTAATTTTTATGATGAAATCCGCCGGGAAGCAAGCCTTGTCAAGGTGCAGAGGGAATGCTATACTTATAAAAGGGGATTTTCCTACCGCTAATCAATAAAGGCCGCACTGCGGCCTGTGGAGTGAGTGATAAATGAGAGAATTTGACGTTGTCATCATTGGCGCGGGTCCCGCCGGAATTTTTACGGCTATCGAACTGTATAAGCATAAGCCGGATACGTACCGGGTTCTGATCTGCGACGAGGGGCTGGCAATCGCGCGGCGTACCTGCCCGGCCCGCAAAACCGGGGTCTGCGTCCACTGCACCCCGTGCAATATCATGAGCGGATGGTCCGGGGCGGGCGCATTCTCGGACGGCAAGCTCTCCCTTTCCGAGGAGGTCGGAGGCAATCTGGTGAACTATCTGCCCGTGGATGAAGTGCGCGAGCTGATACACTATGCGGATGGTATTTATCTGGACTTCGGCGCTCCGAGGGAGGTCTTTGGCCTGCATGATAAAAAGGCGGATGAAATTGCCTATGAATGCAGTAAATACAACATTCATCTCGTCAAATGCCCGGTCCGCCATATGGGGACGGAATATTCCTACGACGTGCTCAAGGCCATGTACGACTATTTGGAAAAGCTGCCGGGATTTACCTTTATGGAGCGCACTCATGCGGATCCGGTCATTGGGGACGGCGGCAGGCTCACCGGAGCGGTTCTGACAGGGCGCGGAGGGAAAAAGGAAGAAGTGCGCGCCAGGTATGTGGTTGCCGCACCGGGCCGCGGCGGAGCGGACTGGCTGAACAAGATTGCGCGCGACTGCAATATTCCCCAGCAGAATAACGAGGTGGACATCGGTGTACGCGTGGAGGTCCCCAATTCCGTGATGGACCACCTGACCCGGCACCCGTATGAGGCGAAGATGGTTTACTATTCGGATACGTTCGAGAACAAGGTCCGTACGTTCTGCATGAATCCGGGCGGGATTGTGAGCGAGGAGCATTACGCCGCGGATCCCGACAGTCCGTTTAAAGATGGGATCGCCGTGGTCAATGGGCACAGCTATGCGGACGAGGCCGCCCACACGGAGAATACCAATTTTGCCATGCTGGTTTCCACGTCCTTTACGGAGCCGTTCAACCAGCCGATTGAGTACGGGCGCTATATCGCACAGCTGGGGAATATGCTCACCGGAGGAGGAATCATGGTTCAGCGCTTGGGCGATTTGCTGATGGGGCGGCGGACCAGCGAGTCCCGCCTGCGCAAGTCCACCACCCGTGCCACGCTCAAAACGGCCGTGCCGGGGGATCTCTCCTTTGTGCTGCCGCACCGCCATCTGACCAGTATTATCGAGGCGCTGAGGGCTTTCGACAAGGTTGCCCCGGGGCTCTATTCCAAAAACACCCTTCTCTATGGCGTGGAGGTGAAATTCTACTCCTCCAAGATCTCCGTCAACGCGAATTTTGAAACGCCGATCGCGGATTTTTACGCCATCGGAGACGGCGCGGGGATTACCCGCGGGCTGATGCAGGCCTCGGTGACGGGGGTTGTCGTTGCCCGGGATATTATCGGAAAAGAAAAAGAGGCATAAACATCGGGCGGCTGCTTTCAGCCGCCCGATGTTTATGCCCGGCAGAACTCCGCCGCTCAGGGACGGGATACAAAATCCGTGCGGATCTCCTTTTGGGCGTCCGGGGGAGAATACCGCCATGAATCCATATGTTCTCCGGTGAAATAATATTCGACCGGTGCGGGGGGATAATCTGCGGAAAAAGCGTCTACAATGATGAGCTTGATTTTCATTCGCTGTGGGAGAATGCTCTTGATGTACACGCTGGTGCTCTGGCCGGGCCGGATATCCTCCTGATACTCCGCCAGCCCCGCCAGATTGGGGGTCAGTTCAACAAAGATTCCGTAGTGCTCCACACTGCGGACAATCCCGGGGACCGTTTCCCCTGCGGAAAAGCGGGCGGCATTTTCCGCCCACGTTCCGAGCAGCTCTTTGTGGGTCAATGTGATGCGGCCGTTTTCATCAATGCTCTTGACCACAGCCCGGATGTCTTCGCCGGCGCAGAAACGCTCAGACGGGTGCGGGATCCGGGAGACGGAGATTGCGTCCACCGGAATCAGCGCGCTCACACCCGCCCCAATATCCACAAACGCGCCGAATCCCTCCAAATGGGTGACGCGCGCCTCAATTACATCGCCCGGGATCAGGCGGGAGATATACTCTTCCCGGCAGCGCTCCTGGGCGATCCTTCGGCTCAGAACGGCATAGCGTTCCCCGAACGGATCGGTGCGGATTTCTGTGACCACAAAGGCCACCGGCTTGTTGACGCGGGAGATTAGGGCGATGTCTCGGACCGTCCCCTCCCGGATCCCGATCGCCCCCTCGTTGTGCGGAATAATTCCGCGCATACATCCAAGGTTCACGTGAAGATTGTGATTTTTGTCGCACAGCACGGCGCGCGCCTCCAGCACCAGCTCCCGGTTCATGGCTTCGTTCAGCGTGCTCTCGTTCTCCAGTGCGGCGATGTTGGATATGGAGTGGGTCAAATACCCCTCCGGATAATAGTGATTCATTCTTTCCACCCGTCCCTGTCCGCGTCGGCAGAGCGCCGGTCCGGTGTGAGTCTCTGCGAACAGGACGATCCGCAAAGCCGTGCCGGTGCTCCTCCGGGAGCGGATTTTTCAATTTCAGGTTATATATATGCGTTTCCCATGGGAATTGATGACAACTTCCTGAAAAGTGTGGTATAATAACCTCACGGAACAGAACCAAATCGGAGATTTGGGCTGTTCCGGAGAACATTGTTACGCGGGAGACGGATTTATTTTTGCGGTCGGTTTATCGGCAGAAGAACGGGAGAGGTATTCCGCGTAAGAATAACCTCACGGAATAAAGCCAAATTGGAGATTTGGGCTGTTCCGGAGAACATTGTTACGCGGGAGACGGGTTTATTTTTGCGGCCGGTTTATCGGCAGAAGAACGGGAGAGGTATTCCGCGTATGAAGAACCTCACGGTACAATGGGGCCGTGTTTTAAAAAATTTGTATTGGTGGATTGGGCGGCCTTTTGGCCGGTCCTTTCATAATTGCGGAGCGGAAAAACAGCGTGGGAGCACGATGAACCTATCTGTAAACGGAGGCTTTTCAAATGGATATACAGGTCGGAGACCGGCTCGTGATGAAAAAGAACCATCCCTGTGGAGAAAACACCTTTGAATGCCTGCGCTCCGGAATGGATTTCCGCCTGCGCTGCATCCGGTGCGGAAGGGAATTTATGATCCCACGGGTCAAGGCGGAAAAGAATATCCGGAAGATTCTCCGCGGCGGCGTTCCGGTCCCGAAAAACGGTTCGCAGTAAATCATTCGGACGGATCCGAATACCATTTTTGGAGGAAATGTATGACAAGTGAATCCATGCTTGAAAAGCTCAGAACCATCGAGGATAAATTTGAGGATATCGCGCAAAAGCTGTGTGATCCGGACGTGGTAAACGATATGGAGGGCTATACCGCCCTTCTCCGGGAGCATAAAAAGCTCGAGCCTGTCGTGGAGAAATTCCGGGAATATACGCTTGCGCTGCGGAATGCGCGGGAGGCGCGGGCCATCAGCGAGGACGGGACACAGGAGCGCGAGCTGAGGGAGCTAGCGCGCGCGGAGTATGAGGAGGCGGAGGAAGAGGCCGCCCGCTGTGAGGAAGAGCTGAAGGTGCTCCTTCTCCCCGCCGATCCCAACGACGATAAAAACGTTATTATTGAGATCCGGGGAGGGGCCGGCGGCGAGGAGGCCGCCCTGTTCGCGGGCGTGCTCTATCGGATGTACTCCATGTATGCGGAAAAGCGCGGCTTTCAGTCTGAGCTCCTCTCTGCGAACGAGACGCAGCTGGGAGGCTATAAGGAGATCAGCTTTATGATCGAAGGGGACGGCGCCTATTCCCGCTTTAAATTTGAGAGCGGCGTCCATCGGGTGCAGCGCGTGCCGGAGACGGAGTCCCAAGGGCGGATCCACACCTCTACCGTTACGGTGGCCGTCCTGCCGGAGGCGCAGGAGGTCGACGTCCAGATCGACCCGGCGGATTTGCAGATTGATACTTATCGTTCCAGCGGGGCGGGAGGACAGCACGTCAATAAGACGGAGAGCGCCATCCGGATTACGCACCTGCCCACCGGGACGGTTGTCGAATGCCAGGATGAGCGCAGCCAGCACAAAAATAAGGAAAAAGCGATGAAAATCCTGCGTTCGCATATCTATGAGCGGGAGATGGAGCGTCAGATCTCGGAGATCGCGGGCGAACGCCGGGCGCAGGTCGGTACCGGGGACCGCAGCGAACGGATCCGGACCTACAATTACCCGCAGACACGCGTGACCGATCACCGGATCGGGCTTACGCTCTATAAGCTCGACGCTATCCTCAACGGCGATCTGGATGAGCTGGTTGACGCGCTTATCACAGCTGATACGGCGGAGCGGCTGAAAGCGGAGGGGTGATACGGATGGAGACCAGAATGATTCACATCAGTTCCCCTGCGGACTACCCCCTGCTGGATGAGGCGGCCCGCTGTGTGCGCGGGGGCGGTCTGGCCGCTATTCCGACGGAGACCGTCTACGGGCTGGCGGGCAATGCGCTGGACGAACAGGCGGCGGCGCGCATCTATGCGGCCAAAGGCCGTCCGCAGGATAATCCTCTGATTGTGCATATCGCGGATTTTCCACAGTGGGATCCGCTGGTGGTGGAAGTTCCGGAAAGCGCCCGCCGTCTGGCGGAGGCATTCTGGCCCGGCCCGCTCACGATTATTCTGAAAAAGAGTGCGCTGGTTCCCGATGCCACAAGCGGCGGACTGGATACGGTCGCTGTTCGCATGCCGGCCAATCCTGTTGCCCGCGAGATGATTCAGCGGTGCGGGACCCCGCTTGCCGCCCCGTCCGCCAATACGTCCGGGCGGCCAAGCCCGACACGGGCGGAGCATGTCCGGGAGGATCTGGGCGGGAAAATAGACTATATTATCGACGCCGGTCCCTGTGAGGTCGGGGTGGAATCCACTGTGGTGACGCTTGCGGATGGGATCCCCCGTGTGCTGAGGCCGGGAGGGATCACACCGGATCAGATCCGCTCGGTTTCAGGTGTATGCGAGGTGGATCCCGCTGTCTATGAAAAGCTGCGGGAGGGGGAAAAGGCCGCGTCCCCGGGAATGAAATACCGCCATTACGCCCCCCGCGCGCGAATATCCATACTCAGCGGCTCGCTAAATTCCTTTATTGCGTATGTGAACACGCACGCGGATGAGGAGGGGGCTTATGCGCTCTGCTTTGACGGGGAGGGAGAGCGGCTGGCAGTCCCGTTTATCGAGTACGGCGCACAGAGCGATTCTCTGTCGCAGGCGCGCCGCCTGTTTGACGCCCTGAGAGAACTGGATGAAAGAGGGGCGCGCCGCGTCTACGCCCGTATGCCGTCGGAGGACGGTGTGGGGCTGGCTGTCTATAACCGGCTGATGCGGGCGGCGGCCTTTGAGGTGATGGAACTTGAAGCGTAATTGGACGGTCGGCCTGACCGGCCCGACCGGCGCGGGGAAAAGTACGGTGGCCGGCCTTTTGAGGGAAAGGGGATATACGGTGATTGATGCGGATCGGGTTGCCCGTGAAATTACGGAGCCGGGAAGCCCGGTTCTCACGGAGCTGGCCGGGGCGTTTGGGCGGGATATTCTGAAAAACGGCATTTTAAACCGGTCCCTGCTGGCCCGGCGTGCTTTTTCCGGACCGGGTTCAACCCAAACGCTCAATCGCATCACCCATCCCCGGATTGTAGAGCGGATGGAGCAGGAGCGGGAACGGGCCTTTTCCCGCGGAAGCCGCGTGGTAGTCCTTGACGGCGCGCAGCTATTTGAGGCCGGGGCGGATCGGCTCTGTGACTTCACCGTGGCGGTGACGGCACCGCCGGAGCTGCGCATGGAGCGGCTGCTGAAACGGGATGGGATTCCCCGGGAGGAGATAAAAAAACGCATGTCCGCCCAATTTACCGGCGAATATTATGAGAGCCGGGCGGATATGATAATCCGAAACTACCCGCCGTTCCTCCTGAACGAGGAGCTGAAAGCGGTGGAAGAACGCATTCGCTGACGGCGCACCTGTTCCGGTTGGGAGTCTGCCCTCCGTGTGCAGGAAGAAGATAAAGGAGGAGCTTTTTTGACCAGACGCAGAAGACGCTGGATGTTCGCTGCGGCCGCCGCTGTTCTGATTCTGATCGGCGTTTGCGCAGCGGCGACGTACCAGACCGTACAGAAAAGCCTGTATCCGCTGAAGGAGACGGAATTGGTAGAACAATATTCGCGGGAGTACGGCGTGCCGGACTATCTGATCTATGCCGTTATCAACACGGAGAGCGGATTCGATCCGCAGGCGGTTTCCGACCTTGGGGCGCTTGGAATCATGCAGATGACGCCGGACACGTTTGATTGGCTCCAGAGCAAGACCGGAGACGAGCTGGAGGATGAAGCACTTTTTAATAAAGAGACGTCCATCCGGTACGGTGCGCTGTTCCTGAGTATGCTGCTAAGGGAATTCGGGGATGAGAGGACGGCCGTTGCCGCATACCATGCCGGCCGCGGGCGGGTCAACGAGTGGCTGGAAAATCCCGACTATGCCCCGGACGGGGAAAAATTGACAACCATTCCGACGAAGGACACGGCGCATTATGTGTATAAGGTGTCTCGTGCGGTTGAAAAATATAAGAAATTATATGATCTTTAAAATCAGGGAGGTCTGAACCATGAGTGAAAAAACAGCCAAAGAGCTCAAAGAGGAGCTTTTCTATTCTTCTGAAAACGGTGCGGAAACCATGAGCAGTGCGGAAATCGCGCAGGCAGATGAATTTTGCCGGGAATATATGGATTTTCTCAACCGGTGTATGACGGAACGCGAGGCGGCAGCCTATTTTGAAGAAAAGGCGCGGGAAGCGGGCTTTACGGCCTTTGAGCCCGGGAAAAAATACGCGCCTGGAAGCCGGGTCTATTACAATAACCGCGGCAAGGCCGTCGTTTTGGCTACCATTGGCCGCAGGAGCCTGCGGGAGGGCGTGCGGATCAATGCCGCCCATATCGATTCCCCGCGGCTGGATTTAAAGCCCAATCCCATGTATGAGGACGCGGAGCTGGCGCTGTTTAAAACCCATTATTACGGCGGGATCAAAAAATACCAGTGGACGGCGATTCCGCTCTCCCTGCATGGTGTGATTATCAAGCGCAATGGTGAGACGCTCACCGTTAATATCGGAGAGGCGCCGGGGGATCCGCGCTTTGTCGTGACGGATCTCCTCCCCCATCTGGCGGACGAACAGATGAAACGCACCGCCCCGCAGGTCATCCGGGGTGAGGAGCTCAATATCCTGATCGGTTCCCGTCCGTTCCGGTGCGACGATGAGAGCGAGAAGGTCAAGCTCAATATTCTGAATCTGCTCCATGAGAAGTACGGGATTATTGAAAAGGATTTTCTCAGCGCGGAGCTGACGCTCGTCCCCGCATTCCCGGTCAGCGACATCGGATTTGACCGCAGCATGATCGGCGGCTATGGCCATGACGACCGCGTCTGCTCCTATCCGGCCGCAATGGCGGCGCTCGAGGCGCGCGATCCGGAGGTTACCTGTGTTACCGTCCTGACCGATAAGGAAGAGATCGGCAGCGAGGGGAATACCGGACTCAAGTCCGCATATCTGCGCTATTTTATTGAAGATCTGGCCGCGATGGAGGGGCTTGCCGGGCGTGATGTGCTGGCAAAGTCCGAATGCCTGTCTGCAGATGTCAATGCGGCATTTGACCCCACGTTCCCGGATGTGCATGAACGACGCAATGCCGCCTATCTGAATCATGGCGTATGCGTCACCAAATATACCGGATCCCGCGGCAAAGGTGGTACCAACGACGCGAGCGCCGAGTTTATGGGCCGTGTCCGCCGTTTCCTGGAAAAGGACGGTGTTCTCTGGCAGACCGCGGAGCTCGGTAAGGTAGATGCGGGCGGCGGCGGAACGGTTGCCATGTATATTGCCAACTTGGGAGCCGACGTGATCGATATTGGCGTGCCGGTGCTCTCCATGCATGCGCCGTATGAGGTGGTAGCGAAGGTGGACGTCTATGCGGCTTATCGGGCGTTTTCCGCTTTTATCCAGTATTAAAAGCGATTCGATTGACTTCATATAATTTTATTCCCCCGGCGGCAAGAGGCTTCCGGGGGAATTTATTACATTTTGAAGTAAGATAAATTACGGGGTTGTAAATGTAATAGCATCATTTCGCACGCTGAAATGTACGTCAAATATAAAACACAGCGAACGTTGCGTTCTGTGAATATTTATCTAAAAATTTTTATTTAAAAAATAAATTATATATATAATAAATAAAATTGTTTGCTGAAGTTAAGTGCTTTTTTCCATTGATTTTTTTATTGGACCAGTATAAAATAAAGCCATAAACAAAGGAACGCTTAATCCAAAGAGCAAACGTTAATCCGGAGCACCTCAGAACTTCATAAATCAGGAAGACGGACCTGTAAGAGAAGCAGAGAGCGCAGGAAAGTGGGACGCCACTTCACTGTGCTCTTTTCTCTATATGGGCCGGATCATAGAGAATCAAATGCGTAAAAAGGAGGAATGAAGAATGAAAAATAAAAAACGCACGTCGGTTTTCTGGCTTTGTATCTCATTGGTGCTCTGTCTGGTCAGTGCAGTCGGCGCCAGCGCGGTTCAGACCAATTTGGGGCAGGTAACGGTTCAGGATCTTCGGTTTGAAACGGAAAGCGGGCATGAGATGAGCGCGTTGCTTTTTATCCCGGACAATGCGACACCGGACAATCCGGCACCGGCGATTGTCTGCAGCCACGGTTGGTATAACAACCGGGAGATGCAGGATCTCAATTATGTTGAGTATGCCCGGCGCGGGTTTGTTGTACTCTCGATCGATATGTACGGGCATGGCAATTCGGAGGATCTGCCGGCCAATACATGGTGGAGTCCTGAAAATAATGCCAACGGAATGTATGATGCGGTTAAAATGATGGCGACGCTCCCGTTTGTGGATTCCAGCCGAATCGGCGTAACCGGCCATTCCAACGGCGCTCTGGCCAGCCGCAACGCGGTTTTATTGGACAATCAGGCTGAAACCCCGTTGATTGCGGCCGCGCTCCTTGTCTCCAATGACGCGGTTTATCAGAATGACGCAGGGGAGTATTATAACATGTTCGGAAGCCGCGATGCAGGGATTGTCGCCTGCCAGTATGACGAGTTTTTCCATCGGGTTAAACAGCCTGACGGTACCCGCAGCGCTCCGAGAGATTATATTCATCAGCCTACCGCTCAGTCATTTCTCTACTTTGGGAGGGACCCGGCTGGGCTTGAAGAACGCAGCAGCTATACCCTGTACCACGAACACGTGGATGGAGAGGATGCGATCCGCGCCATTTATAATCCCGGCATCATCCATCCGTGGGCACATTTTTCAGCGGGTGTAGTAGAATCCAGCCTGGAATTTTTTGATAATTCGCTTGGAGCTCCTATTGACATAGATTATGGAAATCAGGTATGGCAGGTGAAGGTTGCCTTTAACGCACTGGGACTGGTGGGATTTATCATGTTCGTCATCAGCCTGACGAAAGTGCTGGTTCATACGAAGGCCTTTTCTTCCCTCAAGGCGGAACAGGAGGTGCTTCCATCCCCGGCCCCATCCGGAAAGGCACGGATGTGGTTTTGGATCAGCGGCGTTTTGGCGACGGTATTCAGCATATTGGTCTACATGTTCCTCTATACGCCGCTGAGTTCTCATATTCCTTCGTTTATACCACAGGTAGCGCCGCTGTATATTGGCCTGTGGAGTGCGGCGTGCGGCCTGTTCGCTCTGCTCCTGATCTGGATCGGCGGAAAAGTAACGGGCCAAAAGGCGGATCTGCGTGCGAATGGCGTGCGTATCGGTGCCAAAAAGCTGGGGCTGACGGCTGCCCTTGCCATAGTGGTGATCGTGGCCGCCTATGGGCTGGTTTTTGCGGCGGACTATTTCTTTAAAACGGATTTCCGCATTTGGGTGCTGACACTCAAGGCGTTCTCTGCGGATAAGATCCCGATCATCTTAATGTATCTGCCGTTGTTCCTGCTGTATTATATTCCGAATGCTATTTCTGTCAACTGCTACAATTATGTAAAGATGGGTAAAAGGCCATGGGTGAATACAGCGGTAAACGTTCTGTTTAATGTGTTGGCCAGCGCCATTATGATCGTGGGGATTTATAGCTGCTTCTTTGTTACAGGCCATCTGCCCAATGAATATGTGCCCGGATTTGGCGGAAGCATTATTGGAATATGGCTGTTCCCGATCGTGATCGTACTGGGTGTGGCGGCGGTAGTCTCCCGCAAGATATACCGCGAAACACGCAATCCTTATCTGGCCGGAATTATTATGGCGGCTCTGGTGACGATCATGAGCTGCACCAATACGCTCACACAGCTTTAACAATATGGGGGAACATGGGAATACCTCATTACCACCAAAAGAGGCGGGTTGCTCCCGCCTCTTTTATTATCAGGATTATAATACGGAAAGGCCGAACGGATGGCGCGCCATAACACGCAGGCCTTTTTGACCATATTGGTGGAAAAGAAGCAGAAGATGTGATAAAATAAACGGGAAGCTGTCCGGGACCGGGATTTACACATGAGGAGCATGGTGTATAATGGAAAATAAATTTAAATCAAAAATTGACTGGTGGTTTCATTTGGCAATGGCATTCTATCTCATTTTTCTGGCGGCACTCTTTGTCTCTTCCGCCTACGCCGATCCGCCGTCCAATTCGATCTGTGCGCTGACCTTTGTCGTTCTGCTTGTATTTTTTCTGGCAGTGCTCCTCCCCTCCTATCTGTTTACGTACTATGTATTTGAGCCGAACGGCCTGCGAATCCGTTCGGGATGGGGACACGGGCGCTTTATCCCCTACTGTGATATTCTTTCATGTGAACCGCAGAGCGGGCGGGCAAACGATGCTGCGGCGCTCTCCAAGGATCGGTTGACGGTCACGTACCGGTGGAAGAATTCGACGAAAACCGTTCATGTTTCTCCAAAGGAAAAGTTTGCTTTTATGGGCGAACTGACCCAACGGAAGAAGGCTGGCATTCAATAAAAAGGAGGAAGGGGTATGACTTCGATACTGAAATCTTTTGTTTCTCTGCTGTGCGGACATTTTGACAATTCAGCACAGGTGGAGACGCTCAGGGCCAAAGGGGATGATACATTTCCTGCGGCAGAACACGTCAATACGGCCTGCAACGATAAGCTCCGGAACCTTCCGGATGATTTTGACGGCTGCTTTATACTGGAGGAGAGCTATTATACCGTTAGGGGGAAAACGAACGCCTCTCCCCATCTGTTTTGCTTTACCGAGGATAATGGGGAAATTACGCTCACCTCCTATGATCTTCCGGACGGTGTGGATCAATCGCTTTTAACTGCTGCAACGTTTCCGGTTGTGGATTTCCGTGAACTGAAGCCATCGGAGAAATTTACACCGGCGGTTTACCATCTGCGGGACGGTGTCTGGGAGGGCGGAAGCGAGAGTATGTTCTCCCCGGTACTGAAGTTTACGCTTTTTGAGCGCTTTTCCGAGGAGCTGCTGGAGGTCACGGAGACCATGGAGGTCAATGGGCGGCGTACTTTTGGTTACGACGAGCCCATCCTCTATCGGCGGCAAAAGAAATAAGAGCGTTCTGAAAAGAGGAAAAGATCAATGGAAAAAGGAACCCGGATAAAGGGTTCCTTTTTCCTTGAAAAATATGTTACACAGCTTGCTCTTTCGCAAACAGCAAATGATGAAAAAAGGCGATGGAACGGTATGGTTCCAGTCTGCTTACGCGTTTTTCCAGTTCCAGCATTTCTGCCTGCCACAACGTATCCCGTTGAATTTCCTGATTCTGCTGCAAATCCCAGAAGGTCCGCATTCCATATACCTGCTTAAGACGGAGCTCCGGCATTTGGGAAACGGTCTCTTCATCCTCATAATAGTGGATAACGCCAAACTGCTCCGAAGTGGAAGCCTTTCCGTCGAGCAGCGCGTGGGCGCGGTCAAATTGGTTGAGCAGAACGGCCGTCTGCATGACGCGCCCCGGCCTGTTGTGTTTCAGGATGGAAATCTGTCCGGCGGGCCGCAGCAGCCGGACGAACTCCCGTAAAATCCGCATCCGTTCCCCAGCGTATTCCAATACATTGTGACAGAGAATCAGGTCAAAGGATTCCGCACCCATTCTCTCCAGAGCGGAAACATCCCCCTGAATCTGGCGATAGGGGGCGGATTGATCGCGATCGGACGTCATCTCCCTGTCGGGCTCCACTGCCGTCACCCGGTTGTGCCGGGCAAAGTGAGCGGCTGTCACACCGTTTCCGCTCCCAAAGTCCAGGATGTCCAGATCGGAAACACTTCCAATCTGACCCCATGTCATCTGTTTTTGCAGCTTTTCCCATGGAGAAAGAGAGGAAAAATTCAAGTGAAACACATCCTTTCAGCATGATAAAGACGGCAGACGTGCGGATGGATTTTCATGACATTCCGTTCAGCTTGACTCCCAACAGGCGGACGAGATCGGAGGACTGAAGCGGGCTGATTTTTGCGCCCCTCAGCTCGGAAAAACGGTCGGACACCGTGATTCCCGTGATTTCACAGGAGCTCAGATCCATCCCCCTGAGGGATGTTTTAAAAAAGTCGGCCCCCGTCAGGTTTACTTCGGTAAAGGAAAGGCCTTTCAGCCGGTTTTCAGAAAAAAAGGCATTGGAAAAGACTCCCCCGCGGATCCGGCAGTTCTCCCACCGCGTACCGGAAAAATTGGCGTAACAGTAGGAACCACCCAAAAGGATCGTCTCCTTCCATACCGATTGGAGAAAAGCCTCTTTATCTGCCCGGCATTCCGTCAGACGGCTATTTTTGAAAAAGGCGGAAGTAAACCGGCAGCCCTGAAACCGGCACCGCTCCATTTGTACATGGATGAAAGAAGCGCCGGAAAAGTCGCAGCCGATAAACCGGCACCCGGAAAAGAGACAGTTCTGAAAGTCGATTCCGGAGCAATCGGTACCTTTCAGCTCCTCCCCGGAAAAATCCAGACCGAACACCGCCTCTTCGTTTCTGACGGCTCCCTCAATCTCCTGTCTGAGCGCCATATGAATCCGTTCCTTTCCGTTGGTGGTGAACCCCTATTTTAACGGATTTTTCGTAAAATCGCAATTGCTGATTTTTGTCAAGAGCTCCCTTTTTCTCTGTTTGTTGAGCTTCATCGGACAATGCGGTGCGTTGAGGAGCTTTCTGATAAAGCGGACGGATCACGTGCCTTTTCTTCTGAAACGGAGCCGCGCCCCTATCCGCATTTTATACCGGCACGATGTTCTGCGGTTAATCCCGGCCCGCGGGGGCGTATAGGGAGCCGTCCGCTTTTAATCCGCCGGTTTGAGGATAAAGAAAAGCGACCGGATTTTCCGGTCGCTTGAATAACCATGAAATGATTATCTCTTTGAGAACTGTGGAGCACGGCGGGCACCTTTGAGTCCGTACTTCTTCCTCTCCTTCATCCTCGGATCGCGGGTGAGGAAGCCGGCCTTCTTGAGCGCGGCGCGAAGCTCGGGATCAAACTGAAGCAGCGCACGGGCAATACCATGGCGGATGGCGCCAGCCTGCCCGGTCACACCGCCGCCGTTGACGCGGCAGACGATGTCGAACTTTTCAGCTGTCTCGGTCAGAGCAAGGGGCTGGCGTACGATGAGCTTGAGCGTCTCAAGGCCAAAGTATTCGTCGATGTCCCTGTCATTGATGGTGATTTTGCCTGTGCCGGCATACACGCGGACGCGGGCGACAGACTTTTTCCTGCGGCCGGTGCCGTAGTAGAAAGGATTGGTCTCGTACATCTATAATACCCTCCCCTGATTAAAATTTCCACTCAGTCGGTTTCTGAGCGGCCTGTTCGTGTTCAGCCCCTGCGTAAACGCGCAGCCTCGTCATGGAGGTGCGGCCCACAGTGTTGGCCGGAAGCATTCCCTTGACGGCCTTCGTCATCGCAAATTCGGGCTTCTCACGCATGAGGGTGGAATATTGGACCTTTTTCATATTGCCGATATAGCCGGTGTGATGGTAATACATCTTCTTATCCAGCTTTCCGCCGGTGAGGACGGCCTGTGCGGCGTTGATGATGATGACATGATCCCCGCAGTCCGCATGAGGAGCGAACGTGGGCTTGTGCTTGCCGCGGAGCAGCCGGGCAGCCTCAGCGGCGACGCGGCCGAGCGGCTTGCCGGCGGCGTCAATCACGTACCAGTCGCGGGTGATGTCGCCCGCTTTGGGCATATACGTTGACATACTGAACTTCCTCCTTATGATAAAATCGATCGTATCTCAATCTGCAACAGTGTAGATAATACCACATTCCGTTTTAAAAGTCAATGAAAAAAATTCAAAAAATCATTTTATTCTCTCAATTCTCTCTTATCCTCTCTTAATCTCTTTTAATTATATTAAAATCTTTCTTTTGAATTTTGCTTTACAAGACGTCTGGGATCGTCTACAATAGCAGGGAGCCTATGGGAACAGGAGGACGATGCATGCAAAAGCTCACCGGCGGGATGCGCGCCGCCATCGAAAAATACCACATGATCGGCGAGGGGGACCGGATTGCAGTCGGGGTTTCCGGCGGCAAGGATTCCGTCGCGCTGCTGGTCGGATTATGCGAGCTGCGCCGCTATTTTCCGCTGCATTTTGAGATTGTGGCCGTGTCGCTTGATCCGTGTTATAATAATAAGGAAACAGATTATAGTAAAATCCAGTCCATTTGCGACGGGTATCAGACGCCGTATGTCATCCGGAGGACCGAACTGGCAAAGGTGATTTTTGAGACCCGGAGAGAGAAAAACCCGTGCAGCCTCTGCTCGCGGATGCGCCGGGGAGCGCTGGACGATTTAGCGAAAGAGAACGGATGCAATAAAGTGGCGCTCGGACACCATATGGACGATGCGGCGGAAACCTTTCTGATGAATCTGTTCCGGGGCGGGCGGATTGGCTGTTTTTCTCCGGAGACCTACCTCTCCCGGAAGGATTTGACGGTTATCCGTCCGATGGTGCTGATGCAGGAGCGGGAAATCGCGGCGGCGGCGGCCCGGCTGGCCCTCCCCGTGGTGAAAAGCCGGTGTCCGGCAGACGGGAATACCCAGCGGGAACGGACCAAGGAGCTGATCCTCGAGCTGGAGAAGGAATACGGCGGCCTGAGGGAAAACATTGTCGGCGCCATGATGAGAAAAGGAATGGACGGCTGGGGGGCTGTTTGAAACAGGGAGTCTGCTGGCGGCGAATAGCTGCGCTGCGAAAAGAATGATATAATAAAAGTAATTCTAATTTCAGAGGATGGTGCTTAGAGATGATTTGTAAAAATTGCGGCGCGGCCATTCCGGATGAATCGGCGGCATTCTGCCCGAACTGCGGGACGCCGGTGGGAACGGCAAACACAGAGGCTCAGGCGGCTTCACAGCAGCCGGGCGGTTATCAGCAGCCGTTATATCAGCCGCAGTCCCATCAGC